>Ga0126381_100001015_pt1 | contig 30551 bp, 29 predicted proteins | sample PanSoiMetPlot_28_FD_96465 | JGI IMG/M metagenome (GOLD analysis project Ga0126381, IMG submission 96465) | Tropical forest soil microbial communities from Panama - MetaG Plot_28 | ecosystem: Environmental > Terrestrial > Soil > Tropical forest > Bulk soil | place: Panama | collected 2016-02-17 | reverse complement strand
CAGATAGTCAGCCTCAAAGTACAGACGGGAGAAAAAATTAAAGGATGGCCGCCACGTCGGCCTTGACTTTTACGACCTTCTCATAGAAGGCGTTTTCCGTCTCCGGGTGTCCCTCGGCGACGACTCTCAGACCTTCCGCTCTTACGTTCTTGGCTGCGTTCCAGTCCCTGCGGTGGTGGGTTCGACACCCAGCACAGGTCCACTCCCAGTCGGAGAGCGAAAGGTCGTCGTTCTTATAGCCACATTCGGAACATAGCTTGGTCGACGGAAAGAACCTGTTCACCTGAAAAAAATTTGGCTGTGCCACCGAGCCCCCAGTTGTAGATGTAGCGGGCAACGGAGGCCGTGCGCTCTAGCTCCAGCGCCTGAAGCTCGGTCGGCTCCATGCGGAACCTGTACACCATGCGACATCGGATTGTCCCGGCCATTCGTGCTTGATGATTCTTATACCACAGAGGCGAACAAAAAGAAAAGATAACTGGTCTGGGACATTGTTTTTGGAGAGCACGGGAAAACCAGGCCACAAATCGTCTACTTATATCCCCACTCTGAAGGGCGAGGCTTTACAGCGACATCGGGTAAGATGAAGTTACACCTCGGAAATGCCGATTCTGCGTCTTGCCTATACTACGCAATTTCTCATCGCTTTGATCGCTATTTTTGTCCTGTGGAGCGAAGTCGGCGGGCAGAGCCATCTGGACCTGCTGCCGTGGCACATCAAGCTGGTGCTGGGTGGGGGGGCGGCATTCTGCACGGTGAAAGCCACGGCGTCGGCGGTGGACAGCCAGGCTCCCTGGAATGGAAGGACTCTCCGATGGCTCGGTTTGGCCCTAATGCTGCTGATTGGCTGCGGGCTGGCGAGCTACTATGCCCACGTCTATCTGGAAGAGGACGATCCCGAGCAGGATCAGGACAATAGCGCCATTTCGATGTTGTTTGATCCGCCGCCGGCCGCGTGTATTGTAATCGCAGCCTGATGGTATTCTGTAACCTCATGCGCAAAACTGTCCTTCTGGTTCTCCTGGCTGGCTGTTTGCCTATCTACGCCTGGGGGCCGGAAGGGCACATATTGGTCGCTCAAATTGCCGAGGCAGAGCTCACACCGCAGGTCCGTGCACGGGTGCTTGAGATTCTAGGGCCGGGCAAAACCATGGCATCGGTCTCCAGTTGGGCGGACGAGGTTCGTAATTCGCGGCGCGAGACTGCACCATGGCACTACATCGACATCCCGATCGACAAGCCACACCTCGATATGGCGCGGGATTGCGCCAACGGCGACTGCGTCATCGCCAAGATCGAGCAGTTCCGCGATGTTTTGAAGAACCCGGCCACGCCGCCCGATCAGCGGCGGGAAGCGTTGATGTTCATCATCCACTTCGTGGGAGACATGCATCAGCCGCTGCACTGCTCCGATAATGACGACCACGGCGGCAACGGAGTACGCATTGTCTTCAGCGGACGGCCAGGGAATCTGCACGGCCTTTGGGACAGCGGCATGTTACAGCGCATCGGCACGGAAGAAGCGCTGCTGCCCGGGATGATTCGTGAGGCGGAGCACCACCGCAAAAAGTGGGCCAAAGGTACTGTGCGCGACTGGGCGGAAGAGTCACACAAGGATGCGCAAAAGACGGTTTATGGAAAGCTGCCCAAACAGCCGCACGTCCAGCCGGCTCCTGTACCCGGAGCGACCAGCGCTTTGCCTCCGGCCCCACCGGTCACCATCACGCCGATGTACGAGCACAAAGCAGACCCCCTGATCGTCGGGCAGATCGAACGGGCCGGCGTACGGCTGGCTTCCCTCCTCAACTCCACCCTGCAATAATCATAGGTACGTATGATTGCTGTTGACGACCGTCCAGCCATACCTATGTGGTTGGGCTTACCCGCGCTGGCAGCCATGCTTGGGGCGCTGTACATGATCTTTCTGTGGGTGCCGCCCGAAGCCACTATGGGGAATGTTCAGCGCATTTTCTATTTCCACGTGCCGGCGGCGATAGTGGCATTTACGGCCAGTTTCGTCGGAGGTATCGCGGCCATCCTCTATCTCATGAAGCGCGACGCACGCTATGACGATCTGTCGCTGGCGGCGAACGAATCGGTGGTGGTTTTCCAGGCCGTGAACATCCTCATGGGGATTATGTGGGCCAGGCCGGTTTGGGGTATCTGGTGGACCTGGGACGCGCGCCTCACCTCTTCGTTTCTTCAGGTCTGCATCTACACCGCATACCTGGTGCTGCGCAAAGCGACGCCGGTGGATGGACGGGCGACGATCTGCGCAGTCGTTTCCATTTTGGGAATGGCTGACGTGCCGCTCATCTACATGTCGAACCGGCTCTTCCGGACGCAACATCCCTCCCCTGTGATCGGCGGCGGGGAAGGCTCCGGCCTGGCGCCGGAAATCGGCATCACACTCGGCGTCGGGATGGTCGCGATGTTTCTCCTTTGGTGGTGCGTGCTGCGGGTGCGGCGTCGGATGGCGCGGCTCGAGCGCGCGGTGGAAGATCTGACGCGGCGCACGCTTGAACTGGTCGAGGAAAGGATGTAAGCGATGGATAATTTGAACTGGCTGTTCTGGGCTTACGCGATCGGTTGGACTTTGATTTTCGTCTACCTGTTCCAGATTGGCCGCCGCGAGGCCACGCTGCGACGCAAGGTTTTCGAATTACAGGGCATGATGGAAGACAAGTGGAAGAAGTAGATCCGGTTTTCATCGCGGAGACGCGGAAGAGCGGGGGTCACGGAGAATTTCTTGATCTTTTCTCCGCTTCGGAGTTTACCCGTACCGGGCGTCCCCGCGCTAAAGTTGCGCCCGCAAACTGATCATCCATGTCCCACGAACCGCCCTGCCTCGCCGAGGTCTATCTGCAGCAGACTCCAGGCTGCCACTGGATGGTGGATAGCGAGGGCGTGTTCGTCAGATTGTTCGGCGACCCCACCCCAATCTTTGGTAAATCCGCCACCGAGCTCGACGGCAAACCATGCACCGAGGCACTGCGCGGCGATGCCGCCGGCATCTGGCAAAGCCGCTTCCACCGCGCACTCGCCGGCGAGACTGAAATACTGCGCGAGCGCCACGGAGAAGCTGCCTGGTCGATTTTTCTGTTTCCGATTACGATCGACGGCGTCATCCGCTACGCCGGCGGATCCGCTCGCGAAGTCACTCTGTTGGCCTCCGCCGAGCAGGAGCTCCGTTACACAGTGCTGGGTGCCCTGCGCACTCAGGAGCATCAGAGCAGCGCCGTTTCGAGATTCCTGCACGACTCGGTAGGCCAGAATCTGACCGCCTTGGGGCTGCAACTCGACCTCGTTCGCATGGACCTGGAAGGCGACCGGCCTGCTATCTGTGGACAGGTCGCCGATGCCCAGAAGCTCCTGGAGACGGTGGTGGAGCAGGTGCGGGAGTACAGCTATGAGCTGAATCCTTCCACGGTGGAGCGGGCGGGTCTGCGCCCTGCGCTCGACCGGCTGCGGGGGCGCATTCGCCAGCGGTACACGGGAAGCTTGCGCATCAATGTGGACCCGTCGCTGAAGATAGATCCCAAAATCGCCGCCGCCGTGTACCGGGTAGCGCAGGAAGCCGTGGATAACTCCGTTCAACATTCCAGTTGCTCCGCCATCGAAATCGCGGTAAAGTCCACACGTAAAGGGCCTCGATTAGAGGTTCGGGACAATGGGAGAGGGTTCGATCCGGGCGATTTGCGGCACGGATCGCGCGGGTTGGGGTTGCTGACGATGGAGCACTACGCCGCACAGGCAGGCATGGATCTTTCCGTGAGCAGCAGCGTGGGCAGCGGAACTGTGATCGTGCTAACGCCGCCGCAGGGGCCGGCGCGAGGGGAGCTATGACATTCAACGTCGTCCTGGTGGACGATCACAAGCTGGTGCGCGACGGCGTCAAAACGATCCTGGAGCGCGGCGCCGAGTTCAAGGTTGTGGGAGAGGCCGAGGACGGCGCGGCGGCTGTTCAACTTTGTAAAAAGACCACGCCGGACCTGGTGTTAATGGACATAGGGCTGCCCGGGATGAACGGCATCGAAGCCACCACCGAGCTTCTGCGGCACTGCCCGGAAGTGAAAGTGGTGATCCTCTCGATGTACGACGACGAGAATTCGGTGGTGAGCGCCATTCGCAGCGGCGCCCGTGCGTTCGTGCTGAAGAAGGCGTCGTCGACGGAGCTGATGGATGCGCTGCGGGCGGTGGCCCGCGGCGGTTCCTACCTCAGCTCGCAGGTCTCAGACCGGCTGCTGCAGCGGATTCAACGCGGCGACCTGGAGACGCGCGATCGCACGCCGCTGGAGTCGCTTTCGCCGCGCGAGCTGCAGGTGCTGCGGCTGGTGGCGGAGGGCAAGACAAGCAAGGACATCGCTGTGATGCTCGACCTCGGCTTGCAGACCGTGCGCAGCTACCGCAAGACCATGATGAAGAAGCTGGGCGTGAGCAACGTGGCAGGGCTCACCCAGCTCGCGCTCGCCGCGGGGCTGACGCAGTGGAACAAGCCCGACGGGGGACCGGGAGGGTAGCGCATCTTCCATGCAAACCCCTTGGGGTGACTGCCCGGTCCTGGATGCCCACGTTCATTTCTTTTCGCGCCCGTTCTTTGACGCGCTCGGGGCGCAGTGCGGCAATTCGGCGGAGGACGTAGCCGCCGCGGTGGGGTGGACCTTGCCCCCAGCATCGGCCGCGGAACTGGCGGGCCAATGGGTCACCGAGCTCGACAAAGCCGGTGTCGCCGCCGCGGCCCTCATCGCAAGTATTCCGGGCGACCAAACGTCGGTGAGAGATGCTGTGGCGGCGTTTTCCAGCCGGTTCTATGCCTATGCCATGGTGAATCCGCTGGCTGAGACGGCGACCGCGGCGCTCGCAGTCTCGCCGCCGCTCCACGCCATGTGCCTGTTTCCGGCCATGCACGGCTTTTCGATGCACGATGCCCGCGTTGGTGCTCTGCTGGAGAAGGCCGCAGCAGCCGCGCGACCGCCAGCCATCTTTGTGCATTGCGGCGTGCTCACCGTGGGAGTGCGGAAGAAGCTCGGACTGCCTTCGCGCTTCGACATGCGCTACTCGAACCCGCTCGATTTGCACGGCGTGGCCCTGGCGCATCCCAAGCTCAAGTTCATCGTGCCGCACTTCGGCGCCGGGATGTTCCGCGAAGCCCTGATGCTTGCCGATCTCTGCCCTAACGTGTACCTCGACACGTCCAGCAGCAATAGCTGGATGCGGTATGAGGGGCTCGACTTGCCCACGGTGTTCCGCCGGGCGCTGGCGGTCGCCGGAGCCAGACGGCTGCTCTTCGGCACGGACTCATCCTTCTTTCCGCGCGGTTGGAATTGCGAAATCTTCGACGTGCAGGCGAGAGTGTTACTGAATTTAGGAATTGCCGAATGCGATGCCAGGCTCATTCTCGGCGAAAACCTGCGCGGAATCTTCGAAAATCGTTGAAAATTATTCTTCGCCCACCGGCAGCGAGCGAAAAAGAATCGGCGATTTTTACGCGCGAGCGGCGATGCGTTCGCCGGCGGCAGCTTTCGCGTCGCCTTTGGGTTTGAAGCCCTGCGCCTTGAGCGCCGCTTCCAGCACTTCCAGCACAAGGTAGACGTTTTCTTCCGCCGAGCCGTAACCCATCAGACCGATGCGCATCACTTTGCCCGCAAGTGGGCCGAACCCGCCCGCGATCTCGATACCACGCTCCTCCAGCAGATACTGCCGCAGTTTGGCGTCGTCGACGCCCTCGGGAACACGCGGCGTATTGAGCGTCCACAGGCGGTGGCCTTCGGGGACGTGCATCTGGAGCCCCATGGCTTCGATGCCGGCGACGAAAGCCTGATGGTTCCGCCTGTGCCGCTCCCAGCGGTTTTCCCTGCCCTCATCGACGACCATGGCGAGGCCCTCCCGCAGCGCGTAGAACAGCGTGGCCGACGCTGTGTGGTGATACTTGTGGCCCCAGTAGTAGGACTCCAGCAGCTCCAGATCGAGATACCACGATTGCATTGCCGACTTGCGTGCCTTGCGGCGCTCCAGCGCGCGCGGCGAAACACTCACCGGCGCCAGTCCCGGCGGGCAGCCGAGTCCTTTCTGCGAGCAGCTATACGCGATGTCGATGCTGTTTTCGTCCACCAGCACGGGCATGCCGCCGAGTGAAGTCACGCAATCCGCGATCAGCAGCGCGTCCACTTCATGCGCCGCTTCGCCCGCCGGCTGCAACTGGTTATACATGCCGGTCGAAGTCTCCGCCTGCACCATGCCAACCACCTGCGGCCGTTCGCGTTTGATGAAGTCGCGCACTTCCTGCGCGTCGAACGGCAGGCCCCATGGCTTCTCCAGCCGAACCACCGTGGCTCCATTCCGGCGCGCCATCTCTCCAATGCGGTCCGCGAAGAATCCGTTGCTGCACAGTGCGAATTTGCTGCCCGGCTCGACAAAATTGGCGACGGCGGTCTCCATTCCGGAGCTGCCCGTGCCGGAGATCGCCACGTTGAACGTGTTCGACGTCGAGAACGCATAGCCCAGCAGAGAGCGGACCTCGTCGGCAACCTGGAAGAAGAACGGATCCAGGTGTCCGACCACGTTCTGCGTCATCGCCTGATAGACCCGCGGCGCCACCGGCGTGGGTCCGGGTCCGAAGAGAAGGCGTTTGGGAGCCTGGAGAGGCGGGTAGGATTGCGGCATAAGCTTCAGTGTAACCCCGTGTGCTAACCTGACTCTCTTTATGAAACGCTATTCCTACCTTGCCGTGCTCGCCCTCGCCGGTTCGCTCGCCGCAGCGGACTTCACGGCCGAGGGCAAACTCTGGTGGGCGCACGTACAGTTCCTTGCCGACGATTCTCTGGCCGGCCGCGATACCGGGAGTCCGGGATTCCAAAAGGCGGTGGAATACGTCTCGACCGCATTCGAGCGCATGGGGCTCAAGGCGGCCGGAACCTCCGGATACCTGCAGCCGGTGAACTTTGAAGTACGCAGCTTCACACCTGCGGAGACGAGTCTTGCCTTGGTGAGAAATCACAAGGAAGAGCCGCTGGTCATCGGCACCGACGCCAACCTCAATCTGCGCGGCGAGCCGGCGGCGAGACTGGAAGCCCCCATGATCTTCGTCGGCTACGGCATGGTAATTCCCGAAGCGCAGTATGACGACACCGCGGGTCTCGACCTTCGCGGCAAGATCGCCGTCTATGTGACGCCGCAGGCTCCTGTGGAGGCCTCCGGCAACATGAAATCACACTACTCGTCGAGCGTCGAACGCTGGAAAGCCCTGCGCCGCGCGGGAGCGGTCGGCGTGGCGACCATTACGGTCACAAGAGGCGACGATGCCGGCCGTGGCGGACGCGGCGGCAGAGGAGGACGCGGCGGGCAGAACGACACAGCCGAGACCGCGCTCGCCCCGCGCCACTTCGTGCTGGCGGACCGCAGCCTGCGCGAATCCGAGGGGCAGAAGATCGCCATCAGCATCACCCGCGCGGGCGCGGCGAAGTTCTTCGAGGCCAGCGGCCACACCTTCGAAGAAATCGAAACCCTGGCGCGTGAGAACAAACCGCTGGCGCATTTCCCCATGGGTGTTTCCCTGCGCTCGAAACTCGCTGTAAAACGCGAACGTGTAGTTGCGCCCAATGTAGTGGGCATGCTGGGAGGCTCCGACCCGCAGCTCAAGAGCGAGTACGTGGTGATGTCGGCGCACCTGGATCACGTGGGCATCGGCCGGCCCGTGAACGGCGACAAAATCTATAACGGCGCCATGGACGACGCTTCGGGCATCGCCTCGGTGCTCGAAATCGCGCGGCTCATGAAAGAAAGCGCCGCGCATCCGAAACGCTCGATCATTTTTCTCGCCGTGACCGGCGAGGAGAAGGGCGAACTCGGCTCGCGCTACTTCGCCGCCCATCCCACCGTGCCGTTCCGACAGATCGTAGCCGACATCAATCTCGACATGTTCCTGCCCCTTTACCCGCTCAAGGTGATCGAGGTGCAGGGGCTGGCCGAATCTACGCTTGGCGAGCAGATCGCGGCGGCGGCCAAAGAATCGGGCGTGGATGTGCAAACCGATCGAGAGCCCGATCAGAACAGATTCATCCGCAGCGACCAGTACAGCTTCATCCGCCGTGGTCTGCCCTCTCTGGCATTCAAGTTCGGCTACGAGGCCGGTTCGCCAGACGAGAAGACTCGTAAGGATTGGGTGCGCGAGCGCTACCACAAACCCTCGGACGATCTATCGCAGCCCGTGGATCAGGAAGCGGCCGCGCGGTTCGACCGCATCCTGCTTGGTCTACTCGAGCGCGTGGCCGACGATTCTGCCCGCCCCCAGTGGAATTCCGACAGCTTCTTTAAGCGCTTCGCGTCCCAGTAGGCCAGGATGGAATCCCGCGCCGAATAGCATTCGGCGCGCAGGTTGCCAGCCTGCCCCACTATCTCGCCAGCGCCACCGCCATTAGCACTGCCCGCTGCGTGCCCTGCCACGAGTCCTTCGTATCGAACGTCTCGTTGAGCGAGTGCGTCCCCGTGCCGACGCCACCGCCGCCGATGGTGATCGCCGGAATGCCGAGATTCATCGGCACGTTGGCGTCGGTCGAACCTTCGCGCAGCACTTCCTGAATGCCCAGCGCGCGCGACACGGCCAGCGCGGTTTCAACGATCGGGCTCGACTGCGGAGTCTTTCCCGCGGGTCTTATGCCGACCAGCTCGGGCGAAACCGTGACCGGGCCGCGCCCCTTCCAGCGCTGATTCTCCTCTTCCACCGCCTGCCGCACCGCCGCGTTGAACTTGTCGTCGAGCGCCTTCAGCGCCGCCGGGTCGGAGGACCGCATATCCACTTCCATCCACGCCTCGTACGGAATCGCATTGACCGAGGTCCCTCCGCCGACGCGCCCTACATTGAACGTCGTCTTCGGCTGAGAAGGCACCTCGAACGCGTCGATCTTGGCGATGGCGCGCCCCATGGCCTGAATCGGGTTGGCCATGCCGAACGCGCCGTAGCTGTGGCCTCCCGGCCCTTTGAAGGTAACGCGATAGCGGTAGCTGCCCACGCCGACGTTGATCACGCCCAGACCGGTGACGTCGACAGAAACGAACTTGTCGATCTGCCCCTTCAGTGTCGCGCCGAAGAGTTCCTTCATGCCGCGCAGGTCGCCCAGACCTTCCTCACCTACGTCTGCCACGAAGGTGATCGTGCCCGGTGTCTCCACGTGCGCTTCATTGAGCGAGCGGATGACGGAGAGCATCACCGTGAGGCCGCGGCAGTCGTCGCCGATGCCCGGCCCTTTGAGCACCGTGCCCTCGCGCGTCACCTTTACATCGGTGCCTCCGGGAAATACGGTATCGAGGTGCGCCGAGAAGACGAGGTTCGGGTGCGCGGACCTGCCGGGGCGGACGCCAATGACGTTTCCGGCTTTGTCGATGCGCACATCGTGCAGACCCAAACCGCTGAACAGACGCTTCAACTCCTGCCCGCGGGCCTCCTCGTGAAACGGAGGCGCGGGGATTTCGCAGACGCTTATTTCCTGGTCGATGGCCGCGGGCTCGTTGCGGCGGGCGGCCTCGAGCGCGGCTTTCACAGCGGAGTCATTAGCCAGCTCCGCTGGCGTTTGCGCCAGCGCGAGTACTCCCCACACCGGAATCAGGAGCATCGTGCGACGATGAGTTTTGACCGAATTCATGGGTTTAAGGGCCGATCATAGCACGGCAGGACGCGTAGCCTCCGCCATGCTCGTGGTGCTGATTGCCATTGAGATCTACGGCTTCGCCGCCGCGCATTTGTGGACGCAGGAAATCTGGTATCCGGCGGGCGTGGAGCACTTCCGTTTTTTCGTAGGTCTCGTCGTGGGCGTTGCGACGCCCCTGGTCATTCTCGCCCCGTGGCTATTAGCGCCGCTCGCCGCGATCTTCGTCGCGGCGTCGACGATCCATGCGGTTGGGTGGGCGGCGGCGCTCACGCCGGCGCTGTTTCTGCTGTCTGCGGGGTCGCTCGGCTCGCTGATCTTCCGTGCGAAGCAACGCCCCACCGAAAGCGCCCTCCTCGCGACTCTCCTGGGCTCCTCCATTTACGTCCTGCTGATGACCCTGACCGCGCGCCTGCCGGTCCATTACTGGTGGGTGTGGCTGTTGGTGCTGCTTGCTCCTCTCACTTACGTTCGCGCCGCGGTTAGAAACCTGATTCAGAGCCGCAGCTTGCTGCTCGAGCGTAAGGGAGCGGGGGGCCTCGCCGACAACCTCGCTCTCTCCCTGCTCCTCTTCATCCTCCTCTTCCACTGGCTCCTTGTCCTCAAGCCCGAAGCCGGCGCCGACGGCTTGGCCGCGCACCTCGCCGTCGCCTCCAACGTCGCCGCGCATCACGCCTACACCGTTTCGCCGGCGAAGCTGGTTTGGGCCGTGATGCCCATGGGCGCCGACTGGACCTTCGCCATTGTCAACCTCCTCGGCGGTGAATTTGCCGCACGCCTGCTGAACTTCGCGTGGTTCCTCATCTTGCTGGCGCTGCTTCATGGCGTGATGCGCCGCCGTGTCCCGCGCGCACCCGCGCTGCTGCTGTCGGCGGCATTTGCCGCCTCGCCCCTGGCTCAACTGGTCACAGGCGAGCTCTTTGTGGAGAATTTCCAGGCGGCATTGCTGTTCGGCATGGCAATTGTCCTCTGGCACGAGCGTCCGCTGTGGCCGGCCGCTGCTCTCGCCGGAACGGCGCTGGCCACCAAGGTCGGGTCGCTGGCTTTCATCGTCGTTGCACTGCCCTTGGCTGTGCGCCGTCCGCGCCGCGCCCTGGCGGCGCTCATCTTCCTGTCCGCCGCCGCACCCCCTTACGTGATCGCCTGGCGCGTCACGGGCAACCCGCTCTATCCTTACTTCAACCAGAAGTTTCACTCCCCGCTATTGCCAGCCGACGCGTCCGTGGCCGAGTTCCGTTTTCACGAGCCGCTCCGCTGGTCTACGCTTTACGACCTGACGTTTCACACCAACCGTTACTACGAAGGTCAGGACGGCTCATTCGGCTTTCAATTCCTCGTCCTGATTCCTCTGGCCGTCCTCGGCGTCTTCACCGCGCGGCGTGGGCGCCGCTTCGTGCTCATCGGCGCCGGCGGTATGCTGCTCGTACTGCTTTCGACGCCCAACGCCCGCTATCTGTACCCCGCGCTGCCGCTGCTGACCGCGGGTTTCGCCGCCGCTCTCGCCTGGCTGGCGGCAGAGCAACGGTGGGCCTGGCGCGCCGCGCTCGCCTGGCTGGTGGTGTGCGTCGCGGCCAACATCTGGTTTCTGCCGTCTTCGAGCTGGTATCACAAGAATTTCTACCTGCCCAAGCCGCTCTCGCAGCGGTGGCAGGGCTTCCACGTCACGATGGTCTCGGCCGCGCGCGATGTGGCGATTCATTTTCGCGAGCAGCATCCGCATGAGAATGTTCTGCTGGTCGACGACATCGACCAGGCCGACCTCGCCGGCGATGCCCACGAATCCGATTGGCATGAGCCGGTGCTCGACCTGGCCGTTCATCGTGCCATGGATCTTCCCTCGCTGGCACGGCTTATGGAGCAGTGGAAGATCCGGTATATGATTCTGCGCCGGCGGCGCCGCGGCGAATGGATTCGTCCCGAAGCCCTGCGGGAGCTGTTGACGTATTGCGCCGCGCCTGAGTACCAATACGAGATGTATTACCTGGCGCGTATCGAACCAGGCTGCCCCGACAATTCACCCGCCGAAAGACCACTTGCGACCGTCGGTCCCGGTTCGTATGACGATCTTGACGGCGTCTTCCGCTTTCGCGGCGATTGGGAGCATCGCGTGGATTTCGATGGGCCGCATTTCCACTCCGTCAGCTTCAGCGACGTGACTGGCGCCGAAGCGGCATTAGCGCTCGAGGGCCGGGCGCTGACCTACGTCTTCACCAAAGCGCCGAACCGGGGTGTCGCCGAAATCTGGGTCGATGGCTCGCAGCGTGGCGGCGTGGATCTCTATTCCCCGCGCGTCGAGTGGCAAAGCCGCTTCCGCATCTGCTGCCTCGCGCCCGGCCGTCACGAACTTGCTATCCGCGTTAGCGGACGCAAGACTCCGGCGTCGCAAGGGACTTTCGTCGATGTTGACGAAGTCATTGTCGAATAGCCGCGTGGGGCAGCCCCCTCGTTCTGGGCGCGGGACGCCTCGTCCCGCCCGGCCGAAGGCAGCCCGGGAGCCGGCCCCACAAGCTCTGCCGCTACTTCCCGCACCCGGAGCGCCCTGCGCTCGCCCGAATCCGCATGGCTTTGCGGCTTGTCGCCCGCGTCGCTGTACACCTTGCCGGCATTGATGTAAGGAATCGGCTTGTTCCGGCGGAGCTGCTTTCCCTTTTTCTGGGCCTGGGACACAGCCGATGGTAGCAGGAATCAATTCAGTTGTGAGCGGGCCGTCGAATTCGCGGTATGCCATTCGGCAGACGGCACAAACCGAGCGTCTGCCCCGACGTTCACCTGAAAGGACCTCATGTAATTGATTTGTAATACATCGTTGACCGAATCGACATAATCCGATTACCATGTGGTGTCTCCATTCAATATGAAGCTCCTGCCCCGCGACGAGAAGTTCTACGGACTTTTTCTGAAGCAGGTGGAGATCATCGTGCAGGCGTCACGGCTGCTGCTGGATGGCGTGCGCCTGGGCAACTCCACTATGGCGACGATCGCCACCGAAATCGCGGTGCTCGAGCACCGCGGCGATGAGGTGATCCACGAGATATTCAAACGGCTGAACCAGACCTTCATCACGCCGCTGGATCCGGAAGACATCCACAATCTCTCTTCGGCGCTCGACGATGTGACCGACGGCATCGAGGATACGGCGCACCGCCTGGTGGCCTATCAGATCGATCCCATTCCGCCCAATATGGTGACACTGGCCGAGTTTGTCTCCAATTGCGCCAAGACCTTGCAAACGGCCTTCGAGGCTCTGCAAAGAGACGCGCCCCTGATGGCGCACGCCATCGAGATCAACCGGCTGGAAAACGAAGCCGACCTGATCGGCCGCGGAGCGGTGGCGGACCTGTTCAACAAAGAGCACGATCCCATCCGCCTGATCAAGCTCAAAGAGGTTTACGACTTCTTCGAAGAGACCATCGATAGCTGCGAAGACGTGGCCGACCTGCTGCAGAACGTAGTGATCAAAAACAGTTAAATGTCCACCCTCACTCTGGCCGCCGTGATCATCGCGATCGCCCTGGTGTTCGATTACATCAATGGCTTTCACGATGCGGCCAATTCCATCGCCACCATCGTAGCCACCCGTGTGCTGACTCCTCTGCAGGCGGTCGCGTGGGCGGCGTTCTTTAACTTCGTGGCAGCTTTCCTGTTCGGTACCGCAGTCGCGAAAACTGTTGGAAAAGGTTTCGTCAACCTCGAACTCGTGACGCCCTACGTGATTCTGGCGGGACTTGCCGGCGCCATCCTGTGGGATCTCATCACCTGGTGGCTCGGTCTGCCTACCAGCTCTTCTCATGCCCTCATCGGCGGCTATGCCGGCGCCGTGATCGCGCGCGCTGGGATTGTCCGCGGCTTCAGCCACAGCTTCGAAGGCCTGATTGCCGGTCAGTGGTCGATGACGATTGCCTTCATATTCGCCGCGCCGCTGATCGGCCTGATCTCGGCATACGCCCTCATGATCCTTGTCTATTGGATCTTTCGTAACTCCAGTCCGTCGAAGATGGATTATTACTTTCGCAAATTCCAATTGCTCTCGGCGGCATCGTTCAGCCTTTCGCATGGCGCAAACGACGCTCAGAAGACGATGGGAATCATTACCGGCGTACTCGTGGCATCCGGGTTTCAGAAAACCTTCGACATTCACCTGTGGGTGATCCTTTCGGCCCACGCCGCCATCGCGCTGGGCACGCTGAGCGGCGGCTGGCGGATCGTCCGTACCATGGGCGCGCGCCTCACGCGGCTCAAGCCGCGCAGCGGATTTTGCGCGGAAACGGGCGCGGCAGGCGCGGTGCTGCTGGCGACGCATCTGGGACTTCCCGTCTCCACCACGCACGCCATCGCGGGCGCCATTGCGGGCGTCGGCAGCATCCACCGCATGAAGGCGGTGCGCTGGGGGATCGCCACCAACATTGTCTGGGCATGGGTGCTGACAATCCCTATGGCAGCCTCGATCGCGTGGGCGGCCTTCTGGCTGTTGCACTTGGGAGCCGGAGTCTAGGATGATTTCGTCCGCAACTCCCATAGGTTTCTCGTAGAACACCTGCCCCCGCGCCCTCCTCTGCTCCCTTGCGTCCTCTGCTCCTGTTCTAAAATAGAGTTCACCATGCAATTCTGCCGTCTGCTTCTGGTTCGTCAGAGTTTTCCGGATCGGCGCATTCCGGATGTTGCTGCCGAAGTGCGGATCCAGCTAACCGCTGCCGCTTTCGCCGGTCGTCTCAAGCCGGGCTCCAGCGTCGCCATCGGCGTCGGCAGCCGCGGCATCCACAACATCGCGACCATCGTCCGGAACGTGGTCGACTACTGGAAGGGACAGGGCATGAAGCCTTTCATCTTCCCTGCCATGGGCAGTCATGGCGCAGCGTCCGCCGGCGGACAGGCCGACGTATTGGCGCACTACGGCATCACCGAATCCAGCATCGGCTGTCCGATTGTGAGCCAACTGGAAGTGGTCTCGCTCGGTAAAACGAGCGATGGCATCGAAGCTTTCATGGACCGCAAGGCCTACGACGCCGACGGCGTCATGCTGGTGGGCCGCGTCAAGTGGCACACCGATTTCGCCGGCAAAATCGAAAGTGGCCTGTTCAAAATGATGGCCATCGGCCTCGGCAAGTTCGCCGGCGCGCAGCGCTACCACGCCTATGCCTACCGCCTCGGCTTGGAGCACGTCATCCGCAGCGTGGGCCGGCAGGTGTTGAAATCCGGTAAGATCCTCGGCGGCCTCGCCATCCTCGAAGACGCCCAGCACAACACCGCCAAGCTGGACGCGGTCCCGGTGGAAATCATGGAAACCCGCGAGGAGGAGAACCTGGCGCTCGTGAAATCCTGGATGGCGCGCATCCCCATGGACCTCGACATCCTCATCATGGACGAGATCGGCAAGAACATCAGCGGCGCCGGCATGGATACCAAGGTGGCCAACCGCGGCGTCAACGGCGAATACAATCCCTGGCCTAATACGCCCCGATTCGAGCGCATCTTCGTTCGCGACTTGAGCGCCCTCACTTACAACAGCGCCGTGGGCATGGGCATGGCGGATGTGGTCACCGATCGCCTCGTGAATCGCATCAACTGGGAGCCGACCTGGATCAATTCACTGACGGCCAACACTCCGGCCGCCATCCGGACCCCCATCCACTTCCCCGCCGACCGGGAATGCATCGAGCGCATCGCGCCGACCGTGGGAAAGACCGATCTGAGCCAGGTCACCTACGGCTGGATCCGCAACACCATGGAGCTGGGCCGCCTGGCCCTGAGCGAGAACCTGCGCTCCCAGATCGAAAAGAACCCCGCTCTCGAAATCGAATCCGCCATCGACTTCGAATTCGACGGCGCCAACAACCTCATCAGCCCCTTCGCGCCGGTGGAGGAAGCGGCCGGGGTGCACTAGGACAGCTACTCGCCACGAGCTGCGAGGTTTCTTAGCCTTACACCGCCAGGGCACCAAAAAGTCGAATCGCAGCTCCGGAAAACAACGGCGGCTCAAGTTCAAAACAAGACCAGCTCGAAGGCCGTGGCTCGAAGCTCGCAGCTAAAGAACCGCCGAATCATTTCCTAACATCGCCCGCCGCACAATCTTAATCGGCGGGAATCCCTGCCCCATGAAGGCATCGTGAAAACCCTGCAATGTGAAGCTGCTGCCCTTCATCTTCTTGTAATCCTCACGCAGCTTCATGATTTGCAGTTTGCCGAGCGTATAAACAAGGTAGGTGGGGTCGGAAGTTCCGCGCTTGGCTTCTTTTTCCGCCACGGGTCTCACCTGGTACCCTTCCTTCACGAAGAACTCCGTGGCCTGCTCCATCGTCATTTTGCCGGTGTGCATCTCGATTCCCACAATGTAGCGGGCGTTGCGCAGCAGCGCGTCCTGTAGCTGTCCCAGGCGGAGTTTCAAATCCCCTTTGCCGTAGCCTTCGTCGAGCATCATCTGCTCGCTATAGTGTGCCCAGCCTTCCGCGTTCGAGCTGCACCCCACCAGCTTCCGCACCTTCGTGGGAACCTGCTTCACCCACAGAAACTGGGTGTAGTGGCCCGGATACACTTCGTGTACCGCCGTGCTGATAATGGTCCCGCGGTTAAAGCCCCGCATGTATTCCTCCCGCTGTTGCGCGCTCCAGCCGGGCTCCGGCAGCGTGACGTTGAAGAACGCCTCCTTGGCAACCATCTCGAAAGGTCCGGGCGTATCCATCGAGGCAGTCGTCAGCGCCCGCATGAACGGCGGTGTCTCTTGCACAATCGGCAGCACCTCGGAAGGGATCGTGATGATGTGGTGCGCCACGATGAAATCCCGCAGGCCGCCCAGCGTTCCGCGGAAGGTGTCCAGCAGCTTATCGGCGGGCGGATGGTCCTTCTCCAGTTCGTCCAGGATTTGTTGCGGCGTGCGTTTCGGGTCGATCTGCGCCGCCACCTTCTTGAACCACTCCTGGTTGCGCCGTAGGTCTTCGTACCCGATGGCCAGCAGCCGGTCAAGCGGCGTATCCACCATCTCGTCGTAGAGGAGTTTCTTTGCGTAGGTGTCCGGGCCGATGCGGAAATCGCCCTTCGAGCGCGGCAGCAGATCGCTCTTCATCCACGCCCCGTACGAATTGAGCTCCTGAATCACCGTCTGGTTGGCCTTGCGAAATTCTGCCAGCAGCGCCGCATCCTTGACCTCCTTGAACGCACCCGGCACGTCGCTCTGAAAGAAGCTGACGATCCCCGGAATCTGCTCCAGCGCGACCTCCGTGTAAATCTTCGGCGGGTTGTTCAGATTCGCCCGAGCCGATGCCATCAGTCTCGGCACCAGCCGCTCGCGTGCGATCACCGACTTCAGCCGGTCCGCTGGCGGCGCGAAGGTGCGGCTCATGATCACGAAAATCGCCGCGCTCACACCCGACGAGTATAGGTCCGGGTTCTTCTCCCACGAGCGGATCGTCTCCAGGCCGAGAAGCGAACCGCGAATCTGCGCCAGCACGAGTTCGCGATCGGCGCTCACGAAGGGCGACAGCCCGGCCGGACTGAACTTCACCACCTCGTCTTCGAACCGATGCAGCGCAGCAATCTGTGACTGGACTTCCGCACGCGAACCCGAGGGCAGCTGGTGATCGTACTGATGGAAACCCGCCTGTGTTGCCCCAACCGGGTCGTAATGAAAGACCAGGTCAGTAAAATACCGGTCTGCCAACGCTGCGAACTGCTGGTCGCGATTCTGTGCCATCGTTGCCGCGCTCAATGCAAGAATAAGAACAACGGTGCGCCGTAGCATCATGTTGAAAATTATATCGATCTCCTTAGAGCCCTCACAGATTGGCTTCAGCAGTGCCGCACAATCCGCTGCCGCGGGGCAGGTTGTGAACCAGCGGGCCGAGTGCGGGTGCCCTCGGGGAGCGGCCTGCGCGGCGATTGATACTCGCCGCGCAGGATTCCATCCTGCCCTACCATCGTGTTAAGCGCCATCCTGATCTTTGCCGCCACCTATCTCGTGATGGCGGTCGGCCGCCTGCCGGGCTTTCGCGTGGACCGCACCGGCGCCGCCATTATCGGCGCCAGCCTCATGCTGGCCGCCGGCATCCTCAGTGTCGACGAGGCCTATCGGGCCATCAACTACGACACCATCATCCTCCTGTTCGGCATGATGATCGTCGTCGCCAACCTGCGTCTCTCCGGCTTCTTCACCCTGGTCAGCGCCTGGGTGGTCGAGCACGCGCACCGGCCGCTCGTCCTGCTATCCAGCATCGTGCTGGTGTCCGGCGTCTTCTCCGCGTTCTTCGTCAACGATACGATGTGCCTGGTGCTGACGCCGCTGGTTCTCGAGATCACCAGACGCCTGCGCCGCAACCCGGTTCCTTACCTCCTCGCCGTGGCTATGGCCGCCAACATCGGCAGCACCGCCACCATCACGGGCAATCCGCAGAACATGATGATTGGCAGCTTCTCGCAAATCCATTACAGGGTCTTCGCGGCGAAGCTGGCGCCCATCGCGGCGATTGGCCTCGTACTGACCATTGCCGTCATCGGCCTCGTCTACCGCAAGGAATTCCGCCAGGCCCAAAAACTGGACGTCGAGCATGCGCCGGTGCGCGTGCACCGCATGCTCCTGTGGAAGTCGCTGGCCGTCTCCGCCGCCATGCTGGCGGCCTTCTTCCTCGGTTCACCCGTGCCTAAAGTCGCTGTCGTAGCCGGCGCGCTGCTTCTGGTCACCCGTCGTCTGAAGCCCGAACGCGTCTACCGGGAAATCGACTTTGGCCTGCTCGTGATGTTCATCGGCCTGTTTATCGTCATCGCCGGCGTGGAGAAGGTGGGGCTGGTCGACGATCTTTTCCGCTCCGCCGCCGGCTTCCACCTGGACCGCACCGCGCCCATGGCGCTGTTCACCGCCGCTCTCTCCAACGTGGTGAGCAATGTGCCCGCCGTTCTAGTCTTCAAAAGCGTCGTGCCGAAACTGCCCGATGCCACGCGCGCATGGCTGACTCTTGCCATGGCTTCGACACTGGCCGGCAACCTGACGGTGCTGGGTTCGGTGGCCAACCTCATTGTGATCGAGCGCGCCCGCCGCGAAGTCCGCATCAGCTTCTGGGAATACGCCAGGACCGGCATTCCGCTCACCGCGCTCACTCTGGCCTTAGGCATCTGGATGCTAAGATAGCGGTTTGCTCCCTCAGCTTCTGCGCGCCGGAGAATGGTTTGTCCGCTCCGGCATTCAATTTTCGAACGGCGGTGTGGCCCGCTATTACCGCGCCGACCTCGAACGCAACGCCCCTGTCTCCACCGAGATCACCGGCTATGCCGCGAGCACGCTGGTTTACCTGCACTCGCTTACCGGCGACCAGCAATACCTTGACGCCGCTCAAGCCGCCGCCAGTTTTCTGACGCGCACCGCATGGGACGCGGCCGCGGGCGTGATGCCCTTCGAAATCGACCCCGTACGTTACACCTATTTCTTCGATTGCGGCATCATTGTGCGCGGCCTTCTCTCGGTCTGGCGCGCCACGGGCGACGAGGAGTATCTCGGCGTGGCCGCGGCGTTGGGACGCCGCATGGCAGTCGATTTTGCGTCGACTGAAAGCGACATCCACCCGATCCTCCTCCTGCCCGGCCGCGAACCGGCGCAGCGCGATGCCGCGTCCTGGTCGCGCTCATCCGGCTGCTACCAACTGAAGGCGGCGCTCGCGTGGTGGAACCTGTTCGAAGCCACCGGCGAGAGGGCCTTCGTTGCGCCTTACGAGCGCGCGCTGGAGTTTTCGCTGAAGCACTGGGGTGATTTTCTTCCCGGCCACTCCGAGCGCTTTCGCGTCATGGACCGGCTCCACGCCTTCCTCTATTTCCTGGAAGGCCTGATGCCACGGGCATGCGACCCGCGCGCGGCCGGGGCCATTGCGGCCGGCATCCGGAAAGTGGAAGGCTACATTCGCGAAATTGGCCCGGAGTTCATTCGCTCAGACGTTTACGCCCAACTGCTGCGCATCCGCCTGTATGACGACTGGGCGGGCGTTTTCCCGCTCGACCGGCAAGCCGCTTGCCGCGAGGCGGATGCCCTGGCGCAGTTCCAGGCCGCGAGCAGCGACCCGCGAATCGACGGCGGCTTCTACTTCGGCCGCAAAGGCGAAGATTGGTCGCCGTACATCAATCCGGTCTCCACTGCATTCGCCATTCAGGCGCTGGCGCTCTGGGGTTGCCACCCCAGCGGCGTACAGCCGCATCCCCATCTACTGATCTGACAATGCTGAGCTACTGGCTGGCCCGCATCGCCGCTCATCTACGAGGAATTGCGAGCGCCGCGAGCCACCATTCCCCGGGCCCCGACCCCGGGCCCCCGGCCCCCGGTCTTGCCCCCGGCATTTCCGTCGTCATTCCCTCCCGCAACGGCCGCGCCCTCCTCAACGCCCAACTTTCCGGCATCCTCCGAGAGTCTCCCGATGAAGTTATCGTGGTCGACAACGGCTCTGATGACGGCACCTTCTCATGGCTCGCTGCCGACTACCCATCGGTCATCGTCGAGACCTCTCCCGAGCCCCTCGGCTTCGCCCGTTCGATCAATCGAGGACTACGCCGCGTACGTCACGCTCGCGTCTGCCTGTTGAACAACGACATGCTGATCGAGCCGGGCTTCTTCACCGCGCTCGACGCCGCCTTCACCAGTACGCCCGATCTGTTCTGCGCCACGGCCCAGATCCGCTTCCCCGAAGGCGTCCGCCGCGAGGAGACCGGCAAGGCGGTGATGCGCCAGCAGGGCCGGCACGATTTCCCGATCCGCTGCGACGATCCCCTGCCCGGCGAAGACGGCACCTGGGTCCTCTACGGCAGCGGCGGCTGCTCGCTGTATGACACTGCAAAGCTAGCCGCGCTCGGTGGCGTGGATGAAGTGTACGATCCGGCATACGTAGAAGACCTCGACCTCGGCTACCGCGCCTGGCTACGCGGCTGGCCCAGCGTCTACGTCGCAGGAGCGGTCGTCGAGCATCGTCACCGCGCCACCACTTCGCGCTACTACACCGAGGAACAGCTTTCGGAACTTCTTGAAATCAACTATCTGAAGTTCCTCGCCAGAGCCATCGAAAGCCCACAGCTCTTCCGCCGGCTCTGGAAGGTAAACCTCGACCGTCTCCGCGCCACACAGAGGCACTCGGCCCTCCGGGCCGCTGCCGGCATTGCGTTTAGGTGGGACAGGCGCCTCCGCCTGTCCCGGACAGGCCAGCGGCCTGTCCCACCATCCGAAGACCTGCTCCTGGCATTAACCGATGGGTCGGTCGCGTGCTTCCCCGGCCGAGGCGAAGCCGAACCGGTGGTCATTGCTGCAGAACGTCTCGAACCGCCGCCCGCCGCGCTGCTGGAACGCCACCATCAGGTGGTCGTCGTCCGCGGCGCAAAAAAATCCCCAGCCTTCCGCGCCGCCGAATCAATGCTTCGCCAGCAAGCTCTCGGCTTGTGAGACCCTGCTCACCGGTGCCGCGCATGGCGATTGCGTGCGCCATCGTACACTGATAAATCTTCGTTATCTGTGTGGCCGTGCGGATCGCGTTGACGCTGTCCATCAAAGCTTGGGCTGCGGTCGCCTGCGGGAAGTAAACGAGGCGGACGGCAGTGGCGCCGCCGTCCGGGTAGTTCTGTCGGCTGCATGGTGTAGCTCGCGTTTGTGCCGGCTTGGCCGGCGGGCTGGTCCAGCATGCCGATGAGCCATTCGGCTGCGGCGATCTGGTTAGCGTAGGAGCGCAAAAAGATCGCATGAGACTCTCCGATGTGGTAAATCTTGGGGATGTCCGAAATGGTGCGCACAGCGTTCACGACTTCTTGAAAGTCCCGCTGCGACTGCGATTGTTTCAGATAGATGACGCGAACCTCGCTGCCGCCCGTGCGAGTGTTGTCCGGATACCTATAGGCTAGCTCCGCGCCGGATGGCGCCTTGATGGCATTCACCACCCATTCACAAGCGCCATCTGATCGGCCTTGCCGCTTGCCGTAAACGCATTTGCCTTGGTGTCTATGCTTACTTCCGAGACATCGGCAATGGTTCGCACCGCGTTCACAGCCTCCTGAAGCTGCGGCGGGGTCGCACCCGGGTTGAGAGAAAAGGTCTGGGTCGAAGTCTGGCCGCAGGCCAGGACAGCGAACGCACCCATGAGCTCCAGAAGTCGCATAGCGCCCCCCGCAGGAAAAGACGAACCCCGCCCCCGAACCGTGCACCGGTTCTCGCTGGCGGTTCGAAGCTCGTAGCTCGGAGCTGTTCCAACTCGCAGCTCATAGCTATAATAAGCTTTTCCAATCCGAAACCAACTCACCCTCAAGGAGCATTCATGCCTGCGAAGCGTATCGGAATCCTTACGGGCGGCGGCGACGTCCCCGGTCTGAATTCCGTCATTAAATCGGTGGTCTACCGCGGGAGCGAGATGGGATGCGAAGTCATCGGCATCCGCCGCGGCTGGGAGGGGCTGACGCATGTCAACCTCCAGGAGCCCGCCAGCCGGTCGCGCTATATCCTCCCGTTGAACCGCGAGAATACGCGGACCATTGATCGCACGGGCGGCACGTACCTGCACAGCTCGCGCACCAACCCATCGAAGATGACGAAGCTGCCACCGGTGCTGGAGAGCGGCACGTTCACGTCGCGCGAAACCACCAAGAAGGGCGTGACCTCCACGGTCTACGACGTCACTCCGGCCGTCCTAAAAAATATCGAAACGCTGGGCCTCGATTACCTGATCGCCATCGGCGGCGACGACACGCTGAGCTATGCGGCCGAGTTGGACCGCCAGGGCATGAAAGTGATCGCCGTGCCCAAGACCATGGATAACGACGTGCGGAACACCGAGTACTGCATCGGCTTCTCCACCGCCATCACCCGCGCCATGGACGCCATCGAGCGCCAGCGCACCACCGTCGGCTCGCACGAGCGCATCGGACTGTTCCGCGTCTTCGGCCGCGATGCCGGGTACACCGCGCTCTACACCGCCTACGTCACTTCGGTCCGCTGCTGCATTCCCGAGTACAAAGTGGACGTCAAAAAGCTGATCGACCTGTTGGTTACAGACAAGCGCAACAATCCCAGCAACTACTCGCTCGCCGTGCTTTCCGAGGGCGCGGAGTGGGAAGGCTACACGGTGAAGGAATACGGGGAGCCCGACGCCTTCGGCCATCGCAAAAAGATGAGCGTGGCGGAAGATCTCAGTAACGAGATCAAGGCCAGGACCGGCGAAGAGACCATCGTCAGCGACCTGACCTACGACTTGCGCTCCGGCAGCGCCGATTTTGTGGACCGCATGGTGGCATCCACGTTCGCCGGTATGGCGATGGACGCCATTCAGGAGGGCAAGCACGGGCTGATGACATCGATCAACCACGGCTGCTACTCGTTGGCGACCATTCCGGATCCGAAGCTGGGTCCGCGCAAGGTGGACGTGTCGAGCATGTACAACACCGAGCGCTATCGCCCGACCTACGATAAGAAGCTCGAGTTGCCGATCTTCCTGACGCGGGCATAACGTCTGCGGGGCAGGTTTTGGAAACCTGCGGCGATTGGCAATCGCCGCGCAGGATGCCATCCTGCCCTACATCGGCACTATGAACTGGAAGCGCATCTTCGGGAGTCGGGGCCAAAAGCACGAATCTGTGCGTCTGACTCCCGAACTGCGCGCGCGCATCCAGGCATCGTTCGATGAGGCTTCGGGCGATGAGGAGCACTTCCCGTCCACGATAGACCGGCGCATCTGGCACGTGAAGCTGATCCGCGAGCACATGGGCCCACTGGCGGGCAAGCGCGTGCTGGACGTCGGATGCGGCAAGGGCCGCTTCGCGCGCGTGCTGCTGGAGGAGCAGCCGGAAGCGGAGATCTGGGGCCTCGATCTCTCCGAAGAGATGCTGCACTACGTACCGGCGGCCATACACACGCGCGCCGGATCGATGACGGAACTTCCGTTCGAAGACGGCTTCTTCGATGGCGCTTATGCCACCGAATCGCTGGAGCACGCGGTGGAGATCGAGAAGGCTGTGGCCGAGATCTGCCGCGTGGTGAAACCGGGCGGCCACATTGCGATCATCGATAAGAACGCCGAGCATTGGGGCCAACTGGCGACCCCCGAGTGGGAGCGCTGGTTCACACCGAAAGAGCTGGAGCGCCTGCTGCGCCGCCACTGCCGTGAAGTCTCCAGCCGGTACATCTCGTATTGGGAAGACGTGGCGCCGGATGGCCTGTTCGTCGCGTGGACAGCGGTGAAATAGCTTACAGCGCACAGCACACAGCTCAAACCGGCGCCTTGGCGCTACGCGCCGGGGCGCGAAGCTGCCGGCTGTACGCGGCTCGCTGTCAGCTTACAATGAAATTTCCTATGCAATTTCAAGAAGTGGTCGAAGCGGAAGGCCACCTGATCGACTCCCATATCATGGAGAACATCTTCGATAAGGTGGTGGAGCACGACAGCCGCTTCGAGGTGGAACAGTTTCGGATAGGCCGCACCAACAGCGAGCCCTCCTACCTGCGTCTGCGGGTCACATCGCCCGACGAGGCCGCCCTGGGCAGACTGCTCCAGGGCCTTCTGGAGCTTGGCTGCGGACCCGTGGATGCCACCGACGCGCAGCTTCGCGAGGTGGAGCGCGACAAGTGCGCGCCCGAGGATTTCTACTCCACCACCAATCATCACACGTACGTGCGGCACGGGCACCACTGGATTGAAGTGGAGCGGCAACGCATGGACGCCATGATCGTGGTGAGCGAGGGCCGCGCCGAGTGCCGGCGGCTGCGCGATCTGAGGCGCGGCGACCAGGTGGTGGTGGGACTGCGGGGCATCCGCGTGGTTCCGGAATCGAAGGAGCGCGACCGGTTGGCGTTCGCGTTCATGTCGAACGGCATCTCTTCGGAGCGGCAGGTGGAGACCGCCGTGCGGCAGACCGCCGCGCTGCTGCGCAGTGCGTTGGAGCAAAAGCAGAGGGTGGTGGTGGTGGCCGGGCCGGTGGTGGTGCACACCGGCGGTGTCGCCGGACTGGCGGCGCTGATCCGCAACGGATGCGTGCAGGCGGTACTCAGCGGCAACGCGCTGGGCGTGCATGACGTGGAAGCAGCGCTGTTCGGAACGTCGCTCGGCGTGAGGCTCGCCGACGGACGACAGGAAGAGCACGGGCATCGCAATCACATGCGCGCCATCAACGCCATCTACCACGCCGGTTCCGTAAGGCAGGCGGTGGAGTGCGGACGGCTGCGCTCGGGAGTGCTCTACGAGTGCGTGAACGCGGGCGTGCCGTTTGTGCTGGCGGGCAGCCTGCGCGACGACGGTCCTCTGCCCGACACGATTACCGACATGAACGCCGCGCAGGATGCCTACGCGGAACAGCTTCGCGGTGCCGGCCTGGTAATCTGCCTGGGTTCCATGCTGCACTCTATCGCAACCGGCAACATGCTGCCGAGCTGGGTGAAAATCGTGTGCGTGGACATCAATCCGGCGGTGGCGACCAAGGTGAGCGACCGCGGCACAGGCCAGGCAGTGGGCGTGGTGGCCGACGTCGGACTTTTTCTGGACCTGCTTTCGAAAGCATTGGAATGAAACGCGCTTATACAGACGAGCACGCGCAGTCCGGCGTCAAGGCCGGGCTGCCCGAAATTGAGACGTGGCCCAACCAATACGCCGAGCCGTACGAGATCGAGATCGGCATGCCGGAGTTCACTTCCGTTTGCCCGAAGACGGGGCTGCCGGATTTTGGCAAGCTGGTGCTGCGCTACGTTCCCGACAAGTTGTGCCTGGAGCTGAAATCGTACAAGATGTACCTGCTGGCCTTTCGCGACCTGGGCATTTTTCAGGAAAACGCGGTGAACCGGGTGCTGGCCGACGTGGTGAAGTACGCGAAGCCGCGCTCGGCGACGGTAATCGGGGATTTTGCCGCGCGCGGAGGGCTATCGACGCTGGTGACCGCAAGCTGGAGCCGTCAACGGAGCGGCAAACGTGGAAAGCGCTGAGCTGATCGCCATACTCAACGAAGTGCGCGACCGGGTGCGCGCGCAGAACCCGGACACGGCCATTTCCCTTGGGGAGCCGAAAGGTCCGCGCATCGCCCTTCCCGACCTGCTGCCGCTGGTGCATGCCCGCGACGCCGCACTGGGAAAGGTCGCCGCGATCGGAACGGTCAATCCGCGGGCCGGCGGTCCGGTCAACTGGTTGGTACAGAGCTGGAAGAGGCTGGTGTCGCGCGTGTTGGACTGGCACGTACGCGAGCAGGTGGAATTCAACCGCAAGACGATTACCGCGATCGACGCGGCCATCGAAGCCTTTAATGCCACCAACCGCGCGATGGCGGAGCTTGCCGGGACCACCAGCCGTGCGCTTTCGGAGATGTCCGGCCGGCTTACGATCGCCGACGAGCTGAAAGACATTCGCGACCATTGGATTGAGTGGCGGCTGGAGTGGGAGCGGAAGCTAGCGGCCAACGAGGTGCAGTTCCTGCGCAGCGTGGCCGATTTGCAGGCGGGATTCCAGCACCGCGTCGATTTGATGGACGCCAATCACCGCGACCTGATGCGCGAGCAGCACAAGGACTTTCACGGAGAGTTGGACCGACGGGGCATAGACATCCAGCAGCGGCTGTGGGCCGATCTGGAGAAGATGAAGGTGGAGTTCGAAAGGTTGATCCACGCGGAGCTGCATTTGATCAGACAGCGCGCGACCGCTCCCCCTGGTCGCGTCTCCGAAACACAAGGACAGGCGCCGAGCGCCTATCCCACCAATGAGCCCCTGGCTTTCGATTATGGCCGCTTTGCGGAGCGGTTCCGGGGAACGGAGGAGTACGTCAAGGCCGGGCAGCAGATTTATTTGTCGTATTTCAGCGGGCGAGGGAGCGTGCTCGATATTGGCTGCGGGCGCGGCGAGTTTCTGGAGATGATGCGGCAGGCGAACGTGCCGGCGCGGGGCATCGATCTGAGCGAGGAGTCGGTAACGCTGTGCCGGCAGAAGGGGTTGGAAGCGGAGGCCGCCGATCTGTTCCAGTACCTGACAGCACAGCCGGAAGCCGCCTTCGACGGCATCTTCTGTTCGCAGGTGGTGGAGCATCTTGACCCGGCGCGATTGCCGGAGTTGATCCGGCTGGCGGCGAGCCGGCTGGAGCGCAACGGCGTGCTGGCGATCGAGACGCCCAATCCCGAATGCCTGGCGATCTTTGCGACCCATTTCTATCTCGACCCGACGCACACGCGTCCGGTACCGCATCCGCTGCTGGCGTTTTACATGGAAGAGTTCGGGCTAGGCGGGCTCGAAGTGCGCAAGCTCTCACCCGCCGTGGAGACGATGCCGGCACTGGCGGAGCTGCCTGCGGGGTTTCGCGACGCGTTCTTCGGCGGGCTCGATTACGCGATTATTGGGAAAAAACTATAGCCAACAGCATTTAACTCACAGCCAAGACCCGCGACCCGCAGGGCCGCGAAGCTGTCTGCTGTAGGCTGTCTGCCGTAAGCTGCTCTCTAAAACCGTTCCCTTCCGCTTTCCTGCAGCGTCACGCTCAGCGCCATCTCATGCTTGTTGCGGACGACGGTAACAGGCAGTGCCGGCGCGGTGCGGGCGGCGCGAAGGGCGATGGCGAGGTCACGGTTCGTGGCGGTGTGGGTGTCGCCGACTTTGATAATGACGTCGCCGGCTTTGATGCCTGCTTTCTCAGCCGGGGAGTTGCGGCCGACGGACCGGACCAGAAGGCCGTCTCTCACGCCGAAGAATTCCGCGAACTGCGGCGTACCGGCGAGCGATTCGCAATCGACGCCAAGCGCGCTGCTCTGGAAGGTGGTGAAGATGTGCGGGATGTCGATGGGCGGCATCGGCGGAAATGGCATGTTTCCGCCGAAGGGCCAGTTATTGGGATCGAGGCCGGGCATGGCGCCCTCTTCCGGCGCGGCGGTGACGGTCACGGGACTGCCGTTGCGCCATAGCGAGATTTTAACTTGATGTCCGGACGGCGTTTCCGTGACCATTCGGATCAACTCTTCGGTTCCCTGCACCGGTTGGCCATTGTATTCGAGGATCACATCGCCCACTTTGATGCCTGCTTTAGAGGCGGGACTTCCTTCGTTGACTTGGGTCACTTCGGCGCCGCGCAGCTCCTGGAGCTTGTGGAGCTTGGCAGTATCGGGCGTGAGGTCCATGACACCGATGCCAAGGTGTGGACCGCGCATCACGAAGCGCATCGTGCCGCGCGCGGGGGGTGGGGTTGGCGGCGTGGGCTGCGCGAGGCCGGAAACGGCGGCCATCGTCAACAGAGCCATCGCCGAAGAAAATCTGGTTCCCATGGTGCAAGTCTCAATCACTGCTTCTTAATAAAAATAGTGCCGCGTGTATCGGAGATCTGCAGTACGGGGCCACCGCCGTTGATGGCTCCTTCGGCCACGATACGGTCGGCGACGCGGCGGGCGGTCAGCGCGGCATATTCCGAAACGATGCGCCGCAGGTTGTCCGCCATGGCATTCTCCGCGCGGATGTTCACCCCTATGTTAGACGGAATCACGACAGTGATGTCACCGCTGCCGGTGGCAAGGAAGGAGTCGGCAAGTCTTCCGTTGGCCAGATCGGCGAAGATGCTGCCCATAGAGGTGGAGACACGCATCGGTCCGGCGACGCGGCTCAGGCGAATGCCGCCGGAGCCGTTCTGGCAGTGAACACCATTCGAGGCGCCTACCTGCACCGGGCCCATCATATTGTGAGCCGTCACGGTGCCGGCGGCTTTCTCGACCACGATTTCTCCGCCGCCTGAGGTGACGCTGGCAGGGCCGCCCGCGAAGCGGATGTGAATGCTGCCTCCCACGGTCTCGGCGTTGACCTCACCACCGATCTGGTCGGCCTGGATGTCGCCCCCATAGGTGTAAAGAATGGCTGCGCCGCGAGCGGTTTTCACGGCGATGCGGCCGGCGCCCGAAGTGCAGCGCAGAGCGCCATCGACCTCACCGACTTTGATGGCGCCGCCGCCAGTAACCAGCGAACACGCGCCTTTGATGCGGTCCACGGAGATTTCGCCGGCGCGCGTGTCGATATCGCAAGGGCCATCGATGCCGCTGGCTTCGACGGCGCCATCGGAGGTGACGATATTGGCGGCAGCGAGGCGTGGACCTTTGACGGTGACGGCCGCGAGCGCGGGCCCGCCCGGAGCGGTGAGGACTACCCAATCGCCTTGGTTGACGATGTGCAGAGGAAGGCGATCGAACAGGCGGCGGGCTTCGGCTTCGGAACGCGCGGCAACACTCACGCGGATGGAATAGGTGAAGCCGTGGCCGCCGGCATCGAGAGTGACGGGGCCGTGGCCGTTGATGCGGAGGCGGGGAGCGGAGGGGAGGGCGCCGGTGTAGACACGGACCCAGCCGTCGGGCTCGCGGTGGATGTCTTGTTGGCTGGAGCCGGCAAGAGGGAGGAAGAGGGCTGCCGCTAGAAGAAGGGGCCAGGGGCCAAACTTCAGGGATCGAAGGCCGCGAGGCATGGGTCGGGGGAAGGTCCGGCCCTTCGGACCGGTCATTTTGAGACGAAGCCAGCCCGCAGGGCTGAACCCTTCCCAGACCCCAGGCCCGCGGCCCCTGGCCCCGATCTTAGAATGTGCCGATCGATGCATTGGCTTCTTTCAGGGCCTTCTCGCATTGCGAGCGCACATAAGTGTTGTCTTCGCGTTGCACGGCGCTTTGCAGGACGCCGACGATGGAGTCGTCGCGGTGCTCGATGAGGAGCTTCACGGCGTCCATGCGGACCATGGGATCGTTGTCGGTTAGGAGAACCTGGGCCAGGGTTTTACGGACCGCCGGATCGCCGGCCAGCGGTTTGAGTCCTTCGATCGCCTTCTGGCGGACACCGGGATTGGGATCGTTGACGAGACGGTTGAGGAGCGCTTCACGCACATCCGGCGCGATAGCGGCGCGCGCTTTCAGGAGGTCAACGGACTGCAAACGGATATCGGGGTTCTCTTCGTTAACGCCGGCGACCAGCAGCCGGCGGATGTTCGTATCGTCCATCCGGCCGGAGATGACGCGACGCTGGGTTTCATCGAAGGAGATCTGGACGCGGCCGGAGTTATCGGTCTGAACGGATCGGACAGTGGCAAAGGATTCGGGGGAGAGGGAGGCAAAAGAAGAGGTGGGGAGGACTGAGGAACCACGCCAACCAGGAACGCGAGCCGCGAAGAAGCCCAGAGCAACCAGGGCTGCCGCGGCCAGCGGCTGGCGGAAACGATGCCAATTTCGGAAGGTGTCCGCCATGGCGTCAAGAAAAAGCATCCAAGGGCTTTTTCCCCGCATCTGGCTAGGCACTGGTGTTCTGCCCTGGAGGGCAAGCATTAACCCGGCGCGACACTCCGCGGCGAGCGGCGGTGGCGGTTCAAGCTGCCGGCGATCGAGCGCCGCGGCCAGTGTGCGCTGGCGCTCCGTTTCGCGGGCGCAGGCAGCACATTCGAACACGTGTGCTTCGACGACGTCTTCTTCATCGGGCGTCAGCTCGCCGTAATAATAGAGGGGAATCAGCTTTTGGACTGCATCGCAACTCATACAAAATCTCCCAGCACCGAACGCATTTTCTGCGTGGCGCGGAAGAGGCAGTTTTTGGCGGCCTCTTCAGTAGTTCCCAGAACTTCTCCGATGTTGCGCAGGCGCAAACCCTGGTAGTGGCGGAGTTCGAAGACGAGACGCTCGCGGGGCGTCAAATCCTGCAGCGCGTTTTCGATTTTATCCTTCAATTGGAGGTTCCACAGGGCGCGCTCGGGATCGGCGACGGCGGCTTCCTCCTCGAATGCTTCCATGCGATCGAGCGGACCTTCGGACGTTTCGATGACCGCCGGCTCTTCTTTTCGCACCTTGCGTTTCCTCAGCTGATCCAGACAGATGTTCGTGACGATCCGGTAGAGCCAAGTATGGAAACTGCAATCGAACCGGAAGCTGTCGAGGTTCCGGTACACGCGCAAAAAAGCTTCCTGATAAACGTCCCTCGCATCCTCGGGCGAGCGCAGCAGATTCAT
>Ga0126381_100001014_pt1 | contig 30553 bp, 20 predicted proteins | sample PanSoiMetPlot_28_FD_96465 | JGI IMG/M metagenome (GOLD analysis project Ga0126381, IMG submission 96465) | Tropical forest soil microbial communities from Panama - MetaG Plot_28 | ecosystem: Environmental > Terrestrial > Soil > Tropical forest > Bulk soil | place: Panama | collected 2016-02-17 | reverse complement strand
TGGCAGTTCTGAGCTGCCATTTACAGAAGTACATCCCCCTTGCCCTTCTGCTTTTGCCACGCTTGTTCTTGGAGCTCTTGCCTCTTTAACCGACTACCGACTACTAACGACTGTAACGACTGCTTTTCCTACCCCGTTTCACTCGGTAGAATAGAGCTAGCCCTTCTTGGGCGGCACGATGGAGAACTCTGTGGCTTCCAGTGAACCGGTTAGCATTGCCGCGGGCAATGTGCCTCAACTTCCCAATCACAAGGTCAAAATCAAAAAACCAGGACAGAGGGCCTGCAACGAAAAGAACGATAAGGGAAAGTTCTGCGGCGGGCACCTCAAGCGCTGGTTTTATTCGTCCGACGTTCTGGAGCGCGAATGTGGCTGCGTCGAAAAAGCTTGGGGAGCGGACGCGGAAGTTTATCGTTGCGAGTTCTGTCAGACGCTATACCTGCCGTGTCCTGAGGATCCGAGCGGTCTGAATGTCGCTGGCCCGGGACAACTCTCGGTGTTCGGCATTACTGTGCCGCCAAAAGAAGAGAAGAAACCGTAGACGGGGAATTTTTTCACCGGTGGGGTGTCCATCAGAATAGCCGGTTGCTGAATAGCAGCTTTGCCGCGCCACGATGCGGCGATCGCGCTTTCATTACACAATATGAATGTTTCCGAGCTGATTTACGACTGGAACCAGCTGTATCCGCGAAGCTTGCACCCCGCCGGACCAGTACTGCTGAACGACGAGACTCTGCGCGACGGGCTGCAGTCGCCGTCAGTCCGCGATCCCACCATCGAGCAGAAGATCGAAATCCTCCACCTCATGGAGGCGCTCGGAATCAATTCGCTCGATATCGGATTGCCGGGCGCGGGCCCGCGCGCCATGGAACATGCAACCGCCCTTGCGCGCGAGATCGTTTCGCACAAAATGAAGATCAAGGCGAATTGTGCTGCGCGGACGCACGAGAACGACATCCGGCCAATCGCTGAGATCGTGCAAAAAACCGGCCTTCCCATAGAAGCCGCGACATTTCTGGGATCAAGCCCAATCCGCCGCTACACCGAGGGATGGAGCGACGATTTCCTGCTGCAGACTACCGAGAAAGCAGTCAAATTTGCCGTCTCACTCGGGCTCGAGTCCATGTACGTCACCGAAGACACGACTCGCTGCGATCCGGAAATGGTCAAAAAGCTTTACACGGCCGCGATCAATTGCGGCGCGCGCGCCATTGTGATCTGCGATACGGCCGGCCATGCCACTCCCATGGGAACGCTTGCGCTCGTGAAGTTCATCGTCGAGCAGGTAGTGAAGCCCTCCGGCGAGAAAGTCCGTGTCGACTGGCACGGACACTGCGACCGAGGACTAGGCACCGCGAACGCAATGGCGGCGCTGGTGGCGGGCGCAGATTGCGTCCATGCGTGCGCGCTTGGGATCGGCGAACGTGTCGGCAACACGCAAATGGATCAGATGCTGGTCAATCTGAAACTGATGGAGATTTCTCCGTGGGATCAGCAAGACTTGACCAAGCTGAAACCGTACTGCGAGGCGGTCGCCAATGCAACAGGTGTTGCGATCCCGGTCAATTACCCGGTCGTCGGTGACGATGCATTTCGTACCGCCACCGGTGTCCATGCGGCGGCGGTCATTAAGGCCTACAAGAAAAAGGACGTGGTGCTCGCGAATACCGTGTATTCAGGAGTGCCATCACACGTTTTTGGCATGGAGCAGGTAATCGACATCGGTCCTATGAGCGGCAAGTCGAACGTCCATTTCTGGCTCGAACGGCGTGGCTATCCTGTGACCGACGATCTGATTGAAAGGATCTACCGTCGCGCCAAAGCGAGCGATCACACCCTGAGCGAGGCCGAGATTCTCGAGTGCATGCAAGCAGTCTCCGGCTGATTCTGAGAACTGGCGTGCGGTCCTATTGCGGTTCCTGTGCCAATTCCGGGCTTGCAACAGTTTCGCCTTCAAGTTCTTTATGCCGGGCTTCGCGCTGCTCATTCAACTTCTTCGTCGCAAGCGCTAGTTCTTCGCGGCCTTCTTTCTCGCGTCCCATGCGAAACAGCACCTGCCCCCGCAGGTAACGTGCGCCGGCATCGTCCTTGTCGAGTCGCAGGATTTCATCTAGTTGCGCGAGCGCGGCAGCGTGTTCTTTCTTGCGCTCAAGAATTTTCGCCAACCCCAATCGCGACTCCACCAATCGAGGATCGAGCTTTACCGCCTGGCGAAAATTCTTCTCCGCGCCGTCCTCATTTTGCAACGCTGTTTCTACTTTTCCCAGTTGCTCGTAGCTGTATGCCGCATCGGGCGCGGCCGCGATGTCTTTTTGAAATTCCTCCCGCGCTTTTTCGTTCTCCTGTTTACGCACGTACGTCATGCCGAGGTAGTAGTGCACCAGCGGGAGCTTGGGATCTGCCTGTGCAGCCGCTTGGAGTTCGCGCAAGGCATCGTCATATTCGCCTCGGTTGAGGTGTGCCTTGCCGATAATCAAACGAAGTTGTGGACTGCCCTGTCCGACCTCCGCCATCCGCCCGTAGGCTCTTTCTTCGAGCGCGGTATGCTTCGAAATTTCGGCGGCACGCCCCAGCACGTAGAGGTAATTGAGTTGGTCCGAAGCCTGCCCCCAGATTGGTTCGAGCGTGGAAATCGTTTCCTGCCATCGCTCGTTGAAGAAATAGCAGAAACCTAACAAGTAGCGGGCTTGATAGGAATCGGGAACATCCCGCACGACCGTCTCGAACGGCTTGATCGCTGCCGCGAACTGATTCTGCCGGTAATACACAAGGCCGATGTTCAGACGCACGCCGGGAACGTTGGGCGCAAGCTTTTCCGCCTTGCGCAACGCAGCAAGTGCTTGCACCCACTGCTTTCTTCGCATATGGATCACACCAAGGTTCGCGTAGGCTCCCGCGACATTCGGGTCCGCAGCCAGTACCTCTTTGAAGTCGCGTTCTGCCTCATCGAGTTTCCCCGCTCGCAGCGAGGCTTCGCCATGTTGGAACAGCGCTGGAAGGTTGGCTGCAGGCGCCGCCGAACTCGCACTCGGCGTTGTCTGTGTAGCCTGCGCGACAATTCCCAAACAGGAAATGAGCCACAGAATTGCAAGCACCGGAATCAGTCCGAGTCTTGACACTAAATTCACCGTGCTGTAGTGTCCGCCAGCAAGAGCCCGGAATTCAAGGAGTCCATGGGGCCGACTGATTCGAAATCTTCTTCCAGCGATTCCTCCGTGCCGGCCGCTCGTCGGCGAACGCAGCCCGCGGCGACGATTCGCGACGTCGCCGAACGCAGCGGTTTCTCTTCGGCGACCGTTTCCATTGTCCTGAATAACGCGCCGCTGGCGCGCTACATTCCCGACACGACTAAGACGCGCATCCAGCGCGCCGCCGCCCAACTCGGATACCGCCCGAATCTTTTCGCCCGTTCCTTGCGCAGTCGCCGCAGCCACACCGTCGGTGTCATGGTGTTCGATATGACCGATCCCTACTGCACGTTGGTATTGCGGGGAATCGAGAACTGTCTCTTCGACTCGTCGTATTTGCCCATCCTCACCGACGTGCACAACGAGCGCGCACGTTTTGAACGATACCTTGAGATGCTTCTTGATCGCCGCATCGAGGGTCTGGTCGTGCTCGCGAACTGGCTTTTTCTCGATATCAATGTGCTGGCGGACCTTGAGAAAAGCAAGATCCCTACCGCCATTGTCAGCCGCGAACTCAAGAATGAAAGCGTGAGTTCGGTCATTGTCGATAATGCGCTTGGCGCGCGCTTTGCCCTCGAGCATCTTTACTCACTTGGGCATCGTAAGATCGCCTTCATTCGCGGCCCTCGCCAATTGTCCGACACCACGCCTCGGTGGCGCGGAGTTCAGGGGGTAGCCCGCGAACTCAACCTGAAAATCGATCCCCGGCTGGTGCTCGATCTTCCCGAGTCTCGGGATCCGTTCTCCAGCTTCGAAGACGGCTACAAACAAACCGAGGAGCTCTTGCGCCGTCGCGTTCAGTTCACCGCGCTAATGGCCTTCGATGACATGACTGCGTTCGGCGCCATTCGTGCCCTTTCGAAGGCCGGGATCAGCGTACCCGAGCAGTGTTCGGTCATCGGCTTCGATGACATCGCGCCAGCCTCACTTTATGCCCCATCATTGACCACGGTCCGCCAGCCCATGGAAGCTATGGGGGCGGCGGCGGCCGGCATTGTCGTCAATGCCATCAACGGCGCACTGGAAAAGAAACCGCCGCGCGCCATGCATCGAAAAATGGCGCCCGAGTTGATCGTCCGGGAGTCGACTCGCAGTCTGAAGTGAATCGATTCCCCAAAATGAGTCTTCATTTTGACTTGACACCCGACGCGCCCTGTCGCACTATTCATACGTTTTAATAAAGGGATTTTTAGGGTTTTTACTCTCTCGGTACGGCCTTATTTTCGGCCCGTAGATTGCTTTGATTCATAGGAAAATCTGGCTGGACAGCGGCACGCATTCATTGGCGGAGACTTGCGCGAGCCGTCCATCCGTTTTCTGGAATTCCCTAAGGGGGTTCAGTATGAAAATCCGTATCGCTCTCGCGCTCGCAGTCCTGATGACCGTCCTTCCTGCGGCGCTGCTACTTGCCCAAGATACTGCTTCCATCACCGGTACGGTTCGTGACTCGTCGGGAGCAATTGTTGCCAATGCCACTGTAGTCGTCGCGAGCGCCGACCGCGGTATCCGGCGCGAGACGACCACGAACTCCGACGGAGAATACAGTGTTCCCGCTCTAACCCCCGGCGCCTACGACGTGACGGTGACTGCTACTGGGTTCAAGAAGGTAGAAGTGACGGGCGTCGTCCTGCGGGTCGCGCAAAAGGCGCGCAATGACATCACCATGCAGGTTGGAGCAACCTCGACCGAGGTCACCGTCATCGGGACTTCCGTTGCTCAAGTCGAAACGCAGTCCTCCGATTTGGCCGGAACTGTCACGGGCAAGGAAATTACTCAGCTTCAGTTGAACGGGCGCAACTTCACGCAGCTTGTGACCCTGGTGCCCGGCGTCAGCAACCAGACCGGTCAGGATGAAGGCGAGGTCGGGATCGCCGGAAACGTGAGTTACAGCATCAACGGCGGCCGCATCGAGTACAACAACTGGGAACTCGATGGCGGCGATAACATGGACAACGGCAGCAACAACACGTTGAACGTGTATCCAAGCCTCGAAGCAATCGCCGAATTCAAGGTACTGACATCCAACTACGGCGCTCAATACGGCCGCAACGGCTCCGGGACCATCGAAGTCGAAACCAAGTCCGGCACCAACCAGTTCCACGGCAACGCATACGAGTTTGTCCGCAACGACGCCTTCAACGCGCGAAATTACTTCCAGGACTCGGTTTCTCCGTACAAGAAGAACGATTTCGGGTACACCGTCGGTGGGCCGATCTGGAAGAACCACACCTACTTCTTCTGGTCGCAGGAATGGCGGCGAGACCGCGTTCCTGCGGAGTACAACGCCTTGGTTCCGTCAGTCGAAGAGCGGGCAGGAAATTTCAGCGATGTTTGCCCGGACATAGCATGTCCGAATATCAACGGCACACCGACCGCCGATCTGACCACGGTTCCGGCGTTTCAGAATAGCCAGGCGGTTACCCAAGCCTTGTTGGCACTCATTCCTCCCCCGACGGAAGGAAGTGGAACAGATTCCCGCTTTGTGGGGACGGCCCCCGAGCCCGTTAACTGGCGCGAAGAGCTCATTCGCGTCGATCACAATCTCAACGCGAACAACCGAATCACCTTCCGGTATATCCACGATTCGTGGGTCAAAGAGCAGTCCATTCCGCTGTGGACTAATGCCGGCAGTTTCCCAACGCTGGGAACCGATTTCAAAGGCCCCGGCCTTAGCCTGGTTACACGCCTTAGTTCGACGTTCTCCCCCACGTTGCTCAATGAGTTCGTCTTCAGCTACACCACCGACCACATTGTTTTGAACAACACCGGCGCCTGGCAGCGTCCGCAAGGTTTACCGATCGGAGACCTTTTCGGCGGCAACGGCGACGGGATCATTCCAGGTATCAACCTGGTGACCAACCTCTACGGCGGTGGGTTCGGACAGGATCCAGGCTATATTCCGAACGGCCCGTACAACTCCAATCCGACTTATACCTACCGGGACAACGTTAGCAAGATCATCGGCAAGCACAATTTGCAGTTCGGAGCTTACGCTGTCTTCGGGCAGAAGAACGAACTCGGTGGCGAGTTGGGAGCCGGTTCCATTCCCGGTTACCTGACCTTCGATGACACCAGCGGCGGCGTCACCAGCGGTAATGCCTTCGCCGATCTCCTCCTCGGATATATCTCAAGCTTCGGGCAACAAGATCAGCGCATTAAGTACTACAACCGCTACAAGATTTTGGAGCCGTATTTCCAAGATGACTGGCACATCACTCCGCGAGTGACTTTGAACCTCGGATTGCGGGTTAGCCTGTTCGGAACTTATCGGGAGAAACAGCACCAGGCGTACAACTTCGATCCCGCTCACTATAAAGCGGGTCAAACCATTGTCAACACGGACGGAACGGTAAGTGGCCTTGGAACCGATCCGACGCAACCAGTTTCGCTGACGAACCTTCCCAACGGCATCGTGCAGTGTGGCGTGACACCCGGCGTGCAAGTGAGTTGCATGGAGGGTAAGCTCTTTAATGCTGCGCCGCGAATCGGCTTTGCCTGGGATGTTTTCGGGAACGGCAAAACCGCCGTTCGAGCCGGATACGGGATTTTCTATGAACACGCGAATGGCAACGAGGCCAACAGCGAGTCGCTGGAGAACTCGCCGCCGCTTGCCACCACTGTCCAGCAGAACAACATTGGTGGAAACGGGGTTTCCGGCTACTCACTGATCGGAGGAGCCGGCGGTGAATTGTCCCCGCAATTCCCTCTCAGCGTTGTTTCCATTCCCACCAAAGCTGTCTGGCCGTATATCCAGCAGTGGCATTTCGATATTCAGCATGAGATCGTCAAGAATACCGTAGCCACCATTTCCTACGTCGGCAGCAAAGGCACGAAGCTGAACCGCCAAACGAATCTCAATCAACTGCATCCGATTCCGTCGTCGCAGAATCCTTATGCGCCGGGTGAGGCTATCAGTCCCGCCGATCCTAATACGGGTGTGGTGCCCGATTGCGGCGATTCGTTCGACGCTTTCGGCGTTCCCACCAACGCCATGACGCCGAGCGGCGTGCCCATTACCGGGCAGGCGGCGGTCAATCTCGGCGTAGCGGCATGCGGCACGAATGCCGACCTTTTCCGACCGTTTCCGGGCTACGGCGACATCACCCGTCTGCAATTCGCCTCCTCTTCCATCTACCACGCCTTCCAGACCTCAGTGCGCCACACGTTCGGCGGATTGCAGCTGAGCTTCTCGTATACGTACAGCCACTCGATCGACGATTCTTCTGATCGTTTCGATTCTGCTTTTAACGACTCATTCAATCCATCGGCGAACCGCGCGAACTCTGCGTTCGATCAACGGCACATCATGAACCTGAGCTATGTTTATGACCTGCCGTTCTTCAAGCAGCCTGGGCTGGCAAACAAGATCTTGGGCGGGTGGCAGGCCTCTGGAATCATCAGTGCGCAGAGCGGCACGCCTTATGGGTTGGTGTTCGCTGGAGATAATGCCGGCGTAGCCAATGGTGTCGGATCAACTTCGCGTCCTGACATCATCGGCGATCCAAACGCCATCCAGCAGACTCCGACCAGCGACTCTCACTTCAGTCCTCTCTTTGCCAATCCCGACGCGTTTGTCGCGCCTCGTGGACTGACCTTCGGCGATTCCGGCCGTAACTCACTCACGAACCCCCGCCGAGTGAACTTCGACATGGCCTTGTTCAAGCATTTCCAGATTCGCGAGAGCATGGCCTTCGAATTCCGTGCGGAAGCCTATAACATCTTCAACCACACTCAGTGGCTGCCTGTAGCCGGCGATTCTGGCTCAGGTGCGGCCAACAACGCCTCGGGTGTGAATACATTCGACTCGGATGGCTTCCTGCGGACGCAGGGCGCCCACAACCCCCGCATCCTGCAGTTAGGTGCGAAGTTCATCTTCTAAGTCCGAAAAATCTAGGACACAAAAAAATCCTGGCTCATTCGAGCCAGGATTTTTCCCTAATGTTGCAGTTGGATGCTAGTCCGCCACTCCTGCGTGCTGGCGCGTACCACTCAGCACCGCCAGGCCTCGCTCCAGGTCCTCGATCAGATCATCGACATTTTCGATTCCCACCGACAAACGGATCATCTGCTCGGTGACGCCCATCTTCTTACGTAATTCCGGAGTGATCATGGCATGCGAGGTCAACACGGGAATGGTCACGAGCGACTCCACTCCACCGAGGCTTGGCGCCAGCGTGAACAGGTTCAGCGCCTCGGCAACTCGGCAGGCGTCTTCTCCGCTGCCCTCGACCTCGAAGCTCAACACGCCTCCGGCGCCTTTCAAGTACTTGCGAGCATTAGCGTGGTCCGGATGCGAGTCGAGCATCGGATAGTGCACCCGCGTTACCTTCGGATGCCGGCTCAGATGCTTAGCGATCTTGAGCGCGCTTTCATTTTGCCGCTCTACTCGGACTGACAGCGTCTTGATACCACGGAGCAGCAGAAACGCCGCGTGCGGATCCATGCAGCAGCCAAGTGTTGTTCGTACGCTGTGGATCTGGTCGATCAATTCGTGTGGTCCGGTAGCGACGCCACAGATCAGGTCGGCGTGCCCTCCGAAATATTTCGTCCCGGAATGGAGCACAAGATCGATACCCCACTCGGCCGGTCGGCAGTTGATCGGCGTTCCAAAGGTCCCGTCGATCGTGGTGATGATTCCGTGTTTTTTCCCGAGTGCCGCAATCTTCTCCAGATCGACCACACGCACCGTCGGGTTTGTCGGAGATTCGACATGAAGAAGCCGCGTGTTCGGCCGGATCGCTGAGGCGTACTGTTCAAAGTTGTTCGTATCGACAAACGTTGTCTCAATACCCAGCTTCGGCAGCCATTGTGAAAGAAACTTAGTCACCCCGCCATAGATGTCGCGCTGCGCCACGATATGATCGCCCGATTTGCAGAGAGCCAGCATTGAAGTCGTGATCGCCGCCATTCCCGATGAGAAGAGCAGGGAAGCTTCTGTTCGCTCGAGTTCCGCAATCGCTTTCTCAACGACCGTATGGGTGGGATTGCCGTAACGTGTGTAGAAGCGGTCGGTAGAAGTTGCTCGCAGCTGCTCCTGGGAGTCAGTAACTTCGAAGGTCGAAGTCTGATAAATCGGAGTCGCCAGAGGGCCATTCTTTTTTGCGAGATCGGCGGCACCTCGCGCGGCTGTTGATTCACGACGAAATCTCTGCTTCTTCATACTGTGAACTCCGTTCTGAAGCCTTCCGACAACTGAAGGGGCGACTAGCAACCGAGAACTGGTTTTTACCTCGCCGCTGCCTGGTCCATCGAGGGAACCAAGGCAAGCCACTGCGCCGAGCGTGCGTGACGACCGACCGTCAAAAGGTCGAACTCCTTTTGTAGTGCGCGGGTCACAGGACCAGCCTTGCCATTGCCAATTGTTCGGAAATCGATCTCGCGCAACGCAATGACCTCCGCTGCAGTCCCGCATACAAAAACTTCGTCCGCAATGTAGAGTTGATCGCGTGAAATCGGCTCCTCGACCACTTCATAATGCAAATCGCGCGCGATGGTGATCAGGCTATCGCGAGTGATGCCTTCCAGAATGCCCGCTTTCGACGACGTATAAATAGTCCCGTTGCGCACGACGAAAAGATTCTCTCCCGTACATTCGGCGACATAGCCGTCGGGTCCAAGCATGATTGCTTCGTCGAACCCGGCGCGTACCGATTCGGTCTTGGCAAGAATCGAACTGACGTAATTGCCCGAGACTTTTGCCTTGGTCATTGTGATGTTGGGATGATGGCGGGTGAACGAAGCGATATTGGCGCGGATCCCGCGCTCTTTTGCCTCGGCCGAGAAAAACGTTTTCCACTCCCACACCGCTACCATGAAGCGCGGCTTCCCGGCCTCCACGGTCATACTGAGAGCGCCGTCGAGAAAAATCATCGGGCGGATGTAGCACGCTGAAAATTCATTGGCTGCGATTGTGCGATGTATCGCAGTCTTTGCCTGTTCCAGCGAGACCGGCAACTCGCGAAAACCCACGACGTGAGCGGAGTCCAGCAGGCGCTGAGCATGCTCGTCCAGGCGAAAGACAGCAGGACCCTTGTCGGTGGCATAACAGCGGATTCCCTCGAACACGCTGAACCCATACTGCACTCCAGCACTCAAAAAGGGCACGACGCCTTCGCTCGAAGGCCGCAATGAATCGTCGATCCAGATGTAGCGGGCGGTAGCCATGGTTTCCCCGGACTTGCGTGGTTTATCTAGAGTACCTGCGCTCCAAGGGAGCGGCAAGGTGTCTTCATCTGGCGCCGTGATGGAAACTCAATGTTCCCGTCGGAATCGGATAGTCTCCCGTCGCTGCCGCCGCCGTTTATAATCCAACGCGCTATGGATAGTGGACTGAAGAATCGAGTGGCAATCGTTGCCGCGTCCAGCCAGGGAATTGGACGCGCCGCCGCCGAAGGCTTTGCCGCCGAAGGTTGCAAGGTTGCAATGTGCTCCCGCAACAAAACGAACCTCACAGCCGCGGCCGACAAAATCCGCGAACAATACCATACTGAAGTGTTGGCCGAAGCTTTCGACGTAGCGGATGCTCAGGCCGTGCGCCAATTCGTCTCTGCCGTCGTACAGAAATATGGCAGCGCGGATATTTGTGTCACGAACGCCGGTGGTCCGCCTGCAAAGGGCTTTCTCGCAACCACGGTTGAAGAGTGGAAACGCGCCATCGAGTTGAACTTCATGAGCACGGTATATTTTGCCCATGAGGTCATTCCCCACATGCAGAAAAGAAAATGGGGCCGCATCATCACTTTGACCTCCGTAAGCACAAAACAACCAGTGAACGACCTTGTGTATTCGAACGCGGTGCGTGCGGGTGTGGTCGGATTAGTTAAGAGCCTTTCCAACGAGTTCGGAAAGGATGGGATCCTGGTGAATAACGTCGGACCCGGTTACACGGCGACAGATCGCATTAAAAATCTTGCCAGATCCCGCTCGGCACCCCTCGGTAAGACCGAGAGTCAGGTCCTTGAGGGCTTGGCAGCCGACACACCGCTCAGACGTCTCGGGATGCCCAACGAGGTTGCCGACGCTATTGTCTGGCTTGCATCCGACAGAGCTTCTTATGTAACCGGCCAGACCATCCTTGTTGACGGAGGACTCTACAAAGGATTGTAGGAACACAGAAACGTTTTGGTAAGTTGTGCAGACAAGGACCCCGCGCAATTAACGCAACTCGCCTCCCAGCACCAAGTTGGACTCTTGCAACATGTGTTGTTTTCAAGTAAGCTTCCGCCCAATTTACTACGAAAAACTGGGGTGATAGTCATCGGGATAACCCTGGGACTGGTGTATGCGGAAGGCGGGCATCGATATGAGAGGATGACTGTGAGAAAACGCAGTCGATCTTCTTTCCTGCTGTCCTGAAACCAGCTCAAGCTCAAGACAAGATGTTGGGATGAATGGCCAAGGGGGCCGTGTATGTCGAAATTGAACTCTCTCGCAGTTTTGACAGGGCTGACAATTCTTCTGGCCGCGCTGGCCTGGGGCCAAGGCGGCGCTACGGGCGCCATTAGCGGCACTGTGCAGGATGTGACCGGAGCAGTCGTGGCTGGCGCGCAAGTCCAGATCATCAATCAGGACACCGGCGCGGTCACACGCTCGCTCAAATCCGATGCCAACGGAAACTTTATCGCGACCTTGCTGCCGGTTGCCAAGTACACGGTTAAGATCAACGGCGCCGGCTTGTCGGAAGCAAGCTTCAAGGATATCGACGTCCGCATCACCGAGACCACGCGATTGACCGCGAAACTCGCTCCCTTGAAGGTTCTCGAAAAAGTTGAGGTCCAGGCCGAGGTGCAAACAGTCGAGACGACAACTGCGACCACTGGTCAGGCGATCGAAGAAGAGACGATCCGGCAGCTTCCTTTGGCGACGCAGAACTTTCAGCAGTTGCTGACGCTCTCCACCGGCGCACAGAGCGAACTCAATGCGTCGGCGCAACTCGGGCGCGGCAACGCGCGAGTGATCGTCAACGGCCAGCGCGAAGACAACAACAACTACCTTATCGAGGGCATCAGCGCGACCGACTACAACGTCTCGCAATCGACTAACGTTCCTTTGCCCAACCCCGACGTTATTCAAGAATTCAAAGTCCAGACTTCGCTCTACGACGCCAGCCAGGGGCGCAATAGCGGTGGCAACGTGAATGCGATCCTGAAATCTGGAACGAACCATTTTCACGCCGACCTCTACGAGTTCTTCCGCAACGACGTGCTGAATGCCAACGAGTGGTTTTTGAAACGGTCCGGCCAAGAGCGCCCGTCGATCAAGCAGAACATCTTTGGCGGCAGTCTTGGTGGACCGATCGGCTCGACCGCGAAGCTCGGATACTTTTTTGTGAATTACCAGGGCACGCGCCAGCGCAGCGGCTTGTCGCCGGGGACGACAATCAGTTCGACGCTTCCCGTGCTGCCATCGACGCGAGACGACGCCACTCTCGACTCGGTTCTGGAATCGGCGTTCAACGTTCCAAGCATCGATCCCGTAATTCACAAGCTGCTGCTTTTCCAGAGCAACCAGTTCGGAAACACGCCGGGAGGGTTCCTGATTCCGTCCGTGCCCGGCAACGTAGGCGAGAGCGGCCCGTTCGTCGTCAGCAAACCTGGCAAGTACACCGACGACCAATTCACCACGAATTGGGACAAGGAGTTCAACGGCGGGAACGACAAACTGGGCGTGCGATTCTTCTTTTCAAATGCCGAATCAGTCCTGCCGTTTGGCGCGGGAGGTTTGCAGGCGTCTCTGGGAGGAACGTTGGCCAGCAGCATCAGCGCCACCGACCTGAACTTCCCCTACGATCTTCCGGTTCATGATCGTTTCTTGAGCGTAGCGGAAACGCACTTGTTCTCTCCGACGTTGGTAAACGATTTCCGCTTTGGATACGTACGAATCAACAACAGCCTCATTAATATTCCGCCTGTCACGGCCGATGACTTGGGAATCGATCGGCCTACTAACAACATCACGCAGTCGATTTACAAATTCACATTCGGAAGCTCGGGTTTCCAGATCGGACCAACTCCTCCTGCCGATCAGTTCCAGACGCAGAACAATTACAACTTCGTCGAGACCTTGAGCTGGGTGCGCGGCAAACATACGTTCCGCTTCGGAGGCGAATACACCCGCGTCAATCTCGACAAGAAGTTCCCTCAGACCTTCAATGGCCAGCTGTTCTTCGTGAATGGGCCGCTCAATACTGATCCGAATGGCCCGGCATTCACCGACTTCCAAAAATGGCTGATGGGCGCGCCAGATTTCAGCTTCGGCGGTGGCGGCGTCTTCAATCACCAATATCGAAATAACAACTATGCATTTTTTGTGCAGGACGATTGGAAGGTGCGTCCGGATCTGACGGTGAACCTCGGTCTCCGCACGGAGATTCTCGGCGCCTTTTATGACAACCTTTGTCACATCGGGAACTTCGATCTCAACCGCGCGAACTCAGGTCAATATCCGCTCATCTATGGCGAATGCGCCAACAAGCTGGGAGTGGATGGTATGACTGGCTCGGGCAGCAACACAACGCTGAAAAACGCGTACAGCACTGGAATCGGTCCGCGCATCGGTTTTGCGTGGGATGTTCTCGGTCAGCACAAGACTACCGTGCGCGGCGGCTATGGAATCTATTACGTGCGCGAGGACGTTGGCACCGTCGATCAGCTGTCCTTCCAGGCGCCGATTCTTCCCATTGCGTTCGCGGCCGGTCCTCCGGGATGCCTCGCGACATTCTTCAAGATCAATCCGTCTCCAACACCTGGTTGCCCGACGCCGCCCAACCCCAATCCCAACGGATTGCCTGCGGCTAGCACCAATGCAATCGACGGCAGTTTCCTGCCTTGCCTTGGTGTCATCACCGGTTTCTCCGGCGGCACGGATGCGTTTCCCGACATTTCCTGCGCCAACGGAAGCCCGGGAGTTGTTCCTTCGCAATTCCTGTTCGCCTTGGCGGTTCCAAGGAACTATGTCGTGCCCAATACGCAACAGTGGAACTTCACCATTCAGCGTGAACTCGCAAAACAATGGGTGCTGGAGTTAGGGTATGTCGGAAGTCACGCCATCCATCTCCGCGAGACTCGAGACAGCGTGCAAGCACAGCTTGCCACTGGCGACCATCCACTGACTGTTCAAACCACCAACGGTCCTGTACAGATCTTCTCAAGCACCGTGGCCAATGGCCCCGCCCGTTCCACCTTGCAAGGCGTGAACGGCTACAGCGGCATGCAGTTGTTCGCCAATGATGCTTACGCTCATTACCACTCCTTCCAGGCGACCGTGTCCCGGCGTTGGGGTGCCGGTTATTTCCAGGGCGCATACACTTTTGCGAGATCCACGGATGCCACTTCGAGCGGGAATACAGCTCTGAACACCGCATTCAACGACGAAACCGACCTGAGATTTTCCCGCGGCCTCTCTGACTATGATCGCACGCATCGTCTCACGGTGAGTTATCGCTACGACCTTCCCTTCTTCGCAACCGCAACGGGATTGAAACGGACACTATTGTCGGAGTGGTCGATCAGCGGCATCACGATTTTCCAGTCAGGCACGCCGTTCTCGGTAACCGATTCGGCAGCGGGAACTGCATTCATCGGCCCCGGGAGCGCCTCTGCAACACTAGGGGCGCAATTGGCTCCGGGAGGGTCCATCGGCGCAGGTACCACTTCCGGCGACATACACCACCGGATTGATGGCTATCTAAACCCCAGCAACTTTACGACTGCTCCCTTTGCCGATCCAACGCTCGATTGCCCTGACAATCCCACGCAAGCTGGATGCACTACAGCTTTCGGTAACCTGGGCCGCAATATTTATCGCGGTCCGTTCCAGCAGAACTGGGATTTCTCACTACTCAAGAACTTCCGCCTCACGGAGCGCCAGAGTCTGCGTTTCACTGCGGACTTCTTCAACATCTTTAACCACCCTAACTTTGCAAGCCCGGCTATCAATGACGTCGAGAACCCTGCCGCATTCGGAAAAATCCTGAGCACCGTCGGCACGCCACGGCTTATCCAGTTCTCGTTGAGGTATGCGTTCTAGTGAGCCACGGGCAATCAACCCGGGTTCCGCTGCTGGAGCGGGATCAGGTCACACCGGAAGTTGCCAATGTGTACGACGCCTTGCTGAAAGCGCGAGGCGTCGTGCCGAACATGTTCAAGATGCTCGCGCACACTCCCGCGCTGGCGCTCGCTACGGCCGGATACCTCAAGGCTTTGCTCAGCGACGGCGCCCTTCAGGGTTATTACAAAGAACTCGTCGCCATGCGAATTTCATGGCTGCTCGGGAGCGACTATGCCATGAAGGCACATGCCATCTCCGCTCAGCAGAAGGGCGCCACGGAGCTCCAAATTGGAGCGGCACGCGGCGACTACGAAAATGGACCCTTTACTGCAGCAGAGAAAGTCGGATTCCAGGCCGCTGAACGTCTGCATCGCTCTGCAGAAGAGATCACGGACGCCTTCTTTGACGTGCTGAAGCAGCACTTTTCCGATCCACAAATTGTGGAGCTGCTCGCGACCGCCGCCGCCTTTGAACTGTTTGCGCGCTTTGTGGATGGCCTGCGCATTCCCATAACTCCGCCTCCAAAATAGCCTGTGTGGCGCGGGCATTCCTGCCTGCGAGTGTGGTGCGGACGAATGGCGGGGGCGACGAGATTTCCTTTGCCCTTCCCTTGTGTACACTAGGTTTCGACCATGCGACCGTTAGCAAAACGCTTGTCTGTGCTCACCGGAGAAGGTGCGCTCACCGTCTATTCCCGCGCCAAGGAACTGGAACGCCAAGGCCGGTCGATCATTCACCTCGAACTCGGCGAGCCGGATTTTCATCCTGCTGAACCCGTCGCCGCGGCTCTCGAAAAAGCCTTGCGCGATGGAAAAGACCGTTACTGTCCAATGGCGGGGGTTCCCGCGCTGAAAGAAGAGATCGCCGCCTATTTGGGCCGTACGCGCTCCATCCAGGTGTCGCCGGAGAGTGTGGTGGTTGCTCCGGGCTGCAAGATTGCTCTTTTCATGGCTCTGATGGCCATCGTCGAACCGGGAGATGAAGTTCTCTGGCCAGATCCCGGCTTCCCTGGATATCCGTCGATCACCCGCGGTTTCGGTGGCGTGCCCGTGTCCTTCGGATTGGAGGAGAAGAATGGCCTGCAACCGGATCCCGATGAGATCTCTGCGAAGATCACTCCGCGCACCAAAGCTATCCTGCTGAATTCGCCCTGCAATCCGACGGGAACGGTATACAGCGATGAAGTACAGCGCCGCATTGCCGAACTCGCTGTGAAACACGATCTGTATGTGTTGTCTGACGAGATTTACGCGCGCATCATCTACGGTCCGAATTACACATCGATGCTGAGCTACCCAGGAATGGCCGAGCGCACCGTGATCATCGACGGTTTCTCGAAGAGCTTTGCGATGACAGGCTGGCGGCTCGGATACGCGATTGCTCCTCCGGAACTTGTCTCCCATCTCGTGATGCTGGCGATCAACAGCTACACGTGCGTAGCTGAGTTTACCCAGTACGCTGCGATTGAAGCCTTGCGCGATATGACCGGGGCGACACCGCGCATGGTCGAACAATTCCGCAAACGCCGGGATCAATTCATCGGCGACTTGAATCGCGTCCCAGGCTTTCGCTCCATTCCACCGGAAGGCGCGTTCTATGCATGGGTGAACGTTGAGGACACTGGACTGACCGCCGAAGAAGTATCGCGCATCATGCTCGAAGAGGGCGGTGTGGCCGCAATTGCCGGGGCCGCATTCGGCGCTATGGGACGAAACTTCGTGCGCTTTTCGTTTGCCTCTTCAACAGCGACGCTCAAGGAAGCCGTCGAGCGCATACAGAAGGTCTCAACCGCCTGGCAAGGCGTGCGTGTCTAGTGTGGCCGTGCGGCGCAGGCACTCCTGCCCGCGAAATATGAGTGTGGTAGGGCGTCATCACCCGCGAAGAATCCGGTCAGATTTCTTTGTACAGAGCGCCGCGTGGCGCCAGGACAACTCGATGATCAAAAATATCTTTCTCGTGACGTTGCTTTGCTGTCTCATCTCGGTTATTTCTGCCGCTCAAGCGCGTCCTTATCCGGGGCCCGATGTCCAGCAGCTCTACCAGCACTATCTCGATGTCGTGAACAACATCCCGGCCTTCGACCATCATGCCCACCCGGGGTTCGCCGATGATACTGACGTCGATGCCATGGCTGCGCCTCCTGGCAGCGCCGCCTTCCGCGAGCGCGAGACAAATCCAGAACTGGTTGCTGCAGCCAAGGCCCTTTGGGGATACCCATATAGCGATTTTTCCGCCGAACACTCGAAATGGCTGCTCCAGAAAAAAGCGGAAATGCGAAAGCAGTATCCCGGCACCGCCTACTTCGATATGCTTCTCGACAAGTTGAACTTCGAACGCGGCGTCGCCAACCGCGCAATGATGGCCGACTACCTCGATCCCAAGCGCTTTCCCTGGGTCTTCTTCGTTGACTCGTTCATGTGGCCTTTCGACAATACGCAGCAAACTGCACGCAACGCCGATCAGAAGGTCTACATTCCCTTGCAGGAGAAAATGCTGAAGCGCTGGATGCAGCAGGAAAAAGTCAGCGGGCTCCCGGCCAATTTCGGTGACTATTTAAAGTTCATCACTCAGGTCCTTGAGGATAACCAGAAAAGCAAAGGCGGGATCGCGATGAAGTTTGAGGTCGCCTATTTCCGGCCCTTGCATTTTGGCGATCCTTCGCGCGAGCAAGCCGAGGCGATCTACGCCAAATACGCGAAAGGCGGAGTTCCGAGCGAACCCGATTACCGCACATTCCAGGACTACATTTTCCGTTATCTGGTGACTGAAGGTGGACGCCTGCACCTGCCTGTGCACATTCATACGGCGGTCGGAGTGGGCGACTACTTCAATCTGTCCGAGAGCAATATCATGCAGCTCGAGAACGTTTTGCGCGATCCTCGCTACTCCAACACCACCTTTGTGATTATCCACGGAGGATATCCGCTGGAACGCGAAGCGATCTGGCTCGCCGCCATGAAAAACGTCTACATGGATTCGTCACTGATGGATGTCTGGATGTACCCGGCCTCGTTCAAAGACGTCTTGCGGCAATGGCTGGAAACTTTCCCCGACAAGATCACGTTCGGTACCGATTGTTTCCCCTATAACGAGGTCCTGGGCGCCGAAGAAAGCTATTGGCTGGGCGCCGTTTCAACGCGCGAAGCTCTTGCAGCCGCCCTCGCAGAGATGGTTTCCTCGGGCGAGATCAGCGACGCGAAAGCCATCGAGATGGCGCACGCTTATCTTCACGACACCGCGATTAGCTTGTATCCTTCGTTGAGCCACTGACATGAAAAAGGCAAAGAAAAAAACGCCAAATCGAAAATCACCTTCGCGCAAAGCGAAGGTAGTCTCCGCCGTCAGCAAAGTCGGCCTGAAAGACACGGTTCATAAGGGCAAGCCGCCGAGAGCCGAGTTGCGTCACGTTGCCTGGAACTCGGTTCCCCTCGAACCTCTGAACCCATTGCTCGGACGCCACTTTGTCGTAGGTCAAAATGTCATGCTGGCGCGCGTCCTACTGAAGAAAGGCTGCATCGTTCCCGAGCACAGCCATCCCAATGAGCAGTTGACCTACATCGCTGCAGGCGCGCTCAAGTTCTGGATCGATGGCAAGGAAATCGTCGTAAATGCGGGCGAGGTCTTGACCATTCCTCCCAACATGCCCCACAAGGCGGAAGCGCTGGAAGATACCGTGGATTTCGACGTGTTCAACCCGCCCCGTGCTGACTGGATGAACAAGACCGATTCGTATCTCAGGTAGCCCATCGTAGAGCGCAGATCGCGCAATGGTGGATGCAGTAGGAAATGCAAGACCCGGGCAGTATTCTAGCGATCCTTTGCCGGGATGTTATCTTGAGGGTTGACTCGCAACTACGTGACCACCGGCCAAGCCGCTACCGCTAGTCTGCGTTGTATTGCCTGCGGAGCCACTCCTGGTTCTGCAGCACAGGACTTTCGTTGCGCAGACTGCGGCGACCTCCTCGAATTCACGTTTGACGGGTGGTCGCACGATCCGCAAACGCTTAAGTCGTTTTGGCGCGATCGCAAGACGATGCTCAAACCGCTTGACCAGAGCGGAGTCTGGCGTTTTCGGGAACTTCTTCCTCCGCTCGCTGAGCAGCGCGTCATCACGCTGCGGGAAGGGAATACTCCCCTCTATCACCTTCAGCGCTGCGCCAGCCTGACGGGCATCGACAGCTTGTACGCCAAGCATCAGGGAATGAATCCCACCGGATCATTCAAAGATACCGGCATGACCGTGGCCGCTACGGCCGCACATGCCACAGGCTTTCATTGGGTCGCATGCGCCTCGACCGGAAACACATCAGCCTCGATGGCCGCATATGCCGCTCGCGGCAACATGCGCAGCCTGGTCCTGATTCCGGAGGGCAAGATTTCCTGGGGCAAGCTCTCGCAATCGCTCGACTACGGCGCGCTCACATGTCAGCTTCGTACCGATTTTGATGGCTGCGTCCGCATCTTGAACGACCTCGTCCGGCAGAAGCCAGTCTACCTACTCAACTCTGTCAATCCCTATCGGATTGAGGGCCAAAAGACCGCAGCCGTCGAGTTGCTCGAGCAGTTGGAATGGCAGGTCCCTGATCACATCATTGTTCCGGGTGGAAATCTTGGAAACAGTTCCGCAATCGGCAAAGCCCTTCTCGAAATGCACCAGTTGAAACTCATTTCGAGGCTGCCGAAAGTTTCGATTGTCCAGGCACAAGGAGCGAACCCGTTCTACCGGAGCGTACATGAGTTTGGTGGAGCGAAACTCGAACCGATGACAGCCGACACGATGGCGACCGCGATTCGGATCGGTAATCCCGCTTCGTGGAAAAAGGCCCTGCGTGTGCTGCAGTCTACCGGCGGCGAGGTCGAGCAGGTCACGGAACTGGAAATTGCGGAAGCCAAGGCCGAAATCGGTGCAGATGGCATCGGCTGCGAACCGGCATCCGCGGTAACTCTGGCAGGCCTAAAAAAACTGTCCCAACGCGGTTTTGTAAAGCCGGGCGAAACCGTAATCTTGATTCTCACCGGGCACCTGCTGAAGGATCCCGACTTCACTATCAAGTTCCATCGTGGCGATCTGTTCGAAGGGACTCTCCAGGAACGCGAGGCGGTTCGAACAAAACAGCTGCAACGTGCTCCGGTTGTGCTCGATGCCACTCTGGCCGCTGTCATTTCTGCTCTCGAGGCGGCTGAGAAAATTCCGTAGCAGTTCGTCGCAATCTCGTGTATAAGACTCGGTTTTGGCTGTTGCAGAACTAGTTAATCCATGCCTTCCCGCCCTGCATCTTCGGATCGTTCCCTCCGGCTGGCGTTGCCCGCCACCTCAGCCAATCTCGGCCCAGCGTTCGACGCCGCCGCGTTGGCGATGGACTTCTACCTCAGGCTTCACGCCGAACGCGCGCCCGACTTCTTCATTACCGCCGAAGGCCGCGATTCGGCGGTCTGCAGCCGCATGGATAATCATCTGATTGTCACGACCTACGCCGAGGTTCTCGAATCAGAGAACCGCAAGATTGCTCCGCTCCGTATCCACATCGAGAACGAGATTCCGATCGGGAGGGGGTGTGGCTCTTCGGCTGCCGCGAGGCTGGCGGGCATCGCTTTGGCCGTCCACTTCGGCCATCTGCACTGGAAAGACGACCGCATCGTGGGCGAGGCCTCTATGCGCGAGCACCATCCTGACAACGCCTCGGCGTGCTGGATGGGCGGTCTAACGGTGGCGCGGATGTTGAACCAGGTGCAGGCCCAGGTGGCGGAGATCAAGCCGAAAGGGGATTGGCCGATTCTGCTGGCTGTGCCGGAAGCGCCGCTCGCCACTGAGCAGGCCCGGCGAGTGCTGCCCTTTCAGTATTCACGGGCTGATGCTGTCACGAACATTCAGAATTCGATGCTGTTGCTCGCGGCGTTCATGCAGGGTCGGCACGAGTATCTGGGGTCCGCGCTCGAGGACCGCATCCATCAACCGTACCGGGCGCCACTCTGCCCGCTGCTGCCGGCTATTAAGGAATTGACCGGAGAATCCGGGATCCTCGGCGCTTCACTCAGCGGAGCTGGACCATCAGTTCTCGTGTTTCTTGATCCGAAGGTGCCCGCGAAGAAGGCGCGTCAGCGAATCGCTGCGCACCTTGTCAAACGCCGCCTTCCCGCCGAACTGGTGCTGACCCAGATCGCCTCGCACGGCGGGCGCGACAGTGCCGAATGGCGCAAGAAACACGCCGCGACAAGAAAATAGGGATCGGCTTTCACCGATCCCTGTTCTCCCTTCTGCAATCCACAATCAAGCGCCCAACGCCTGCTTTTTTACTGCCTGCTCGCCGGCGGCACGATCCCGTTCATGCGCAAGTAGACCGCCATCTGACCGTAATGATCGAATCCATGCCACGCGAAGAATGTCGCCAGCCCCATTTTTGTGAGCTTGTTATCTCCAAACGGGCTTTTCACTTCACTAAGGGCGGTTTCGTCTGTGATCGAAGCGACCGCCTTGTGCGCATAGGCATACGAGTCTTTCGCGAACTTCACGATGTCGGCCTTTGACTTGATATTGTCCGGGCCACTTTCACCACCCGTATCGACCGGCGATTTCTCGCCCAGAATTGCCGCCGCGATAATGTAATTGACGGCCGCGACGTGCTTGATCTGTTGGCTAAATGTTCTTACACCTTTGAACTCGCCATTGCTGGGAGCGAAATCGTACTTGTCCTCCGGCATAGCTTCTGCCGCCGGAACGAATTCGCTTTCGATGATCTTTACCGTGCCGTCCAATACCTGGCTGGTGGTCTTCTTTGCATCTTTCGCCTGCGCCGCTGAAAAGGCACAGATCCCAAACACGAACGCCAACAATCCTGCAGTTTTCTTCATCTCTCCTCCGAAAGAGTACGATCCACTGAAAAGGATTTAAGGTTTGACAGAGTTAGTCCCGGACCACTGCCGGAGACAAGTCGAGTTCGTTCGCCGTAATGCGATGCCCGCGCAAAGCAAAGACACCGCACGCCAGTACGATCGCCGCAACCGTCAACGTGTCAGTGATTCCGATGGATTTCGCCACGGCGCCCCACAGCGTCGCTCCCAGCGCCATGCCTCCTTGCAGCACTAGAAGATAGAACGACAGCGCTCGCGCGCGCAAATGTCCTGGACACATCGTCTGCGCCGCAACATTCAGGCAGGCCAATATTCCTATCCAGGCGCCTCCCGCCACCAGCATGACCGCGCAATGCAGAGGGAATGTGTTCACACGTCCAAGAGCGAATGTCATCGCGGCAAACACGAGAATTGCGAATACCACGAGTCCATCCACCGACAATCTTTCGCGTACTCTCGGCAGTCCGGCCGCGCCGAGCAAGGCACCGAGTCCGAAGCAGCCCAGCAGCACGCCATACCCGCGCGCGCCATATGGGCGGGCGATGATCGGCAACAGCGCTAACATCGAAATCGCCGCGATGCTGAATGTTCCGGTGCGCAGCAGAACCGACTTCGCCAGGTTGCTCTCTTTCACGTATCTCATCCCATCGCCGATCGCCGACCACACTCGCCGCTTCGGAAGTGGTTTGCCGTTATCTCTCTTCCAGCGATAGAGAAACAGAATGACGCCGAAGAATGAAACGGCATTGAGCAGGAACGTTGTCCCTGAGCCAACCGCCGCAACCACAACTCCACCGAGCGCGGGGCCGACGGCTCGAGCGACATTGAATCCCGCGGAGTTCAGTGCGACAGCTGCTGCGTGTTGCTTGGGCGACACCAGCTCTGGCGTGATCGCCTGCCACGCGGGATCGTTCATCACCGCGCCCAGCCCGAGCAGGAATGTGAACAGGATCAGCACCCACGGACCAACGCAGCTCGTCAACGTCATGATTCCCAGGGTTCCTGATGCCAGTACCATCCAGCCCTGCGTCACCAGGAGAAAGCGTCGACGGTCAACGAGATCGGCCAAAGCTCCGGCGGGCAGGATCACCAAAAATACCGGCAGGGCTCCCGCTGCTTGCACCAACGCGACCATGAACGGGTTCATGGTCATCTGCGTCATCAGCCAGCCGGCGCCAACGTTTTGCATCCACGTTCCGGTGTAGGAGATGACCGAAGCGATCCACAGCGAGCGGAACAGGGGTTCGCCAAGCGGCGCCCAGGGCGAACGTTCGCGCGAGTCTCCCATCGCGCGTTCCGCCACCGGCATTTTGATCATCTCTGCCATGAGAATTAATGCGGATCCCTAGGACTCCCTATTGGCTACCCGCGGAAAGGGCCACTCGCTGTGCCGCCACGCCCGAAAGCCATAAATCATCAGCCCTACTACCAGTATCACGCCGGCGTAGCGAATTTCGCGCAGGAAATTCTTGCGCGATATGAGTATGAACAAAAAACTTCCGGCCGCTAATAATGCTGGAATGGGATACAACCACATCCGAAATGGACGCGGCAGATCGGGCCTTCGAATTCGCAGGACGATTACTCCAATACTTTGCACCAGAAACTGCAACACAATGCGGATCACAATTAGCGACGCAATCAAATCTGCGAGCCGCAAAAAACAGAAAAGGGCCGCTACGCCTGCCAGAGCCAGCAAGGAAACATAAGGGAAGTGATAAACCGGATGAACTTTGGCAAATGCCTGAAAGTAGTTGCCATCCAAGGCCGCTGCGTAAGGCACACGCGAATAGCCCAACGTCAGCGAGAAGACTGAGGCGAACGCCGTCCACATTACAAGCACAGAGATAAGAGAAGCCGCACCGTGTCCGTAAACTCGTTCCATCAAGGTCGCTACTACATAGAGTTTGCTATTGGATTGGCCAGACTGTACGAGTTCTCGCCAGGGGATCACTCCCAGGATGCTCACGTTCATTACTACATATAGACCTGCAACCGCTAGAATCGATAGCAACAACGCGCGGGGAATGTTCTTCCCCGGTTCTTTGACTTCATCTCCCAGAAAACAAACGTTGTAGTACCCGCCAATGTCGTATGCGGCGATCAGCATGGCGCCGCCCAACCCATGGAAGAAGTCCCGCGAGAACGAAAAGGCTCCCGGCGGCAGGTCGAACGCCTGTCTCGCGTTGAAGTGGGTCAAGCCGGCAAAGATGATCCAGCCAACCGTCGCCATGACACCGGTCCAGAGAAGCTTCGTGAGACCCGCGATTGCCGTAATCCGCCGGTACAACAAGAATGCCGTCAGCGCACAAACGCCCATGGCCAGAAAAGTCGCGGGCATCACAACCCAGGTGATCTGAAGCGCTCCGATCAGCGGGAGATCGAGTGACCAGCTATGCGTCGACCAGATTGTTTCCAGATGTGGCTTGAAAAACGCGGCATATTGCGAAAGTCCAATTGCGCCCGACGCAATCGATAGTGGGGCGCTGAACGAAAGCTGCCATATAAAGAGGAAGGAGATCAGCCGCCCTAGTTTTTGAGGTCCGTAGATCTCTTTAAGGTAGCGATACGAACCCCCCGAACCAGGCATCGCCGCCCCGAGTTCGGCCCAAACCAGTCCATCACAGATCGCAAGTCCCGCCCCCAGAATCCAGCCGAGCATAGCCTGGGGGCCACCCATCGCCGAAACGATCAGCGGGATAGTGATGAACGGACCTACGCCGATCATGTCGATCATGTTCAGCGCAGTTGCCGATCCAAGCCCAATGCCGCGGACAAGTTCTGGCTTGCTGGCGGCGGCTTCGGCGGGATTTGTCATGAAGTCGTCAGTTGTGATTCCCGTGAATTGTCATCTCGAGCGAAGCAAACGACGCGATGGGACGGCGTTTCCCATTCAGTGAACAACCAGTGACTCAAGGCCTAGCTGCTAGCTACTAGTTTTGCCGCCCATCAAGCAAATTGACGAACAATCGGACCGCCCCCGGAACCCCTGCCGGTAACTGGCGGAAAAACGCGTATCCGGCGTAGATATAGGTTCCTTTGCCATAGTGTGCGAGCAGCAGGCCACCCTTTTGTTCACTCTCTCCTGGGTCGTGTGATTCGAGCAGCGGAGTAAATTTCGAATCCCACTGGCTCATAAAATAGAGGCCGCGCTCCTGAACCCATCCTTCGAAATCTCTTTGCGTTATCTCGTTCGGTGAATGAAAAATGGCATTGCCCGGCTCCAGAATCTGAATTGGCGCTTCTTCCACAGATACTCGAGCGCGGCTCATCGTCGCGGGGTACGGCGTGAAATTACCGCTGTTGAAGTCGCTCGCCGACGCGTTGTACTGCACGATCAGCCTCCCGCCCGCGTTGACAAAGTCGAGCAACCGCTTATTGTTCTGAGTCACGCCTTTCTGCGTGTCATACGCCCGAATGCCGAGCACAATCGTCTGGTATTTACTCAGGTCTTCTGTCGCTAGCTTTTCCGCTGGGATCAGCGTGACGTCGACTCCGATCTGTTCCAATACCGTGGGAGTCTCGTCGCCCGCGCCCATAACGTAGCCAACCTTGAGATCTTTCGGCACCTTCACATCCACGATGCTCACGCGCTGGACTGCCGGCTGGTAGTAGTACGCGGTACCGAGATCGTCGCGTGTGACGACCGAATATCCCTCTCCGTACTTGGAATTGGAGTGTTCCAAGGTTGCGCTGATGTGCGTGTACTCCTCTTTCAGATTCGACGGGAAAACCTGGAATGCCGCGTCTTTCGACTGATCGGTAGCAATCTCGATTTTTTCTTGCGGAGGAGTGGCCTTCCACCCATTTGGAACCTGCAGCGACACTTCCGCCTCGGAGCCCGAACTCTGGTCCCGTGCGTTGGTCCTCACGTTGGTGCTTCCTCGCTGGCTTGACGGAATCACCGATGTGGAGGGCTGCAGTTCGAGAGAGAACTCAGGCGCCACTGCAAGCGGTCGGACCTGGACCTGGCCTGCGTCGTTCTTGTACCGGACCATGCAGGTTGCATGAAGCAAAGTGTGGCGACCCGACTGCGCCCATACCTCAACCGGAGGAGGAGCGAATGGTAGCCCTTGATATTTGGCATCATCGATCGTGTTCAGCGTGTCACGCTCCGGATCATGCCGGTGCCAATACGGCCGCGTAACTTGCGCGGTCCCGGGAACAAATACCTTGAAACGGGCTGTGTCTTTTGCCGTTGTCGCAGATTTGATCTCCTCCGACTTCCATCCCTCGGGCAGCTTCAGGCTGATGTGCGCCGGCTCCTCCGGAGAAACCTTGGACGAGAGTTGTGCAGTCAACTCAAACGATTGCCCTGGCACAGCCATGAAGGCGTCATGTGGATTTGTGCCCACGGGCGCATCCACGGTCGCTGTCAGCTGCTCCCCTAGCGCCAACGCGCGTGCTTCTTCGATATGCGCCGACAGCGTCGAAAGCATTTCTTCGCGTAGTTCGACCTTCGCTGCCGCTGACAGATCGCTTCCAACGGCGTCGTTGTAGGCTCGAATCGTCAGCGATGATGCGGTCGCCAACGGAGCCTCGGCCGACTTGGGATCGCGGTCCGCAGCCGCGACCGCTTCGTCGATCTTCGCCTTAATTTCCGTAAGCTTTCCCCGCAGCCACGGCACTTTCTTTTCCTCGTCCCCTAGCCGCGACGCCAAACCCGGCAGAGTCGTATCGATTCCGTCGAGGAAATCCTGCTCGTGCCCATTCTTGTCCTTTGGAGAATCAACAACCGAATCGAGCAACTTGTAATGGGTGAAGCGATCGCCTGGCTCTACGCTCCAACTTCCTGAGCCCTGCGACAATTGATGTCGCAGGCCGGACAAGGCGAACTGCACATACGAAGTTTGCAGCAAGGGATCGTCTTTTCCGGTGTTCAACCGCAACGTGTAGTTCGAATCGGCGCAGCTCGACGCAAAAAAGCCGCAAACATTCCCTGTGTACAGTTTCCTCGGCTGCCATGGCTGCAGACCTTCTGCAATCTGCTCAGGAAATCGCTTCGGATCCCCAGCCGCGCGAAAGGCCTCGTGCGTCAGAATCGCCGACGCCTGGTGGTGGCCATGCCCGTCGCGGTCTGTGCCGGAAAAACGCGCCACCAGTACATCGGGCCGAAACGTCCGGATCACGCGCACCATATCGCCGAGCGCAACTTCGTGTCCTTGCCACTTCTGGAAGGTCTCATCGGCCGTCTTGGAATATCCGAAGTCCGCGACGCGCGAAAAGCGCTGTTCCACGCCGTAGTAGCGGTCCGAAGCCAGCAGTTCCAGCGTGCGAAGCACTCCCAGGACATCGAATAGATTGCTGCCAAGCTTATTTTGGCCGCCCTCTCCGCGCGTCAATGTCATAAGAAGAGTTGACACGCCTTTTCCGCGCGCTTCCAGCGTCAGCATGCCTCCATCTTCGTCATCCGGATGTGCTGTGACTTGCATCAGCCGCCCTGTAGTCTGGAGCTTGCGGAGCATAAGCTTCAGACCGTTGGTGCCGGTTTCCTGCGGCAAGGGCTCGTAGTACGAATCGTTCTTGTTGCTGGGTTGCGGCTCCGCACCCATGCTCCCAGGTAACAGCAGCGCTCCAGCCAACAATCCACTGACTGCTTGTCGCTTGGCCGGCACTCGCCGCCAAAACACACGCAGGCCTCCGCCCGCTCTTTTCCTCAGGTTTCTCAACATATCCATGGGATGGAATTCTTCAACGAAAGGACCAAGTATATTCCTTATTCTATTGGATGCCGGCCGCCGCTTCACGCATAGCTGCCGCTAATCACTCAACGCGCTGAACACATTGTTTGGACTCGCGTCCGACTTGTTGGTAAGCAGCGACTCCTCAACCCGTCAGTGCTTTTGGCTGCCGGCAATCACTTTGTTCTGGCAGTCTCCGGCTTCGCGAACGATCTTGGTGAACTGGGGATCGTCGCGCACTCCCGTCAGCAACGGATCAGTTTGCAACGCCTGGTACGCACAGTAATTTTCATCGACCGCTTTGCTCAGGAATTCGAGCGCAATCTGCTTCTCGCCACACTGGGCCAGAATCGTTCCCTGATAGTACTTCAGCTCTGAATCCTGTTCAGGAAGCAGGTCCTTCTGCGCCTTCTCAGCGAGCGAGTGGATGTCTTTGTCAGAAGCCTTGTTCAGGCAAGCCTGCAGGAAATCGGGCATCCACGTTGGATTACTGGTCATCTTCGCTTCTGCTTCTCGCGCTTCTTTCATGCGGCCTTCCCTCATCAGCACCGACACCGTGACAGCATTCGCCCACTCTGAGCCCGGATCTTTCGCCAGGTATTGTTTTGCAAAGCTCGTCTTTCCTTCTTCGAAAAATGCGAACGAGCACGACCGCAAATTGTAGTCCCCTGGATCGATCTTGGCCGCCGCATCGCATTCACGTTGCGCCTCGTCCAACTTCCCTACATAGCGCAGCACATACGCCAACGAAAAATGCGCAATGGCATTGTCCGGACGACGCATCACCAGTTGCTGTGCATCGCGATAAGCCTTGTCGATATTTCCGGTTTCCACTTCATTCGTTGCCAGGAATCCCGCCGCGCTGGCGCGATTGGGTTCCAGAGTCAGAGCGCGTCTATAGGCGGCGTTAGAACGGTCGTATTCAGCTGCTCCACCGCTCGAATAAATGGCGTCGAAGTAGTAGCGTCGGCCAAGCGCCTCCCATGCCGGGGCGTAGTTGGCGTCAAGTGCTACGGCACGCTCGAGCATCCCAATCGCTTCCTTGTTGGGGGCCGCTTCGTGCGGCATCGACAGAGTGCGCAGGTACATCGCGTAGGCGTCGCTGTTTGCGGGCGTCGTGCTTGCTTCCACTGAACTGCCGGTGACACCGAGACTCGGCAGCAACTCCTGCCGGACTTTGTTCGATATCTGGTTCTGTAGTCCGATCAGATTCTCAGCCTGCGTCGTAAGTGTGCCGGACCACACGAGTTTGTTGTCTTTGACCGAGACCGCCTCCAGCGTCACCAGCAGCCGCTTGCTTTGACGAATAAAGTGGCCCGCGATGATCGTCCCGACACCCAACTCTCTGCCGATCTTTTGCGGATCCGCCTCCCCATTTGTGTATTTGCGCGTAGAACTCGAGGGGCGGATCTCCAGCGTCCGCGCGTAGGTCAACGCATTGGCAATCTCGTCCGCCAGCGCGAAGCGGAGAAAATCATCTTGCGGATCGTTATTGATGTTCTGCAGTGGCAAAACTGCGATCGTTCGATTCGCAGCCTCGACCGGAGTCCTTCTGCGATTCAGCCACCACGCTCCTACGGCCACCAGCACAGTCAGCAGCGCGGCGGCTAATGCCAAGGTGACCCACATCCTTCTTGTGCTCGTGTGTTGAAAAGTTCGCGTTGCCGTTTTCAGGGGAACTGACTGCCGCAACTTCGTTCGGGTCACCCCCGATTCGGTCTCTTTCCTCAGCTTCTGCAGGTCGGTTTTCATCTCCGCCGCGCTCTGGTAGCGTTGAGACCGATCTTTTTCCATCGCCCTGCCGACAATCGCCTCGAGTTCCTTTGGGACGTTCGGATTCACTTTCGAGGGCGACGGCGGTTTCTGGCTAATCACCGCATGCAGCGTGGTCACAACATTCGTTCCGGTAAACGGCTTCTTCCCGGTTGCCATCTCATACAGCACAACGCCGAACGAGAATATGTCGCTGCGTCCGTCCAAATCCTCCGACCGCGCCTGTTCGGGTGACATATACACGGCAGTCCCGGGAATCACGCCCACCTGTGTCAGCGACTCTTCCAGCGAACTGTCGGTACTGGTGCCGAGCTCACCGCCCTTCGCCAGTTTCGCCAGACCGAAGTCGAGAATCTTCACTTGCCCGCTGGGAGTCAGAAAAATATTCGCAGGCTTAATATCTCGGTGGACGATCCCCTTGACGTGCGACGCCGCCAGCGCATCCGCCGCCTGCACAGCAATATCGAGCAGGTGTTCGAGGTCCATTGCCTTGCCCTTGATTCGTTGCTTCAGGCTTTCGCCCTCCAGCTTTTCCATCACGATGAAGGGATGGCCGCCATTGTCCTCAATGTCATGAATGGTGCAGATGCTTGGATGGTTGAGCTGCGATGCCGCTCGCGCCTCGCGGGTGAACCGATCGAGTGCACGTTTATCATTCGCCAGATGGTCAGGGATGAACTTCAGCGCGACGTGCCTGCCCAAACGGAGATCCTCCGCCTCGTACACCACGCCCATCCCACCCACTCCCAGTTTGGACAAGATCTTGTAGTGGGAGACCGTTTGGCCCAGCATGTCCATGAAGTTTTTGGACGGGCAGCCCCATTGCCCGTGGCTGGATAGATGGCCAGCAGCCCGGACGCGCCCGCGAGCCGTAATGTTAGGCGGTTGCCGCGGTCGGGTCAACCTTAACGAACTCACCTTAACGAACTCAGGCCAACCTTAAGGAACAAAGATGAAGGTTGTTGCACAGTCTGCGCTGATGGTTCCTTCGAAAATACCCCGTTTGTAAGGTTT
>Ga0126381_100001013_pt1 | contig 30596 bp, 26 predicted proteins | sample PanSoiMetPlot_28_FD_96465 | JGI IMG/M metagenome (GOLD analysis project Ga0126381, IMG submission 96465) | Tropical forest soil microbial communities from Panama - MetaG Plot_28 | ecosystem: Environmental > Terrestrial > Soil > Tropical forest > Bulk soil | place: Panama | collected 2016-02-17 | reverse complement strand
GCGGCATACCCGGCCCCGGCGACCGCAGCACACCAGGCAAACCGGGCGAACCGGCGCTCACCCTGGCCGACCGGTGACCGCCGGGCAGCTACGGCACCTGGCTGTACACCCACGGCGGTCGGGAGATCATCTTCGAATTCGAGCACCTCGCCGGACCCTGCGACCACCGGCACCAGGCCAAGGGCCACGACCCGGGCAAACGGCTCCGCCACCTGACCGCGGTGCTTAACCAGGCCTGCACGCACCCCGCCTGCCGCAGGCCCGAAGCGCAATGCGACTACGAGCACTCCCGGCCGCACGACCAGGACGGGATCACGTGCTTGTGTAACTGCGGGCCAGTCTGCCGATCCGATCACCGGGACAAGCAGCGACCCGGGTGGAAACTCGAGCACGGCGGAGCCCGCGGCTGGTTCCGGTGGACCACCCCCAGCGGACGGACCTACCTCAGCAAGCCGACCATCTACCCGACGTGAAAGACTACGCCGACCGTGATTAAAGGACCACGCCGACCGTGATTAACGGAGGGGCCCGATGGCCAAGCCCGGCGTGTGCCAGTATCTAGCCGTGGCGGATATCGACGAGCTGAAGATCCCGACGGCGAGCAGGGCCGTCGCCGAGGAGATCATCGAGATCACCGACGCGGTATGCGGCAAGCTGCTCGACGCGGAGTACGCCAGACTGGCCCGGCAGGTGGTGGCCAAGCTGGCGCGCAAGCGGCCTTCGCCGCTGCTCGGCGGACGCCGAGGCACGTGGGCCGCGGCTGTCGTCTACGCGTTGGGACAGGTCAACTTCCTGTTCGATCGCGAGAGCGAGCCCTACCTCACCGCTGACGAGCTGGGTGAGGCGTTCGGCCTCTCGAAGAGCACGATGAGCAATAAGGCCAAGCAGGTACGTGACATGCTGAACATGAGCTGGTCCGCGGCGGAGTTCCAGCGCGCGGACATGATCGCGCAGAACCCGGCGGTCTGGTTCATGCAGGTGAACGGGATCGTGATGGATGCCCGGTCCGTGCCGGTTGACTACCAGATAGAGGCGTACGTACGCGGGATCATCCCCTACATCCCGGCCTACGGCCCGGAGGGGACGGCCGCCTTCCGTGCCGGGGAACCGCCGGCCGTTCTGCTTGAAGATCCTGAAGATCCTTAGGGTTGTAGCGGGCCGCGAGCGGGTCAGCGCCGTCGCGGAGGTAAAATGCCGCTGCATTTATGTGCCCTTACGCGAACGGACCGGAATGCGCGCTACCGTTCTTTCGCTACCCGGAATCAGGACCCGGCGCGGCCCTGTGCTCGTGTGGCACGTGCGCCGTTTGTGGCTGGAGACGGCGGCTGTTTTCGTGGCCGCGGGGTGTTTCTGCGCGCTGGTTCAAGGGCCGCTGTGGAATCACAACAGCGCTCTCGCCGCGCTTAACCTGACGGTTTCGCTGGTCTTCGTCTTCACCGGGCTGATGCTCCGCAAGGAAAAGGATCAACGCGGCGTTGCGTGGGCGCTCATGCTGGCCGGGCTGTTCCGCTCGGTCGACTTCATCGATGCATGGAATGGCCCGTGGCCGTGCTACGGGCTCGTATTCGGCGGTGTGGATCGCATTTTCGGCGCCTGGGCATTGCTGCGTTACCCTAATCCATCACTGCGCAGGCATCAGCGGGTGTTCCTCATCGTGCTGACCGTCTGGATGCTGGCCGGCCGCACGCTGATCGCCATCACGTCCACCGCCCAATGGAACGGTGCCTCGTCCTGGTGGTGGCCCGCCCTTATACCGGACCAGCGGCTGACCGACATCCTCAATTACGTCGTCAACGCGGGTGAAGGGGTGCTCGGCGCGACGCTCCTGGTCCTGCTGGGAATGCGGCTGGCGCGGACCAAGGGGCTGGATCGCATCGTCATCGCCCCCGTCATCATGGCGGGCATCGCCGCGGTGATCGCGGCCAGCGCGTCAGCGGTGAATCAGATGCTGGTCAGCCTCAACACCACCCCCAACGGCGCGTATCTGCTGGAAAGCGCCGTCGACCTGTCGGTGCCGCTGGCCTTCCTGGTCGCGGTGATACAGCGGGCGCTGCTGATCAGGAACATCACGAGCCTGACCGCCCAGATCTCCGCTGGCGCGGATGTCAGCGCGGTGCGTTACGCGCTGCGCAGCACCCTTCATGACCCGACCCTGGATGTCGTCGAGCTGCCGGAGTCCGGCCCTCCCGACACCGCGGCACAACCGGAGGGCCGCCTGGTCGAGTTCATCAGGAGCGAGGCGGGCACGCCGATCGCGGTCGTCATCGCCGACCCGGCGCTGGCCAGGTACCGGGGCCTGTTCGACGCCGCGGTGCAGACCAGCGGCATGGCCTTGAAGCATGCCCAGCTTCAGGCGGAGGCGGCGCGCGCGACGCTGGAGCAGGTCCGCGCGTCGCGGGCGCGCATCATCGAGGCCGGCCTGGCCGAACGGCGGCGCATCGAACGCGACCTGCACGATGGCGTGCAACAGCATGTCCTCGGGCTGGCCGCCAGCCTTACGGCCGCGATGACCCGGACCACCGACCCGGAGGCTACCGCTGCCTTCCGCCAGGCCCGCGACGACCTGAAGGAGATCCTGGCCGAGCTGCGCGATCTCGCGCACGGGATCCATCCGGCGGTGCTGTCGCAGTCGGGCCTGATCGCCGCGCTGGAAGAGGTGGTAGAGCGGCTTCCGCTACCGGTCCGGGTGACCGGGCCGGCTACCCGCGCCAGTCCGGCGGCGGAGGCGACTGCCTACTTCGTGACCTGCGAAGCCCTGACGAATGTGGTAAAGCATGCTAAAGCGGACAGTGCAACCGTTACTATACGCATTGACGAGTCGAACCTCGCGATAGAGATCGCCGACAATGGCGTCGGCGGAGTCCTATCGGGCGGTCAGGGCCGGGGCCTGGCCAACATCATGGATCGCGTCAGCGCGCTTGACGGAGAGGTAACGATTGACAGTCCGCCCGGCACAGGAACACGTCTTGCGGTGAGGATTCCATGCGGTTAGCTATCGCCGACGATTCTGGACTTTTCCGCAGCAGCCTGAAGCTGTTGCTGGAGGCATCCGGCGCCCAGGTTACCGCCAGTACGGCATCGGGCACGGATCTGCTCGAGGCCGTCAGGGAGAAACCGCCGGATGCGGTACTCCTTGATATCCGGATGCCTCCATCCTTCACCGACGAAGGCATCGGCACGGCCGTGACGCTGCGCCGTTTTTACCCGCGGATCGGTATTCTCGTGCTGTCCACCTATGCCGAGACGAGTTATGCCAGCAAGCTTCTCGAAACGGTGAGTACCGGCGTCGGATACCTGCTGAAAGACAACGTCACTGACGCGGGTGCCCTGATGGAGAGCCTGGCTCGGGTGGCCGCCGGGGAAACGGTGATAGACCCGAGCATTGTCCGTCGGCTGCTTCAGCGGAACCGGAAGCCGAGCCTGATCGAGTCGCTCAACGACCGCGAGCGCGCCGTGCTCGAGCGCATGGCCGAGGGCAGATCCAACCTCGGGATCGCGAAGCAGCTCTTCCTGAGCCCGCGCACCGTCGAGACGCACGTCACCAGCGTCTTCACCAAGCTGGGGCTCGACCAGACGGACACCGACAATAACCGTGTCCGGGCCGTGCTCGCGTTCCTGCGTTCCGCTGGCCCGCTGGACTGAGACGCGCGGCCAAAGAGGGACTGGAGGAGGGGCTGCGCCCCCCCTCGAAGCCTCTCCTCCAGCCCGGCTCCCCCGCGCCCCAATCGCGGAGTCCATGTGTCTCGCGGGTATGTGCTTCATTTGAGGATGATTACGTCCTTATCCCCGAACGCGTCCGTCAGATCCTTGCCGAGCTGCCCGGTGATGAAGTCCGCGATGACCGCTACCGGAGACGACGAGTCATTCATGAGGCTTACCCGTACGTGGAACACGTCACCGTGCGGTTCCCGGGTAACGGCCGCGGCGGTTGCCGACGGCATCGCCTTCCGTGCCTTGAGAATCGTCATCACGACTTCAGCTACTCCGAGCGTTTCTATGTGCTGCCATCCCTGCGGTGCCTGTCCATCACCGATCGCGGGATCGGTGGCGGGCGGCATACGAAGCAGTCTGCCCGTCCGCACCAGTCCCGGTGATCGTGGGAAATACCGGAAATAAAGCGGGGTTCCCCGCTTGACAGCCTTTCGCGATATTTAGCGGCACGAAAGGCGGGGACTACTCGGTGAGGCGGGAGAAGAGCTCGGCGATATCGGCAGGTCCGCTGTCACCGTCCGAATCGGACGGCTGACGCTCAGCTTCAGAATGAACGGACGTCGCGTCTGCGGCCGCGGACAGGTCATCCGCCCGGTCGAGAAGCGGGCCGATGTCGGCCTCCAGTCCGTACCACCTGGCTCGCTGCTCCAGGTCCGCGGCGGCACCGCGGACAGCTTCGGGCTCACCGGCGGTCCGCAGGAGGTAGTCCACTTCGGCGGCGATCGCATCCTTGGCCAGCTGCCGCGCGGCCGCCCGCGAACCGCTCGTCCGCAGCTGCTCCGGCAGGGCTTCGTAGGCATCGAGGTCCCGGGTCGTGGCAGCCGCGCTGATTCCGGCCAGCACCAGGCGCTCGGCCAGGGCGGCTCGCCTTTCCTGGACGCTGGCCGGCAGTGCCGACAGGCGCTCAGCGAGCAAGAACAGATCAGCGGGGCGCGCCTGCGGCGCTGGCGTGAGCGTGCTGGCGATCTCGTCCATGAGCCAGTCGGTGTCGCCTTCGCCGCCGTAGACGCCGAACAAGGCCGCCGCGTCCTGCAGCGTCTTCATGTCCACGCGCCCCGAATCGGCGGGCCGGCCGGCGTCGGCGAAGCCGCGGACCTGTTCCGCCAGGCGGCCGCGCCTGCTCACCAGCGCGTGCGCCAGCTCGGGACGCCGCACAGAAGCCGGCATCTCGGACAGCAGCCCGGCCGAGCGACTAAGCGACAGTATCTGAGCGAGCATGCGGATCCGGTCAACCTGATCTTCGGCCACAGCGGTGTCGTCCAGCATGCCGAGGAGATAGTCCCTGCAGCCCGGGTTGGCGAGGACCGCGTACCTTCCGGCCGGCTTGCCGGTAATGCGCAGCCAGGTGGGTTCGAGCACCCGCAACGTACGTTTCCAGTCCAGCGAGCCGGCCGAGCCGGTGAGCGGGCGGATGACAGCAAGCGGCCAGGGGCGGAAGGGCAGGCTGGCCAGGGAGAGCAGGATCTGCTGCCCGGTGGCGGGCAAGCTGCGGAAGCTCGTGTCCCACACCTCATGCGGCTGGTCGAGCGTCCATCCGATGGTTTCGAGTATCTCTTCAGCGGACAGCCGCTGCGACTTCTCGATGGCGAGCTGAATCAGACGTGGATTGTAGGCCGGATGCTCGACCACGCTGATAATGCGGTTGTCGATGGCCAGGCGAGCGCGTTCTGCTTCCGTTACACCGGAGAAGTACAGGTGGTTGAAAAGCATTTCGGCCTTGGCTCGTGCGGAGTATTCTCCGATGCGCACGCCGATCTGGCTGGTATTGGCGACAACCCGGTGAAGCGGATCATAGGCGGACGCCGCCGCCTCGCCGAGGATCTGCTCGCGAGTTGTCATGATGAATCTTTTGTGCCGCCGCAGGTGCTTGATCCGCTTGATGAAGCGTTCGAGGTTCGTCGGCTCGTTCTTCGACGCGACCGTGAGTTCAGTTTCGCCGAGAAAGTCGTTGAAGTAGAAGAACTGCCGTGTTTGGTCGCTGCTGAGCGCATCCCATCCGTCCTCGATGTCGCCGGACAGGTGTATGACCTCCCAGCCGTCGCGGGTGACCGCCGACAGCAGCGACATCTCCGCGAGGAACGTCTTGCCGGTCCCCGGCGGTCCGCTGACGATGCAGACGCCCTCCCGCTCGAGTACGTCCTGGACCTGGTCGTACACGTGGGTATGAACCCAGAGCCTCGCTTGATCGCGTGCGTCCTCGAGGGTCGCGTCGCTCCGCTGCCACCGGCCCGCGCGGACCACCTGGTCCAGCATCGCCGAGGACCACAGCCACAGCTTGAGGTGACGGCGCTCTACCGCCGGGTGCCGTCCGAGCGCGGCGTTCAGCGCCTCGCGTCCCCACACATCATCGTGTGCGGCCGGCACGCCCGCCAGTTCCTCGGCGATCGTGTCCTGCTGCCGTGGAGTCAGGGGTCTCGAGGTGACGAACAGGTAGCGGTCAGCGTGCAGCTCCTTTCCCTTTGCGGCCTCTTTGCGGACGGCCCTCAGGAACGTGGACCATGATGATTCAAGGTAATGCTTGCACTGCCCGACCACGATCGTTCCATCGGACCCGACCTGACGAAGATCGATCCCCTGATCTCGTCCGGCGGCATAGCTCTGCAATGTAAGGCCGAGGTCAGCATTGAGGATGTCCCTGGTGAGGTGTTCGAAATCGACCGGTGACAGTGACCGGAAGTCATAATCGGACATTGAGTTCGGATACCCTAACCGTATCAGGCGGGCACATCACGGCTTATCTGTCAAGGTACGTTACCCTCTTCTACGGGAAGGTGGTGCTGGGTGCAGATAACGCATATGACGCTGGCCAAGGTTGCGCACGGTGCTTCACCAGATCCGCTGGAACTGCTGGAGATCGATAACGGAGTAAATGCCTTCCTCGGCGACCACATCACCGGGTTGCGGGAGATGGCCGTCAAGCGCAAGACCCCGCCGGGAAGATTCACCGACCACGAAGCCCAGCACCTCTTCGGCGACCTGTTCGCCGGAGCGGATGTCTCGTTCCTCGCCGCCGCGGGTACCCTCACCAAGCGCCTTATCGCCAGGATGGACGGGCGTACCGCGCCGGGTCTGCTGATCTGCCTGCGCGCCCTTGACAATCAGGAGCGCTACGGCGGTGTTCTCAAGCTCCAGGTGGTGGCGCCGAATGCGGCGGTGCTCGAACAGCTGGCCGCGGGGAAGGTGAAGCTCTCCGCGGTGCAAGACCTCCTGGACAAGCCGGGTGACCTGCAGAAAGGAGCGATCAGTACCAGCTGGCTGCGTGATGACCGGATCCTGGTGGGCGACCAGCTCAACCATGAGGCAGCGTATTTTCCCGCCGCTTTCGGGATCATGATCTACGGGCGTCCCGCCGGTGCCGTGGCTGAACTCCTCACCGTGATCGACGCGATCGAACCCGGTCTGGCCGAGTCCATCGCCCGTGCGCTTCCCGGGGTGCGATCTGGTGAACCGCAGGACGTGCTGGCCGGTCTCGCGCAGAGCGTTCATGAACTCACCGACAGCATCCAGGCCGACATCCTCGAAGGCCTCGCCCAGCGTCCGCGGCCGATCGGCTACATCGACACCACCAGGCCCGCGACCGAGACCATCAAGGCAGGGCCGATCACCATCACCGGTCCGGTGCCTGATATGCGCAAGTACGTACGCATATCGCGGCGGGACGAGGAAACGTGGACGGTCGTCGTGGAGGCCGAGGACCAGCCGCGACGCAGCCATCCCTGATGGGCTAGGCGGTCGCGTGCCCACTGGCTGTGCCACCGGTGTGCCACCTTATACGAGTGCAGGAGACGACCCGGCAGACGCGGCCGGAGACGGATCGGCAATCGGGCGGTGCTGCGATGCGGTAATGCGCGGCCGACGCTTCGACCTTGCTCATGCCACCGCCGTCAAGGCACCCCCCGGGCCGGCCTGGTCCGCTGGGCATGACGCGGCACCCAGCCGGCGTGGCGGTGGCCGGAGGCACCCGGCCGGTGAGGCGCTGTTGGCGCTGCAACGTCATTACGGCAACCGGTACGTGCAGCAGGCCGTGCTCCAGGCCAAGCTCATGATCGGCCCCCCGGGCGACCGGTATGAGCGCGAGGCGGACCGGGTCGCTCAGGCCGTGGTCCGGGGCAGCGCCGGACCCTGGACGCGGGGAGTCCAGTCCGTCGGCGGTGCGGCCGCGGGCCTGGAACCGGGGAACGCGCTCCAGTCCCGCATCCAGGAGGCGTCGGTCGCAGGACTAGGCCAGCACATCCCCGGGCCGGTTCGAGCGCCGCTAGAGCAGGCCCTCGGGGCCGACCTCAGCGGCGTCCGGGTTCACCACGACACTCAGGCCGACCAGCTCAACCGTTCCTTGCGCGCCAACGCGCTCACCACCGGGTCCGACATCTTCTTCCGCCGCGGGAGGTATGCCCCAGGAAGCCGCGAGGGAGACGCGCTTCTCACCCACGAACTGGTGCATGTGCTACAGCAACGCGGCGATCCGGGTCCGGTCGGCGTGGTGCAGCTTCACCGTCCCGAGGACTACTCGAGCTACGCCGAGGCCAAGGACACGAACAAGTACAGCCGCAAGCTGCTGGACAAGCAGCGAACGAGCAAGCTCGCGTCTCGGGTCGGCAAGCCGTTCACGCCAGCGCAGCGAAACTTGATCTACGACGTGAACGAGGAGGCGTCAGGCGGCCAGCTCACCTCCGACGCGGATGGGAGAAATCTCTACCGGCAGGACACTGACGCGACCCCGCATGTAGATCACCGGTTCCCCAAGTCGAAGGGCGGCACCAACAGCTACGCGAACGCGGCGGTGCTCCCCGCGAAGGTGAATATCCAGAAGAGCGACAACCTGGTGGAGCTCTCCGCGGACCCAGACGTAGCGCTGCCGGCGTACCAGGGGCTGGTTGATCCGCCGCAGGGGGTGATGAGAGGAAAGGATTTCAGCAAAGAGCAGAGGGACGCGATCTACGCGGCGAACATGGCACACTACGGGCGGGGCAGCATCGTCTCCGACGACGACGGAGCTACTCTCCTCGCCAAGTGGGACTCATCGGAGGTCGCCAACGTCGACCATATATTTCCGAGATCCGCGGGCGGGAGCAGTTTCTATTTCAACGCGACGGTGATATCGGCGCAGGAGAACATCCAGAAGGGCGGCGAACGAGGCAACCCGGACCCCGCGGAGTTTTATGATTACGCCGAGCTGCAGATGACCCTGGAGCAGTATTACAAGTTTAAGAAGACCGAAAAGATCCCTGGCGGGGTCCTGAGCGAGTCCGATGAGACCATCAGCGGCGAGGGTGAGACTTCCAGCAGCGACGAGGACCGGTCGCGGCGCCAGAAGAAGACCCCGAAGAAGACAAAGAAGCAGAAGCGCTCTCAGACGGTGACTCGCGTCCCCACCAAGAAGTGGCGAAGCCAGTCGACGGGCAACGTGAAGAAAAAAGCAAAGAAGTAGGCTATGCCGCCTTCACCGCCTCGGCCAGGACACGGCGGAACTCGACCGAGATCCGGTCGGCCCTGGTGTGCAGCTCGGCGGCTGGATCCAGCGGGAACTCGAGCCCGGACAACGCCGAGCGCTGCAGGTCCAGGTCCTCGGCGAAGATCGACATCTCGTACTCGATCGCGCTATCCGCCAGCTCGGGATTGGTCATGCCGGGTGCGGTCAGGGTCTGGAACACGCGGCAGCTGTCCTTGTCCTCCGGTTGCACGGTGAAGGTCAGGAACTGCCAGCTTCCGGCGTCCAGAAACTCCAGCAGCAGCGTCGCGTGCAACGGAGCCTGGTATCCGTAGGTCATCCGCCGCCGCTGTACCGCGGGCCGGGTGCCCTCGCGCACCGCGGGATCTTGCAGGTTGGTGAACGTGTGCTCGCGGACGGCGGTGAAGGCCAGATCGTCGCGCTCCACGCCGGCGCGCTCGATCGGCTCGGGCCCGGCTCCGCCGATCGTGGCGGCGTGCACGAACGGGAAGTGCGCCTCGTCAAGGAAATTGTCGAGCAGCAGCGCGGCGTTGGCCGGCATCCGCATGGCGGGCAGGATCAGTGTCGCCACGTCATCACCCGCCGGCGACGCGACCGGAGCCAGCACCGGGCGCGGCGCTCGCGGCGTCCGCGGCGCCAGCCACACCAGGCCGTCCTGCTCGGCCACCGCCGCCGGGCGGATCAGCGCCGCCCTGGCGGGGATCGATGCCCCCTCGCCCAGCGCCGGGATATCCACGCAGGCGCCGGACGCGGCGTACCGCCAGCCGTGGTACCGGCACTGGAGCGTACCCGAGACGATCTGCCCGGCGGACAGCCGGGCTCGCCGGTGCGGGCACGCGTCGGTGAACGCCACGACGGAACCCTCGATGCGGGCCAGTACCCAGCCCTGCCCGGCCAGCCGGATGCCGACCGGCTGCTCGGCCACCTCAGCCGATAGAGCGACCGGGTGCCAGAAGTCCGGCAAGGCCGGATGCGTATTGGTGAACTCCGTATCCTCGTCCACGCAACAAGGATATTTCGGCTTGCCGCCTGGCCCCAGGTCTACTTCAGGTGCACCGTGTGCGTTAATGAAGAAGTAGAACACGTTCCTCTCCGGAAGGGCAGGCAGGACCATGACCGCTGGTGAGATAGATCTGTCCGACAACGCGTTCTGGGCGCTGCCGCTAGCCGACCGGGCCGCCGCCTTCGCCGCGCTGCGGAAGCTGGACCGGCCGGCGTTCTTCCCTGAACCAGAGAGCCCGTTCACCGAGCAGGGCCCCGGCTTCTACGCCCTGACCCGGCACGCGGACGTGGTGGAGGCGAGCCGCAACCCCGAGGTTTTCTGCTCGGGGCAGGGGGCGACGAACATCCCGGACCTCCCGGTCGAGTTCAACGAGTACTTCGGGTCGATGATCAATATGGACGACCCCAGGCACGCCCGGCTGCGGCGCATCGTGTCGCGCGCGTTCACGCCCCGGATGATCGCGAAGTTCGAGGATGACGTGCGCGCCGCGGCCCGCGTGATCGTCGACGACCTGGTGGAGACCGGGCCGTGCGATTTCGTCAGGCACGTCGCGGCCAGGCTGCCGTTGAAGATCATCTGCGACATGATGGGCATTCCCGGCGATCAGTTCGAGATGGTCCTGGCCAATAGCAACACGATCCTGTCCGGCTTCGACCCCGAATTCCTCAGCGAGGACCTGAACGAGGCGGCCATGCGGCTGCTCGGCGCCGGGCAGGCCCTCGGCGACCTGGTCACCGACCTGGCCGACCGGGCCCAGAAGCAGGAAGCGCCGCCGGGCGAAGACCTGGTATCAGCGCTGGTGACCGCGAACGTCGACGGCGAGCAGCTGACCAGCGCGGAGCTCGCGTCGTTCTTCATCCTGCTGGTGGTGGCCGGGAACGAGACCACCCGCACCGCGATCTCGCACGCGCTCATGCTGCTCACCGAGTTCCCGGAGCAGCGCGCGCTGCTGCTGGCCGACTTCGAGAACCGGATCGAAGGGGCGGTGGAGGAGATCGTCCGTTACGCTTCGCCGGTCATCTTCATGCGGCGCACGCTGACCAGGGACTACACCATGAACGAGGTGAAGTACCTGACGGGTGACAAGGTGGTGCTGTTCTACAACTCGGCCAATCGCGACGAGGCGGTGTTCGCCGATCCCGAGCGGTTCGACATCACCCGGTCGCCGAACCCGCATGTCGGGTACGGCGCCGCGGGCCCGCACTTCTGCCTCGGCGCGCACCTGGCCCGCCGCGAGATCACCGTCATGCTGCGGGAACTGCTCACCCGGCTGCCCGGCATCCGGCCCGCCGGCGAGCCCGACCGGCTGCTGTCCAGCTTCGTCAACGGCATCAAGCGCCTGCCCTGTGAGTTCGCTTAACCGCCCTGGCGGGCCAGCGCGGCGGCGTCAAGCAGCTCGGCCACTGTCCGCTCGGAGCTGGCGCTGGCTGGAACGCCACCGACCTGGCGCAGCAGTTCCAGCTTGACCCGTGCCCCTTGATCCTGGGCGACCATCAGCAGAAGCCTGTCCTTCTCGCGCTCGGGAAGCCCGGCGATGCCGGCCGCCATCGAATCGTCCCGCATCGCCTCCAGGGGCGGGCTAGCCTGCGCGGCCACTTCGAGCAGATCCTGGTCCAGGCGGAGGAAGCCGGCCAGCGCGCGCTGCGCGGCGGTAAGCGATCGCAGACCGGGCGGAACCGGGGGCTCCACCTCGTCCTCGTCGTCCTCCTCGAAGGCGTACTCGTCGCGCTCCCATGTTCCGTAGGCAGAAAGCCACGCCAGATACAGTGGCCGCAGGTCTCCGGTGGCGAGCTCGGTGCGCACCCCGGCGATGGCCGACAGCGGCTCCTCCTCGCCCGCGTCCTCTTCGCCCGATTCATCCTCGCTGGTCATGTCGATGATCAGGTATTCGTCCGCCTGCGACACGCTGACTTGATCAGCGACGCAATACCGCCTGGCGATCTTCGGGTCCAGCGCGGTACGCGGCAGCCGGAGCATGATCCGGTGCGTTCCCCAGTTGGCCAGGTACAGGTGAGCGTCGTAGTAATGCCGCATCAAATGGCCAGGATCGCCGCGGAAGTCGCCCCAGTGGTACTCGCTGGCGAAGCTGGTGGCCGTGATCTTCGCGCTGGACGAGAACTGGCGGACCTCGTCCTGTTCGTCGGCGGTCAGCGGGCGGTCCACCGCGAGGAATTCGTAGTACTGATACTCGCTCACGGCCGCCATCGTAGAGCACCGGACCGCACCAGATCCGGCGAAGCGGCCGTCGGCCGGACTACTCTCTGTTCATGGCGCAGAAGGGGCTTCAGGGCCGGGTGGTCGCCGCTGCCGAGGAGGCGCTGCAGAAGCAGAGCTACGTGTCGCCGATCGATGTGTGCGTCGGGCTCGGCTGGCTGCACACCCGGCACGTGGCCGACTGGCGGCTGGGGCGGGTGGACAGCCTGGAACGCTTCCTGCCCGTGCGTCACGACCGGCTCGCGGAGGTCACCGAGCACCTCGAGCGCTGGGCGCGGGCCAAGGGGCTCAAGCCGAGCGAAGCCGAGTACGTCTCGTCCACCAGGGATCGCCGGCGGCTGACTTTCACCAGGGACGGGCGTCCGCAGCAGGAACAAGCCTGGCACGTTCAGTGGCTCGCCCCTGACCTTCCTGACAGGCAGCGGGAACGCATAACGCAGGCTCAGGCCACCCCGTCTGACCTGGTCGTGGTCATGCCGGTCAAGGACTGGACCTGCGCGGAGTGCCACGGCACCGGCGGCCTGCTCATCATGGACGACAAAGGGCCGCTGTGCTTGGCCTGCGCCGACATGGACCACCTGGTGTTCCTTCCGGCCGGGGACGCGGCGCTCACCAGGAGGGCCAAGAAGGGCAGCCGGCTGTCGGCCGTGGTGGTCCGGTGGAGCCGGACGCGCAAGAGGTACGAGCGGCAGGGGCTGCTGGTCGAGGAAGCCGCGCTGGATGCGGCCGAGCAGCAGTGCCTGGACGACGAGGATGTCCGGATGCGCCGCCGCGAACGCGACAGGGAGCGACGCGCCAGCGAGGATGTCGAACTGCGGCAGCGCTTCGCCGAGCAGATCACACGGCTGTACCCGCGCTGCCCTCGGGAGCGGGCACAGGCCATCGCCGGGCACGCCGCCGTGCGCGGAAGCGGACGGGTCGGGCGGTCCGCGGCGGGCCGCAGCCTGGACGAGACTGCGATCACGCTCGCCGTGGTGGCCTCGGTGCGGCACCTGGACACCGACTACGACGAGCTGCTGATGTCCGGCGTACCGCGCAGCGAAGCCAGGGACCAGATCAGGGGCGTCATCGACGACGTGCTGGCCAGCTGGGCGTTAGGGCCGCATCGCGGCCGGGAGCACACCCCGGTAGAACAGCGCGATCAGGATGAGGTAAGCGAGGATGACCAGGGTCCAGGGCAGGTTGTGCCTGATCACCTGGCCCTCGCGCCGGACGAAGGTGCTGGTGGCGACCCCTACGCTCGCGGTCTGCGGCGCGACGGGCTTGCCGATCTCGGCGCCCACCGAGTTGAGCGAGGGGAGCAGCAGCGGCGGCATGTGCAGCAGGCCGCCGACCGTGTACTGGAACCCGCCGAACAGCGCGTTGGTCGATGTGTTGCTGCCGGACAGCGCGACGCCGATCCAGCCGACGATCGGCGCCAGGATCAGGAACGTCGGCCCGATCCTGGAGAAACCGTGCGCCATCGTGTTCGCCATGCCCGAGTAGTTGAACACATCGGCCAGCCCGAAGATGATCGGGCCGACCAGCAGCGCACCCCACATCTGGGTGAACGTGATCCGGAACACGTCGGCGATCTGGTTCGCGCGCACCCGGAGCGCGACGAGGATGAGCAGCCACGACACCAGGATCCAGGTGCCGGCCACGGCCGGGGTGAAGGCCCAGCTCACGTCCGCCTTCTTGTGCGACAGTGAGCTGACCGTGCTGACGGCGGGCTTGGCGAAGTTGTAGTTCGTCAGGTGCGACCAGGGTCCGGTGGCGGCGACGACGACCGCGATCAAGATCATGAACGGGACCAGGCCGCGGACAGCTTCGCGCCACGTCGTCGCCGCCTCGGGCTGGCTGGCCGCGGCCGCGGCCTGATCCACTGGTCTGCCGCCGAAGCCGAGCACCTCCTTCGGCCGCCAGAACCGCAGCAGCAGCAAGATCGCGCCGAACGCGACCACCGCGCCGATGATGTCGGGCAGGTAGGGGCCCAGGTACTGCGAGGTGGGAAGCTGGCCGGCGATGTAGGCGAGCGAGCCGACGACGGCCAGCGGCCAGGCGCCGCGCAAGCCGCGCCTGCCGGTGACCAGCCAGATCAAGATCCAGGGCGGAAGCAGGGCCAGGATCGCGACGATCCGGCCGACCGAGGCGGACAGCGTGTCCAGCGGCAGCTTGGTCACCGTGGCCAGCGCGATGATCGGGGCGCCCAGCGCGCCGAACGAGACCGGGGCGTTGTTCGCCAGCGCCGCCACCCGGATCGCGTCGATCTCGATCACGCCGAGCCCGACCAGGATCGGCGCGATGACCGCCCACGGGTAGCCGAATCCGACCAGGCCTTCGAGCAGCGCGCCGAGCGCCCACGCGAGCAGGATCGTCTGCACCCGGATATCGGCCGTGGCCTGGGAGATCAGCCAGCGCTTGAAGTCGTCGAAGGCTCCGGTGCGGACCAGCGTGTTGTAGATGATCACGCCCCAGAACGTGATCCAGTTGATCGACCAGAAGCCGGTTCCCGCGCCGATACCCCACGCGGCGAAGGCGTCTGAGGCCGGCGTGTTCCAGACGGTGATGGCGAGGATGATCGTAACCACGGCGCCGATCGTCACCGCCTGCCAGGCCGACATCCGCAGCACCGGCAGCAAGATGAGGAGCAGGACGATCGGGATCAGCGCGATGAGCGTGCTGCCCAGCGTCGAATGAGCCGGATTAAGTGATTGGGTGAACGGGGAGGCCGCTGCCAATGATCTGCTGCCCGCGATGGTGTCGATCATCCTACCTCAGGCCTCCAATGAGCAGCGTGGGACTATCGCCTCCCGATCTTCCTACTTATGTGATTGCAGCGCAATGGGGTAGAGGTATTCATGATAAGGGCGCGCAGCAGCTGACCCGGGACGGGAACCACAGGCCGTTATGATGACTTTCGGGCGCGGGGCCGCGAGGACTTGGGCTGCGGGGGATCTTCGACGAGCTTGACCGTGATGTCAGGTCCGCTCATGCCGGTGATCTCGACGCGCCTGGGCAGCTGGGCGAGAAACGCGCGGAAGTTGCGGATCCCGTAGTTGTGCTCATCGAACGCGGGGTCCAGCGCCAGCATCTTGGATTTGAGGCCGCCCGCGGTCATCGCGTCGAGCCCGGACTCCTCGAACGCGCGGACCAGCAGGGCCTCGGCGGCCGAGATGTCGAACGCGGCGTTCACCGCCTGGCGCGCGGCCGGCTCGACCTCGGCGACCAGCGTGCCCCAGTACTTGTACTCCGAGCACACCGAGACCAGCTTGCGGCTGGCGTTCGCCTCGGTGCCGACGCCGACCACCCACTTGCCGAACTCGCGCAGCCGCTGGACCAGCGGCGAGTAGTCGCCATCCCCGCTGACCAGCACGAAAACGCTCACCTCTGGATGCACGATGAGGGTTTCCATGGCGTCGACGGCCATCCGGATATCGGCGGCGTTCTTGTTCTGGATGCCGACCCGTGCCACCTGGATCAGGTCGACGCCGTTCATCGACAGGTCCTCCTGATGCGAGCCGAACAGCGGGTTCGCCCAGTCGGCGTACGCCCGGCGCACCGCCGCCGTGCCGTAGCCGCGGCACAGCCGGGTCAGCGCCTCGTACGGCGCCGGGTTCAGCTGCTCTGGCAGCTCCTTGACCGCGCCGAGAACCAGGTTCTCGAAGTCCACGAACACGGCCACCTGCGCGGTTCCGTCCGGCTCCACCGTCTATTCACCGCCAAAGACACACATCGACATAGCGATGAAACGCTATCTCAGCCCCGTCTTCCCGCCAGCACCGCCGCGCCGCTCAATGATGACCAGCAGGACTATGGCCGTGAAGCCGGCCCACAGCCATGGCACGGTGGCATGGATCACGGTCTGCGCCGCGGCCGCGGTGATCACCACGATGAGCGCGAGGGCCGCCAGCCGCCTGCCGTAACCTAGCCGCCGCTCGGGCCACGACGACATGTCCTGCGGCGCGCCCGCGCCTGGCAGCATCACGCCGGGCATCCCGGGTTCTGGCAGGTCATCGAACAGGCCGCGCAGGTCTCCCCGGGTCTTGGCGTTCATCGCCTGGCTGGCGCGCTCGTCGAACTCGGTCTTGTCGAGCCGGCCGTCGCCGAAGTGCTCCGCCAGGCGGTCGGCGACCGCCTGGCGTTCCGCGTCAGACACGCGCAGGTGCTGGTCCGAGCGGCCCGCTCCGGTCCCGATGCCGATGCCGCGCAGCAGCGGCGCCAGGCCCCGGGACCGGGGCGTGCTGGGCTGCTTGGGCACGCCGGTCACCGGCCCTGCAGGGAACCGAGCAACGAGGCGGCGATGGACTGGTCGCTGCCCTCCTCAGGGATCAGCAGCAGGCCGGCCAGGTACAGCGGGATGCCCGCTCCGCCGACGAAGGTCAGCACGACGAAGGCGATCCGCACGAGCGTCACGTCGATGCCGAAGTACTCGGCCACCCCGGCGCAGACCCCGGTCAGCATGCGGCCTTCGAACAGCCGCCGCAGCGGCGGCCGATCGAGGCCGGCGGAAGCGGAGGCGGCGATCGGGTCGGGGTCGGTGTCGGCCGGGTCAGGTTCGCCCGGCCGGGGGTCGGCCGGGTGCGGGCCGGCCGGGTCGGTGCCGGCCGGGACGGTTTCCGAGGGAGCAGTGTTCATGTCTGCCAGCCTGCCGCCCGTGGCCCTCCCGGCACATCGGGAAGAACCCCGGTCCAACCCTGATCCCGCCCGGCAAGATCCGGCAAAACCCGGAGCCGCGCCGGGCGGGAGCTCACGTTAACGGTCCTGACCCGTGCGGGGCCGGCCGAGGTGGCCGGTGGCGGCCAGCAGGATCACGACGATGAAGCCGAGCCACAGCCACGGCACGGTCAGCCAGAACACCGCGTGCGCGGCGGCCAGGGCGACGATGCCGATCACGGCCACGGCGAGCACGGGATGTCCGCGCGTGCGGCGGCGGCGCGGGATCCTGGGTGCGCCTGCCTGGACACCTGACGGCACTCCGGGCGCCCCCGCGGGCCCGGATTCCGGCAGGTCGTCGAACAGGCCGTTCAGGTCCGCTCGGGTCTTGGCGCTCATCGCCCGCCCGACGCGCTCGTCGAACTCGGCCTGGTCAAGGCGGCCGGTCCCGTAGTGCTCGGCGAGCTGGTCGGCGACCGCCTGGCGTTCGGCGTCGGACACCCGGATGTGCTGATCGGACTCCCCGCCGCCGAACAGCGGGCCGAAGTTGCCCCCGAAACCCCGCGGGAACCGCGGGCCGGATTGCGTAGACATGACCACAAAACCCCCGTTTCTACTCAGCGGGACAGGAGCGAGGCGACGAGGGACTTGTCGCTGCCCTCGTCCGGGATCAGCAGCAGCCCAGCCAGGTAGAGCGGGATGCCCGCGCCGCCGAACAGGACCAGGATGACGAAGGCGATACGGACGAGCGTCGCGTCGACGCCCAGGTAGTCGGCCAGGCCGGCGGACACACCGGTCAGCATGCGGCCCTGGTAGGGCCGCCTCAGCGGAAGACGGGTGGCGGTGGGGACGGTGCCCGAGGTAGCAGTTTCCATGTCCCCAACCATGCCGCCCGCCACCCGTCCCGCACATCGGGTAGAACCCCGGTCCCGACCCCGATGCTCCCGGTCACTGACCAGGGAAGGCCCCGATGGCACCAGGCCCCCGCATCGCGTAAGTATTAGAAGGTGCAGCAAGTTAACCGTCACGAACCGTTCCGCGTCAGGCACCAGGCCCGCGGCCCGCTCCGCCGCGACCCCGGTGACCGCCTGGCCGGGGGAGTGGCCTCCGGCGTGGCGGCCTGGCGCGGCTTCAACCCCACGTCGGTACGGATCATGTTCGCCCTGATCGCCGTGGTGACCTCCGGGACTGGCGTGATGCTCTACGTGGCCGGCTGGCTGCTGATACCGGCCAGGGACGAGGACACCAGCATCGGCGCCAGGGCCCGGAACGACGCCAAGGGGATCGCGCTCGCGATCGGCCTGTCCACCCTGCTCACGTTGGTCCTGCTGATCGCCGGCGTATTCAACGACGGCTGGTTCGCCGGCTGGGCCTGGCCGCAGGTGTTCAGCCTGGCCGGCCTGACCCTGATCTGGCGGAACGCTCCCGCCGACGAGCAGGCCAGCCTCAGGCGCCTGGTCGAGCCGCTGGAGGCGGCGGCCGGGGCGACCACGAACGGGGCGCGCTCGGCGATCCGGCTGACCGTCGCCGGACTGCTCTTGCTGACCGGCGTCATCTTCCTGGCTTCGGCCCACGAGAGCCTGGCGCTGCTCCGCCCGCTCGGCGCGGTGGCCCTGGTCGTCGCCGCGATCGTGCTGTTCCTCGGCCCCTGGTGGCTGCGCATCGCCCGCGACCTGGTGGTGGAGCGCCAGGCCAGGATCCGCGCCGAGGAACGGGCGGACATCGCCGCCAAGGTGCACGACTCGGTGCTGCAGACCCTCGCCCTGATCCAGCGCCGTGCCGACGACCCGAGCAAGGTCGTTCAGCTGGCCCGCATTCAGGAACGCGAACTGCGCGACTGGCTGTTCGAGGGCAAGGCGCCGGGCGAGTCCGACCCGACCAGCACGCTCGCCACCGCGGTGCGGCAGATCCAGCAGGACGTCGAGGCCCGCTACGGTATCCCCGTGGAGGCGGTGACGGTCGGCGACTGCGACCTGGATGACAACCTGGCGGCCCTGCTGGCCGCCGCACGGGAGGCGACGATCAACGCGGCCAAGTGGTCCGGCGCCAGCGTCATCTCACTGTTCGCCGAGGTGGGACCCGCCGAGGTCGAGGTGGTGGTCAGGGATCGCGGCAAGGGCTTCGACCCCGCGGCGGTCCCCGCGGACCGCAAGGGACTGGCCGAATCGATTCACGGCCGGATGGCCAGGCGTGGCGGCACCGCCACCGTCACCAGCGCTCACGGCGAGGGCACCAAGGTCACGCTGAGAATGTCGCGTGCGGCGCAGGCGAGCCGCGCATGACCCGCGTCGTCCTGGTCGACGACCACGGCCTGTTCCGGTCAGGCGTCCGGGCCGAGCTCGGCCACCGGGTCGAGGTGGTGGGGGAAGCCGAAGACGTCAGGCCCGCGATCACGTTGATCACGCAGACCCGCCCCGACGTCGTCCTGCTCGACGTGCACCTGCCCGGCGGCGGCGGCCAGGCGGTGATCGAGGCGATCAAGCCCCATCTGCCTGACGTGCGGTTTCTCGCGCTGTCCGCGTCTGACGCGCCCGAGGACGTGATCGCGGTCATCAGGGCCGGCGCCCGCGGCTACGTCACGAAGACCATCAGCACCGATGAACTGGCCGACGCGATCGGCCGGGTGGCGTCAGGTGACGCGGTCTTCTCCCACCGCCTGGCTGGCTTCGTGCTGGATGCCTTCGCCGCGATGCCCGGCGCGGAGGCGGGCAAGCCCTCGTTCGACCCCGAGCTCGACCAGCTCACCGCCCGCGAACGCGAGGTCCTCCGGCTGATCGCCCAGGGCTACACCTACAAGGAGATCGCCAAGGAGCTCTACATCTCGGTCAAGACCGTGGAAACCCACGTATCTTCCGTCCTGCGCAAGCTCCAGCTGTCCAGCCGTCATCAGCTGACCAAGTGGGCCGCCGAGCGAAGACTATAACGGCAGTGGTGCTTGGTCCGCGGACCGCGCGCCGGCCGGCAGCGCATCGGCCGGCCACGCGCCGGCCGGCAGCGCATCGGACGACAGGGGCAGGCCGAACGCCGTGAACAGCTCGGGCTGGTTGAACGAGACGATGTGCCCGACGCCCGACGCGCTGACCGTGAGCACCTGGATGGCGTGGGCTCGGCCGCGGAGGTAGGCCGCGAACCCGGGCTGGCCGTTGGCGGCAACCGGGATCATGGCGAGATCGCCGGGGTCGCCCAGGACCTGTGCGGCGAGGAAACGCCCGATCAGCTCGCGGCCGGCGAACCAGGTGGGGAGCGGCGGCATCTCGAGCACGGCGTCTTCACGCAGCAGCCGGGTAAGCGTGGTCACGTCGGCGTTCTCGAAGGCGGCCGCGTACTGGTCGAGCAGCGTGCGCTGCTGCGCCGTGGTGGGCTCGCGGATGTCATCGGCGGCGGGCGCGGCCTGTTCGAGCCGCTCGCGGGCGCGTTGCAGCGCGCTGTTGACCGCGATGGTCGAGGTGCCGAGCAGTTCGGCGACCTCGGTGGCGCGCCATTGCAGCACGTCGCGCAGGATCAGCACGGCGCGTTGCCGGGCGGGCAGGTACTGCATGGCGGCGATCAGGGCCAGTCGCATGCCCGCCCGCGAGTCGACGATGGCGGCCGGATCGGCCGGGCCGGCGGGCAGCAGCGCGTCGGGGAACGGCTGTAGCCAGGGAACCTCGGGCTGGGCCGGGGCCAGCCTCCGGTCCGGGTCCTCGCTCGGGGCGCCCAGACCGGATGGCAGCGGGCGGCGGCCCCGGTTCTCCAGGGCACGCAGGCAGGCGTTGGTGGCGATCCGGTACAGCCAGGTCCGCAGCGACGAGCGGCCCTCGAACCGCCCGTAGGACCGCCAGGCCCGGATCAGGGTCTCCTGCACCTGGTCTTCGGCGTCGGTGACCGAGCCCAGCATCCGGTAGCAGTGCGCCAGCAGCTCGGCACGGAACGGGTCGGTGAGGTGCGCGAATTCCTCGCTGCTCAGCATGGGTTCCACAGTTGTACTGACTCACCGCAGCGGCGGAAATCACCGCGGTGATTCCGGCCGGCTTCCCGGATCGGTACGGGCATGACACAAACCACAGCACTAGTCACCGGTGCCAGCCAGGGATTCGGCCGGGGCATCGCCATCGCGCTGGCGCAGGCTGGCACCCATGTCGTCGGCGTGGCCCGCGACGCCGGCCGCCTGGCTGACCTGCACGGCCAGCTCGGCGACGCGCTCACGCCCGTCACCGCCGACGCGGCCGATCCGGTCGTGGCCGGCGAGCTGATCGACACCTACCACCCGCGCGTGCTGGTGCTCAATGCCGGAGCCCGCCCGCTGGCACGGCCGCTGCACCACCACACCTGGGAGACGTTCAGCCGCAACTGGGACGTCGATGTGCGCCAGGCGTTCGGCTGGATCCGCGAGGCGCTGCTGCGCCCGCTCGAGGAGGGCAGCGTGGTGATCGCGTTCTCCAGCGGAGCGGCGCTGCGGGGTTCGCCGGTCTCCGGCGGTTACGCGGGAGCCAAGGCCACCATCCGGTTCCTGGCCGGCTACGCCGCGGAAGAGTCGGCGCGAGAAGGGCTCGGCATCAGGTTCTTCTCGGTGCTGCCGCAGCTGACCCCGGCCACCGCCACCGGCTCGGCCGGGGTTGCGGCCTACGCCGCCAGGGCGGGCGTGGACGTCGCCACGTTCCTGGCTGATCGCGGCCCGGCGCTTACCCCCGAGCAGGTCGGCGCGTCGGTGACCGAACTGGCCCTCCGCCCGGACCACGTCCCGGGTGCTTACCTGATCAGCGCCGAGGGCCTCAGCCCCGTGCCGTGACGAGCTTGCCGTCTGGCGGCGTACCACCTAGCGTCTGCGGTGCGGGACGTGCAGGGCGCAGCCGGAGGTGTCACGTTGACCAACGCTACCGAGCAGTACCTTGAGCTCGCCGGCGGCCGTGTGCACCTGCTGCGCGGCGGGGAGGGCGAGCCGCTGCTCTTCCTGCATGCCGCCGGCGGCGCGGGAACCTGGCTGGAATTTCATCGGCTGCTGGCGCGCGGATTCGAAGTCATCGCACCGGACCACCCCGGCTTCGGCGGCTCCGATGAGTTCGCGGAAGCGGACGGGATGGACGACCTCGTCTTTCACTATCTCGACGTGATGGACGGGCTCGGCCTGGACCGCCCGCACGTCGTCGGCGCGTCGTTCGGCGGCTGGATCGCCGCCGAGCTGGCGGTCGCCGCCCCCCGCCGGGTCGGCTCCCTGGTGCTGCTGAGCGCGGCTGGGCTGCGGCTGCCCGATCATCCGGTCGCGGATCTGTTCCTCATGCCGCCGGGGCAGCTCGTCGCGACGCTGTATCACGACCTGGCCATCGCGGCCAGCCAGTTCCCGGCCGAGCCAGATCTGGACTTCGTGCTGGCGCAGTACCGCGACCTGGCCGCGCTGGCCCGGTTTTCCTGGGCGCCGTTCCTGAGCAATCCCAAACTGGAACGCAGGCTGCACCGGATCACCGCGCGCACGCTGGTCGTCGTGCCATCCGATGACCGGCTCGTCCCGGTCGCGCACGGCCGGCGGTACGCCGAGCGGATACCGGGAGCGCGCTTCGCCGAGATCGCGAACTGCGGCCACGCGATGCACGTCGAGCGTCCCGAGGAGTTCGCGGAGATCACCGCCGCGTTCCTCGGCGAACGCAGCCTGGCCGCGAGCAGCTAACGGAATGGAGTTGGCTGGTGAAATTTGCTTTCTTTCACCTGATGCCCTACCCGTATCTGCCGGAAGACTTCGACGAGAGATACGCGTCGCCGTCGCTGACCTTCCCGAACAAGCATTTCGACCCCAAGCTCGGTACCCAGCTCTATCATCGCTACCTTGACGAGCTCGAGTACGCCGACAAGCTCGGGTTCGACGGGATCGCGGTCAACGAGCATCATCAGTCCGCCTACGGCCTGATGCCGTCACCCAACCTCATGGCCGCGGCCCTGGCCCGGCGCACCGAGAACGCGAAGATCATGGTGCTCGGAAACGCCATCGGCATCCGCGGCAACCCGCTGCGGGTCGCCGAGGAGATCGCGATGCTCGATCACCTCAGCAACGGACGGGTCGTGTCCGGATTCGTCCGCGGAATCGGGTGGGAGTACTTCGCCCACAGCATCAATCCCACCCGCTCCCGTGACCGGTTCAACGAGGCCCACGACCTGATCATCAAGGCGTGGACCGCGGAGGAGATGTTCCAGTGGGTCGGCCCCAACTATGAATACCGGTACGTGAACATCTGGCCGCGACCGGTACAGCAGCCCCATCCGCCCGTGTACATACCGGGCGCGGGCAGCACGGAAACGATGAAGTTCTGTGCTGAGCGCCGCTACACCTACATGTCGGTCTATGCCCCGGCCCGGGTGGTCCGCCGCTGGTTCGACGGTTACCGGAAGGCCGCGGACGACCTCGGCTACGTGCCCGACCCGGAGAAAATCGCCTTCTCGGTCCCGATCTATGTCGCCGACACCGACGAGCAGGCCCATCGTGAGGCCCGGCCCGCCGTTGAGTGGCTGTACCGCAAGGGCCTCAAGCAGTCGCCGCAGATGGTGACGCCGCCCGGTTACATGTCGCTGTCCTCGCTGCGCGGCGTGCTGACGGCCGGCCTGAGGCCGTTCGCCGAGCTCAGTTACGAGGATCTGCTGGCCGCGGGCCAGGCGGTTGTCGGCAGCCCCGGCGCCGTGGCGGGCCGGCTGCGCGAGCTCTACTCAGAACTCGGCGGCTTCGGGCAGCTCATCGGGCTGTTCGCGATCGGCCCCAGCACGCACGAACAGGTCACGAGGAGTGCGGAGCTGTTCGCCGCCGAGGTGATGCCGGAGCTCCGCTCACTGGCATGAATCGCAATCTGTCACTAGTCAACTACGTAGAGTTGTTTTAGCGTGGGGAGTGGTAACCCTCTGACGAACTCGCCCCGGTGGAGGCCCCATGTCGCGCAGCCCTCAGAAAGATCTTCAGGCCTTGCTGGCCGGCCCGTCAGGCCTGGGCACCGCGGCGGCGCGCTTCCCGGCACCGGACCCCGGGCCGGCTGAGGACCAGGAGTCCTCGTGTACGGCCGGCCAGCTGGGGCTGTATCCCTCCGCCCTCATCCGCCGGGACGTGTACGCGCCGCTCCCGTACCTGGAACGGGAATGGGGGGACGGGACATACCCGCCGCTCTACTGTCCCGGGACCGCGCGGATCAACGAGGACCTGGCGGGCGAGGTCAACCAGCGCCTGGTGGCGTGGGCGGAGCGGACCGGGATCTACGCCGGCCAGCTCGGCAAGTTCCGCGACACCGGGTTCGGGCGGCTGGCCACGCTCGCGCACGCGGACAGCGATGACCCCGACATGGTGCTCATCGCCGCCCAGATGAACGCCGCGTGGTGGGCCGCCGACGACTACTACGCCGACGAGACATCGCTCGGCGCCACGCCGACCGAGCTTCCGCCGCGGCTCGCGCTGGTGACGTCGGCCATGGATCCGCCCCCGGCCGTCGGCAAGTACACCGGCCAGCTCGAGGAGGCGGTGCGATCTGATCCCGTGCTCGTCGCGCTGCGGTCGGCCACCGGCCACGTCGCCCGTCACGCGACCCCGGCTCAGGTCATGCGGATCCGCGGCATCACCAGCCAGATGTACGTGAGCTGGGCCGCGTACGCGGCCTGGCGGTACCTCGACAGCCTGCCCGAGGTATGGCGTTACCTGGCGGCCAGGCAGCACGACAGCTTCTACACGTCGATGACGCTCATCGACGTGGTCGGCGGCTATGAGCTTCCGGCGAACCTGTTCGCCGACCGCCGCTTCCACCGTGCTCTCATGCAGGCCGGTACCGCGTCGGTCATCGTCAACGACCTCCACTCGGTGGCCAGGGAGGCGGCGGACGAACTGCCGGACTCGAACCTGATCCTGCTGATCGCCGCCGAGGAGAACTGCACGGTCCGCGAAGCGACCGAGCGTACCGTCCGCATGCACAACGATTTCGTAAAGGATTTCGAGGCCAGCCAGCGAGCGCTCGCTGCCGTCCCTTCCGCCGAGCTCCAGCGGTTCCTCCGTGGAGCGCAGGCCTGGATGGGCGGATGTTTCGAATGGCACGGCACCACTGCCCGATACAAGCAGGAAACAAAGGAGTCTGCGTCATGACTGCGCCAACCCACGCACCGCGCGTCCTGCGTACCCCCTACCAGGAGTCCGTCGCGGCCTACTGGAACACCAACCAGAACGACCCGGTTAACCTGCGGCTCGGTGACGTCGACGGCCTCTACCATCACCACTACGGGATCGGGGAGTACGACCCGTCCGTGCTATCGGGTCCGGAGAATACCCAGGATGAGCGCATCATCAAGGAACTGCACCGGCTCGAGACGGCGCAGGCCGAACTGCTGCTCGATCACATAGGAGCGGTCTGCGCCGCCGACCGGGTGCTGGACGCGGGATCGGGCCGTGGCGGCACCAGCTTCATGGCGCACTCACGCTTCGGCTGCCAGGTGGACGGCGTGTCGATCTCCGAGTACCAGGTGGGGTTCGCCAACGAGCAGGCCGGGCAGCGCGGCGTCGCCGAGCGGGTGAGATTCCACTTCCGCAACATGCTCGACACGGGATTCGGTACCGGATCCCTGCGCAGCATCTGGACCAACGAGACCACCATGTACGTCGAGCTGACCAAGCTGTTCGCCGAATTCTCCCGGCTGCTGGAGTACGGCGGTCGCTACACCTGCATCACCGGCTGCTACAACGACCTGACCGGCGGCCGGTCCAAGGCGGTGAGCCAGATCGATGAACGTTACACCTGCAACGTCCATCCCAGGAGCGAGTACTTCAGGGCGCTGACCGCGAACAACCTCGTCCCGATCAATGTCATCGATCTCACCGCGCACACCATCCCGTACTGGGAATTGCGCGAGCGCTCCTGCGTCGCCACGGGAATCGAGAAGTCGTTCCTCACCGCGTACCGGGAGGGTAGCTTCCATTACCTGCTGATCGCCGCCGACCGGGTCTGAACAGACGCGGGGCCGGCCACCCAGCACGTCCGTGAATCTTTCACGGACGTGCTGGGTGACCGGCCGGATTTGGTACCGCCTTCCACCGCTCAGACATGCGGTTGCGTCCGTACTGCGGCTTTTCGGAGATTTTCGATACCGAGCGGCATTGTCTGTTCCGGATCTTGTTCGTAGCGTGACCCTTGCCCTGCCCCCCCGAGTGACAAGGGCCCCGGAGCCAGCAAGGGAAGGACGCCATGCTCGGCAGGACCCGTCTCAAGCGCACCGCGGCGGTGGCCGCGGGCAGCATGCTCGCGGCCACGTTGGCCGTCACAGTCCACAGCAGTCCGGCGTTCGCGGCCTCCACCGCGACGATCAACGGCGGCACCACCTTCCAGACGATCACCGGCTTCGGCGCGTCGGAGGGGTTCGGGCAGGCCGCGACCGTCATGAACGCCTCGTCGCCGGTGCAGTCGGCGGCGCTCGGCGACCTGTACGGCACGTCCGGCGGCGACGCCGGCCTGACGATCTTGCGCAACGAGATCGGCGCCGACCCCGGCACGATCATCGAGCCGAACGCGCCCAGCTCTCCGACCGCCACACCGACTTACGTACCGCTGTCCCAGACCAACCAGGATCAGGGGCAGCTCTGGTTCGCGCAGCAGATCAAGGCCGACTTCGGCGTGACGAACGTGTTCGCCGACGCGTGGTCCGCGCCCGGGTTCATGAAGACCAACAACTCGGCGACCAACGGCGGTACGGTGTGCGGCCTGACCGGCGCCACCTGCTCCAGCGGCAGCTGGGTCCAGGCCTACGCGAACTACCTGAAGCAGTACGCGGCCGACTACGCCGCGGCGGGGGACCCGCTCAGCTACATCGGCCCGGAGAACGAGGCCAACCTGGCGCCCAGCTACGACGGCATGCAGATCACCCCGGCGCAGACCGCGCAGCTGCTCGACACGCTCGGCCCGACGATGGCGGGCAACGTCACCAAGGTCGAATGCTGCGCGACCGAGGGCTGGGACTTCGCCCAGCAGTACGCCGCGGCGATCGAGGCGGATCCGGCCGCGCTCGCCGGCACGTCGGTCTTCACCAGCCACGGCTACACGGCGGCGCCCACCTCGCCGCTGTCCGGCTGGACCAAGAACGCCTGGGAGACCGAGTGGTCCACGTTCGAATCCTTCGATCCCGCCTGGGATGACAATACCGACGCCTCCGGCCTGACGTGGGCCCAGCACGTGTTCGCCGGACTGGACTCCGCGAACCTGAACGCGTTCTTGTACTGGTGGGGCTCGACGACACCGTCCGCGAACGGCGATAACGAGGGCCTGATCGAGATCAACGGCTCGACGGTGACGCCGACCGGCCGGCTGCTGGCGCTCGGCCAGTTCAGCCGGTTCGTCCACCCCGGCGCGACCCGCATCGGGGCGTCATCCTCGGACGGCAACCTCACCCTCGACGCGTTCAAGAACACCGACGGCACGACCTCCGTCGTCGTCCTCAACACCGGGTCCAGCTCGGACACGGTCAGCTACTCGCTGTCCGGCATCAGCGCGAACGGCGCGACCGTGACCCCGTACCTGAGCAACGCGTCCAGCAGCATCGCCCCGCAGGCGACCAGCACGGTCAGCGGCGGCGCGTTCACCGGGACCATCCCCGCCCGCTCGCTGGAAACGTACGTGATCGGCGCCTGCACCGCCAACTGCACGACCAGCCAGATCACGGTCACCAACCCGGGCAGCCAGACGACCGCGACCGGTACCGCGGTGTCCCTGCAGATCCAGGCGTCGGACTCCGCCGCCGGGCAGACGCTGAGCTACGCCGCCGCCGGGCTGCCGGCCGGGCTGTCGATCAGCCGCTCGACCGGGCTGATCTCCGGTACCCCGACCACGGCAGGCAATTCCAACGTCACCGTCACGGTCACCGACGGCACCGGGGCGTCAGGAACCGCGTCGTTCACCTGGACGGTGGGCACTGGCGGCACGGGCGGCTGTCACGTGACCTACACCAAGTCCAGCGAATGGCAAGGCGGGTTCGTGGCCAACCTCACGATCGCCGACAACGGCTCGTCGGCGATCAACGGCTGGACGCTCGCCTTCACCTTCCCAGGTGACCAGAAGATCACCAACGGCTGGAACGGCACGCCCAGCCAGTCCGGCGAGAACGTCACCATCACCAATGCCAGCTACAACGCCACCATCGCGGCGGGCGGCTCGACGTCACTCGGCTTCCAGGGCACCTGGACCACGAGCGACGCCGTGCCCACGGCGTTCACGGTCAACGGGACCGTGTGCACCTGACCCGGGGAGCGGGATATCCGCCCTCGGGCCACCCCCGAGGGCGGATAGGTGGAACGGAGTCCTACTGCTCCGGCGCGGTGACGGGAAGCCTCACCCGGAACCGGGTGTCACCCGGCTCCGACTGGACGGTCAGGTCGCCATGATGCTTCTTCACCACGATCCGCCAGGAGATGTCGAGCCCGAGCCCGGTACCCTCGCCGACCGGCTTGGTGGTGAAGAACGGCTCGAAGATCCGGTCGCGGATCTCCTCCGGCACGCCCGGCCCGGTGTCGGCGAATTCCACGAATACCTGATCCCGGTCCATTCCGGTGCGGACGGTCAGCGTGCCTTGCCCGTTCATCGCGGATACCGCGTTGTCGATCAGGTTCGTCCAGACCTGATTCAGCTCGGCGGCGTACGCCGGGATATGCGGCAGGGACCGGTCGAATTCCCTGACGACATTGATGCCTTCCGGTATTTTCCCGGCCAGCATCAGCAGCGTGCTGTCCAGCAGCTCGTGTACGTCAACGACCTGGAATGGGGCCCTGTCCAGCTGCGAGTACTGCCGTGCCGCGCCGACCAGGGTGGAAATACGCGTGGTCGCGTCCTCGATCTCGTTCATCAGCAGTTCGGTCTCGACCGTGTAATTCAGCCATCGCAAGGCGCCTTCGAGCGTGGCTTCGTCCACGGATGCCGCGACGTGCTCAAGAAAGTCAACATCGATATTTGACTGAACGAACGTCGGCGCGAGTTGCCAGCCATCTTGCACGCCATGGTCGTCAAGCCAGTCCGAGATCGTGTCTTCCCTGTCCGAGGTCTCCAGCGGGCTCAGCGCCACCGCCTTCGGCACCCGTTCCGCGGCCTCCTCCTGGAGCTGGACCAGGACCTCGAGCGTGGTCCGGTCGAACGGCCCGCTCGCGATCAGGCCGAGCTTGTGCCGCATGCCGGCGACCCGCTCGCGCAGCGCCGCCGTCGCGCTGACCGCGGCCGAGGCCGGGTTGTTGAGTTCGTGGGTCAGCCCCGCGGACAGCGTCCCCAGGGCCAGCAGCCGCTCCCGCTGGCCGATCTGCGCCTGCATGTTCCTCGCGCCGAAGAACGTGGCCTGAAGCAGGTGGATCGCCATCGGGAACCAGTCGTGCATCAGCTGGGAGAAGCTCGCCGCGTCAATCACGAAGAACCTGGTCGGCTCGGGCACCCGCATCGAGTTGGCGTAAACCTGCGGCATCAGGTCGCCGAAGTAGGCGAAGAACGCCCCGGCGTACGAGCCGCGATAGGAGGTCCTGTTGACCTCGATGTCGTCCGCCCCCACCCGGTGGTAAAGCACCACGGTGCCCTCGAGCAGCACGTAGAAGCAGGTCGCTGGGTCGCCTTGGGCGTAGATGGCCCCGGGCTCGAACAGCTCGACCCGGCCGCGTTCGCACAGCCAGCCCAGCTGTTCATCGCTCAGCTTCTCGAACAGGAACAGCGTGCGCAGCTCGTCCGGCCCGCACGGCATCGTCGTTGGTGTCATCGCTTCTCCAGGTACCGGTGCACCAGCATCACGGCCATCGCACCCTCGCCGACCGCGGAGGCGACGCGCTTGGCGGATTCCGCCCTGACGTCGCCGGCCACGAACACGCCGGGCACGCTGGTCTCCAGGTGGTAGGGGAGCCGGTCCAGTTCCCAGCCGGCCGGGCGTTCCCCGTTGACCGACAGGTCTGGCCCGGATATCACGAACCCGAGTTCGTCGCGGCGCACCACGCCGTCAAGCCATTCGGTGCATGGTGCCGCGCCGATGAACAGGAACAGCATCTGCGCGCTGACCATTTCGGTGCCGCCGTTGGTCGTATGGCGCAGCGTCAGGCCCTCGAGGTGGCCGGTGCCCTCGGCCCCGATAACCTCGGTGCAGGTGCGCACGCTGATCGCGTCGATTCCCTCGATCTGCCTGATCAGGTAGTACGACATGGACCGCTCGAGCGACGACCCGCGGACCAGCAGCGTGACGGACTTGGCGTGCCGCGACAGGTAGACCGCGGCCTGTCCGGCCGAGTTCGCCCCGCCGACGACGTAGATGTCCTGGCCGGCGCACGCCGCCGCCTCGGTGAGCGCCGATCCGTAGTAGACGCCGCGGCCGGTGAGTTCGGCGATACCGGGGGCGTCGTGCTCGCGGTAGGACACCCCGGTGGCCAGGATCACCGTGTGCGCGTCGATCGAGCTGCCGTCCGCGAAGCTCACGCTGCGGGCCGACCCCTTGACCTGCAGGCTGGTCACATCCCGCGTGGTCAGCACCTCGGCGCCGAACTTCGCCGCCTGGCGCCGCGCCCGGTCCGTGAGCTGCGCGCCCGACACCCCGTCGGGGAAGCCGAGGTAGTTCTCGATCCGCGAGCTCTGCCCGGCCTGGCCGCCGGTGGCG
>Ga0126381_100001012_pt1 | contig 30653 bp, 53 predicted proteins | sample PanSoiMetPlot_28_FD_96465 | JGI IMG/M metagenome (GOLD analysis project Ga0126381, IMG submission 96465) | Tropical forest soil microbial communities from Panama - MetaG Plot_28 | ecosystem: Environmental > Terrestrial > Soil > Tropical forest > Bulk soil | place: Panama | collected 2016-02-17 | reverse complement strand
GGTCCAAGTTTGTTCTGGCCACTCGGGGTCTGGTTCGCATAGCGTTGCCTGATGATGACATTCACAGGTTTCAGCGGTGGCAATCCTTTGAGCCAAAGACACGTCCGTTTGCTGGCATCCTCTCCGAACTGCCAGGGCTGGATAGTCTGCGACCATGGTTTTCCAATTAGCATTTTCGCGTAACGATGCATGACTGGATTCTCGATGCAGATTTTCGGAATACGGGCATCTAGGCAGAAGCGGAAAAATGCCGCTGCTTCCTGCATCAATTGCCATCTGACTGCATTCGGACCGTTGCTTTTCTTTCCGCCGATATAAAGTCTGAGCACACCACTATTGGACAGATAACGACACTCAGGGTGCGCGATGAGAATATCCCAGGGTTCTCTGAGCAGATCGCGCAGATTACATTGATAATGGTACGGACTCCGATCAACAGCGGGAACAAGGTCACAACTCCAGGCATCATGCCCACGTCTGCGAAAGGCTTCCCGCACTATTCCTGAACGTTCACATCCAACCAAGACTTTCAACTGTTCTCCTTGTGGCCGGTTAGCGTTCCATCCGAATTCTGTTGCTGTTCTTCTTTTGCTGCTCTTGCAAAATCCTCAACTGCTTGTTCAATTCGCGGATCTTCGCCAAGGAACCTGGCATCGTTTCCCGTCAGCAGGAAGGAAAGTTTTTTCAGTCGTTCATAGAGCATTGAATAAGCATCGGCCCTCAAGTTGTCAGCTATCTCATGCGCAGCATCATCCATTTCAACTGTTCTCCTTGTGGCCGTTTCACTCCGGTTTACGATCTTCCTCGCCAGTTCGCCCAAGCTATAAGGCAGAACGTTCCAGCAATAATTCCGAGAATGATTACGACGAGTTCGAGTGTTCCCAACTGTTCTCCTTGTGGCCGGTTTACGCTTCCGCATCCCGTAATTGCACCTTCCCGCATACGGTACATTCACGTCGCTGCGATTCGTACCGACCGACTACGGTTTGTTTTCCATCTCGATCAGTGCGGACGATTAGACCTTGTTCGGACGTTTGCCATCTTGTCCATTTATGCCAGTGCAACCTTGGTTCTCCTTGTTGGCTCAGTCACTCCTTGTGGCCCCGGTTAACGAAGTCGAGCAGGAAACATCCACGTCGTCTAGTAGTTCGGTTCCGCATCCATCGCAGAAAGGCATCAACTGTTCTCCTGGTGGCCGGTTTACGATCAAATGCGGCCTTTCGCCATCACACCGGATAAGTTCACTTTGAAAACCGCTGGATCGATTCCCCAGGATTTGAGAACATCGATTCCCGCGTCGTATGCTCCCCTCTCGCTAGTGCCATCCCAGTAGAACCACGATTCTGTGATGATCTCCTTGACCCACTCGTCGGGATTTGCCGCAGTTGGCTTCTGACCTGGATACATCTGATAGATGGGTACGTATGAACGGTTGAAGAGAACCTGCCGTCCGTCCGCGCAGGTCCAAACTCCGTAGGGTAAGCAGAAACGCCGAAAATCAATCTTCTTCACAACTGTTCTCCTTGTGGCCGGTTTGCGTACAGTCCTGCTATCCTGCCTCCGATATCGAGAGGCTCCCATGGCCACCGCAAAGCTGGTTCCGATCACCGTAAAGCGTACAGTTGGACGAAATACCCCCCCGCATTTCGTCCAGGAGCGCCGATCTCGAACCCGCGAGCACCTTACTACCCCGGAAATTGACCGGCTCCTGAAACAGGCCAGGGCGAACCGCTACGGTACCCGCGATCACGCCTTGGTCCTGGTCAGCTACTCGCACGCATTGCGCATTTCCGAGTGTTTGCAGGCGCGCTGGGACGACTTTGACTTCGAGCAAGGGGTTTACCATGTCCACCGGCTGAAGGGTTCGATCTCGGGGGACCAGCCGTTGCGCGGAGTCACCATCCGGGCCTTGCGGCGGCTGAAACGCGAAGGACCGACCTCGGCCGATTTCGTCTTCGTGTCGGAACGGGGAGGACGGCTCTCGGTCAGGGGAGTCCAGAAGATGGTCGAGCGCTTGGCCGAACGCGCCGGGCTGGGGAATCTCGCAATTCATCCCCATATGTTTCGCCACTCTTGCGGTTACTACCTCGCGGAGCGCGGCGCGGATCTGCGGCTGATTCAGCAGTACCTCGGCCACACCAACATTCAGCACACGGTTCGTTACACTCATCTCTCACCTAAGAAGTTCCGCCGTTTGTGGGACGACTAGCAACGTCCAGGGAGCCTGCAGCACAATCCCACAATTCGAAAATTAGAGCGAGTAAAACCTCGCGAACATCGATCTTGTTGGCAAGGCAGAAATCGCGGAGCTTCTGCGTAACCTCAAACATGCGCGTTGCATCTTTCGTTTGTGGCAACTGCGCGTGGACCTGCCTCACAATGTCACCGAGTCTGAATTCCAACACCAGATCCTGATTCATGCTGCCTCTTCGTACTTGATCGACTTTCCTCTGCGCTTGGGCCGGTTGTTGCGCAGAATCGCGACCAGGTGCTCCTCGATCCGCCACAACCGGGAAGCTTCCATCTCGTACTGCTCGCAGACCGATTCGAATTGCTGATTCGCATAGGCGTAGGCTCGAGCAACCTGGAAAGCCTGCTCGACCGCATCCCGCAGCGTGCGGACTTCCTCGCGACTGAGCTTGACTGTGAGTTTCATTGGAGCGGTTGCCTCATCAGTTGCTTGGCGAGAGAAAGAGAGAATTGAAGTCTGCGAATGAATTCCACAGCTTGCCTTTTCCGAATCGGAAACTTTCGTTACTCATCGTCTTTTTGGCTCCGTCGCCGCGATCCTGACCGTAGTCTCTAAAGCCTGCACCTGGGCGACCAGTTCGGCCAACTGCGCGGCAATCTCGCGCAGCCAGAAGTTGGACTCTGCATCAAAAACAATGGTGTTCCTGTTCTCCTTGGTTTCGCGAATTTCGGCGGCGTTCATTCTTCTACCTCCGAATATGTGGGCGGATTCTTCACGATCTTGAGATAACCGCAAATGATTTCCCCCAGGCCCCTCTTTCCGCGATACACGTCGGACAGATAACCGGCGGACACGCCGATCTCCTGGCCGAATGCGGTCAGCGTCCTCCCGTTCTGCAACTTCTTCAACCGCGCCAGCACTTTTTCGTGGCTCAAAGTTTTCATGTCCTCAGTTCCGGTTATAACTTTCGGGCTCGGCCGGCGTTCGGCCGGCGAGACCTTAAAGCTATACCGCGCATTTTCCTCCCCCGATCTACAGCCGGTTGCATTTTATCTGCCATTTAGCTAATAAGTCAAAGGCAGAAAACAAATTTATTTTTAGCCTCGTAAGCCATTTGCTTTCAATCGTTTGCAGACTGGTACTTTTCGGGCGCACTTGACAGATTTTCGCTAGATAGCTAAACTGTGAATTGTAAGGCGGTCACACACGAGAGGAAAACGAGGACACACACAATGAATCCGACAGTCGATCAATTGAAAGCCCTGAAATCCATCTGTGATGCGGTAATCGATAGCGTCAAGCTAGCAGGACCACTGGGAGCACCTGCAGGGCCGCTATACGCCGCGCTCATGGCACACGGCTGCAGCGAACGTCAATTCGAATCGCTCATGGCGGGACTCGTCCGCGCCAATAAACTCCGCAAGTCCGGACACCTGTACTTCGCACTGTAAGGGCGGATGGGAGCGCACGCGGGATCGTTCCTCGTGCGCTGCTACCTGGACTTACCAGAGGGAGGACATGATGGACAGCAAACAATGGACACTCGCAGAGTTGAACTTGGATGCAATGCCCTATGAGGAATTGCACGCTTTCGTTCGCTGGATTGGCAATGGAGTCCGACCTATCAAGGCAGCGAAGGAACTATTTCCGAATCGTGAAGTGGGCTTCGTTCGGGTGACGGTCAACTTACGTAACTATGCATGGAACAAGATTACAGCCATTAGTTGCAGACTCGAAGGCAAGATTGATGCGGCATTGCAATATGAGGGAATCTGTGACCGCATTTATTCCGAATTGCCAGAATCGGCCAGATGGTAAGGGCGGATGGGAGCGCACCGAGGAGCGTCCTCGTGCGCTGCTACCTGGACTTACCAGAACACGAGGACACCATGAGCGAAGTTTTGAAACTCGAAAAACTCGAAAACACGCCCTACATGAAAGCACGCCTAACCCTGGACTCCGTTTATTACGTGGATGCGGAGTACACCTCGCACGCCTATAAATGCACCGGATGCGGACTCGTTTGGGACAGGAAGAATCTCGCGCTCTCGTGCGAGTCGCACGGTCACAAGCCGATGTGGCGTCAACTGTACGGAGGCTACTTTGAAAACGGGAAACACGTAGGGGGGGCGGAGTACGAACGACGCGCCATTCGACGGGAAAAAAGGTAAGGGCGGATTGGAGCGCACGCGGGACCGTCCTCGTGCGCTGCTACCTGGACTTACCAGGAACACACACACACGAGGGAGACCAAACATGTCAGCTTACGTCGTCGGAGATGAATGCATTAACGCGATTGTGACTTGGATCACATCCGGACGGCACGACTGGGAGTTGCGACAGGTCCAAAGCGCAATTGCACAAACCGGGACAAGGTACGGAGACAAGCCCTTCGCTGAAATTCTCGGACAGGAAATGTTCGACCTGAATTGCAATGCAGTCAACCAACGCTACGGGGAGAATCAAGCGAAAGAGTTTCGCCCACTGGACTACAAGTACAAGCCAGTCTATCTCGCTTCAAACTACGCTCTCTATGACCGTCTTGGGGAGTTTCATTACCAATGTTGCGAGGGGGACGTTCCCGAAACGTCCAAACTCTATCAAGCCCTGGAAACGATCTACAACTCCATGGCACACGATTTTTTTCGCGGTCTCCGGGACACCAAAGCAGAACAGGACAATGGAATCCGCCGCGAATTGCGCATCCGCTTAGACGAACTGGAAAAGAAGATTCGCGCCAAACGGTAAGGGCGGATTGGAGCGCACGAGGACGGTCCTCGTGCGCTGCTACCTGGACTTACCAGGAAACACGGAGCATCCATGCTGAAACACACAGTAATTACTTTTCGCAACGACTTCCACAACAGCACTGCGAAGGTGATAGCCACAGACGGCATCATCTCTGCACGATCCATTCGCAACGCAAAGAAAGAACTATGCGGAGTGAAGAACTGCACTTGCGGAGGGATTCGCGGAAACTCAGGTGAGGTATGCGCCTTTGGCGAGACACGATACAAGATTCCCTTGCTGCCGTTGGCAAATGGCTGCTGGCAAATGGAACGGCAATTATGACAGGGGGAAAAATGTAAGGGCGGATTGGAGTGCACGAGGACGGGTCGTCCTCGTGCGCTGCTACCTGGACTTACCAGGAACACACACACACACGAGGACACTATGAGATTACCTGCTAGCAAGATTGAACTGGCGGTCTCGCAAGAGGAAAGCCGCTACACCATTAATGCTGTTCAATTCGATGCGGAGAAAAAGCGATTCCTCGCGACCGATGGCCACATTGGAGCCATCATTCCCGCGTCGTCGGTCGAGCCAGAAGACCACTCCGGATTAATCGCAACCGACACCATCAAGAAACTTCGCGCCATGCAGAAGCCGCTTAAGGGCGGATGGCTCCCTGTCCGCATGAACGGCAAAGTTACTGCAGAGGCTTTCGGGGAAAAAATCGAGCACAAGTATGTGGACGGTCAATTCCCGAACCTGGACGCGGTAATGCCGAAATTTCAGGGAGCGCCTACAGTCTCCCTGGATGCGGCCCTTTTGCTGCGCTTGGCGCAAGCCCTGCACGAATCCGCCACTCCGAAAACGGCACGAGTCTCTATCTGGATCAAAGATGCAAACTCGTGCGTCGGAGTGAAAATCGAGGACTCGCCGCAAGCCTACGGAGTCATCATGCCGTGCCGAACCCGAACCGGACAAAACAATAAGTGGTGAATCCCTCTTTACCCTGCAGTCCGATGCGAATCGGACTGCAGACATGGAGGGATTCACACAATGAACGAAGACAACGATCCTGTCGAGAATGCGTTGAACGCAGTGCAGCGAATTCAAGACTTGCTGACCAGGGAAGAAAACTGGTCTGCAGACACGCTCAGTCAAATCGCGGACATTTTGGAGAATGCAGGCTTTCCCGTCCGCGACCTGGAGGAGAACAACCAATGACAAAACTCGTTGTTGCAGTCAGCTTACTCACATTAACGGGATGCGCTCCGATGATGATGAACCGACCAACAGCAGCGCCGCCGGTCCAATGTCACGCTTGCGTAGTTCCGCAACCTATCCAGAAGCCACATCGATAAACACTGTGCGCTCCAAGCCACACAAAGCCTGGAGCGCACACACAACCTTTACACGAGGTAAACACCAATGAACAACTATGAGATTACCATATCGGGCAAACTGCGCCCGATTCACGCTCGCGCTTCCCGTGCTGGAGTTGCGCTCAATCGCGCACTGTCGCGATTCAGCGACAGCCAATTCTTGAACACCCGCATAACCATTAAGTTGGTCGGACCCGTTCCGAAAGTTTTCCACGTCAGGGGGACGCAAGTCTCCGAGGACGGTCGGACACGATCTTTCGTCACCATTACCCGCAATCTGCCAACGCGCACGGCTGCAGTTGCGGAGCAAACCCGAATTGACAACGAACAACCGGGACGGTACGTCTGCACCTTCATCGTGAGCGGTCTCGCGGAGGAAACTACCTACAAACCTTGATCCGTCTTTACCCTGCAGTCCGATCCAGGTCGGGACTGCAGGCATGGAGGGATCAACCTTCCACATGGAGGAAACACACAATGAGCACACCGAAAACACCTGCAGTGAATTCCGCCGCCAAGAAATGCGCGGAGGAATGGAAACCAGTCCGGACACCGGAAGCAATTCGCGCTGGCAAGTGGAAAGTCAAGGTCGGATCGATCCAGGAAGAAATTTCTGCCGACCTGTTACTCGCTCTCGGATACGAGGAACCGTACGGCAATGACAAAACCAGGACAGCACGCATGTCGTCTTCACTTCACCCGCACGGCTTTTCTCTGGAACTGGCGGAGGCTTATGCTGCCGGTCTCAAGGGGGATAAGGCGGCACTGGAAGCAATTCGCATCCGCCAAACCCGCAACGCGGACTTGCGGCTTGAGAACTTGCGCAAGGCTACTGCCGAAATGCAATTGCGCGTCGAGCAGGAATCCCGCGTGTCCGCTGAATTCGACTTGCACGCGGGACAGGTCGAGAGCGGGAACCACTCCAGGACGCTGCAGGCGTCCACGGTCGAGCGGGATAACGGACAATTGAAACTTGGCGCACGCAAGTAATTCGGGAAGCCTGCATCGCAAGGTGCAGGCTTTTCTTTGATTCGCGGTTCAAACGGAGGGGAACGAATGCAAATGACCATCGATATCCTGGACGGAGAAGTCTTGACGGCGGCAGTGGGAGACATTCGCAAACACGGGCGCAGCTACATTGCGCTCATAACCGGCACCGATCCCAAGTACAAGTACAAACGGGAATTCTTGGGTGAGGGACACTTTGAAGGAAAACATTGCCACACCACCAAGGTCCGGACCCGCGACCTGGAACCGTTTTGCGTCCTGGAAGCACGCGACCCCGGCTCCTGGAAAAACGACTCCAGGGACTTCTATGTGTACGACCGTGAGAACCGTTGGGGACGCGGGATTCTCTTCCTGGTGTCCGAGGACGAGGCGCGGATCGCGCTGGCTTACATTTTGAACGGCACGCCGCTCCCGGTTGCAGGCACGGTGGGGGATGCGGAGATTCCAGGGGTGAGCGAATGAATGGCAATCTCGTTTCCTGGTTAACAGCGGCGGCGGACCTGGACGAAGGCGAACGAAGAGACTATTACGTCCGGCTGATAACTAACCTCTCATTCGAGGTGAGCAGAGAGACCATGCAGGAAGCGGTCCAGAAATCTTTGCCGCGACGGCGAACTTTGGCGCAAGCCAGTGGCGTCCACAACTGACGAGTGATGCTATACTGCGGTTCACTCCGGAACTTCGAACAGCATTGCGGGAAAGCCTGGACGATCCTCAAATCGTCACAGGCTTTCATTTTTGTCTGAATTTGACTTCGAACCTGCCCAATCCTAAGATGACCACCTACCGTACTTCGTTGGACCGCAAAGCTTTAGTCGAGTAGTTGGCGCTCCCAGCACCGGTTGCTCGACGTGTTTTCGAAATTTTGAAGTTCGGAGTCTGTTATGGCAAAAGGCAGTGGGAAGAAGTCCACGCGCACGAAGTCCGCTGACCCCAACAACCAACTGGAAAAAGTCATCCTGGCGTGTTTCTTGGAATCTCCAGCGTTGATCGCGCAGATCGACTTCGATTTGGCCGGCGAGTTTCTAACCAGTGATCACAGGGCAATCTGGCGTGCGATGGCAGAACTGCACGCGGAAGAAATGCAACCGGCGGATCATACGCTCCTGGTCGAGCGATCCGGAGTCGAGCCTGCCGTTCTCGCGGACTTATGGGCATCCGGCCCCGTAACCGCGAATTTCGCTAGCTACATTCGCCGCATCCGCGAGTTGTCCCGCGCGCGGAAGATCCAGCACCTGGCGGAAGAACTCACAACCGCCGCGGCCGAGGATCATTCGCGCATTATCGAACAATTGCAGGATGCCCAAACCCAAACTTTCGGTCCAGGCATCCGCCACTACGACGACATTCCGGAGGTTCAGATGCTCGATATACCCGCAACCGACTACATCGTACCCGCCCTGGGGATCGCGAGGAACACCATCACGCTCTGGTCCGGGGAAGATGGCTCGGGCAAAACCGCTCTCGCTTACAACATGGCGGCGGCAGTCGCCCAGGGCAAAGAATTCCTGGGGATGCAATGCCAGCAGAATGCAGTCCTCTACCTCGACCTTGAGAACCCTGCGACCGTGGCCCAAAATTACGTGCGCTGTCACCTGGGAGAAGAAAAAAACGCGCACCTCAGAGTGTGGGGAACCTGGAACGAACTGACCACTCCGCAGTATGGGAACCCACAGCTGCTCGCGATCTGCAAAGAAAAGCGGCCCCTGGTCATCGTCGATCCCTTCCGCTATTTCCACGAGTGCAACGAGGACTCCAGTACCGAAATGACTCCGGTTATGAAGTTCCTGCGGGCTTGCGCTCTGGGGGGCGGCGCGGTTGTCGTCCTGCACCATCCGGCTCGCTCGGCCGAGGACGGACGCGGGCGTGGCTCAACCGCGATCCGCGCTGGCTGCGATCTCGCCTTCCTGCATACGCTCGACAAGCAGAATTCGACCATCACGCTAAAAGTCGACAAGAACCGGCACGGCGAGCGCAGGAACTTTACCATCCGCGCCGATTTCGCGGAGGCAACGTTTGAAGCGGTTGAAGCCACCTGGGCGCAGCACCGCAAGGACGAGATGGCGCACTTGCAGGAACTGATAACCAAAGCGCCGGGGATTTCGGCCAACGAGTTGATTAAAACCATGGGCGGACGCAAGGGACGTGTGCTCGGACTGCTGAATGAGGGAAAAGGGACGCATTGGATCGAGGAACCGGGGCCTAGACGGTCCCGAAAGTTCTTCCCGGTGAACGGACATGGCAACTCGGCAGAGCTATTTTCAGATCGAGTGGTTCCCGGAACCAGTGGGAACCACAGGGAACCAGACGATAAGATTCATTGAAACGTCGGGAACCGGTCCACTGGTTCCCAGTTCCCTTCTAAAGAAGGGGAACTGGGGAACCACTCAAAGTCAGGGACAGTGGTTCCCGGAACCAGTGGGAACCAGTGGGAACTGGGAACCAGTCATGCCATCCACTGGTTCCCTGGAGCATTACAAGTTTTTGGTGTTAAAATCTCACCGTAAGCTGGAACTCGACACTCCAGATTCCGAAAATCCTGCCGGGTGGCTCTTCTCTTTTCCGGCGGGATTTTTTATTCATCGTCTAATCCCTGCTGCCGGATGAAGGCATTGACCAGGGACTCCAGCGGGTTATCCGACCCGCTCTCCAGGATGCCCATTGCTGGCGTTTCCCTGCCCTGTGGCGAGGCTTTAGGACGAGAGTGGTGCTCCCCCCCCGGAACCGGCTTCTTTGCCGTGGGGAGCGGTCCTGGCTGAGAACGTCGTCCTTGCGCTCGGCGGACCAGCCGCCGCTGGGCTTCCCGGTTCTTGCAGCGCAACGAACAGTAAAGTTGAGATCGTTTGCGAGGTTTGAATTTCACCTCGCAGTCGGATGCGGCACACAGCTTCCAGGGAGTTTTCATCTAAACGTTTATACACGTTTATAAACGTTTAGTCCTGCGGAGTGACCAACTGATGACGCACGCAGTTGCGATGGTCCCGGCGACTGTCCCGACCACGAACCCGAGAATAAATCCGACGATCAATTCGGTTTACGCGCCTGCTCGTCCTGGGCAACGTCCTGGGCATGAATACGCAGAAACGCTCGCAGGAATTCCAGAAGCCTTCCGGTGTTGGCGCAGGCTGGCTGGAGGTTCGGCTTCATCTGGAACAGTTGCACCAGGCCGGTCTCCCCGAGAGCGCAGAGCTGATTCACGTAGTCGCGCTCGGGCGGCGGGTTTGGGCCAGCAAGATTCTCGAGGAACCCGATGGCTTCATCGGCTGCGTCTTCTGCCGACATGGGCGCTTTCAAAATATCCACGATGCAGCGTTCCACGAATTCAATCGTGGGCGCTCCATTGTCCGGTTGGGCTGGCGGCGGCGCGGACTGGGGAGCCGGATGTGTGGCCATTGCAGGCGGCGGAATTTTCGTGGGATTGACGGAAGGAAAATTGTGATTCGGCAGAGTAGACGGCGGCAGCATTACCGGCGCAGGGATGGCAGGACGCGGTTGCGGAGCGGCGTGCATCATCGCGGCCGTATCTCGCGCCGCTTCCTGGCCTAAGCGCCATTCGCGGATGCCTTCGATAGCTTGGGGAATCGCTCCCGCGACCACGCGAACCATCTCCGCGCCCACCGATGCTGCGGGCGCGGCTGACCCGGACAGTTCCCGCGCAAAGGCGATTACTTCGCGTAGGCCGGACAGGTTCTGCGAGATACCGCCGCCGCCATTGCCGCCATTGCCGCCGTTTTCCATCTGTTTGAAGATATGCTCGACCATCTTCCGTTTGAATTCCTGTTCGAAGGGATCGGCAGGAGGAGCGGGCGCGACCGGAGGTTGGGGAGAGTAATTGCGGATCATGTTCCCGGCGCGTTCCATCGTAGTAAGCGCGAGATCGACCGCTTTGTGCTCCTGGGTGGCCACGACGTCGACCAGCCGGTTGGCAATCTGCCCATCGGACGACGAGGAATATGCAGCGGGCTTCCCGTTAGCATCCGGTTTATTTTCTCCACGCTGAATGTACCAGGGCACGATGCTCGGTTTCGGCGCAAGATCGATGCGAAAAACTGACTGACACTGCCATTCGCCGCTCGATCGCAGGTTGCAGATCAGGCGATAGGTTCCTCCGCCGCAGACTTTGGCGACCGCAGCTTCGATAGCTTCCTGGTCCAGCACTGGGACTAGACCGAACCCAGGGATGTCGAAAGTTTTTCCCGGTGTGTGATCGATGGGCACCTTTGACGGCTCGGTTCGATAGAGATAAATCACGTAGTCGTTCGTCTTCTCCGGCGGGATCGTGCGCACGAATTCAAAAAATTCCGGATACTCCTTCTTCGCAGCAGGAAGAACTTCCTTGAACGTTGTGGTTTTGATGGTGACATTTTGTTCGGGGAGAGTTGCAGGGCTGGCTTTCGTCATACAAACACCTCAACAGCGGACGGATCGAACGCGCAAAATTGGGAAAAAAGTTAGCAGGTTTGTAACGCCATGGCAAACCCTAAAGTTCCATGGCTCACTCCCATAACGCATTGTACCCTCTTGATTTGCGGGCTTGAACCGTGCATTTTAGACGAAAAAAAGGCCAACGCTTCCGTGACGAAGGTCCAGCGGGGAGGGGATGGCTGGCACCGCTGGACCGTTCCAAAAAGGTTCGGGAAAAATGCCGATTGCAACTCCAGTTCACGCGCATCACCGGCAGCAGTTCGCCGGTCTCGGATACCGCGTACCCCTTGACAATGGCGAGAGAGGAACCGCGCAGACCATCAAGGTCATGCGGCAACTGGTCGATCAGGCTTTGAGTGATTCCTCGTTCGTGCGCAAGGCAGTGGACATCGTGCGACCGGTTCCGGCTTACAACGAATTGGCGGAACTCAACCGCATCTATTCCTGGGTCAAATCGAATATACGATTCGTGAAAGATCCGGTAAGCAAAGAAAAGTTGATGCCGCTTACCGAGTTGCTGAAAAGCCGCGCCGAGGACTGCGACGGGCACGCATTGTTGACTGCCGGACTGGCAACCGCTGTCGGATATCCTGCACGCTGGATCACGATTTCGACCGACCCCTCGAATCCCGCCGAATTCACCCACATCTGGACCGAGGCAGAGATGCCTCCCGGTTCGAGCACCTGGATTCCTCTCGATACTGCGCGAGCCGATTCCCAGTTCGGCGTCGAACCGCCAATGTATTTCCGCAAACGCGCCTGGTCCGTCACCGAGGATCATTACGAGGATTTGAGCGGACACCGCATTTCTTTTCGGCGACCGATGAAACCAAAATTTCTCTCCGGCTATTCCACTCTCGGCCAGGACGGCGGCTGGTCCGATATCAACTGGCAACCGGTCCTGCAGCAAACGATCGCGGAAATTCCTCCCATCATCGCCGCAACCTCTGGCCATGGAACGGCGACCAGTCCGTACGCCACTTACTCTTCCCCCTATTCTTCTTTTGCCACTCCCTACACTCCCGGTTATGGGGTACCGGCGGCGGGCTATACCACACCCGCCGCTCCCACCTTTGGCGGCATTTCACTGGGGGGGAACACGCTGATGTGGATCGTGGGAGGGTTACTGATCTGGTCGCTGGCCAGGAGCAAACGCTGAATGCCATTCACCAACGCACCTGCGAATGCCTGGGCCGGTTGGCGGATGCGCATCCAGGGCGGACCCATCGGGGGGCAGTATCACGGCTTCATCGGGCCGGACGAAACCGAGGATTATGCAGGCTGGCCGCACGGACCCCGCGAGATGATTCGTCCCATGGACGACTACCGGGGACTGGGAACTTATCCCTGGGAGTATTGGGACAAGCAGGTTTTCGGCGGCACTCCGTTGATGGAAGGTGACACGGTTTCTGATTTCGTCTATCGCAGTCCGGCGGAGATGCGGCCGCGCCCGAATGCATCCGGCGGAGTCAATACCGTGCGCGGCGTCCAGTTGGCGCGAACCGCTGGATTCGCGGTAGCGCCAGGAAACTACCGGACGCTGGGCGCGGTCCCGGTTGTTCACGCGCCGATTTTTCCCGCGCATCCTTTCCCTATCATCTCCTACCCTGACGGCGGCGGCGCACTGCATCAGGTGTGTCCCGCATGGGGATGCGGACGCCCACCCTGGATGATTGGTCCGGAACCCGTTTCTCCCGGACCCTCACCCACCGTTCCGCAGCCGCCGCCGCCGACCGGTCCGCAGCCAGGACCAACGGTTCCCATGGGACCGCCGGGATCGGACGGCTGTGCTCAAGGTCAGTATCGCGACGCAGCGGGAAACTGCACGGCGGACTGGCACAACCCGTACCCGATGTATCTGCCGCTCGACAACGCGCCGCAGCCTTCGCCCACGATTTCGGCGAACACCTGTCCGACGGGTTACGTCCAAGATCCTTACGGAAACTGCATGGCGAATTGTCCGGCGGGATACGCGCCCGATGCGCAAAACAATTGTCAACCATCAGCTGCAGCCGGGACCGGCATCGGCGGATGGCTGGGGGAGACCACATCGCTTCTCGGATACAACGTACCCAACTGGGGAATCGCCGCTGTGTTTGCGCTGGTGGCTATGCGGGGAGTGTCAAGCGGAGGCCGACGTCGATGAGAGAAAAACTCTTCACGCGGTTTTTGCGCTTCTCCTGGTTTAAGCGATTCATCATGCGACGTCTGGTTCGCGAGTGGCAGGCGAAAGGACTCTTATGAGTGTGGAACAGGACGCGATTCGAGAATTGTTGATCGGCCATTTGCTCTCGCAAGGTCTCTACCGACCGGCGGCGGAACTAAAGGTTGCTTCCGTTGGCGCAGCGCTTCTGCAGGCTGCTGTCGACGAGGTTACAGCCACGGAGACAACGCTCGATCAATAAAGCAATGAACATGGTTTCCCAACTCGCGGCTCCCCTGTACGACCAGGGCGCACGTCTGCCGCGTGTTCGCGCACGCTACACCCACAGCGTCCGCCAACCTGCATATCCTCTGTATGAAGGATGGGGCTTGCATGGGATGGGCCAGGAAGGTCCGCAAATACTCAAGGCGACAGCACCGATTGCAGCGACAGCAACTACGGCAATACTGGCACCGGTTTTTACGGGTGGTGCGACTGCAGGCGGAGCTGCGGGAGCAGGCGCGGCTGCCGGTTCCTGGGCCGGACCAATTGGCGCGGCAGTGGGCATCCTTATTGGAGTTATTGCAGGGCTTTGGGCGGCTCACTCCGCCCGAGTCAAGGGAGCCACCCAGGAGAACCAAGCGATCAATAGCGCGGTCTCGACTTGGGATGCCGGAATGAAGGCGATTTTCAACGCCGCCAATTCTTCCGACCCAACCATCAACGTTCCTGGTCCGGTAGCGGCGCAGCAAGTCCAACAACTGTGGGGGCAGTTCTGGGCCATGATGTCGCCCTACTTGCGCTCCCCGGGAACCTCGGACGCATCCGGCGGCGGGATGAACTGCGGATCTCCGACGCTCAATCCCGCCGGTCCCTGCGCGGGAACTCCCGGAGGACATAAGTGTGATGCGAGTTGCACTGCAACGTGCTGTGTCGGTTGCCAGGACCTTTACCCTGCGATGCTACAAGCGGTCCAGGTTCTTAATTCTCCGGCTGGCGGCACGGTCCAGGTCTGCGCAGTCTCCGGATCGAAATACGGGGCGCAGGCGCGATCCGGATACACACTGACCTTTAACCCGCCGGCCGTTTCTCCGCTTTCAACCACGAGCTCGGCTTTGGCGAATTTGTTTGGCGGTTCCTCGAGCGGCGGCGGATCGAGTTTGCTGCCGATTCTCGCAATCGGATTGATCGGGTATCTGGCATTTGCAGGATGAACGAATGGCTTACGTGAATTACAACCTGCCCATGCAGCGCACCGGCTATCGGCCTTATGGGCACTCGAATCCCTGGAGCGCTTCGCAATTGAATGGGCTGCGCGCGCCGGTTTGGTACGAGCATCAGGTTGTGCATCCGTTCTCGGAAGGCGGCGGACGGCGGCTCGGCCAGGTGCAACGCGCCTTCAGTCCGCGCTTCCTGATGAGCGGTTTGGGCCAGGACGCCAGTGCGTGTTCGGATTTCTCGGGCAACTTTGTTCCCTGCGGGGATTCCAGTTGCCGGTTCGGGCCTTGCGTTCCGGCAGGTCCGATCGCGAGCCACGGATGCATGGACGGTTACGGCAACTCTGTGATGTGCGCTGATCCCGCCTGCATGTTCGGGGGATGCGTCAATATCGCCTGTCCCCCCGGGCAGAGCAATCAAGGCGGTTATTGCATCGGCGTTACTCCCACACCGATTGCTCCTGGTCCTTCGCCGCGAGTCCCCGCGCCGATCACATTGTTTCCGCCGACCGCTGGAGCCTCGACCGTTCCAACCGTAAAGTGTCCCTCGGGACAGATGGTGAATTTCGCTTCCCAGTGTCCACCCGCGTCGGTCTGGACTTCGCTCCAGAATTACGCACCTTTAATCATTATCGGAGTGGTTGCCGTGGCGGCTCTCGGAGGAGGACGACGCTGATGCTCTGGGAACCGCCAACTCTCCTCTATGCCGATCCGATCAAGCGGGGAATCGGAGGTCAACATCTGGTTCCCTACGGTCGCAAGCACCGGTATTACGCACACATGAGCGGTCTCGGCCAGGGCGGCATGATTCCGACCGGAGCGGTTCTGCTCTACACCGGCACCTGGGAAATCAATCTCTATATGGCTACCGATCCCACCGGTAGCACTCCGAACACTCCGGATGCGGTTCTATCTGCGGTGCTTGGACAGACGATCCCCGGGATGCAGGTTGTCGGTCAGCAAGTGACCGGCACGACAGGGATTTTGACCTGGACGGGAGCGCCGCAAACTTTTCAGGTGAAGATTTCCCTGCAGGTGACCGGTCCTGGGTTTGCGCAAGCCAGCGACGCCAAATCCATCATCGATGGTCTGTACTACCAGGTCGTTGGAACAATGCCAACCTCCTCCATCTACGTGCAGAGTGTTCCGTCGGCTCCGCCTGCTCCTGGTGTTCCCACGACTCCTGGTCCTACTGGTTATCCCACGCTTCCTGGTCCAGCGCTTCCCCCCGGAACGATTCCGCCGCCGCAGACGGGCGCTCCGCCGCCGCCAGGATCGCAGACCTTTACGCAATGGTTGGAGCAGAATGCGGCCATGATCGGGATGGTCGTCATCGCAGCCATGGTGCTGCCATCGGTAGTCAAAAAACTTTGAGGTGAAAAAGAATGGCGCGACACCGAGGACTCTTCAAGAAAGTGCGTGGACACTGGGTCGCTTATCGCGGCAACCCATTCAAGAAACATATTGCCGTCGGACATTACGACCGGCACGGGAAATTTCATCGGCGCAAGAACGTCGAATTCCTGCCTCTGGGTCCAACCAAACATATGTCGAAGGGCCGGCATCCCCTCCGGGCGAGCCGTGATTACGATCCCAGCCGCCTGAAAGATCACAGTGCAGGTTCGGAATGGTACCGGTACACGCACGGCGGCGGAAAAGGACGACGAAGAAAGAAACGAACCGGACGCGCACGCGCCGCCCATCGCAGATCGGCGCGCAGGACGACACGCAGGACAACGCGCAGGAAACGGAGTCGTCGCTGAGTAGAGCATGAGAAGAACCAAAAAAAATGCGGGCCAGGGCTACGGCATGATGTTTCACGGCGCATTCAAGGAAAAGAGTGCCGCGAAGAAAAAGGAACGTCAGGTCCACGGATTCATCCAGCCGCGCAACATCAAAGGCGAACGCCGGTTTGTGGTCATGTCCGAACGCAAGAATCCGATCCGCCGCAAGAAGAGAAATCTGTTCTCGGAACTGAGCGGCGCAATGCTCGATCCGCAAACCGGTCGCTGGGCCGCATGGGAACGCACGAAACGTCTGGGCACGGTGCGTGCGGAAGGCGACACGAAGCGGGATGCCATGCGCGAGTTGAAAGAACAAATCCGCGAGCGCAAACGTGCAGCCAGATCCGGAAACCCCATGGAACTTACCGTCATGGGAGCGAATCCGCGCAGATTGCCGGAAATGGTCCCAGCCTACGCACCGCGGTATGAGCACAACCCACGAAGACACGACGCGCAGGAGATTGTCGTCCAGCCGGGGCAGACAATCACCTTCAAGATCAACCCCTCGGCGGAGGCGATCCGCGAGGACTTTGTGGGGAGGCCGGCGGATTTGATTTCTATCTTCCACGAACCCCACATGGCCAAAGGCGAGTACGGCAAGTTGGGCGATCTGATGGGCATCACGTACAAGCCGGTCGGCGGAGGACAGGTCCAGGCTATCGGTTGGTACCAGGGCGCGGAGTCGATCCCGCTGCACGAAGCCGCCAAGCAACTTTTGAAGTTGACCGATGCTCCGCTCCTGGTCGCGAGCACGGACAAGCGACTGTATCTGGTCGGGGGCAACCAGGACTATTCGCCCATGCTGGACCAGGTAAACGTGCATCCCGATGGGGAGGATTACTGGGTGCTAGGCGAGGCCAGAACCATCGTCTATCGCGAGCGCAAGCATTTCGACGATTTCGCCCTGATTAATTACGAGCACAAGTTCGGCGCGGAACCAGGACAGCCGCCCAAAGAGCGACCCACGCTGTGCTACGACCGCAGAATGAACCGTCTGCTTTTGGAAGGCGGAGATTACGACATTCGACCGGAAGGAATCGTGAATTAGATGGCTGCAGCTCCCGCGATCATTACCGGCAACACTTTCCGGTTGCAGGACCGGATTAAGATCCAGTGCGCTCAAATCCGGCGCAAGGATTACATCGTGTTCGGTCGCCTGACCGCGCTGCACTGGGAAGCGCAACGCTCGATCCTGGGACTCTCGCAATCCAGGCCGCGCTATACCAGCGACAACCAGAGCGCTGTTATCGCCGATGCCGTGGCCAAAGGACTCATCAGCGAGCACACCGCCGACGCGATCAAACCCTTCTCGGAAAAGCAAAACATTTTGTGGCAGTCCACGACGATGGATTGGCTCGACGCCAAACGAGGACCACTCATCGCCCGCAGCCGCGACCATCGGGACTGGTTACTGCCGGAAGGTCTTTCCCCGCTGCCCTCGATCCCCGATCCACGCTTTGTTCCCACCCATGCACGCTCACTTTGTCCGAGCGGCAAGGACGGGTGCAATGGGTGTTCCCCTCCGCGCATCCCGCAACTGCTGGTTGGCTGTCCAATTGTCGGGGATCGAGTGCAGCATCGCATCACCGCGCGCAATGGCTACACCATGGGAGTCATTCATCCCATTCTCGAACTGTCCGTGGTGGTTTGGGCGCCAGATGGCACCGGACACTTCATGCGCTTGAAAGGCTCGATGGATAACGTTGAACGGGCGCGACCGGCGCTCTTAATCGACGATGAGCACCGCGCATTCCTGGTCGGAGGTGTTCTCGCATGAAACGAAAGCACACCAGGACATTTGTCGCAAAGAAGCCTGAGATCAAACCGGAGATCAAGCCAGAGATCAAGGCAGAAGGAGGAGCACCGAAAGTGGCCAACACTACCGAACCGCTGGACGAACATCTTGTCGGTTTTCTTATCTCGCAAGGTCACTCCCGCCCCCGGGCGCAGCAGGACGTTGCACGCGATCCCGAGGGAGTGAAGAAAATGAAACGCCAGATGGAAGAGGCGCAGAAGCCGCAGGAGGACTAAGAAGCTTGTGGCTGAAATCAGGGTTTTCAATCCAGCGACGTATCCCGCGGCCTACGCGGCACGGAGTTACTTCGCTGAGAAAGGAGGAAGACCAATGGCGAGGCATCGTCATAACCGTCACCATCATCGGCGGCACCACAACCGGCGGCACCGACACAATCCGTTCGGCGTGCGCGGGACTGTAGTCTCCGATGCAATGTACACGGCAGCAGGCGCACTGGGCATTCCCTGGCTTGTAGGGTTTGCCAATCTCAGTGGATGGGCTGACGTGGGCGCGACGTTCTTTGCTTCTGCTCTCGCTCCCATGGCGTCGAAGATGATCGGTGTGGGCGGCGCGGCGGCGGAAGAAATCATGAAAGGCGGGATCGCGGTCTCGATGATTAAGGCTGCGCACCAGTTAGGGTTCGCCAAAAACATGGGCTTGGGCTTGTACGCGCCAAGCTGGTTCGGAGTACCGACTGCAAGCAGTCAGTATTTGAGAGCCTACAACGCGAACATCGGACCAGCACCACGCGGACAGGGAACTCTGTACGTTCCTGGTCCGGGCGGAGTCATGGTTCCCGCAGTCGTCGCACCCGCCGGTCCCGGAGGAGCACCTGCAGCGTTACCGGCAGGCCCTACGGGCGGCGGCGGAGCACTGGGGTATCACAGGTTCCGCAGCCGGTACGCGGGCAATTACTGACGACCAGCGGATTCGCCGCTGGAGTCTCTGCAGAAACCGCAGTCGATGTGGCCACGGAGGACGTGGCCGCATGGCTAGAAACCTTGCTCTGAAAGGAAGCAAAATGAAACTGTTTAACCGATACTCCTCACGCTTCCGGTCGCAATTTGCGGCTTGTCACGAGATCGGGGAGAGTGAAATCGGCCGTCCCAAGCTGCATTTGGCCTTGCGAACCAATCCAATTGTCGCAGGACAATTGGAGTACTTGGTTCAGCCGATTTACGATTTTTATGGAGTCGCAGTTGCCACTGCGCTCTCCAAACAAAATCTTTTCACGGTCCCCATCGGACAACAATACACCCCCACGGGCGGCGCTCCCTTTACAAAAACCGTCTATCACACGTTCCTCGTGCAAGCTGGAATGTTGGACGCACCCAAGAAAATGCTGGTCAAAGCGCCGACCACGGTTCCTCGAGGCGACATCAGTCCGCAGGATCTCACGTCGTTTACCGGCACGACTTATTTCGAATTGTCGATTTCGGGAAAGCCGTACTGGCAGGCAACCGTGCTGAAGACTCCGGCGGGTGCGGGACCGTTCACGCAGAACATCTCCACGCAGACGGCGGTCGCTGGCGGCACCATGGCGAACGCAGGTTCGAATGGCTGGCCGCATACGCACAACATCGCTACCATCACCGATCCGATCCCGCAAATTCCGGGGCTCGATCCGATGGAGCCCATTTTGGGTCAGCTTATAGAACAAAACCAAAACTTTACGGTCTTGCTGGACCCCACGATTTCCGGGACAGCAGCAGCAACGACCTTAGCCGCCGCTCCCACGACGCAATTCGTTGGAACCGGCGTCAATGCTCACGTGTTTCTGGAAGGAATCCTGGCTCGCGCAATTTTGTGAGTTGGGAACAAGACGGGTCGCGCATGTCCGGTTGATCACGCGAACGAAATCTTTAACGCGCAGGAGTGTGCCCTGTGGACCCAGCAATCGACGATCTCTTCGAACGCCAATGGTTCATGTACGTTTTCGACCAGGTAGTACCCGCCCTGGCCATTCAGCGTCCAGGGAACCTGCAAATACTTTCCGATGCTGACTTCGAGTGGTGGTTCAACAAAGTCAAATACATTCCTGGTCCCGGCACCGGCCCCTTGCTGAAGATTCTGATGAAGGAAAACGCCACGGGTAGAGACTTCGTGGGAACCACTGCCAGCGCGCAATCGGGATTGCCGGGCACCTTCAACGGCGTCGATCTCGACCTCTGGGGTGGTCAGGCAAATCAAACCGGATCGTTTCCGCTGGCCGTTCCTTACATCATGCCTGCAACGCGCGTGTACACGATTTTCCTCACCGACTACAGTGCGAGTCCAGGCAATCAGGCAACGGTGCAGATCGCGTTCGACGGGTTCAAACTCTGGCCGAGACCAAAGATCTCGGACACGACTGGTATCCAGCATCCCGCCAGCGGCGGCGGCGCGGGACAACATGGCGGCGCGGTCTCTGGCTACGGATGGGGTGGTTACTAGATGCCCGGAGCACGCCCATACACGCTGCAACGGATCATGCAGAATCCCCTGGCAAGGATGCTGCCGCTGTTCCGCTGGCAGGCGCAGGTTTACCGGATGGGGGAACGCATTCCTCCCAGTGCGCTCTCCGATCATGGGCCGATGTGGGAGACACAGGAATTCTCGCTCGATCCGCTGGGAACTGTACAGGCGCGAGTCAACCTGCAGCGCGATTTCACGCTCATCTCCGTCGCCGCTAAATGTTCGGTCGATACGGTGGGCGGTTTCCGTATCCAGATGTATGACTTGAAAAAACGCTATCGCTTCGCGGATCGCTCGACCAATTTCGGCAACTTTGCCGGACCAGTCCAGAACCCTGCCGGGAACGATCCGGCGGCATTTTTCCTTCGCGAGCCTTATCGCTTCGACGTTCCAGACTCCCAGATCATGATGCAGGTCCAGAACATGGAAAACGTCCCCAACGTGGTCAACGTGGCGCTCTATGGACAGGTCTTGCGGTTTAATCAACCAGGGCTCAGCTTCCCGGGGGGGAACGTCACCGGATGGGACTGGGCGAATTCAGTCGATCAGATGGGAGGCGGCCAGTGAGCATTTACCGCAGAAGGTTTTCCCGCTTCCCGCGCACCGTGACCCAGGACGATGTTCACCTCGGGCGCACGCGCCAGTTGGGAAGTATGGGCACACCGACCGGCACCAGGGACCAGCCTATGCCGGTTCCGCGCACATATCCGAACGGCTGGCAGGTTTACGACAACGATCCTGCTATGGGACAACCTCCAGGGCCCTTTGTCGGTCGCGATCTCCCGCCGCATCTTTACCCACCGCGGAACTGGGAGAACCTTGACGTATTCGCTTATCAGCCAGTCCCGGCAATCGGATCGAGTGTGACCATTCTCACTTTCCATGTGCCGATTGGACGCAACGGTGTGATTAACAAAGTGGCCAACAATTTCATCGGCGGCGGTTTCATTGCCGGGACCGCCGACATCGTATGGCGCATCCTGGTCGATGGAGCCGCTCCTCCCGGCGCGTCGAACTATCAATTCATCACCGACAGTTTGGGTTCGCAGGCGAATCCGGTAGCGATTGCGGGATTCCGCATCTTCGAAAATCAGACTCTCACCGTCGTCGGATTCAATAACCCCGGCGGACTCAATGGCGGCATCATCGTATCCGGTCAGCAGGTGGGAGCACGGCTGTTAGGCCATCTATTTCCGCGTGACCTGGAGTACCTCGACCTATGGGTTTGAAAAAACTTTCTTTCGTGCTCATCCTGGTGGCAACAGCGGCTCAGGCGCAATTCATTGGCTACGTCGGGCTGCAGACACAAACAACCCGCGTCCTCAATGCTTCGACCACAATCGGGCGCACTCGGGTCAATGCCAACATCGGAGCCAGTTTTCACGTTTTCACTTACTGTGCCAGTCCCACGGTTACTTCCCTGCTGCTCTATATAGAAGAGAGTCCCGACGGTCTGGACAGTCATTTTACGGAAATTTCGCCCACGTTCGGGTTACCTGCAACGGCCATCAATACCAATCCCTGCGCCATCATTCGTGTGGGCGGTTATTACGCCGTTCTTGCCGTGCATGTCGCTACGCTCACTGGCGGCACGCTGAGCGTTTGGTATAGCGCGACTGCCGGTCCAGCCGATGTATTTACGCCAGCAGTCAGTTCAACCGGGGGAGCGAGCACGGTGCTGTGCGACCGCTCGGGAACTCTGAATGCCCTGGCACCAAACACCATCTATCAACTGGAACCGGGCAATGTGAATCAATCGATTTACGTCTGCGGCGGCAGTCTCAGCTTTAACGGGACCGTAACCGCCGGAGAAATTCAACTCGTCTGGGGACCGGGAGCCAATTGCGGCGGACCTGGCAACTTCGCCATCGTCTATGACGTTTATGTAAACCCGACTCCGAATCAACCCTTTGCCATCAATGCCGCGCCCAACAGCTTTTTCCGCGCGCCGCCATCGATTACGACTCCTGCGAACAACCTTTGCCTAGTGGTGGGCGCAGTAGGTGCCAACACGGCAATTACGTTCAATTGGGCGCAGTTCTAAAAGGGAAACCGAATGCTATTCAGTTTTGGTTATTTCGAAACTGTTCTCCTGGTCCTGATTGCGCTCGAAGGACTGGTCTCGGTGGTTTGGCTTCAGCGTATTCGGCGTATCCTCGACCACTGGCAGGAGCGAGAACTGACCAAACCGCAGCGGGAGACGCCACGATGAACTTGCCAAAAAAGAATTGGACGCTGATGGTGGCAGCGGTCATTACGGCACTGAGCCTGATGCCGGAATTGATTGGAACCATGGACAATCAGGCGAATCTGAACATCCATGTTCCTAACTGGCTCTACATCCTTTGCACCTTTGCCAAAGGGTTAGGTCCAGCCCTGGGATTGGCTTCAGCCAAGGGACGCGACGAGCACTCGACCCAGGCCGAGGTGAATCAATCGACCTACGTCCAAACCGTGAACACTCCGCCGCCGAAAGCAAACTGATGCAGTGGTACAACGCCATTTGCGACGTCTGCCGGTTGATCGACGGGGATCTCACCTACAAGATGTGCGTTTACTGCTCGATGTGCGACTCCAATATCTGCGAGGCGGACTACAGCAACAAAGCACGGCGATTGCACGCCATGGTTTTGCGCAAGTGGGAGAAGACTCGTGGCTTATTTGCTTGAAATTGCCATCATCGATGGGGGAGACCACACCATCAAGGTCGTTCACCAGTTTTACGGACTGACGGAGAAGGAAGTCAAAACCTATAAGAAGGAACACCTGTCGAACTGCGGGTATTTTCGCTCCGCCGACCACGACGATCGCACGGTTGAAACCCTGGAAGAGATTCCCGAGTCGGAGCTGCCCACGGTCGAGGATTACGAGGAAGAGGAAGAAGAAGAGTCGGAGGAAGACGACGAGGAGGATTGATGCCGGTTCTGTCCATCGATCAGCTTGCTACCCTGGCTGCGAATGCCGGTTTTACGGGAGATGATCTGGCCACAGCAGTCGCGATCTCTCTGGCCGAGACCATTCCTCCTGGCAATCCCCATTCCTACAATCCTGAACCGGGAGCCAAAGGCGGCACGCCGCCAGGCCAAGGCAGCTACGGACTCTGGCAGATTTATGCCAAGGTTCATCCCGAATTCGATCCGGCGCAGCTATACGATCCCCAGTACAATGCCAATGCCGCATATCAGGTTTACCGCGAGGCAGGATCTAGCTTTCGTCCCTGGTCCACTTACGGAAGCGGGAAATATCTGGCATTCCTGAATTCCGCGCAGGCAACGGTTGCAGCCATGCAGTCCCCCCCCCCGCAGTCGCCCGATCAGACTTCCACGGACCAGGGCGCGGGGATTCCTCCGCCCGACACTGGAAATGGCGGCACCGGAAGCGGTGGCGGTTCCTCGTCGAACGTCGCATGGATTTTGGGAGGGATCGCTTTGCTAGGGATTGCGCTGACGAGAGGGTAAAAAACCATGAATAGCTATCTGCAGGCGCGCGCCGCCGCCGGCCGAGTCTTGAAGCTATATCGCCAACCGATGACGGATTTCCAGGCGAGCTTCCTGATCACCGGTTGTTTGTTCCTGGTCATCTCGCTTGTGCTTCCGGCTCATGCGCAGTTCACCACGGTGAGCGCGACGGTCCATGATCCTAGCGGCCTTCCGTATGCAAACGGCACGGTCGTTTTTACCCTGGTGATTTCCGGAACCCCGATTTTTGGGCCCCCTTTGAATTTTCCTTATTCCCCTCCGACCCAGGCGATAGGGATGGATGCCAGGGGAACATGGGTGCAGAACCTTGCCAATAACACTCTGCTTACCCCGGCAGGTAGTACCTGGAGCTTTCATGTTTGCTCGGCCAATCCGCCGCCGCCCATCGGTACGGGTCCGGTTTGTTTCGACGTGACCGGCATCGTCATCAGCGGGATTTCGCAGGACATTTCCGCGCAATTGAATGCGGCGGCTCCTCCGCTGACGCAATTGCCACCGCCGGGGGGCACGGTTACTCCACCGTTGATCTTTCCTGCTAACAGTGATTGCACCAATCCCAGTCTGCAAGTAGCTACGAGCAGCCCACCGCCGCCGGGAATCACTTTTCCTGTTGGACAACTTACAACTGCCTTTTGCAATCTCGGTGCTGAAACCCTGAGAGTTAATGCAAGTGGCATAAATCTGGGACCCAATCGGGTCCAGTTCGGTGCTAGTACAACAAACCCAAACCTCAGCATCGGAAACTTTTCTTCGGGTGGGGCGGGATGGTTAACAATCAACAACACAGCGAGTAGCGGCACGAATGGCGGGATTGTCGCCGGCCTTAATACTCCTTGCAACCTTGCAGCCAACACTGCGATCGGAACTAGCTTTTGCAGTTTCTCTCCCGCCGTGCTGCAAGCCCGCAACTGGTCTTTTGACTGTTACGTTCCTTACAGCATTACAACGGCTGGCAGCGCAGATTCAACTCTCACGGTCGATATCACCAGAACCCTTAATCTCGGAATCGCTAGAGTGAGTTTTCGCAACAACAACGCCGACACTCAAGCCACGAACAGTGCGATGAACACTCTTACAGGATCGGGAACAACAAGCACCAACATTTTAAGCATAGGCACGAATACGACCTCAAATTCTTGGGTCGATATAAGGGGATCGATCAATGCCACCCCCCCCAGTGCGCAAGCGGTTACTTTTACGTTGAATGCAACTGGCACGACGCCGCCAGTGGGAAACGTGTTGACCGGAGCATGGTGCCGGTTCTTTTGAAAATGATGAAAACCTTACTCATATTATCGCTGTTGATCGCGGTCCCGGCTGCGGCACAGTTCACCACGGTTTCAGCTACGGTGCATGATCCCAGCGGAGTGCCATACTCCAATGGCACCGTGACTTTTACCCTGGTGATTTCCGGAACCCCGATTTTTGGGCCGCCTTTGAATTTTCCTTATTCTCCTCCGACCCAGGCCATAGGGATGGATGCCAAGGGAACGTGGGTGCAGAACCTTGCCAATAACACTCTGCTCCTCCCGGCAGGAAGTACCTGGAGTTTTCATGTTTGCTCGGCCAATCCGCCGCCGCCCATCGGTACGGGTCCGGTTTGCTTCGACGTGACCGGCATCGTCATTAGCGGGATCTCGCAGGATATTTCCGCGCAGTTGAATGCGGCCGCTCCTCCGCTGACGACGATTCCTCCCCCCACTGGAGGAACCGTGACCAGCATCACCGCTGGGAGCGGCATCAATCTTTCGCCCAATCCCTGTACGTCTACATGCACGATTTCATCGACGGCTGGAGGCGGTACGGTTACCAGTCTGACGGCTGGAACGGGAATCACGCTTACACCGAATCCGATCACGACGGCAGGCACGATTGCAGGCACAGGGGGGACCGTAACCAGTTTGACCGCTGGAACAGGAATCACGCTTAGCCCGAATCCGATCACTGGTGTGGGCACCGTGGCTTTGACGGGTGCTAGCGTGAATAGTGGCACCTCTCCGCAACTCGCCTTCTACAGTGCAGCGAATACAGTTTCCGGTTCTTCGTTCTTGTCCCAAGCCACGAACGGAATCACGATCACGGGCGCGGGCGGGCAAACCTCGACAATGACCGGCCCGATAAACGGCACGGCACCCTTGACGATCAATACTCCGTTCTCGTCTTCCGGCACTCTTAGCTCAACCACTGCTCCCGGTTCTTGTTCTGCGCCTGCATTGAATGGGGGAGGATCAACGGGAATCAATTTCGGCACCGCGACTACTTATGTTGGAATTTGTACCAGTACGGGCGGTACAGAACTGGCGAGATTCACTTCTGCGAGCAGTACACAAGGGCTCTTGTTTGCATCAGGCGGGAATGTCAATTGGGCGAATGCTGGAATAAATACGAGCGTAGACACCAACATCCATAGGGAGGCTGGAGGTTGGCTCGGGGTAGCATCGGGCAGCACAAACAACAATCTGGGTGGGGTGGTGTCCTCTGCTAATAGTTGCATTTTGACTTCTGACACCGCGATTACGTCAACAGCACCGGGAACAACATTTTGCACTATGGGATTTCCGGCACTTAGCGCAACACGGAACTGGGTCATTGTGTGTCATGCCTTCTACGTAGTTTCGACGGGAACGAATGCGGTAGTGAATCTGTTTTTCACTCCGTCATTCACACCGGCGAATTCCCTCAACGTTCTCGGGATTGGTGATCTGGTTTCTGCTGGTGCTGCGTTGACTCTTCTGACTACAGGAAATAACACTGTTGCCTCAAGCCCCACTATTCCTACCCCCGGTGGCCTTGCTCATACATTCGATGTTTATGGTGGTGTTGGCGTTCCAACTTCTGGCGGAACCATCAATGTAGGAATGGCATTCCAGAGCGCAGGCTTCACCGGATTAACCAAGGCGGGCTCGGCGTGTGAAATACAATGAGACACAGCCTGCAATTGACTGCGTTGCTATTTGTACTGTTCCCTGCGCGCCCGCCCGTGCGCCCTGTCGTCCGCTATCCTTGCATCGTGACCCGTTTGCATGGTGAGATTCTGTGCTTTCAGCCGGACGATGGCAGGATGTTTCGACCGGAGCGGCGGTTTGACAGTTTCATTGTGGAAGTGCCGTCGCTTTAAGGGAGGGGCTCCATGCAAATCTATCTTTCGCTCCTGGTCGCTATCGTCGGCGCGGTTTTCTATCTCGTGTCGGCTCGGCCGAAAGTTCAAGCACTCGCTCTCTGGACTTGGGGCGCGGGACTCCTGGCCTTTCTCCTGCAGGTATCCGGGGCCCGGATGGTTGGATTCGGAAGGTGAAAATCGGGGGAGGATGAATGGGTCGCTCGCGTCCGGACGGTTCTCTCTTTTCATCGTTCCCCCGCTTTGGGAGGCGGCACTGCTTTCCCTCCTTTTCTTTGGTGTTTTTTAGAGGGAAACCCGTTGCTGGCGTTCGAATTCGCGCCCGATCTCCTCGGCGCTCTCGATCTCGACTTCCCGCCGCGCAATCGCCTGCGCGTGCGTGAAATTCATCCAGGCCGGTTGCACGTACGTCCGGTACATATACGATCCGCGGTCCAGGTTGAAGCACACCAGGAATTCGCCTTTGCCCAAGGTTTGAATGTCGGTGCGCTCGGGCCAATAGTGATCCGGCATGGCGTTTAATGCGTGCTCCAGTTCCTTCGACCACTTCTGGACTCCGAACAACCACACCGTCACCTGGGACAACAATTCCGTGTTTAGTCGTCCGATGGTCTGGGAATCGATCCAGAGATAATTCCTGGCGGCGGCTCCCTCGCGGATGTAATGCCGCGCTGCCTGTCCCACAGCCGTGCGCTTTTGCGCGTCGGTAAACTTCCAGGCTTCCGGCAGGGCAATGATGGTGTGCTCCCGCTTCTGGCGAACCCACTTCAGCATCGAAGCCACGACCAGGGATTGCAAGTGCTCATGCTCGCGGATCAGGTTGACGACATTCAATCCGATCTTCAGGTCGGGCGGTCTGCATTTTTTCTTCAGCGGCTCGATCTCGTCCAACGCTTCCGCCAAGTCATCGTGGATGTTGCCAATAATCCATTCCCGGTTGCCGGTCGCCTTGTCGAGCGCAATCTCCATGTTTTCGAGCAGTTCCTCCAGGGTTTTGGGCTTTTTCCACTCGGCGCGCAACTTCGATCCTGGTCGGCCAAAGTGGCCGGCGCGGCACATTTTCCGCAAAGCGGTTCGTTCGAATTTATCCCAGCCGTCGCCGGTCACCGCTTCACAGAGATCGCGGACTTCCCGCCACTCTAGCTTTTGCCGGGGACGAAGCGCGGTTGTCTCTTCGTAATAGGGGGCCAGGGGATGCAGCAGTCCTTTGGGAACCCGCTGAAACGCACCTTCTTTTACTTTGGTGACAAAGGCGAGGCAGGCGTAACCGCTGCGCGACGCCAGTCCTTCGAGCGCAGTGGTTTTCCCGGATACGTTCGACTGTCCCAGGAAGACGGTGTGTCCCTCGGGGACCGTCACCGGATTGCCAGTACCGACTTCAAACCCGAGATGAATCATTGCGATTTTTTCTTTGGGATCATGTCGTACTGGAGCAAGATTTCCATCAGGTCATCGAGGGTTTTACCCCGCATGATCACACAACCTTTGGGCTTGGGCTTGTAGGTATCGCACTGGACCTGGACCATCTGCGGTTCGGGCGCTCCTACGAAGTGGATTACGTTTTCCTTCCCTATGGTAAGGGTCGGTGTTTGCGCTAACTGCATTAGTAGCATGATGGTTGCGGCAGTTTTCATTCAACCTCCCTGAGCGCAGCCTCCCTCGCCGCTACCACTCGTTCCCAACGATCGCGCCGCCGGTTGTTCGTGTCGTGGTCGATGCGATCCGGACGAAGCTTCTTCACCAGGACGCGGAATGCATGCTCGATCTCACGCACACCAACCGGCGCGTGGGGATGGAGTCCCAGAGTCTTGCGCCAATTCACCGACCTAGGCCGTTTCGCAATCGGGGGGACGTGTCGGCGCGGATCGTAGAAACCAGTGCGCGGCGGCGGCGGAGGATCTCGATAACACGGGCTTCCCTCCATCAGTTGCACGCCAAACTGATGCCAGAGAAAATTTCCGAACCGGTCCATCACCTCGGAAAATCCCCCCTGGTCCACGAATCGGATACCTTCGATCATGATGTCCAACCGCGTGAAAGCGCCCGCCATCACTTCCTCCAGCCGAATACAGTTGCCAGCCAGGATTCGGGCATACGATCCAGCTTGCGGTTGAAAGCCTTGATGTCCACTCCCCAGTGTGTCTGCTGTCGTTTCAGCCATGCCGTAACGTGATCCGGATTCGGAGTCTCGTCGAGCACCTGGACCCACTGCATCAGCGTCTTCAGCAACCCTAGTTCCTTCTCGCTTAATCGGCAGAGCATTTGGAATGGGCTCCCTCATTTTGCGATTCGACTTTTCGGTTTCTGGCGAGTAGTAGTCTCGTAGACGATCTTCGCGTACTCAGAGAACATGAGCAAAGCGGCCTCCAACGATTTCAGCATGCTCAACCATTTGAGATTCTTTTCACACTCCAGGACGACCCCGATTATGTTGTGGGCTATCTCAATCTCTCGCGGTTTGAATCCTTTTCCCTTTAGCGACCTTTCCGCTTTCTCGACTGCAGCATCATGCAGTTCGCGGGGAATCTTGCTGGTTTTCTTTTTCATTTTGCTCTCGTATTTCGCCCGGCGCGGCCAGCTACAATTCCGCTGAGGTATCCGCCTAGGAATCCGCATCCTATCGAGAACAGACCCAACGTGAGATTGACTGCACGGCTTTTTACGATGCCTATCGTTCCACTCGAAAATCCGGCTCCAAACCATGCAAGACCACCGATCACGGTGTAGTACAAATTTGTCATGTAGCGCCTCATAAAATCGTCCTTTCAACTGTTCTCCTTGTGGCCGGTTGGTCCGTCGCTTTGTGAAAGTGCTCCGCACCATGGGCAAAAACCTGGGATCTCTTCTTCGTCGGCAGTGTTCTCCCAGAAGAAATGATGGCAACGGTCGCATTGCCATCCCCAGAGCTTCCCAGGAATTCCGGTTTT
>Ga0126381_100001011_pt1 | contig 30662 bp, 24 predicted proteins | sample PanSoiMetPlot_28_FD_96465 | JGI IMG/M metagenome (GOLD analysis project Ga0126381, IMG submission 96465) | Tropical forest soil microbial communities from Panama - MetaG Plot_28 | ecosystem: Environmental > Terrestrial > Soil > Tropical forest > Bulk soil | place: Panama | collected 2016-02-17 | reverse complement strand
CTGTTAACCGGAGGGTTGTAGGTTCGAGTCCTACCTGAGGAGCCATTTCTTTTCATCGGCCTACCGATCACGCCTGACTTCTCGACCCCCAGAAATCTCACCGCGGCCGCAAAGAGCGCGATAACCGATGAATTCCAATCCTCGTTCACATCGGACCACACACCTGGCTGAAGCTGCGCATCTCACGCCGGAACGGCGAGAATTACCTCTGTCTCCTGGACTTCCTGTGGTGACGGGCCGCGTAGGCGGCCACCTTAAGCCGATTACCGCAAAGCTGCATGCTGCACCAGCGCCGTGTTCCCTTCTTGCTGGTGTCGTGAAAGTGCAGGATACATTGTCCACATTTGCGAACACGTTGCCGATCGACATCGGCAAACAGACTCGCGGCAGAATGGGCCAATGGAGCGTACAGATCGTCCGGCCGGAGCGCTTCGAACCATAACTCCGTCGCGTATCCGGTGCCACTCGTCTTGAGCCGGAGACGCATCGGATGTTTAGCGATGAGGCGATTTATTTTCCTCATTGTGGCGGAAGGCACCTTCCCCTCACCCTCCCAGACGAGCACGGCGGCCCTGAGCCACTCCCGCAGTTGACGCATGGCTTTTACCACCTGCTGTGCCAACGGCGAGTTTCCCCACTTTTGGCTCATTCTTGCCGCCTCGCTCGAACTAACCTGCTTCGCTGCTTCAAACCACCTCAGGAGCGCGGCGAAGTCGGTGAGTAACTCCGTTGGCTCGTTATTTTGAACGGGGCGCGTGTTCAGGAAATCCAGCGACAAATTGTTACCTATAAAGAGAAAGTCTCCCCGCCATTCTCGGCCCTGTGCTTTCTTCACCCGCTTCATTGTCCAAATTTCCCATCTCATTTCCAAGAGAAAATATAACACCTATAAAGAATCTTTTTAACGGTTACCCAATCTGATTCTATGGACGCACCTGACGGCGCTGCACGGCGCCGCATCTGATGTGGGACCAGATTTCACAGGAGGCAGGTTATGCCCAAATATCAATACGCCGTAGTGGACGGTTTGAAAATCTTCTATCGCGAAGCCGGCAGCAAAGGATCGCCGGCGATTCTTCTGTTGCATGGCTTTCCAACGTCATCGCACATGTTCCGCAATCTCATTCCAGCTTTGGCTGATCGTTTCCACGTGATCGCACCCGACCTTCCCGGGTTCGGATTTTCGGATGCGCCGGAGCGTGACCGATTCCGCTACTCGTTCGACAACCTCGCGAAGGTTATTGCTTCTTTCACAGAAACTATTGGTCTTGACCGATATGCAATCTACGTGTTCGATTACGGAGCTCCTGTAGGCTTCCGGATTGCATTGGCGCATCCTGATCGCATCACCGCCATCGTCTCGCAGAATGGCAACGCCTACGAAGAAGGGTTGAGCCAGGGGTGGAATCCTATCCAGACGTACTGGAAGGAACCAACCGAGGAGAATCGAGCGGCATTGCGGGCATTCCTTACGCCGGAAGCGACCAAGTCTCAGTATTTGTATGGCGTTCGGGATGTTAGCCGGGTCGCACCTGAGGCTTACGGGCTCGATTCAGCGTTGCTCGCCAGGCCGGGAAATGCGGAAATTCAGCTGGATCTCTTTTTGGATTACGCCAGCAACGTCGCGCTGTATCCCAAGTTTCAGGAATATTTCCGCGCTAAACGGCCGCCAATTCTTGCGGTCTGGGGCAACACTGATCCGTTCTTTCTACCCGCCGGCGCCGAAGCCTTCAAGCGGGACAATCCCCAGGCGGAAGTTCGTTTTTACGAGACCGGTCATTTCGCTCTCGAGACCCATCATCAGGAAATCGCCGGTGCCATTCGGGATTTCCTTAGTCGCAACACGGCAGCCCAGATTCAGGCCGCATAAAAGACAGTGAGACACAAACACCAGCAAACGAGTAAACAGGAACGTATAGGTGACGTGAGAACGGAAGAGCAGATGGTGGAAGCATTTGTCGGAGGGCTTGTCTCTGAAGTCTCCTTCGAGCTCTTAGCAAGCCCGAAGCAGTTGCGCAAACCGCTAGGCACCGACTCCTGTGGCCCTGTCTCCTTGGCTGGCACAAAACCCTCTCGATCCCGAATAACCAGCTCTGGACCGAGAGGGTCTTGATCCGGGTGCCATGAAATGAAGGGAGTCCAATCTCATGGCACAACCAGTTGCTTTGCAACATTGGAGTCGCAGCTTCCCTTGAAGTTACAGAGCAATGGAAATGGCTCGCCGGCCGGTTGGACAGCGCTAGGCCTCCTCTGACGTTGCCATCAGCACGAACTACACCGGGCCAGTTTGGCACGGCAAGTGTGTCATCGACCTTCAGCCGGCCCTTCTCCTTCACACACGGCAAGCGGGGAGGCTCCTCAGCCAAACCGCAGCAATGGTTTAAGCTACCCTATAGTCTGTCTGCGGCTGCCATAGGACACTGGCCGCACCATCGAGGTGTGTGCAACTGAGGAATGAGTTCGTGACCACGGAGATGCGTGCTGCTGCGCCGACGCAGGTTAAGGTCGCGCGCGCATGGGATCCGCAGAAGATCGGAACCGCCGTCATCTACGCATCCTTGGTCGCCGTGCTGCTGGAGCGTGTGACCGCCGTCGCCAGCGATCTTCAGTTGTGGGGTGATGGTTCCTGGTTCCTCATCAAGATTGCTTCCAGCCGGAGCTACTATCTCTGGATTGCTGATTGGAAGAGGGAGCTTTTCCATTCCCGGCTCTTTACCATCCTCGCCGAGCAGACGCCTACAGTCATCGCTACCCACCTTCCGATTCATTCTCTTCACGTGTTGTCGCTGATTTTCGGGATCACGCTCTACAGTCACGCCCTGGTAAGCCTCTACCTGTGCTACCGCTATGCGCCGCAGCGATGGCACATGCTGTTCCCGCTGCTCAGCTTCTTTGCGGGCACGATGAATGTTGAAGCGTATCTGGCGACCGATAGTCATTTTGTCGTATCGCTCTATTGGCCTCTTCTTTTCATACTGTTGTTTGGTAAAGAACTGAGGCGCGGAACTCTGGTGCTGCTGATCGCGCTTTCCATTCCAACCATCCTCAGCTACGAGTCGATGATGTTCTTCGGCGTCATACTGGCGGGGGTCTGCATGTGGCGCTGGAGGCGTAATCGGCAAGAGCGGGCACTGATGACAATGCTTGCCGCCTGGTACCTTGCAGGCGCAGGATTGGCGGTGGCAGCGGCGATCTGGCCCTTCGATCCGACGAACCGTGCCGGATTCATCCATGCAATCGTCTCCCTGTTGCATTCCAGCCATGTCGCAGCAAAGATTTCCTTGCTGGTGCTGCTGTGCTGCGTCGTGTTGCTCGCGCTGCCTAAGCCGCTCGTGATCATCCACAGGCTGGCAATGGCGGTAGGAATGCTCGGCATCTTCTATCTCTTTGTGGAAGTCCTGGTGGGACGGACGCCCTCGAGCCTGGAGGTAGAGCTTCCGGCGCGAGTGCTGAATCTGCTATTGCCACTGGCGGCGACAGCGCTGCTGTTTCTTGTTCTGGCGGGGTGGTCTAAACCTGAGGCTCGCGCCATCGGCCTTGCCGCAATTTTGATAGGGTCGCTAGGATGTGCCCAGGTGTTCTGGAATCTTGCCGCCATCAGCCGCTGGCAGGGCATGTTGGCGACGTTGCGCTATGAACTTACGCTCCATGAAGGCCCCGTGCCGTTCAAAGATTCCATCATGTCTCGGCAGCAACTGGGGCCTTTGCAATTGCGTGACCTTCATGCGCACTGGCCGTTGTTGCCGCTCAGCCTCTATGAAGCTGGGCGCGGTCAAATACAATCGATCATCCTGCCGGAACCGAGCGCCTACTTCCCGTTCGATCCCTACGCGCCCGATATGATTCCCGATCTGTCGCGGTACGGGGTTTACTCCGATGCCTATCGCACCACGTTAGTACGTAACCGGCAATATGTCCTCGGCGAAACTTTGACCTTCCCGCGCGGAGGAAGCGCCGCACAATTCATGCGTGAGAATTGGGCCGCTCCCGAGGCGTGGGCGACATGGGGTAGCGGACCCGAGTTTGGCCTTGATCTACCACTTGGCAGCGCCACTTTACCCGACGCGGTCATTCTGCGGGCGCAGGTTGCCCCCAATTTGGCGCCTAATTTCCCCGATCTTACAGTGCAAGTTCTAGTGAATGGAGTTCCCGTCGCGGAATGGTCATTTCATAATTCAGAGCAGTCGATTACCACAAGGACAGCTCGGGTCCCTAGAGAGGTTCTCCTGCGCGCGAACCCTGTGCAAATCCGATTTCATGTGGTTGGAACCATACACTCAGCCATGGAAATGGGTAAAGGACAGGATACGAGAAGGTTGAGCTTGGCATTCCTGAATCTATCTTTGCAACCTCAATAACCGGCTAGTTCATCTCCAGTCGGACAGCGTCTGCCTCTTGTACTGTAACGCTAGTCGGCAACTGCGAATACCAATCATGCCTCTTGATGTAGAGTTGCACCCGGGTTACAGGTGGCCGCTTTCCCGTATGCCAATCTAATTCAGAAAAGGATAGAAAGGTTGACAGGTCAGTCTCTTCCCATGGATAAAGCCATACCTCCGTCGGGACATTGGGAGGAATGACCAGGTTAACTTGCTTTACAGATCCGTCCGCCAGTTGCAGGAACATAGACAACTCTGATGCTTTCCGAAGCTTCCATGTAACTGGATAGCCGACTGTCATCTTAAGTTTGAGAAAGTCTGCCCCTTCAGGCCAATCCACCGCTCCAATGTCGATCGTCTCCGCGTCATGTGTTACGCGAGAGCTACCCCTGAGCCTCGGCAGAGATGATGCTTTTTGGTAGATGCGCGCAGCTCGGCTGTCATCACGAACGATGGCAAATACTCCAGAGATTATTTCATCCTGTGCACGATAGTGGCTCTGCATGTAGAGCCAAACTTCTGGCGTACGGGAAAAGTTAGAAATGCCATCAATTTGCCAGACCATTTTGTTATCGACAAAATACAAACCGTAGGCTGGACGCTGCTTTTCCAAGCCCTGAAGTTGTCTCCGTATAAGATATTGGCCACCAACCAGATAATTTTGAAGCACGCCTCCCGCTACCTGTCGCCGAGCCGCATCGCCAAACTCGTTTTCGTAAGGATAAATCAGCAGCAAATCTTTCGGCTGCGTGTGTTCCTGTAGGTAAGGTGTAGTTCTCTTAATGATCTCGCCCTGCGGCAAGCCGAAGCATGTACGATCCAGATAGGAGAACTCTTCGGACGGACAATTGGTCGATCGTGCAATCTGATAGTTCTGTACCATTACGCGAAGATTCAACAAGCCACTCGGCCCTGCTAGAACGCTGCTACCTGCAATCGCAAGGAGGGGCAACAGAATCGAGGGTGTTGGACGCAGCGGGCCGCTGCCAAGAAGAATCATCAGAACGAACACAATGATCGGATATAGAGCGACTGAAATGTGATACCAATCGGCGCGTACGAGGCCCGTCTGTAGCATGGCGAATGCAAAGACGGGGGCTGACAATAAGAAGCTACTCCGCCGTGTCAACGCCGTCGAGGTATTGTCGCGCCAATGCCAGGCCAGCAGCATAGTGAGAAAGCCAACGGCTGCAACACAAGCGGCAAACCAGGCATCCTGCTTTGCTATGGGCGTGGTTTCAATCCAGCGATAAGTACTCACAATCGCGAAGGCATCCCGAAGAAACTGGAATGCAAAAGGTCTCCGGTTTAGAAGGGTATTGACAAGGACTGCCAGCGCGGCAAAGCAGGTCGTACTCGCGATTCCGATTTTCAGCACGAGAAGTAATTGGTTGCGCGAATTCCAAGCCAAAATTGTGAAGGTGCCTAACACGATCAGGAAAGCGAGCACAGAGTAAATTCCCGTGTCGGCCGATAGCATGAATGCAGAGATCGATGCGATCGCCATGAGCGACGAGGCAACCCCCACCCTCATCTTGCCCTTCAGCACGTGATCTACGCATACTAGAAAGATCGCAAAGGTCGATAGTTCCGCCGAAGTGCGGGCAATGAACGTCCAATAGGTTCCGAAGAAACCAACTGCGAGGATCAGGAACAAAGCGCGTTTCCACGCCGGCGCCGAACTAAGCAGAAGCTTGCTAATGCCAAAGGTAATAATGATTGTTAGCGCAAGCAGGACATTCTCGGGCAACTGCCGTGCCGTTCCAAGTGAAAATCCAACTACTCTCGACGGCACCGCTATGATCCATTGGTAAAGTATTCCGTATGTGAAGACAACATCGCGACCTAACCATGTGCCGGAAGTGGCTTTGTAAACGATGTCGACCATCCATGAATCGTCGGCAAAGTTTGGATGTGGCAGAACGAGTGGCGCACCGGAGATGACAAAGCCAACAGGCGCCGACGAGATTACTAGAACTATTGCGACGATCCAGTCAATCCATCGCGCACAGAAGCGCAACAACCTCACGAGCGGAGTCAAAATTACGGGTTGGGCCGGGGTATTGGGCGGAGTTGCCAATTCCATGCTCATCTATCTGCAGAGCTAGTGAGGTCAAACTTCACGCTTGGAAGCTCCTGGGAATCGCCTTTCGAATTGACTGCACGGAATGAGAGGGCATGACCACGTATGGAGTCTTTTTCCAATGAAAACCAGAGATTCCACCCCGATCGTAGAAATTCAGCCTGATCATAGGCAGCCGATACATCAGGCCGCTCAGAAAATTGTTTTGTCTCGGCCACCGCTTTTCCATCGATGACAGCTGCCACGCTGACGATCGTGGTTCCCGGAACACAGGAAGCAGACCATCCGCGGGCAGTGAGGTTGAGTTTCCCGAGAGCTTCTTTGTCAGGTACCGCAGCAACGTAATCCACAAAGCCGACAACCTTCGCGCCAACCGGCACGCGCAGTTTGGAGACGCCGCGGGTTACTGCGGATACCCGAGGAGGTTCAGACCACTCGGCACGCCGGGAGAAAGTCGCGACTGCTAACAATGCAATTGCCGATAGAGCTGCAGGTATCCAATCCTTCCGTAGTCTCCACGTTGTCCCGCCTGAGGTTGCGGTCATGGAATCTTATCTCCCTGCATAGACGATTGCGCGGTATCAGCTGACTTGATATCACCTGCAGAGACAGAAGAAGCCTGGTCGGCTCTTGGAGTATATCCATCCAAGCTGAATTACCGCAACGAATTGCAATATGGGAAGGTGGCAGCAACTCGCTCTACTGCCCCAATAGTCCCTTCTTCAAATCGGCATTGGGCGGCTTCGGGCCGAGCCATGATGAGAAGAGCACCGGCGCGAAAGCCGGATTCGCGATGGTCAGCTTGTCGCTACCATTTATAGCAAAAATTGTGCCCTTGCCCGGGATGTAGGTAAAGACCATCTGATCGCCCGGCTTGACTGGTTCAAGCGCAGCCGTCAGGCGATCGATATCAGCTCGCACCGCCTTGGCGGCATCGGGAGAGTTGTTCGCAAACGATTCGTTGAAGGCGTCCCCCATCTGACTCTTGCTTGCGTTGTGCAGAAACTGCATGACAATCCGCTTGGGTCCTTCGGTTTTCATGATGGCTGTTGCATCCGAGGACTTCTGCGGCAAGTACAGTCCGACGACGTAAACCTTCACCATGAACTTGGTGCGTAAGCCGATGCCATTGAGCACCAGGTTTGTGCCGCCAACGTTGACATTGTCAGGCAGCGTGACACCTGCCAGGCTGCCGGCGTGCAAATCGAGCAGCAAGGCGAACGTGAATATCGCGATCAATAACGCTCTGTAGATTCCTCTGCGTGTGGTGGCCAAAGAAGCGGCGCTCCGAAACATAGAGCCTCCTCATTGAGAACACGCGATTGTACCGCTCGCTGCCGTTGTCGTCTGTGACAAGGCCCCCGAAATCTTTAGGTTGGGGAATGACTCCGCGAAATAGGCTCCTGCCAGCGAATCAGGCCTTCGGGATCGTCGACGAGGACTACGTCGTATTTCTCCAGCATAGGCATCATGATGCTCTCTAGTTCGTTTTTCCAAAGTTCCCCATCGTAGAACTTGGCCTTCATCGGCTCGCGCGAATCGAGGTCGGGAAAGCCGCGCATGAAGAAAAATGTGTCGGGGTCTTCGATTGACAGAAATGGGCCTAGTATCTTCATTCCAATCTCGTCGTGTGCCGGGATCGACTTTCGCCGAAACATATCGAGGAACTCTGCACGACGCCCTGGCTTGGTTTTATAAGTGCGCATTTCTATGATCATGATTGCCTCCTTCCGTTGTGCGGACGACGCCTACTTCCACTGGTAAATTGACGTTCCAATTGGGACCCACGTCTTGCGCCTTCGGCGGAGAATGCCTCCTCCAGGTGTAGCCACTTCCGGGTGTCCTGGGAGCGCCGGTCCGCTTTCGGTCCAGGCATACGGGTAGTCAATTGGTAACCCTCGCGCAATGGGCGCTTGTGATACAAACGCATTGGAGCCTGAAGAGGGCCCCTTTAGATCTTTGTCATAGATCAAGCTCCACGGTTTCATGATCCGGGCAATTCGCGTCTGGCCGACGGTCGCGAAAATTGGGAGAGTGGTCTCGATGGCGAACCCAGCTGTGGTTCTCTGCGTAGGCGATGAGCCGCGAAGCGCAGGCATCCACCTTGTTCTTTCTATTGCAGGCTATGACGTCTTGCGAGCGCACAACGGAAACGCGGCATTGCGCATGCTGCGCCTGCATCGCGTTGACATGGTCGTCACCGAGCAGTTCCTCAGCGACCTCACCGGCGCGCACCTGGCCGAAAAGATGAAACAACTCAAGCCGCAAATGCCCATCGCGCTTCTCGTGGGCTCCGCGAAGTCTTCGCCCACGCTCAGCGAAGCTGCCGATCTGCTGATCGAGAAGGAAGTCTATCCGGACGAGCTTCTCGCCATGATCGAACCATTGGCTTCACCCGCGCACGCGATGAAGTCGCATCGTTGTTGAGATGCGCCTTTCTTAGCTTTCTGGTTTGTACCACTCGGGCGAGGGACCTGCTACGCCTTCGATCTCAGGGACGAGGGTCCGCTCCAGCTCTGCTACCAGCGCGCCAAGATTCTCCACGATTTTCCGCCAGTGCTCGGCATCGCCGACGCGGTATTGCGAACCAATCCCGGTGTTTCGTCCCGCGGGGATGGTGAGGCCCGCTTTGAAGCCGAGCCCCCAAACCTTAAACATTGCCAGAATGGTATGGCCCCATGTGCCAACATCCATACTCAGTTCCAATGTCAGGTTTGCCGGTGTACGCCGTCGCAAGGTGAACGATCCGTGATCGCCGCGGCAGGTGTAGCCCCTGGGCTTGAAAACGCGTTCCAGCACGGGCTTTTTCGGCCCGGGCGTCACGTCAAAAGGGAGCCGCGACATCTCGCTCGAGTCGGGTAAATCATGCGGCCATGCCAGCTCACTCACTATTTGAGGCAAGCGATCGCGGTATTTCACGGCGATAGCTTTCACGGCAATCGCCACTTCCGGATTGGCGCTGGCTATGGCAGTTCCGGTCGGCAGGCGGACGGCAGGGACGGGAGCTGTGAAGTTGTCGGCAAGCGGCGCCTGTACGGTCTTTCTCACCTTTCCGCATGCTGCCAAAACCGCTGTTATAGGCGGAGAGGGTGGCGGCAGCTTCTTATCGCCTGGACCGGCTTCTACGACGGTGCATGCTGTCAGCGAACGGTTGCGGCCGTTAACCCACCAGCTGTCGGTGATTAGAACTCCCGCCATCATGCTGGCGAAGAAAGTTGGCGTCGGGATCAACTCGCCGAACTCGGGGGAATAGAAGTGGAGCGCGATGCTGTGGAAGGGGAAGGAGCGAGGAACACCGGCGGCGATGGCTTGCAATGTCGCGTACGGGACCGTCTCCCCCGCTCCCGGCGACATGGGCCCGTTGGAGATCCGGCGCGCGCCGGGAATTTGCGGCGCAGGTACGGCTTCGGTGACAAAGCGCTCGAGCTCGGGATGTCTTTTCAGCACCCGGTCAACACTAGAGAAGGTCACCGGCAACCCGTCGCCAAAGTTGAAGCGAATAAACGGCTCGGCAATCCCAGCATCAATGAAACCCTGGTGCACGCGATCCATCATGGCGACGAGCGGCTCTTTTCTGCTGGCAGCGAACGTTGTGTGGAGCGCGACGCGCATGGACAGAGCCCCCAGCCCGTATCGAACCGAGCCTTAACTTCAAAGGACAAGTAATCTACCGGCAGTATACCTGTGGCACCCATCCGTAAAAGAGCACGTTACGGCAATTGACCAGCGAGGCCAACGAAGGTAGATTTTGTCTGATTCCGAAACCATTCTTCAGAACGCACGCTACTTCAGCCTGCACGCTTTGGGCTTACCTGGAGGCGCCGTGAATTACCTGTATCGCCTGACTCTCACCATCACTGCATTCCTGCTTGTCCTAAGCGGCGTACTCGCAGCGCAGATCAAGGTGTACTCGACTCAGGAAGACTATTGCCGCGACAACCCGAAGGCACCCACCTGCCCTAACGGTAAACCCATCAAGATGTACGACTGGACGAAGGCGAACCCTGACCTGGCCTATTGTCAGCAGCATCCGGATTCACCTAACTGCAAGTACTCGATCTTTTCTCAGCAAAAGGGTTCCACGTCTACCCAGAAACAGAGCACGACCACCGTTCCGCCTTCGAGCGTCACCACAATAACGACAAGCACTCCTCGCAGGCCTGCGGTCAGCGATCCAAACCTACCGGCGTCGTGGCGATTCGCGCAACCGAACCCGGACCTGCTGATGGGCGTTAACACCGCGGCCCTGCGACAGTCCTCGACCTTGCGCGCCCTGCTGACGCAAATCGCTCCGGCGTTGCAGGTGAAGCCCGCTGATCTTGAAAGCCATCTCGATGAGACAAAAGATATCGATCAGGTCTGGTTGTCTGGCGCCGGCAACGACTCAATCATCCTGTTGCAGGGACGCACCAACTTTCCTTCCGGCTGGACCACGATGGATAAAGGCACGATGGCCTACCGCATTTCCAAGACTGCGGTTTTGGTGGGCAAGGAACCTTCGGTGCTGGCAGCAGCCCAACGCTTATCGAAACCTGCGGGTGCGGAGTCGGCCGCCGTCAGGCAGATGAGACAAATGGGAGTGGACAACGATTTGTGGCTGGTCGGAACGCAGAGCTTTCTGAAGCAACCGCAGATTGCGGCTGTATCCGAGGGCCTAAGCTCCTATGCTCTCGGTTTGAGTCTGCGGAATGGGCTGAAGCTTGGAGTCCATTTGAAGTATGCGAATGTGGACAAAGCCCGTCAGGTGATGACAACTCTGCGTGACAACCCGCCCATACCGGAATCCGTCGCCAAACTCACTCGCGAGATGGAAGGATCGACGGTCATCGCGACCTTTGCCATCCCGCAAGCGCAATTGTCGGGGGCCGTGGACCGCGCGCTTGCCGCACCGTGGGGAAAGCAGCTCAGCGCAATGGCTTCCAAGTCGATGGCAAACGCAGATCAAACGGTCATCTACGGCTTACCGGGAGGTCCGAGACAGGTCGAGACCACCAAACCGCAAACGCCGCCGCCTGGGAAACTGATGATCTATGGTTTGCCTGGGGGGCCGAAGCAGATGTAGTCCCGCTGCGCCGCCGTGGTGCGCCAGAAAGCGTCACGATTGCTCCCCGTTTTCCACAAACGATTTCTCTTTTCCCGATCACCTGCGCGCCTATAATGGTTCATCAAACCTCGACAACGTTCGCGGTTCTCAACGCGCTCTCCCGAAGTTGCTAGTGAGCTGTGCTAATAGCTAGTAGCCATAATGAACACTGAGAAACGCAAAGTTCTTGGCCGCGGACTTGAGACCCTGCTTCCCTCACGCCAGGTACCACATCCCGTTGCGCCGACCACGCCTGCGCCCACTGCCAGGGCAGAGGGCGATGAGGTACGGCACGTCCCTCTGGACCAGCTCGAGCGCAATCCTTATCAGACGCGCACCTCGTCGCTGGAACCCGCTGCGCTCGAAGAGCTGGCCGCATCAATCAGAGCGGTCGGTGTGATGCAACCCATCGTGGTGCGGCCCGTTGCCGGCGGGCGTTACCAGGTCATTGCCGGCGAGCGCCGCTGTGCCGCGGCACGCAGCATCGGTCTATCGACCATTCCCGCCATCGTTCGCCAGGTCTCGAACGAGCAGGCAATGGAGATGACCATCATCGAAAACCTGCAGCGCGAGGACCTGAACCCCATCGAGCAGGCACGCGCCTTCGAGCGGCTTGGCCGCGAGTTTGGATTGACGCAGGAGCAGATGTCGGTTCGCACCGGCAAGGAGCGGTCGTCGATCGCCAACTTCATGCGGCTGCTGAAGCTACCGCTGATGGTCCAGACCATGATGGAGAAGGACCTGATCAGCCTGGGACATGCCAAGGCCTTGATGCCGCTGGAGTCACCCGTAGAGATTGAGCGCCTGGCGCAACGCATCGTCGAGCATGGACTGACGGTGCGTCACGTGGAAGAGATGGTGACGGGGCTGGCCAACCCGCAGCCGAAGCCAGTAAAGGAGCGGGTTGTCGATCCCAACGTCCGCGAGGCGGAAAACACCTTGCAGCGGGCCTTGGGTGTTCGCGTCATGATCAACGATCGCAAAGGCAAGGGCAAGATCGTGATCGAGTATTCTTCGCTGGAAGACTTCGACCGGATCCTGGACGCACTCGGAGGGGACTAACCCGACTGTCCTTCCACCTGCTGGAGTGGAAGGGGAAATCAGCATCGGCACATAGACACCCCGCTTCGCTATTCTGGGATGTGAGCTCTCGCGCCATACTCGCAGGGACGCGGCTCCGGAAGATCTCTGTCCGGTCATTTCTTCAGTGGCTGGCTGCGGCGGCGCTGGCCCTCTGGGTGTTCGCGGCGCTACTCCTTGTTGCCTTTCGATGGATCGACCCGCCGACAACCGCGGTGCAAACGCAGCGGCGGCTGCAAGCCTGGATTCATCAAACACCGTACCAGAAGCGCCATAAATTCGTTCCGCTCGCGCAAATCTCGCCCGATCTCCAGCACGCGGTCATCGCAGCCGAGGATGCGCGCTTCTATCAGCATCACGGGTTTGATTGGCACGAAATTCAAATCGCTGCCGAAGACAAGCTGGAGGGCGAGCGCGAGCGCGGCGCCTCCACCCTCACGCAGCAACTGGTAAAGAACCTGTTCTTTGGGACCGGCCGCTCTGTCCTTCGCAAAGCCGCAGAAGCCACGCTGGTACCGGTGGCGGAATTCGTCCTCGGCAAGCGGCGAATCCTCGAGCTTTACCTCAACATCGTCGAATGGGGGCCCGGCATCTACGGCGCGGAGGCTGCGAGCCGCGTTTACTACCGAAGCTCAGCGCGGCACATCGGCAGCGAAGAGGCCGCACACCTTGCCGCCGTCCTGCCCGCGCCGCTGAAGAGACGGCCCGAGCGCATGAATCACTATCCCGCGATCATCCTTGGCCGAATGCGCCAGATGGGTTGGTGACGGCACTTCCTACAGCCGCCTGGTTACAGTGTTGCAACTTTGCTATTAATCAATCCCTTCACCCGCTCCACGAACGCGTCCACCTTTACCGAACCTTCGGCTTTTTCCTGGCCGCGGACACGGACGTTGACCTCGCCGGCTTCCATCTCGCGGTCGCCGATGACCAGCTGAAACGGCACTTTCTGCAAGGCGTGCTCACGGATCTTGGCGTTCATCTTTTCGTTGCGCAGGTCGACATGCACACGCACACCGGCGGCCTTCAGCATTTCGCCGACAGCCTGCGCGTACTCATGATGCTTCTCCCCGATCGGAATGACTACCACCTGCGTCGGCGATAGCCACACCGGGAATGCTCCTGCGTAGTGTTCGATGAGCACGCCGAAGAATCGCTCCATCGACCCGTAAAGCGCGCGGTGGACCATCAGCGGCTGATGGCGCTTGCCGTCCTCGCCGACATATTCCAGTTCGAAGCGTTGCGGCAGGTTGAAGTCAAACTGCACAGTGCAGAGCTGCCACAGGCGCCCGATGGCGTCGACAAGTTTGATGTCAATCTTCGGCCCGTAGAACGCGGCCTCGCCGGGAATGAGTTTGTACGCAATGTTGCGGCGTTCCAGAACCTTCTTCAGCGAAGTTTCGGCCAATATCCACTGCTCTTCGCTGCCGATGAAGTTCTTGCGATCATTCGGGTCCCAGGTCGAAAGCTCGACCTGGTACTCGTCGAAGCCGAAGGTGTGCAGCACGGAGAGCGCGAAATCCATACAGCCGCTGATCTCGTCTTCGATCTGCTCCGGCATGCAGAAGATATGGGCGTCGTCCTGGGTAAAGCCGCGCACGCGCAGCAAGCCGTGCATCACGCCTGAGCGTTCGTAGCGATATACGGTGCCGAGCTCACCCAGCCGCACCGGCAGGTCGCGATACGACTTCAGCGAGTCCTTGTAGATGAGGACGTGGAACGGGCAGTTCATCGGCTTTATGCGATAGTTGGCGTCGTCCAGCTCCATCGGCGTAAACATGTTCGGTGCGTAGTAGCCTTCGTGGCCGCTGATCTTCCAGAGGTCGACGCGGGCGACATGCGGCGTGCAGACGAGGGAATATCCGCGCTTCAGGTACTCGTTGCGCATCCAGTCTTCCATCTCTTTCCGGATTAACCCGCCCTTGGGGTGCCAGAAGATCAGCCCCGGCCCGGCGAGCTCTTGAATCGAGAAGAGGTCGAGCTGCTTGCCCAGCACCCGATGGTCTCGCTTCTTGGCTTCTTCCAGCCTGTTCAGGTAGTCGTCGAGATCTTTCTTGCTAAAGAAAGAAGTCCCGTAGATACGCTGCAGCTGCGCGTTCTTCTCATCGCCCAACCAATAGGCGCCGGCGATATTGAGCAGCTTGAAAGCCTTAATGCGCCCGGTGGACGGGATGTGCGGCCCGCGGCAGAAGTCGGTGAACTTGCCGGTTTTGTAGATGGAGATTTTCTCGTCGGGAGCGGTGAACTGCTCGATGAAGTGACACTTCATGAAGTCGCCTTCCGACTTGAAGCGCTCCAGTCCTTCCTGGCGCGGGAGAAATTCACGCGCGTAGGGCAGGTCCTGCTTCACCAGCTCCTGCATCTTTTTCTCGATGGCTTCGAGATCTTCGGGCGTGAAAGGCTTCTCCCGGTAGAAGTCGTAGAAGAAGCCGCTCTCGGTCGCCGGACCGTGGCCCAGCTTGGTCTCCGGGAAGAGCTCGAGTACTGCAGCCGCCATCAAGTGCGCGGAGGAGTGACGGTACACCTCGAGCGCCTCGGGATCACGATCGGTCAGGATGCGCAGTTCAGCGTCCTGCTCCAGCGGGCGAACCAGGTCCACCAGCTGAGCATTGTTCTTCGCCGGTGCAGCCGCGGCACCGGTCTCGGTGGACGGATGATGTCCGTTTCCTCCGTTCGCTAAAAATGGCTTGATCTGCGCGGCCAGCGCGGCGTCGGCAAGACGCGGGCTGATGCTCCTGGCGATATCAAGGGCGGAGGTCCCGCGCGGCACGTCTTTAACGCTGCCGTCGGGCAATTTCACATGTATGGTTTCAGCCATGATGATGAACCTGTGTGCAGCATTCGCTGCTGATCAGAAACAGTTGAGTTTATCGGAGTGAAGAACGGCGGAGCAAACGCGCACTACAGGGATGTTCGTGTTCGGCGGGAGCGCACTTCCAGCACGGCTGACCCAATCAGGGCAGCGCAGCCGGCGACGATCGCGACTGGAATGGCAACGTGTTTGTAAGCGTTGGTCATATCAATCTTGCTACCACTTATGATGCCATAAAGTATGGTTCCGATGATCCCTAAAAACAGCCCCGCGCCCATCCCTCCACCGGCGAAGAGCAGAGTCACAAAAAGGACCCGGACAGTGGACGTGAAGACGACAGACACGTTCGAGCGCCGGTTCGCGGGTACAGTGGCGAGGTACGACATGTTCCTTACAATTCTAATGCGAGGAAGCCGCGCGTGTCAGGCCGGCTGTCAGTTCGATCCGCCGCTCGCCTGATGCGTATGCTCGTCATGAACGGCGTGCGCCAGGATGAGTTCTTCTCTTTTTCCACGCGCTCTCGGCACGCGAATTTGCGACGCATCTTGTAACTGGAGCACATCCTGCAAGTACTCTCGTAAAGCCATCAGGATGAAGGCCGATTCGGCCGTCAGGAACATGCCCAGATAACACACGGTCAGCGCCAGGCTGTACGGGATCTCGCGGTAGTCAACGGACTTGAGGATGTCGGTGGTGCTGTTCAGCACCCCTTGCTGCGTGAATACCAGCAGCGACTCCATCAGGTAATGGTGGTAGAGAGCAACCGGAGAAAGCGAGGCGACAATTAGGAGCAGGGGGACGAACGCAAGGATCGCGCGAAACCTGACATGTCCGTCCGGGCGAGTGAAGAACATCAGGCGTCCGAGCCAATGACGGATGTAGAACAGATACGCCAGCATCAGGAAGCAGAACAGCGAGGTGTACGTCGAAAGGAATTTCTCTTGTGCTGCGTACGTAGGAATGAGGTGGAACGCAGCTACCGGGATCGGAAGCGACGCGGTCACGACCGAGGCTGTCCCCATGTACGCTCTGAAGAACTTCGCGAAAGCCTGTAGGCGCGCCGGCTCCTGCGGCTCGGTTTTTGAGGACGAAGTCATGGGACTGGTATTTCGCATTTCACCTTCTGATTCTGGAATGCGGAGACGGTGATCGGCTGCGTCTTCACCATGTTGCTGCCCACCTGCTTGGTCGCGTAGACCGAATACACCCCTGGCGGCACGCCTTTGGACGTAGGTGTGCTGATTTGGGGGAACGCCAAGTCCATTGAGTTCAAACCGCTGACGGAGACCCACTTGTACATCACCGTCCAGCCCGGGTCCGGCTGGCCGTTCTTGATGGTGTTCGCGGTGACCGTAACCAGCCTCCCTGCTCCCCAGTCCTTGCAATCTTTCACTTTGATTTCCAGATCGCTGGCAATGCTCGCCAGCACCTGCTTGGCCGACTCCTTCTTCGCGGGATCGGTGTTGAGGATGTGCGCCACTTCCAGGCACCAGCGCGCTTCGTGCGACAGATCGGCGACATAATCAGGAGGAGGCGGGGTGAGCAACCAATCGCCGTTTCGCTTGTACTCGCCATTGTTGTGTCCGCCACTCCTGCCGTAGCCGGGAACACCGGCCCCGAACTGGTCGGCATATCCGCCCTTGAGTAGCCCGTAGAAGAGTTGCTGTTGCGCGTCGAGAATCTTCGAGGAAAGGTCGGAGGCGCTGTGCGAAATATCCTTGCCGCAGTTATGCAGATCTTCGAGCGCCGCGGCCGTGGGCGCCATCTGCGGTGGCGGCGACAAAACCTGAGCGGATGATGCCTGTGAGACGACGAATGTCAGTAGCAAAATGAGCCGAAGACGGCGCAGGCGGCCCTTGCGCATAGTGTCGCGCAGGAGCCGTGAGTTCCGTTCGCCATGCGCGATTTGAGAAATCCTCGCCATCCCGACGTTTTCTTCCACCTTCCAGTGTGCAAGGTATAGCACAAAAATGCAGGCAGAAGGACATACTTGTTACGCGGTTCCTTGCGAACAACGCTAGAATCAGGCCGGCACAACCTGCGCTCGTGCTGATGACGTGCGTTACAATCGTGTATTCATGGCCTCCACATCGCAAGCTATAACCCGAACTCCCGCCGAGGTGGTGCGGATGGCGCCGGTAACGCAGGCTTCCAACGGAATCTGCTACTCCGTGATGGGAGAGGTAACCGCCGGAATTGCCGACCTGGAGCGGATGATCAATGCGGTGCCGCGCACGATCGCCGCGGCGCTGAATCGCAAGGCTTACTATTTCGTGCCGCTCACATTGAACATGGGCGATGAGACGATGATCGCCGACCGCTACGATGTGCAGCTTTCCGACAGCGCCGTCTGCCATCGCAACCAGACGCTGGGCGATTCGCAATGTGTCTTCATCTCCACGCGGCTGATGGAGGACAGCTTCGCCATTGCCTTCGAGTTCTTCATCAATGTCGGACACAACTTCGTGGACCGCGTGGGGGTCTCGCAGGAGTTTGCGGACCTTGCGTGGAAGCAGGTGGAGAACCGCGCACGGGGCGAAACCTCGATGGACGCCTACGAGCTTCGCAAAGTGGCAACGACGAACGGGCCAGAATCTGAGAAAGCGCGGCATGAATACCTGCTCGCGACTTTCGCCGATGCGATCTCCGTGTACATGCTGTCGCTGTATCTCGACGTGGATTACCAGGACCTGCGCGAGCGCGACTATCCGCTCTTGGCAGCCGATGCCCTCGCCGAGCGCCTGCGCAAGATCAACGAACTCTTCCCGGCGAATCCGGGGTACGAGTTTGCGGTGTACCACAGGAGAAGGCAATAAAACTGTTGTCGGTTGTCAGTTGTCAGTAGTGTCTTGCGTCACTTCATGAGTTAATACGGACGAAAATTGATTCAGATTACTTGAGCAGTTTCTGACAACTGACAACCGACAACTGACAACCGCCCTTCATGATTGCTCACCTTCGCGGCCGTCTGATCTCGAAGCATCCAAACCAGGCCATCGTCGAAGCCGGTGGCGTCGGCTACGACGTCACGATTACCATCCCGACATTTTCCGCGCTTCCCAGCATGGGCGCTGAAGTTGCGTTGCACATCCACACGCATGTCCGTGAAGACGCACTGGCGCTCTACGGCTTTCTGCGTGCGGAGGAGAAGCAGCTCTTCGAGAAGCTGATCACTGTCAGCGGCATCGGCCCGAAGCTGGCCATCACCATCCTCAGCGGTATGGCGACGGCTGACATGGTGGGAGCGATCCGCAGCAATGACTTCGCGCGGCTGACCAAGATTCCCGGCATCGGGCGCAAGACCGCAGAGCGTATGTGCGTTGAGTTGCGCGACAAGCTGGAGGGCTTCGGCGCGGCGCAGCCGGTGGTGACGCATTCGGCCGTCGAGGAAGACGTCATCTCAGCTTTGACCAACCTTGGGTATCAGCGTGCCATGGCAGAGAAGGCAGTCGACCGGGCTGTGCAAGCCGCCGGGCGAGACAACTTTGATGCGATCTTCCGGACCGCGCTAGGTGCCTTGTCGAAGTGACTTCTCACCACAGAGGCACCGAGGCACCGAGAAGAAAACCGAAGTCTGATTAGTGCTGGTCTCTTTCCCTGATCCTGCAAGTGCAGCAACCGCCGTTGCTCGCGCCAGCCTCTGCCCTGTTTTGCTCATGGCTGTTTGCCGTACTATTAACCCCGTGCGCGAGAAGGTGCTGCGGTACATCCGTGAACAGAAGCTGATGCGCGCGGGCGACCGTGTGGTCGTCGCCGTGTCCGGCGGCGCGGATTCGGTTGCGCTGTTGCGCGTGCTGCTCGACCTTCGCCCGGGGCTTGGGATCGTTCTGGCCGTTGCGCATTTCAATCACGGCTTGCGTGGCGAGGAGTCCGAGGCCGATCAGGCTTTCGTCGCCGAGTTTGCCAGCGAGCAACACATCGACTTCTTCGCCGAACGTGCCGACACGCGCGGCTACGCCTCCTGTCACAAGCTCAGCATTGAGGCTGCGGGTCGGGAGCTGCGGTACTGCTGGTTGGCGCAGCTCGCGCGGGAGCAACGTTTCGACCGCGTCGCCACAGCGCACACCCGCGATGATCAATCAGAAACGGTTCTGCTGAAACTCCTCCGCGGTGCTGGAACGCGCGGCCTGGCGGGAATCTACCCGGCGAGGCAACTTGCTAAAACGAATTCCTGCGTTGTACGTCCGTTGCTGTGTGCCTCGCGGGCTGAGGTCGAGAGTTACCTGGAATCTCTCGGCCAGAGCTGGCGCGAGGACGCGACGAATCTCGACCGGCGTTTTCTGCGTAACCGCGTGCGTCACGAATTGCTCCCCTTGCTGGAGCAGGAGTATAACCCCAAAATTCGCGAGGTGCTGAGCGATACTTCGGAGATAGCGCGCGGGGAGGAGGAGTATTGGCAACCGATCGTCGACCAGCAGATCAGGCTGCGTACGAACGTTGAGGGGTTGGCCATCGATGGATTTGCGGATTTGCCGCTGGCTCTTCAGCGTCGCGTGGTGAAGCGATTTGTCGAAAATAAAGGCATTGCGCTCGACTTCGAGCACGTTGAGAAGGTCCGACGCTGCGTCCTGGGCGAGCTTCCGTGCGCCGAGCTACCACGGTCATGGCTCGTCGTTGCGGAGGGCGGCTCGTTGCAGCTGCGCGCGCCTGCGCAGGACCCGAGCCAGCCGATCGCGTATGAGTATCTTCTGCCTGTACCCGGTGAAGTGCGAATCGTAGAGCTGGGAGTTACGCTGCGCGCGCAGATTGTCGGGGCGGAGTTCGCGCGCGAGTTGCCGGCAGGAGAGCTCCTCGCCGCCGATCTTCTTGGAGGAGAAGTGCTGATCCGCAATTGGCAACCAGGCGACCGTTTTCATCCCGCACACAGCCGCTCCGGCGAAAAACTCAAGCGGCTGTTTGGCGAAAAACGGATTCCTGCGCAGGAGCGGCTGGGCTGGCCGGTGGCGCTCTGCGATGACCAGATCGTGTGGGTGCGCGGCTTCCCCGTGGATAAGAGATACAGCTGGAGTGGCGATGGAGGGGCGGTCCGGATCGAGGTCGAGGCGGTTGAAGATTAGGCCGAAGACCCGTCGTTAACGATTGGGCGAAGCATCCGTCAGATAAGTGGAGTGTGGCACGAATGAATGCTCGAGCGAGTAACAACGCCCGGCCGGCAGTGGGCGGCGTGCTTGAGACTGCACTAGTCGTCGAAAACATGGCACGAGCCGGCCGCTTCTATATCGAGCTGTTCGGATTCGACGTCATGTTCGAAAGCGAGCGGCTGTACTCACTGAATGTCGGGCCAGGACAGGTGCTGCTCCTATTCCAACGCGGCGGCTCGCTCGAGGACATTCAGCTCCCCGGCGGCATTCTGCCCGGCGGAATGGATGCGGAAGGTCGCGGCCACATGGCGTTCGCGATTGCGGCCGACGACCTCGAGCCGTGGCGTAATTGGCTCCAGCAGAATGGCGTCGCGATTGAGAGCACGGTAATCTGGGAACGCGGCGGTACCAGCCTTTATTTTCGCGATCCTGACGGAAATCTCCTCGAACTGGCAACACCCGGCCTGTGGGCGAATTACTGATCTCGCTACGATGTCCCGCAGCGTGATCCCAAGTCCGAAACCATGTACTATTCTTTTCCAACACCGGTAACCTAACTTCTGATGAACGAGAGGCTCTCCTATGCCCAGGGTTCTCTTGACTAGCCGTGTCGCTGTCGTCCTGCTTCTTATCGCCTGCACTTGCGAGGCCCAGGACGAACTGAAGAACAAGCCAACCGTCTGGGCTGACAAGCCCGACATAGCCGCCTTCAACAAAATCGAAAATGCCCGTCTGGAAGCAGCGCAAAAATCTGTCGACCAGCTTCTCGCAGTCAAGGGGGCGCGCACCGTCGACAACACGCTTGTGCCTTACGACGAAGCCGTGCGACAGCTGAATACCGCGATCTATCTTGCCGGGCTGCTTCAGCTGGTGCATCCCGACTCCGCTTACCGCGACGCAGCCACCGCCATGAACACCAAGGTCAGCAGCGCGCAGTCGGCGCTCTCGCTCAACCAGGGCGTGTACAAAGCGCTCGCCAGCCTTGACCTCGCTCAGGCCGATCCGGCGACGCGCTATTACGTGCAGCGCCAGCTGCTGGAGTTTCGACTCGCCGGCGTGGACAAGGACGATGCCACGCGCAAGAAGCTGAACCAGCTGAACGATCGGCTCGCCGACGATCAATCGATGTTCGAGCGCAACATTGCGGACGACGCCCGCACGGTGGAGGCTAAGCCGGACGAGCTTGAAGGGCTGCCGAAGGACCTCGTCGATAAGCAAAAGCGTGCTGCCAACGGCAACGTCCTTATACCGGCTGATGAGCCGAATACCTTCCCTGTGCTTCAACTGGCGAAGAGCGATGACCTGCGGCGCCGCATCTGGGAGGCGTGGACCACGCGCGCCTATCCCAAAAACCAGCAGGTGCTGCTCGACATGATGAAGGCACGCTACGAAATCGCCAGCATCATCGGCTATCCCTCATGGGCTGATTACAATGCCGCCGACAAGATGATCGGCAAGGGCAGCAACATTGAGAAGTTTGTCACCGATCTCAATGCTGCCGCGCGGCCCGTCGCCGAGCGCGAATTCACCATGCTGCTGGCCGAGAAGAAGAAGACCGACCCAAACGCCACCGACATTCTCGGCTATCAGGACCTCCATCTGTCGGAGCTGGTGCGGCGCTCGCAGTATGACTTCGACTCGCAGACCGTACGTCCCTATCTGCCTTTCAACGAGGTCAAGCAGGGCGTGATGAACACCGCGGCATCGCTCTTCCACATCAGCTTCCGCCGGGAGTCGAATGTGCCCGCCTGGGATCCGTCGGTGGAGACCTGGGACGTCATCGACAACGGCAAGGTCATCGGGCGTTTCTACCTTGACATGTTTCCACGGCCCGGAAAGTACACCCATCAGCAGATGGCGTCCATTTTGGATGGCGTGCGCGGCAAGCAACTGCCGGAGGCGATCCTCATTTGCAACTTCCTGCCACCCAGCGCAACCGATCCCGGCCTGATGGACTACAGCGACGTTATCGTCTTCTTCCACGAGTTCGGCCACCTGATGCATCACATCCTGGGCGGCCAGCAGCAATGGGCCGGAATAAGCGGCATCTCGATGGAAGCAGACTTCGGCGAGGCACCTTCGCAGATGCTTGAGGAATTCATGCGCAGCCCGCAGGTGCTGCAGACCTTCGCCAAGCACTACAAGACAGGTGAGACGATCCCGTCTGAGCTGATCGCGCGCATGAATCGCGCGGCGGCATTCGGAAGGGCCAGTTCTGTGAGCTTTCAGAATGCGCTGTCGGGCATCTCGTATGACTTCTACCAAGGCGAGCCGGGCAAGACGGATATGGATGCGATCGCGCCGCAGAATTTCAGGCGCTACACGCTGTTCAAACCCATCCCGAGCGACGCTCACATGTACGCCAGCTTCGATCACCTAGCCGGCTACTCGTCCGCCTATTACACCTATATGTACGACAAGGTGATCTCGGAAGACTTCTACGGGCAGTTTGATAAGCAGAATCTTCTGGCGGGCGAAGCTCCCATGCGCTACCGCCGTCAGGTCCTGGAGCCTGGAGGCTCAATGTCGGCCAATGACCTGGTGAAGAATTTCCTGGGACGGCCGCAGAACATGACGGCATTTCAGCAGTGGATGGGAGAAGAATTCGCGAGCCGGCCTACAAGCGCCCCGAAGTAGCCGCCGGCTGGAAGGCCGCATTTTGCGACGGCAGTCGACCCGTCTGCCTATTTCTGCTGGAAGACCGCGAAGTGGCCGTACTTGTCCAGGTCGACGCGCAGACTGCACTCGTTGGGCGTGATATGTGCGAACGTGACCACAAGGTCGGGCTCGGGACTGGGCAATTCGCCCGCGTCCATAGGCACCCGCACTAGGTCATTCTTCTCGTCGTAGGCTCCGCTGGTATCGGTGCTATTGGAGACTACAAGCGTCCAGCGCTTGCTCGTTGGAATGACGAACAAGGTGTAAGCGCCGACGCCCAGAACTCTGGGCCCAACTTGCACACTGCCGTTGGTGAAAAGAGTTATAGGCTTGCCACCCGGGGCCCAAGGCTTGTTGAAAGGGACCTGCGTCGCGAGCGCTTTCTTGGGATTGAGTGCCACGCGCTGGTAATTGACCACCAACTGCTTGTCCTGATCAAAGTTGCAGGTTGCGCTGGCTGCTGGGGCAGGATCGTCCTGCGCAAAGGCAGCGCAGGCAGGTAACAGAGAGACGAGCAAAAGGGCAGACGAGACGTAGCGGTGCATAGCCGGCCTCCGACGCACAGTTTAGCTACTGGTTGGACCTCCGGTCTGTGATATTACTCGGGGAAATAAGAATTGTGAATGCTGTAGTTTGAACCCGCCAAGAGGTATTTCTGCAGATATGGACGGCCTTGCTACCATTTAGGAAGGCCACAGATAAAACTGTCCTCGCGATTTGGGCATCTTTCTGACGGTATTCTGGGTCAGAAGAGCAATCGTTAAGGTGGCGGAGCGGACTGCCCGCCGTGGCCAAAGAAGTTGGAGGACAGCGGTCGCACGACTGCTTTCCGCGCGGCAGCCTCCGCCTGCAATGACAGAACGGGACACACGCGGCAAAGCCGGAAACGCACACGAGCCAATGGCTGACCAACCAAGAAACCTGACCAGTGCCTGGCAGGAGCGCTTGTCGGCGCTGCGGAACATGCCGCCGGTGCTGAAGATCGTCTGGGACTCCGGCCCGGTGGTGGTTGTTCTGGGCTTTGTATTTCGCTTTTTGGCCGCCTTGCAGCCCATCGGCCTGCTCTATGTCAGCAAGCTGATTATCGACCTGATCGTTGCCGTCCTCACCAGGCACCAGCCCATTCCGACCAAATTGTGGTGGCTGGTTGTGGCCGAATTCATCATCGCGGTCCTCGGCAATATTGTTACGCGCACCATTGATTACCTGGACTCGGTCACGGCCGACAAGTACACGCGGCACGTCAGCATTCAGGTGATGAAGCATGCTGCTGAGCTTGACGTAATCGCCTATGAAGACCCTGTCTTCTACGACCGACTGGAGCGGGCACGCGTTCAGGCGACGGACCGGCTGGCCATGATCCAGATGTTGGGCCGGCTGGTGCAGCAGATCATCACGACCATAACTCTTTCGGCGTCTATCATTTACTTCTCGCCATGGCTGCTGTTGCTGCTTATTGCAGGTGTGCTGCCGGCGTTCCTGGGTGAGAGTCACTTCGCCTTCCTGGGATATGCGAAGAACTTCCGCCAGACGCCGATTCGGCGGAAGCTCGACTACCTGCGCATTCTGGGCGGAAGCAAAGAAGCGGCAAAAGAGCTGAAGCTCTTTGGGCTCAGCCAGTTCCTGACGGACCGCTTCACCAGGTTGTCCGATGAGGTGTACGAGGAAAACGTTTCACTCGCGAAGCGCAAGCTGATCGCGGGAGCGCTGTTGTCGATCATCGGATCGCTCGGGTACTACTCGGCTTATGTGTACGTGATCTGGGAGACGGCAATCGGCAAGCTGACCATCGGCTCGCTGTACTTCCTGGCCGGCGCGATCCTGCAAGCCAGCCAGCAGATCCAACAGATCTTTTCAACTCTGTCCGGAGTGGCTGATCAAGCATTGTTCCTCACCGATTTGCTGGCGTTCTTCGAAATGCAGCCGACGATCAAGTCGAAATCGGACGCGCTGCCGGCGCCACGGCCAATTCAGAGAGCATTTGAGTTCAAGAATGTGTCGTTTGCCTACCCGGGAAGCTCGCGTCTCATACTAAAGAACCTGGATTTCACGCTGCGCGTGGGCGAGCGCGTGGCGCTGATCGGCGAAAACGGCCAGGGCAAGACGACCATCGTCAAGCTGATCACCCGTTTGTACGATCCGACCGAAGGCCAGGTTCTGCTCGACGGCGTCGACCTGCGGGAGTACAGCCTGGAGGACCTTTACCGCGAGATTGGCGTAATTTTTCAGGATTTCATGCGATATGAGATGACCGCCCGCGAAAATGTAGCGGTTGGGCGCATCGAAGAGATAGGGAACCTGGAACAGATCAAGGCGGCGTCCCATAAAAGCCTGGCGGACGAGGTAATCGCCAAGCTGCCCGAGAGGTATGAGCAGATGCTGGGGCGGCGCTTTGAGAGCGGGCTGGACCTGTCGGGCGGCGAGTGGCAGAAGTTGGCGCTGGCTCGGGCGTATCTGCGGGACGCGCAGATGCTGATTCTGGACGAGCCCACCGCGGCCCTGGATGCGCGCAGCGAGTATGAGGTGTTCGAGCGCTTCGCCGAGTTGACCGGCGGGAAGATGGCGCTGTTTATCTCGCACCGCTTTTCGACGGTGCGGATGGCGGACCGGATTGTCGTGCTGTCGGATGGAAGAATCTCCGAAGACGGAAGCCACGAGCAGCTGATGGCGCTCGGCGGCCAGTATGCGGAGATGTTCGAACTGCAGGCCGCGAGTTACAGGTAACGCCGATCTCCAGATCGGCTATAGCGCGGGTCTCCAGACCCGGGCTTGAATGAAGTTGAGATTGGACAGCGCGCGGCGTCGTGGACGCCACCGCGACAGCCGGTCTGGAGACCGGCGCAACAGATCATGGCAGTTGCCAATCACAGAGATGTGCTGGTAGACATCGCCGACCGGGCGGCACCGGTCGCCGTCGATGCGCAGAAGCGCGATTCCGAAACAGCCCAGGCAGCGCGGCACTGGGCGAACGCACTCGTGTGGCTGCCCGCCACAAAGCAGTCTTCGGTCTTCGCCGAGCGCGTTGCCGCGGTAAATCGCCGGCTGGAGCCCATCTTCGCTGAGCTGGACTTCACCCTCGGTCCTGACGAGCAACTCCCCGAAGACCTGCAATGGATGTACGACAACACCCGCCTGGTGCGCGTGACTCAAAGCGAGGTGAAGGCAGCAGCTCCGTCGTTGCGCGAAGTTCCTCATGTGCGTCTGCGCGACAAGTCGGTTGCGCCGCGCGTGCTGGCCATTGCTGGGGACTTCCAGGAGCAGGTTGAGTTTCAATATTCCGACCACGCGTTCTCCGTTTATGTTGAGGCCTTCCAGTCGCTCGCGCCGCTGAACATGGCCGAGCTCTCGCTGCTGGTTCCGGCGTTGAAGCTCGCTGTCTTGGAGGAGTACGTCACGCGCGGTGAGCAGGTGCTGGACACGACAGAAGAGACGCAGCAGAACATCAGCGTGCTGATCGGCAGTATGCGCGATCTCTCGGAAGCGCCATGGAAGGAGCTGCTGGAGCCGCTGATCGTCTTCGAGCGCGTGCTGGCGCAGGACCCAGCGAAAGCCTACGCGCGCATGGATTACCAGAGCCGCGAGATGTATCGCCAGACCGTAGCGCATTTCGCTGAACACTCCGACTGCAGCGAAGTAGAGATTGCGCATGCAGCGCTGGAATTGGCAGAAGAGGCGCAGCAGCACCCGCCTGCCGATCCGCGGCTGGCATGGCGGAAATCTCATGTCGGCTATTACCTCATCGGCGAAGGCCGCCGGCATCTTCGCGCTCGCTCCGGAGTTCGCCTGCCCTTCAGCGAAAGAGTGCCAGAATTCCTGCGCCGTCATCCGGATGAGTTCTACCTCGGCGGCATCGAGATACTGACGCTGGCGATCGTGATCGCGATCATGAGCCCGGTGTACAACAGCTTCAACACCTTCATCGGGCGCATCATTGCCATCCTCATTTTGCTGTTGCCGTGCAGCCAGGCTGCCGTCGAGGTAATGAACTACCTGACTACGGCTCTACTGCGGCCGCGAATTCTCCCCAAGCTCGACTTCTGCGAAGGCATTCCCAACGACTGCGTCACCATGGTCGCGGTGCCGACGCTGTTGCTCAGCGAGAAGCAGGTGCAGCGACTGGTTGACGATCTGGAGGTCCGCTATCTCGGTAACGCCAGTCCCAATTTGCATTTCGCTCTCCTTACAGACATGCCCGATTCAGCGGAGACGCCGAATGAAGACGATCCGCTGGTGGAATTGTGCGCGCGCTTGATTCGCGAACTGAACACGAAGTACGCGGCTGAAGGCAAGGGTACGTTCTCGATGTTCCACCGCCATCGCATCTTCAACCCGCGCGAGGGCGTCTGGATGGGATGGGAACGCAAGCGCGGCAAGCTGCTCGATTTCAATCGCTTGATCAAGGACAAGTACGACAGCTTCCCGGTGAAGGTTGCGGACGTGAAGCTGCTGCCGCGTGTGCGCTTTGTACTCACACTGGACAGCGACACCGAGCTGCCGCGAGGCACCGCGCATCGTCTGGTGGGGGCAATGGCGCATCCGCTGAACCAGGCGATCGTCGATCCGCACGACAACATCGTCGTTGCAGGGTACGGCATTCTCCAGCCGCGCGTCGGTATCAGCGTGCAAAGCGCGTCGCAATCGCGCCTGGCGAACATTTATTCCGGTCAGACCGGATTTGACATCTACACGCGCGCGACTTCCGATGTCTATCAGGACCTGAAGGGCGAAGGTATCTTCGCGGGCAAAGGAATTTATGAAGTCGAGACGCTCAGCCAGGTACTGGAGCACCGCTTCCCCCGCAATGCGCTGCTGAGCCATGACCTGATCGAGGGCGCCTACGCGCGCGCGGGGTTGGTGAGCGAGGTCGAGGTCATCGACGACTACCCTTCGCATTACAGCGCTTACAACCGGCGCAAGCATCGCTGGGTGCGTGGCGACTGGCAGATCGTGAGCTGGCTCTTCGGACGCGTGCCGGATGAAACCGGGCATCGCGTACCGAATCCGATTTCGTTCCTCTCGCGTTGGAAGATCCTCGATAACCTGCGCCGCAGCCTTGTTGAGCCGGGAATTTTTCTGCTCTTCGTGCTCGGGTGGACGGTGCTTCCCGGCAAGCCGATTTACTGGACGCTGGTGACGATCGCGATCCTCTTCGTGCCGCCGTGGTTCCAGTTTGCGTTCTCGGTGCTGCGCGCGCTGGCGGCGCGGCGACTGGGTCCGATTCGCGATGCCATCGCCGGTCTTGGTAAAGCGATGGTGAGCGTGTTCCTCACGCTGACGTTCCTGGCGCACCAGACGCTAATCTCGATCGATGCCGTCCTGCGCACCTTCTATCGGCGTATGATCTCGCGGCAGCGGCTGCTGGAGTGGGAGACCGCAGCCGAGGCCGAGCTGGTCACGAGCAAGCGGACCTTCGTCGACGTGCTGATGAACTGGACGCCGGTTGTCGCACTTATTGTCGGCGCGCTTCTTTACTTGGCGCGGCGGCACTCGTTCTACGATGCACTGCCCATTCTGTTGTTATGGGCAATCAGTAAGCCGGTGTCGTTCTGGCTGAACCGGCCGCCGCGGCCCGTTCACAAGGACATCACGGCACAGGACCGGCGCTTCCTTCGCGGCGCCACCCTGCACATCTGGCGTTACTTTGCGGAAAACAGCAACAAGGAACACAACTGGCTCGTTCCCGACAATGTGCAGGAAGAGCCGCCGAGGATCGCAGCGCGCCTCTCGCCGACTAATCTCGGCTTTCTCTTCAATGCACGGCAAGTGGCATGCGAGTTGGGATATCTCACAGTTCCCGAGTTCGCGCAACAGACGATCCAGACGCTCGACACGGTGGAGCGCCTGGATAAAGAGCATGGCCATCTCTACAACTGGTACGACACGCGAACGCTCGCTCCCGACCGTCCGCGCTTCATCTCGACGGTGGACAGCGGCAATCTCCTCGCATCGCTGATTACGCTGAAGGGCGGCTGTCGCGATTTACTCTCCCGTCCACTGCTGAATCCAGCGCTGCTGGATGGTTATTCGGATCATTTGAGCGTGCTGGCGGCACGCAGGGTCGTCTCCAAAAAAATCGCAAAAAGCTTCGCGAAACACAGCGAGGGACATTGGCTAGATCGCCTGCTCTCGTCGGTCGAGATCCCAAAGGCGAAAGAGAAGAGCCCGCATGCAGCCGAAGCAGCATGGTTTGCCGAGCACGCGACAAACCTGATCCAGCAGGTGAGGCAGAGTATCGCCGACTACATGCCGTGGATGCTGGATGAGTTCTCGCCATTGCGCTCCGATGCCACGCTCGCATCGCTGATGCATTGCGACGCCACTACGACCGAGCGGCTGCCGGAGTGCATTGCGCAATTGCGCTCCAAGCTGGAAATGAGTCTGACTCTGGGAATGGAGCACGCGGACCTGCGCAAGAAGCTGCTGGCACGGCTGCCCGAAGCCCGTCTCAACAGCATGCGCCTGATCGAGCAACTGCGAAGCGTCGCTGCGCGAAGTGAGAAGCTGGTGGCGGAGATGGACTTCGCCTTTCTGCTCGACCGCCGGCGCAAGCTGCTGTCGATCGGCTGCGATGCCGAAACCGGTAAGGTCCACGCCGCATGCTACGACCTGCTGGCGTCGGAGGCGCGCATCGCGGCGTTCCTCGCTATCGCTAAGGATGACATCCCGCAGGAAAGCTGGTTCCTGTTGAGTCGTTCCCACGTTGTGGTATATGGCCGGCCGGTGATGATGTCATGGACCGGCACGATGTTCGAGTACCTTATGCCCATGTTGTGGATGCGCTCTTATCCGGCAACCATGCTGGAGAACACGAAGGAGGCATCGGTCTTCGTGCAGCAGACGTATGCCGATCACAAGGGCATTCCGTGGGGCATCTCGGAATCGGCGTTCGCGAAGGTGGAAGAGAACGGCGCCTACGGCTATCGCGCATTCGGTGTACCGCAGGTGGCCTTGCAACAGGATGAGGACCGGCTGGTAGTCGCGCCTTATGCCACGATGTTGGCAGTCCCTATCGATCCCGCCGAGGCGATCCACAACCTGCGCTGGATGACGAAGAGGGGCTGGTTCGGCAAGTATGGATATTACGAGTCAGCGGATTTCACGCGCGATGTGCGGCCATCGCGGCGGCAGCGCTTTGCGCTGGTGCGCTCGTGGATGGTGCATCACCAGGGCATGAGCCTGCTGGCGATTGCGAATTTCCTGAAGAACGGAATCGTGCAAGAGTGGTTCAGCCGCGATGCTCGGGTGCAAGCAACCGAGTTGCTGTTGCAGGAGCGGCCGGCGGGGCGGATCGCGGCGAAGCCGCAGAAGAAGCGACGTGGGAAGCCCGCAAAGCGCAGAACGGGACGGCTGGCTGCCGCCAAGAAATAACAACAACTTACGCGAGGCAACGGCGCCGGTCCCAATGCTTTCTAACCAAAGAAAAGACGGGGCGCATGACGCGATTTGGCGTGATGATTCTCGGCGGCGGTGCATGGTGGAAGCGGGG
>Ga0126381_100001010_pt1 | contig 30667 bp, 18 predicted proteins | sample PanSoiMetPlot_28_FD_96465 | JGI IMG/M metagenome (GOLD analysis project Ga0126381, IMG submission 96465) | Tropical forest soil microbial communities from Panama - MetaG Plot_28 | ecosystem: Environmental > Terrestrial > Soil > Tropical forest > Bulk soil | place: Panama | collected 2016-02-17 | reverse complement strand
TTCAAGGACGCAGGTTTCAAATTCCCCAAAGACGACGAGTCGATGATCAAAATTCCTCCGGTCATGCTGGGAGCTCCCGCCAACGCAGAGGCGTGGCCAAAAGCCATCTGGCCTGGAACCATCCCCGGCATTCCACCGATTGGCTTGCGGATGAACAACTATTTCCAATGGACCGGCACCAGCAAAAACAGATTTGACTCACTGACACCGGCAGGCACGCTGCCGCCGTTTGTCCCGACGACTGATTTTGAAACCGGTCTGTTCAGCATTTTTACCGCCGGCAACTTTGGCAGCGATATCGCTTTCTGGGTCGACGACGACATCAGCGTCAGCGGAGCGAACGCGAACGGCGGCCTGGGAGACGGCTATCTCAAGTTCGTCAACGTCGGCCGCTTTCTCAAGCTTCCTGATCATCTGCTGAACCTTCGTGTCGGGCAATTCGAGCTCGATTTGCCCTTCACCCAGGCGCGCAGCGTCTGGATCAGTCCCTACGACATTTACACGCAATCGAACATTGGGGCGATGAACGCCATGGTCCCCTTGCAGCAGTTCGTGAACAACCAATTCACCATGGACACTGCTGCGCAGGGCGTGGAGTTCAGCGGAGGACTGCACACCGGAGGCTACAACTACTCCATCGCATTCATTAACCAGAACACCAGTGGAGTAGGTCAGGACTCGAATCCCGGCAGTCCCTACATCCCCCAGGCGACCGGAAGCAACAACGGGGGGCTTGGAGTCGCTTCCGATGCGAACTTCAAGGACATCTATGCCAACTTCCAATACCGCTTCAATTTGGAGCGCGACAAGGAAAGCCGCAAAGCCATCCAGGCAGCAGGGCCAACGGGACCGCGTGATCACACGTATTTGAATCTGGGAACGTACTACTTCTACGGTCGTTCGGTGCAGCGCCTGTTGGGCACCGGCCCCGACGGCACCAACACAATTGTCACCGCTCGCGAGCCGTTCTACCGCGTCGGCGGCAACATGACCTTCAACTATCGCTGCTGCTTGCAGTTCAACGCGCTCTACATGTACGGGCATGACAACAATCTGCTGCCCATCGACTCCACCGGCGCGCTGATCCCGCTGCAGAACTTAAGCACGGCCGTGCCCGTTGGCTTCATACAAAGCCGCGCCGCTACTTTCAGCGGCGGTTTTGCCGATGTGGAGTGGCTTGCCTATCCGTGGGTGATGATCCTGATGCGTTACGACGCAGTGAATTCAACCTCGGACCGCATCAACGGCCTGATCACCAATCCATCGTTCACCGGCGCTCCCTTCAACGCGCCGTTCAGTTCCACGCGCAATCGTTTCACGCCGGGCGTGCAGTTCCTGATCCACCCGAACATCAAGGCCACGTTTGAATACCAGTTCCGGCCGTCGCAGTCGGTCGTGATTGCCACCAATCCGCTGACCGGATTGCCGGTCGCGCTCAACCCGTTCCATACCAATACAGCCGTTGCTGGTCTGGAGTTTGTCTACTAACCCATGCAAGTTGGAGATACATGCATGCAGAAAGGCACCGTAATGAATCGTAGTTTTCTTTTTGTGATCGCACTGATAACAGCGCTCGTAATTTCAGCCAACGCAGGAACCATTGAAGGCAAAGTGTCACCCGGAAAATCGGTGGTCTACGTGGACACCATTGCCGGCAAGACCTTCCCCGCTCCCTCCGACAAACCCGTGATGGACCAGAAAGGCCTGGTGTTCACGCCTCACATCATGGTGGTAGAGCAAGGCACGACGGTTGAGTTCCTCAACAGCGATAACGTGCAGCACAACGTTTACTGGCCGGCAATCAGCGGCAATAAGAAGCTCGGCCACAATCTCGGTACGTGGCCAAAGGGCGATAAGCGCCCCTTTGAATTCGACAACCCCGGCGTAGTGTCGCTGCTCTGCAACGTACACCCGGAAATGGGGGGCTATATCGTCGTGAGCCCGACCCCGTACTTTGCCGAGACGGATGCCAGCGGGAATTACAAGATCGAGAACGTTCCCGACGGCAAATACAACGTCGTTGCCTGGCACGAAGGCATGAAGACGCAGACCAAGCCGGTCGACGTCTCGGGCACAGGCAAAGCTGATTTCACACTGTCGAAGTAAGTACTCGGGCGGTCTGACCGCCGCCCGGGTGCGCCCCGAACCCTGATGCTACGTCGGTTCTCCAAAAAGACGGTCGATCGGGAGTGGTTGAACACCAACTTCCCCTGCATGATGGCGTGCCCGGCGCATACCAACGCCGGCCGCTATGTTTCGCTCATCGCCGAAGGACGCTTCGAAGAGGCGTATCGCTTCGCCCGCGATCCCAATCCCATGGCGAGTATCTGCGGCAGGGTTTGCGCTCATCCGTGCGAAAGCGCCTGCCGGCGCGGACAAATCGACCGCCCGATCTCCATCCGCGCTCTGAAACGTTTCCTGACCGAGCGCTACGGGCCGGAGTCTCGTCATCCGCTGGCGCCTACCACCAAGCCTGCCGACAAGCTTCCCTACAAGGTCGCTGTAATCGGCGGAGGGCCGGTGGGATTGTCGGCCGCGCACGATCTTGCGCTGATGGGCTACTCCGTAACAATCTTCGAAGCCTCGCCCGTCGCCGGCGGCATGCTCTACCTGGGCATTCCCGAATACCGGTTGCCGCGCAGCGTGGTTGAAGCGCAAGTGCGCGAGATTCTCGAGACCGGTGACATCACGTTGCGTCTGAACTCTGCCGCTGGGCGCGACTTCACCATCTCGGAGCTGCGCCGGCAGGGTTTCGATGCGGTCTTGGTCGCCGTGGGAGCTCACCGCAGCCGTGAGCTCAGCATTCCTGGCGTCGATCTCGACGGCGTGCATCGTGGCATCGAGTTTCTGCTCAACGTCAATCTTGGATACAAATTCACCATCGGCAAGAAGGTCCTTGTCATCGGCGGCGGCAACGTCGCCATGGACGTTGCGCGCTCGGCTGCGCGTGAAGTGTTGCGCCAGCATGACGCGCCCGGCGAGATCGCTCCCTCGGAGGAAAACCTGCAAGCCGTGGCCACCCACGAGATGGTTGACATCTCGTTGTCCGCCCTCCGCATGGGCGCGCGCGAAGTAGGGCTGGTGTGCCTGGAGCACCGCCATGAGATGCCGGCCGCGCTCGAGGAGATCGAGGAAGCCGAGACCGAAGGCATCGTCATGCACCCGGGATTCGGCCCCAAGCGCGTGCTGGGACATGACGGCAGGGTAGTCGGGCTCGAATGCCTCAAAACGAAGTACGTCTTCGACGAAAATCGCCGCTTCAATCCCGCGTTCTACGACGCCAGCGAGACGCGGTTCGACTGTGACACGGTCATTCTCGCCATCGGCCAGGCTCCCAACCTGGAATTTCTGCATGCTGAAGACGGAGTGCAAATCTCTCCGCGAGGACTGATCACGGTCAATCGCGAAACGCTGATGACGTCGGCGCCGGGCGTCTTCGCCGGCGGCGATTGCGCCTTCGGCCCGCGCCTGATCATCGACAGCGTGGGCGACGGCAAGCGGGCCGCAGTAGGCATCGACGAATATCTGCGCGGGGCGAAGCATCCCGAACCGCAGATTGAAGTACAGGTGCTCGATCGCTGGCAGATGGCGGCGGATTACATGAACATTCACCGCCAGGCCATTCCCATGCTGCCGCTCGACCGCCGCACCGGCATGACCGAAGTAGAACTCGGCTATACCGAACTGGAAGCGATGGCGGAAGCGCAGCGCTGCCTGAAGTGCTACATCAACACCATTCTCGAAGGTTGCGAAGAGGACGGTACCGACTGCGTGCTTTGCGGCGGCTGCGTGGATGTGTGTCCGGAGAACTGCCTGGAGCTCGTCTCACTGGACCGCATCGGCTTCGAACCCGATGCGATCGACGCAATTTCCAATCATCCCGAGCTGTTCAGTTTCGAACTGGAAGGCATACAGCCTTCCGAGCTTGGAAGCATGACCGGGACCGCAATGTTGAAGGACGAGACCCGCTGCATCCGTTGCGGCCTGTGCGCGCTGCGGTGCCCGGCGAACACCATAACCATGGAGGCCTATCACTTTGTCGCATCCGAGCCGACAGGGCTGATCACGATTCAAAGTTTCGATGGGCCCAAGCCCGCTTCGACGGGGGCCTCGGGTTTAAAGCGGTGAGGTGAATGAGGAAATATGTCTGACGAAACAAAACCAGGCGCTGCGCCCGATAGCCCGGAGGAGATGAGCCGGCGCCAATTCTTCATGAAGATGGGCGTCGGCTCTGTCGCAGTTGCAGCGCTGGGCACAGCGGTGTTCGGCTATCAATATCTCTCACCCAACGTGCTCTACGAGCCGTCGCCGATCGTGGATGCCGGCAAGCCCGATCAGTATCCGCCTGACTCGGTCACGCTCGATCCGCAAACCGCGATCTACGTGGTTCGCACCGCGGAAGGCTTCTTCGCGCTGTCAGCGATCTGCACGCATCTCGGATGCCTGACGGCGTACAAGCCCGACCTCGGCATCATCGCCTGCCCGTGCCACGGCAGCAAGTTCAACAAGGACGGCGTGAAGATCGCCGGCCCGGCGCCGAAGCCGCTGCCCTGGCTTCGCATGTGGCTGAACGAAGACGGCAACCTGCTGGTCGACCGCTCCAGCGCGATCGCCATCAAGCAGTTGGTGAGGGTATAGCGATGGCCAACGGCGCAGCCAATTTCGTTGATCAGGTACGCGAGAACCGAATCTGGCGCTCCATCTTCCGCAGCGGCACCGGCGACAGCAATCTCCGCCGTGCGCTGTTTGTGCAGCAGAACGTCTTCCTGCACCTGTTCTCGGTGAAGGCGCGCCGACGCACGATCGCCTTCAGTGCAACCTGGTATCTGGGAGCGCTCACCTTTGGGACATTCCTCATCCTCGTCATCACTGGTATTTTGCTGATGCTCTACTACCATCCTTCGGTCCCGCAAGCCTACTCGGACATGAAGGACCTGCAGTACGTCGTCTCCTCGGGAGTGTTTCTGCGCAACCTGCATCGCTGGTCGGCGCACGCGATGGTCTTCCTGGTCTTCGCGCACATGTTCAAGGTCTTTTATCGCGGCGCCTATCGGCCTCCACGCGAATTTAACTGGGTGATCGGCGTCGTCCTGCTGCTGGTGACCTTGCTCCTGAGCTACACCGGCTACCTGCTGCCCTGGGACCAGCTTGCTTATTGGGCGGTGACCGTCGGCAGCAACATTGCCTCGGCGGTACCGCTGATGGGCCATAAGATTCGCTTCCTCCTGCTGGGTGGGACGGCGGTGAATGCCAACGCGCTGCTCCGTTTCTACGTTCTGCACTGCGTGATTCTGCCCTTCGCCGCGGTCCTGTTTATCGCGGTTCACTTCTGGCGGATTCGCAAGGACGGCGGCATCTACGCAGGCGAAGCTTCCTCGGAGGTGACCGGCAAATGAGCGACTCCAAAGATTTCGTCGCCGTCGTCGACTCCGACGCGAAGAAAACGCCAAAGCGCATCGCCTTCATCACTCGTCGCACCTCGCCACAGGTACGTGTGCGGGATGAAGAGCGGGTGATGACCTATCCCGAGGTGTTCTTCCGGACGGCCGCCGCGATCGAAGTGCTGGCCATCGGGCTGGTGGTTACGTCGCTGTTGTGGAATGCACCGCTTGAGCAACTGGCCGATCCTATGCACACCCCGAATCCGGCAAAGGCGCCGTGGTACTTTCTCGGGCTACAGGAGTTGCTGCACTACTTTCCGCCCGTGGTTGCGGGAGTGCTGATTCCCGGCCTGGTGGTGATGGCGCTGATCGTCATTCCGTATTTCAACATCAACATCCAGGGCGAAGGCCTCTGGCTGCGCAATAAAGCAAAACGCCTGCGAACGTTCGCCGTTGTTGTGATCGTCTTCTGTGTTTTTCTCGCGATCTTCGAGGTGTGGGTTGCGCTGGTTCCCACGCTCATCGTCGCCGCTTTCATGTTGCTGGCGGCGCAGACCGATCCGCAAATCGCGACCGGATACCGCGCTTCGCTGGCGAGAAAACCTCTCTCCTTCTGGATCATGACGTGGTTTCTCTTCGAACTGGTGGTCTTGACCGCCATTGGCACCTTTTTCCGCGGCCCGGGCTGGTCTTGGGTGCTGCCCTGGAGGGCTTAAGTTATGCAGAAGCTTAAGTCGATTGGGCAGTTCTTCTTCGGCGACAGTGCCCGCGCCTTTGGTTCGTGCAGCATCATCCTGCTCGTGCTGCTGGCGGTTGCGCCGGCCAAAGATTTCTTCAGCCAGTGGCGCCATTATCAGAAGCGCTACCTGCACGTGATTCGCGGTCGCGCCGATGCCGTGACCCTGGAGCGTCACTTCCAGCCAGGCGTTCAGCAGATCTGGATTCCGGAGCAGCAGGTGACCGACCGCTGCACCACCTGCCATCTCGGATTGAAGGAAGCCAGCCTCGCAGACGTCAGCGCGGTTGCATTTCGCAAGCATCCGGTCATTCCACACACGCTGACCGAGTTCGGCTGTACCACCTGCCATCGTGGCCAGGGCGCAGCTACCACGTTGCGAGAGGCGCACAACGCAACCGAGCAGTGGGAGCAGCCGCTGTTACCGGCGAAATTTATCGAGGCGGGATGCGGCCAGTGTCATCTGGAGAAGCAGGCGGCGACACCCTTCCTTAACCAGGGGCGCGAGCTGATCGCCAATCACGGCTGCACGCACTGCCACACGATCAAGCAGGGAGACGGCACGTACCTCACTCCCACTGACGATCCCCCGCCGCTGACGCACATCGCGGACAAGACGACGCGCGAGTGGATTTACGCCTGGATCAAAGATCCGCAGGCCTACGCAAGCACGGCGACGATGCCGAATTATCACTTCAGCGATGATGACGCGCGCGATGTCTCTGCCTTTGTCATCAGCCAGAGCACGCCGCTGACTCCGCCGATCCAGCCGATCAACACGACCGCCAAGGCGCCGGCTGATCCCGCAGCCGGCACAACGTTATACGGACAGTCATTCTGTGCCTCATGTCACGCCACACAGAACGCAGCCGGCACGCTTGTGGGAGGAACGGTTGGTCCTGAGCTGACAGGCATCGGCACCAAAGCAAAGCCCGAGTGGCTGCAGGATTGGGTCGCCAATCCCGATCACTACGATCCCAAGACAATGATGCCGCATTACCGTTTCGACGCGAACCAGGTGGCCACGCTCGTGGGCTTCCTCGAGTCGAAGACGGAACCGGACTTCGTCGCAAACGTGCATCTGGAACCGGCGACGGCGCAGCAGATTGAACACGGCAAGCGGCTGGTGATGGAGAACGGCTGCGCTGCCTGTCATGAAATCAACGGCCTCAAGAAGCCGGAAAACTTCGCGCCCGATCTAAGCCGGATCGGGAGCAAGCCGCTGAATCAGGTTCTCTTCGTGCCCGGGGTCGAGCACACGTTACCCGACTACGTCGGCGCGAAGGTCCGCAATCCGCGAGTCTTTGGACCGTTGCTGAAGATGCCGCAGTTCAAGCTCGCTCCGCAGGAAGTCGACGCCGTGACCACCGCGCTGCTTGCCCTCACCGATCGTGCGCAAACGGAACCACCCGCGATGAGGATCTCGGCGCTCCAGCAGACAAAGTACGAGCCGGCCGGCCATGCCGGCCAGCTGATGAAAGACCTGCGCTGCTTCAGTTGTCACAGCATCAACGGCCACGGGGGAGATATGGCGCCCGACCTGACGTGGGAGGGTACGGCGGTTCAGCGCGACTGGCTGGTGCAGTTCCTGAAGAATCCTGAGACGCTTCGTCCAGCATTGATACGCCGCATGCCGAAGTTCAATCTCGACGACAGCGATATCAACACTCTGACCGACTACATCATGACCGTGTATCAGACGCCGGAGTTCGAGCGCGACTCGCTGTCGGTATCCGATTTCACGCCTGCGCAGATCGAGCAGGGCAGGCAGCTTTTTTACTCCAAATTTGCCTGCCAGTCCTGCCACATCGCCGATTACAGCAAGGACAAAGGGTACATCGGTCCGGCCTTGGCGGGCACTGGAGCGCGGCTGAATGCCGCCTGGGTCTATCACTGGCTGCAAAACCCGCAAGCGTTGCGCCCCGGAACCGTCGAACCTAATCAGCACATGGCCGAGGACGAAGCCCGATCGCTGACGGCATTCCTGATGTCGCTTAAGTCAGGCGGTGCGAAGCAGGCGGTGAAGAAATGAAACGAACACTCTTCGCGTGCATGGCGCTCTTACTTGTTACCTCAGCTTGTTCACGAAAGAGCGCCCAACTGCCCGCCTTGAAAGCTACTGCGACGGGCACTGCCATTGTTGAGTCGAGCGGCGGCAAACAAATTGGTCACATCGGGATGCCACTCGATCAGCCGATCGTGGTTCAGGTCAACGATGCTTCGGGAACTGCCGTTGCGGGTGCGGCGGTCTACATCAGCGGTCCCGCTGGGGTAAGCTTCACTCCCGCTTCGGCGCTGACCGACTCAAGTGGGCAGGTCACTAGCGTCGTCACGCTCGGTCAGCAAAACGGACGCTACAAGCTGGTCTCGAACACGCGGGATTCTTCCGGCAAAAACGTGCAGGTAGTGCTGGAAGAGATTGCCCTCGGCTATCAACAGACGCTGGGGGAGCAGCTGAACAACAAGTACTGTATTCGCTGCCACGACTCGGAGTCGACGCCCGAGCGTGTTTCCAACATGGACAACCTCTCGGTCAAGCCGCATGCGTTTGCCGAAGGCGACGTGCTTAACAAGATGAGTGACGCGGACCTGGTGGCCATCATCACGCACGGCGGTGCTGCGCTGAACAAATCGCCTGAGATGCCGCCCTGGGGATATACGCTTTCCAAGAGCGACATAGCGGCACTGGTTTCGTATATACGCGCAGTGGCTGATCCGCCGTATCAGGCTGGTGGTCTGGTATATGCGCAAAAGTAGTTGTTGTGTGATTTCGCTGGTAACAGGAGAAACGTTGTGAAGATCGCACCTCGGTTCCTTGCGGCCCTGGTTATTGTGCTAACCACGGCTCTCCCTTTGGCCGCGCAAGTCGTCACGCCCACGGAACTGGCGGACCCCAAGGCGCAACATCTCCAGCAGATCCACCTCAGAACGCTGATGGCAATCGGCACGGACATCGAATCGCACCAGTTCCCTTACCCGTTCTACTTCAGCCGCGTGCTCGACGTAGACCAGGACAAGGTGCAAATCGGCGACCAGCGCTCCATTCGTTTCGAGGTTTACAAGGGCCAGACGGTGCTAGAGATCACCGGGAACTACTACGCCTCGTATTCTGCAGAGCGAATGGATTCTTACGCGCGGGTCAAGGAGACCTTTCAGCAAGTAATCATGCCCATTCTGCAGGCGGAAGCGCCGCGCTTTCCCGATGACTCGGAGTTTTCCGCGTTCGCAATTGAGGTGTCGCACCACGTGCGGCAAAAAGTAATGAAACTCAGCGCTGAGCATGCGGAGAATGTCACGGTCATCATCCCCGTCCTGGTTGCGCAGAAGCTGGTAGACGCCAAGACCGACGATCAGCGGCAGGCTGCAATCCTGGAGGCAAGTGTCTTCCTGAACGGCGAACCGTACACGATGTGGTTGCAGGAAGGAGCACCCCCGGAGGAATGGAAGGAACGCCTGACGGCGGCGAAAAAGCCTGCTTTGCAGCCCGTGAGCACCGCGCCCGCGACGGAAGCGCAGCCAAGCCCCTCCGTTTCCGCCAGCTTGATAAGGACGTCGGTTGCGCCGATGCGGATCATCACCCCGGAATCATTGGCCAAGCTGCAGCGCCAGAATGAAGACATGATCAATACCATGACCAAGAAGCTGGCGAGCGAGGCGCACTTTCTGAGTTATGCAACGCCGACGTTCATTGGATTCCGTCAGGGCGCATACTTGCAGCTGTCGATTTCGACGCGTGTCGATTTGCCCGCAGCAAGCTCGCGCTACAAACTGGCGGCGATGGCCTTCGACGATCACGTCTCTCATCTGATCCGGCCGGTGCTGTCCTACTTCCCCGACGAAACAAACTTCGACGGCATCAGCTTCAGCAGCATCATCCACCTGCCTGATGGATCGAGCCCTCTGGCGGTAGAGTACTTCTTTCCTTTTCGCGTGATGCGTTGCTTCGCTAATTACGACTGCACTGGCCAGCAGCTGCTCGACTCGGGAACGGTTGTAATAAACGGCGAACGCGCCGCCCTCGATCTGCAGCTCGCCGAAGGCAAGAACTGATTGTTGAGCGCGTCAGTGGCTGATTGGACGAAACTTGCTGTTCATCGCCCGGCAACCTGTTCTCGCGTCATCCGTGCCATGACTTTCTTCGGGTCGCGAAGCACGTCGTCCGCTGTGGCGCGAGCGAATATGTCGAGACTCCGAGCGATCAGCCCCGTCCATCCCGTCTGGTGACTAGCGCCCAGTCCGGCGCCATTGTCGCCATGGAAGTATTCGTAATACAGGATGTAATCGCGCCAATGTGGATCTTCCTGAAATTTCTTCGCACCACCGTAAACAGGACGCCGGCCGTTAGCATCTCGGAGAAAGATCTTCGATACTCGCCCGGCAATCTCTTTCGCAATTTCAAAAAGATTCATGTACTTCCCTGACCCCGTTGGACACTCGACTTTAAAATCCGGCCCCTAGAAGGGATACATCTGCAAAAGACTGCGGATGATCAAGCCATTGACAGGCATCCAGATGGGTCCGCGCCAGTTCGAATTGCCGCCAAACATCCCAGTGTTCGACTCGGCGGGCAGATATTCGACCTTGTACTCTTGCCCCTGGAGGTAAAACACAAATGGATGATCACGGTGATATTTCGACAACGACCGGATGCCATATGGACTGAGGAATTCGTTCTCATCGAGCATATACGCCAGAATCCGCTGCAGCTTTCGCTTGTTACAAACGGCAGCCAGCCTGCGTCCTGCAAATCCGCCGAGCGACGAATCATCGGCCGTGGCGATCTTTTTCATCAGCTCCGGATGGCGCTTTCGGAACAAATCTAACAGTTGAACAATCCGGGGATGTTGCTTGAATGCCCCGTTTTCGAAGACCGTGGCCGCACACAAGGGTAGCAGCCCCACCATGGAACGAATCTTCAAGCGCGTGGCATCGCCGTTCGGAAAATGCAGCAAATCGTAGAAGAATCCGTCGGATTCGTCCCACATTTCGTCTTGATTTTCGCCGATGCGATCCATGGCATAGGTGATCCAGGCAAAGTGTTCGAGGAAGCGAAATGCAACTTCTTCGTAGACGGGGTCGTACTCGATCAAAATGAGCGCGATTTCCAGCATGCACAGGCAATAGAATGCCATCCAGGCAGTACCGTCTGCCTGATCGAGGTGTCCCCCCGTCGGCAAAGGGGCGCTGCGATCAAAAACGCCAATATTATCCAGCCCCAAAAATCCGCCGGCAAAGACGTTGCGTCCCTGCGGGTCTTTTCGATTTACCCACCAATTGAAGTTCAGCATCAAGCCCTGAAAAGAACGCTCGAGGAAACGTAGATCGGCCCGGCCAAGTTCGGTCTCAATCCGGTAGAGAAACAATGTGGCCCACGCGTGCACCGGCGGATTTACGTCGCTGAAGTTCCACTCATAGGCGGGAATCTGTCCGTTGGGGTGCGCGTAGAGGTTCCGCAACATCAGCAAAAGCTGCTCTTTGGCAAAGTCGAAGTCGACTAGCGAGAGGGCGATGGTATGGAAAGCGAGGTCCCATGCCGCATACCACGGATACTCCCATTTGTCCGGCATAGAGATGACATCGCTATTCAACATGTGAAACCACTCGGCATTCCGCGCGGTACCTTTGCGGGATCCCTGCACCGGATGCGAGTCGTGTTCGAGGAGCCATTTGTCGAGGTCGAAATAGTAATACTGTTTCGACCACAGCATGCCGGCCAGCGCCTGGCGGTGCACGCGCTTTTCGTCTTCGCTGAGGCTCATGGGGGTGATGCGCTGGTAAAACTCATCGGCGTCCGCGATACGCTCCGTGAAAATCTGCTCGAATGTACCGGACTTGGCCGCAGCCACCTGGGCGCTCAAACGCAGGTGCACATTGCTGCTCCCGCCACCCGGAACATCAAGCAGATAGTGTGCGGCTGCCTTGGTGCCCGCTTTCGCGGGATTAACAGCATCCTGCTTTCCGGAGATCAGGTATTCGTGAAAGGCGTCCTTCACATAAGGCGAAGGGTTCGGTTGGCCCCACAACCGGGCGAGGTTGCTTTCGTTTTCCGTAAAGAGTAACTCCTGCGCACCGTCGCACCGGAGAGTGTATTCACCAAGCTCGATGTGTGTAGCCTGCAACGCCTGCTTCCCGGCCTGCCGGATGGTTGGTTTTACCTCGAGGTCCCCCGTCGACCACGTGTTGCGGAACCATAGTGTCGGAAGTAGGTGAAGTCGCGCCGATTCCGGACCACGATTGTAGACGGAGATCCGGATCAAGATATCTTCCGGATCGGCCTTGGCGTATTCGACGAAAACATCGAAGTACCGATCGTCGTCAAAAATGCCGGTGTCCAGAAGTTCGTACTCGAACTCCTCACGCGATCGCCGACGGTTCGTCTCCACCAGATCGCGGTATGGATACTCTCGCTGCGGATACTTGTACAAATACTTCATGTACGAATGTGGGCGTGCTGTCGATGTAGAAGTAATATTCTTTGACATCCTCACCGTGATTGCTCTCGCTGTTGGTCAATCCGAACAAGCGCTCTTTCAGGATCGGGTCGCGGCCGTTCCAGAGCGCCACTGCGAAGCAAAGCTGTTGCTTGTCGTCGCATAGACCTGCCAACCCGTCCTCGCCCCAACGATAGGCGCGAGATCGTGACTGATCATGAGAGAAGTAATCCCATGCATTCCCGTCGGAACTGTAGTCCTCGCGAACTGTTCCCCATTGCCGTTCACTGAGATAAGGCCCCCATTTCTTCCAAGGGATTCCTTGTTCGCGGGCATCATTCAATCGCTTCTGTTCCGTGACCTGCATGTAGTTCAGCGACGCACTTTGCTCCGGATTCATTGAACCCTCCTTCGCTAGTCTTGGATTTGGCGTTCCGCACTGCCTGTCCAGCAGTCGGGGCACCCTGGAGGCGTGCTGGCATGACGCGGTAATGGGGCTGATTCGGCCAATTATAGCGCTGAATTTTAGGACTCGAGGTACGTGCAAAAACGGTTAGCTACTTTTCGGATCACGTCACAAACCCGCATTGCGCTTATAATCGCGGCGTTGGGGGCGATCTGAGGCAAATCGGAAATTGGCGACCAGTCGAACGGAAGTTGAGTGCGTTCGGGGGTCCGCACCGCGCCTACTCGCCGATCGCCAGCGGAGTGTTGAGGGGTCCCTCGATGTGGCACATGGACGTACGTTTAATCGGAGCGCTATTCGACGTTCCCTCCAGCAGTAAGGGCCGGAACTCCCTGTTTCTTCATAAGATCGTTTAGAGCGGGAACATCAACACGAACGATCTCCTGCCAGCTCGAAACTTGCGCTTCCAGCCGATTGTGAAGTTCCTCCATGACCAGCAATTGCTGCTGGGTGGGAGCGCTATCCACACCCTGCATAAGGTCGTTAAAGCTGGCGTACTGCTCATTAAGCATGTTGGGATATCTCAGGTTGCCCTCCGTGCTTTTCATCTTTACTTGAATCAGCTTCTCCTCAACCGGTATCATCTTTTGATCGAGAGCACGGGCGGCGGAGAGCACCTCATTGCCGGATGAGTTCTGCCCCACCCACTTCTGTAGCGCTTCCAGATTGGTGCGCAACGCGCGAATCTGGTTGACCGCGGTGTGCAGGGTGTCGATGTCCTGCCGGACCTTGAGCGTAAGCTCGATTTGCTTCTGCATGTCTGCCGCGGTAACCGAACTCTGTAACCTGGGATCGGGCTTCACCTCCAAAGCGACGGTCTGCGTCACCCCTTTCACTGTCAACTTCACCTGATAAGTGCCTGGGATTACGAGAGGACCGCGAGGAGGCTCGCTCACATAAAACGCTCCGGGTATCTGCACGGGAGAATCGTAGCGGAAATCCCACGCGAATCGGTTCATGCCGGCTTCGGCTGGTAATACATCAGCAGGATGCTCACGATCTGGCCACTCCTGCGGTTGCTCCTGCTTATCTTCTTTGTGATTGGAAAGCCTGCGCACCCGTTTCCCTTGCGCGTCCAGTATCTCCATGGTGATCTCTTCTTTTTCCGCAGGCTTGTTCTTCAGGTAGTAGTACAAAATTGCGCCTTTCGGAGGATTGTCCCCTACCGGTCGCTTGCGATCGACCTCGTCAGGAAAGTGAAGGCGAATTGCTGCCGCAGGTCGATATAGATAGAAATCCGCGCTGGTGGTGGCAGACGTCATTTGCCGCAGCGGAGTGACGTCGTCCAGAATCCAGAAGGCGCGGCCATGCGTGGCTGCAATCAAGTCATCATCTTTCACTGCCAGGTCGTGAACGGGAGAGGTTGGCAGATTCAGCTGAAGCGACTGCCAGTGAGCGCCATCGTCGACCGAGAAATACACACCGGTCTCGGTTCCCGCATAGAGCAAGCCTTTCATTTTGGGATCTTCACGTACGGCTCGCGCATACGCTCCTGGCGGAATGCCGTTCGTGATCCGCGTCCAGGTCTTGCCGTAATCGTGGGTCTTGTAAATCAGAGGATTGAAGTCGTCGAGCTTATGGCGATCGATCGCCACGTAGGCCGTCGCCGCGTCGTAATGCGAGGCTTCAATGATACTCACCAAGCTCCAGTCTGGCATGTCTTTCGGAGTGACGTTGGCCCAAGTTTTGCCGTCGTCGCGGGTCAGGTGTATCAGGCCATCGTCGGTTCCCGCCCACAACATGCCTCGCTGCAATGGCGACTCGGCAAGGGCAAATACCGTGTCGTAATACTCGACGCTAGTAATGTCGAGGGTGATGTTGCCGCCTGACGGCTTCTGCTTGCTCTTATCATTGCGCGTGAGATCGGGACTGATCGCCGTCCAGCTGCGTCCCTGGTCAGCCGTCTTCATTACATATTGGGAGGCGCTGTAAATAACATTTGAGTCATAGGTCGAGACCAGGACAGGTTCAGTCCACTGGAAGCGATACCTGAGTTCGCCGGCTCCATTGCCTGAGGTGTCGAGTGGATATGGCGAGATGTCTTGCGTGAGCTTGGTGCGATGATCATAGCGGGTGATGGTTGATCCATCTGAACCCGCGTAGACAATTTCAGGATCCCGTGGATCGGGAGAGATGTATCCACTCTCGCCTCCACCCACCTCGTACCAGTCCTGCCGGCCGATCACGCCATCGTTGGTTTGGCTGGCGATCGCGACCGTAGTGTTGTCCTGCTGCGCACCATAGATGCGGTATGGCCAATGATTATCAACCGCGACATGGTAAAACTGCGCGGTAGGCTGGTTGTTCTGCTCCGTCCAGGTCTTTCCGCCATCGATAGAGATGGTTACTCCGCCATCGTTGCTATTGATGAGCCGCTGCGGATTGGCGGGATCGATCCAAAGACCATGATGGTCACCGTGCGGCGCGGGCAGTAACTCGAATGTTTTGCCTCCGTCGGTCGAACGGAAAGCGCCGGTGTTCAGCACATAGACCACGTCAGCCTGCTTGGGATCGGCGAATATGTGGGTAAAATACCAGGCACGCTGCCGATAGCGCTCATCGTCGTTGACGCGGATCCAGGAATTACCGGCATCATCGGAGCGATAAAGTCCACCCTCTTTAGCTTCGATCAGCGCATAGACGCGATTGGAGTCCGCTCCTGAAACCGAAATGCCGATGCGGCCCAGAGCGCCAGCCGGCAAGCCGCGACCTTCAAGCTGCTTCCACGTCAGTCCGCCATCCAGCGATTTGTAAAGACCACTTCCCGGCCCGCCACTGCTGAAGTACCAGGGCTGACGGCGCACCTGCCACATGGCGGCGTAAACGATGCTGGAGTTCTTCGGGTCAAAGACCACATCGATGGCACCGGTATCGTCGTTCTTGAAGAGTACCCTCTGCCAGGTTTTTCCACCGTCGGCAGTGCGAAACACTCCTCGCTCAGTATTAGGACCCCAGGCATGGCCAAGCGCGGCAACCAGAACGATGTCCGGATTCCGAGGATCGATGATGATAGCTCCAATGTGGCGCGTGTCTTTCAAGCCTACGTTTTTCCACGTGTGGCCGGCGTCGGTGGATTTGTAGACTCCGTCGCCGTAGGAGATGTTGCCGCGCAAGCAAGCTTCACCCGTACCGGCATAGATCACGTTATGGTCGGCATCGGCTACTGCGATGGCGCCGATCGAAGATGTGCCTTCATGATCGAAGATCGGCATCCAAGTCAGCCCACCGTTCGTACTTTTGAAGATCCCGCCCGCGACCGCGCCGAAGTAATAAGTATTGGGATCGCCGGGAACCCCAGCGACGGCGAGCACGCGACCACCGCGGAATGGCCCGACCTGTCGCCACTTCATGCCATCGATGAAGGCGGGGTTGATTTGTGCTGGTGAGTTGAGAGCAATCAACGGAAACACAAAAAAGCAAAGCGCAAACAAGCGACGCATTAGAGACCTCAGCGTTTTAGAAATCGCCATCGTAACGGGATGTGATAGCGAGATGCAAGCCAGCCGCCGTCAACCACAGGGCACGGGATCCTTCAGCAGTCGAAAGGATTCACAATTCCGTGGAGGACTGTCAACCCACAGACCGCCATAGCCGTACGCAACCAGCACTACAAGCTGGTACAGAATCGGTGGGTCGACTACGACATCCAGACCAACGGTCTGATCCCGATGGCTAAGTTGGAGTTCTATCGGGTGAATGAGAACGAGCGGTTTCCCCTGATCGACAGAGAGGGCTTGGATCTGCTTCTCAAGGGCCTCAACCAGCAGCAGCAAATGAACTTCGATATCTTGCGAAGGCAGATGAATGAGGTGCTCGTCTCAGCGCCGCCGTGTCCGGGTGACGGCAATGGCGATGGCATGGTGGACAATGACGACATATCCGAGTTCTTCCTGATTAGCAACAGCTGGTTCATGTCGAGCCATTACGATTTCAACCTCGACGGCTTTACCGATGTTCATGACCTGATAATTATCTACGATCACTTCGGCCTCTGTCCGCAGCAGTCGCCGACGCCACCGCACTAGCATCTTGCGCTGAGTGGGACGAGTCGACTAGTCCGAGAGGCGCCGCGGAACGGACAAGCCATCCCTCATGGACCGTGGATTCTGACGAACTCGCTGGTAAGCAGGCACCCGGTCGGCCAGCGCGATTCATACTCGCCCCAACAATATCCCAATAACAGTAACCAATTCATAGGTTACTTTGGTTTACGCCGCACCTAGGTAAGTAACTCTCCTTTCCCTAATCTTTCCCTAAGATTTTGACGATGGCTGATTGGTAGCACTGTTTTCTGATATCGATTCCATGTAAGGGACGAACTGTCCATGAAGAAAAAGTGTTGGTTCTGCTCGTTATGTACCTTCACTTCGGTGATCGTCACATTAGTGGTATCCTCTTGCGCCGCCGCCGCGGAGCAAAACATCCCAAAAAGCGCTCGCCAAGCAGGCGAGCAGATGACGATGTCGTTGGTACAGCTGAACGTCGCGTACCGCAAGGCAAGCGATGCACAGCGGCCGCAAGTTTTGGGACAGATGAAGAAGTTAGCCTCCCGGCGTTCCCAGTTGCTGCACTCCCTGCTGGACGAAACGCCGTCCGAGGTTGTGCGCCTGGCGATTCCCGATGCGGTCAGCGCCGGCTTCCCTGCTCCGCTACAGAGCCTTATTGAGCAGCCGGTGGAAGCAGAAGGTACGCTGCAGGTCGCTTATGAGGACGGCTTTGCCCGCGCCCGGCTGCATTACTTTCTGAATACCGTAAGCGAGCGATTGGAAGTTCACTTTGCCATTGCACCATCCACCGGGGTGGTTACGGGTTCGACAGTTCGGATCCATGGCGTCCGGCTTGGCCGGGATGTAGCTGTCAGCTCCGGCAAGGATCGCGGCGGCATGGAACTGCTGCGTCCCGCTCAGCTGGCGGGAACAATGGGGCAATTCAATACCCTGGTCATCATGGTGAACTTCCAGGACAATCCAACCCTCCAGCCGTTTACCGCCGCCACAGTTCAAAACATCGTGTTTACCCAAACCAGCAACTGGGACATGGAAAATTCCTTCCAGCAGACATGGCTGACTGGAGACGTAGCCGGCTGGTTTACGATCCCTGTCTTAAGCACCAACTGCGACACGGGCTCCATCAAGACCGATGCCCGCTCTGCGGCGCAGACAGCGGGATATAACCTCGCCAACTACACCCGCTTCATCTATCTCATGTCCAGCAACACGGGCTGCAGTTCGTGGTGGGGATACTCCATCATCGGCGGCTCCGATGTGTGGGTGAATGGCGAGTACAACATCTCCACCCACGTTTTCGCGCACGAGATGGGACACAACTTTGGCATGTACCATGCGCACACCGTCGACTGTGGAACCTTGGTGATCTGCAGCAGCGGGACCTATAGCGAATATGGCGACTGGATCGACGACATGGGCGCCTCGTCATTCTCCAATTCGGCTGAGTTCGGTGCATTCCATAAAGAACAACTCGGTTGGATCGGCAGCGGTTCGCAGCCTCCGCTGCTCACCGTCACCTCCAGCGGGGTCTATACGCTTGCTCCCTACGAGTCGCAGGACAGCGGCGCAAAAGCGCTAAAGATCCTGCAGTCGAGCAGCACGAATTCCTATTACTACGTGGAATACCGCCAGGCGCTGGGGGCCGACACATTCTTATCCGCGTACTCGGACATCATGAGCGGAGTGGTGATGCACCTGGCGAGTCCATCCAACGCCAACAGCGACGATCTGCTCGATATGACGCCGACCAGCCCGTCCTCTTTCAACCATCCCGCGCTCACCGCAGGCAATGTTTACAACGATGCTGCGGCGGGTGTGAGCATTCAGCCGTTGACGGTGGGCACAACCGCCACGGTGCAAGTAACGCTCAGCAATTCTTGCGCACATGCCAATCCGACGGTAACCATTGCGCCGTCAACCGGGCCGTGGGTTGCGGCTGGTACGCCGGTGAATTTCACGCTTACCGTAACCAACAACGATAGTTCCTATTGCACTTCCTCCAGCTTCAACCTAAGCGATGCGGTTCCCTCGGGCTGGAGCGCAGTGCTTGGAGCACAGTCTCTCACCCTGGCACCCGGAGCACACAGCTCCACGAATCTGCAAGTCACATCGCCTGCGGGTACAGCGAACGGCTATTACAACTTCACAGCGACGGCGAGCAATGCCTCGGCGCCATCGTATGCGGCGACGGCCTCGGCTACGTATGTCGTCTCAAATGTCACGTTGACCATGACGGTCACGACCAACAGCCAAAGCTACACCCGCGGTCAGACCGTCACCATTACGTCCACAGTATTGGCCAATGGCCAGCCGCAGCCAGGCGCCAACGTCACGGTAGTGATCACGAAGTCCGATCACACAACCGTCACCCTGACTGGCACGACGGGCAGCGCGGGAACGTCGGTTGTCACATATCGCCTAAGAACGCACGATCCAACTGGCACATACACTGTCCAGTCCAGCGCCTCGTATAACAGTCAGCAGGCGCAAGCCAGCACCAGCTTCACGGTGCATTGAACGCAAGGCGAGACGGCGAAATTCTTAGCTCGCAAGAAGAAGGGTGCCGAAGTTCGGCACCCTTCTTTGTCCCTACCACAGGACCGTTGCTGATGGTTAGAGGAGAATGGCCGGCCCGGCGGGTACCGGGCCGGCCACATTGGTTAGAAGGTCGGACTGCAGACATTGCCCGCTGGGGCTATGCCTGCGATCTGATTGTTGAAGTTGTCAAAGCTGTCCTTCGCGTACACCTGTTTCGGGTTCTTGTTCTGGTTGTACCAGACCGCGCCCGTGTTCGGGGAGGCAACGGGCGTGCCATTTCCTCCCGTTGAATTCGCGTTTGCGTAGGCCAGCATGTTGCTGATCGTGGTTCCCAGACAGGGTGGAGTGGTGACGATGCCGAATTCGTACCTGGCATCTTCATACATACCGCTGCAGGAACCACCGCCGCCGGAGTCGATCATGGAGCAGATGTGCGACAAGTCTATGGCGACCCCTCCGAGTGCCGGCTGGCTGCCCCCAAGCCCGGTGTAGCCACCGATCTTGTTGCCGCCCAGGCCAGGCGTACTGAAGTACACGTCAAGGGCCGTTGCCAGCATTTGCGCCCTTAGCATCGGGTTGCAGGTGCTACCGCCGCAAGTGGCCGCGCCAATCACGTTGGAGACGTAGGTGGCGATCTGACGGCAGGTCGCGGTGGCACTCAGGTCCTTGAACGGGTTATAGCCCGTCAGGAAGGCATCGAGCGTCGTCCCTTGCCCACCGCAGTAGTTGGTGATGATCCCCTGGCCGTTGGGGCCCTTCCAGAAGCCCATCGTCAGCGCGCCCGTCCTCGTGTTGCATACGGTGACGGTAACCTGGTTCGACGAGCCCCCGCCCATGATCTGTGCGGTGTTGTTATACGACACGCACGCTGCCGGAGGTGCATTGTTATCGGTAATCGTGTACGTGAACACGCCCCATTGCGGTGAAGCCAGATTGGTAACGCCGCAACCCGGGCTGCCGTTCGGGGTCGTGGTCGTGACACTTACGGTTCCAAGCGTGGCATTGCATCCGCTGGGATACATGCTGCTTTGCACGTTATCGGTGATGGTCAGCGTGTTGAACGTGTACGGTGCCGTGCCGTTGACGCTGTTGTCAGGCACAATTCCGGTGACAACCATCGCAGTCGCGGTGTTAGTCCCGGTCACCAGGGTTGGGCGGGTGCTATACGTGCAGGTGTAAGGCAAGGTGACTTGGTTGCTCTTCGCGATCGTCACGCTCGATCCGCCTGTCACGACGCAGTTCCCACCACTATCGATGGAATCCGTCACGTTGGCGATGATGTCCTCCCAATCGTTGGGATTCATTACCGTGATACTGCCCGCGACCTGCCACCCGCTTTCGGTGACTGTCACGGTGTAATGGAAGGTTACGGTTCCACCCGACTGCTCAACCTTCGTCCTATCCACACTCTTGCTGATGCTCGAGTTGAACGTAGCGGTCGCAGTCTTCGACACCGTGAGGTCCTTACCCACGCAGTGCTTGACTTCCGCGCTCGACGTGCCGGTCACGTTCGTATTGGTGGTAAAGGTGGCGGTATTGTCGTGAAGCGTGCAAGTACCTGCATGATCGCCAGTGAAGGTGATTGTGTAGGTAAAGGTTGTAGCCGCTCCATTCACACCGCAGGCGAGACTGCCGGGGTCGCCGTTGAACCCAACACTGGCCGCAGTACAGGATGTGCTGTTGTCGGTGTTGATGGTAGCTGTCCCCAGGTTTCCACCCAAGGTATCCGTAACCGTGACGCTAGTGTCGGCAGCGGTAAAATCATACGCCGCAGTTGTCGAGTCCACCTGAGGTCCACCGGGCCAGTTCAGACTGACTGTGTTTGTCCCGCTGCCGGGATTGGTGGTGAACGTACAGCTGTAGTTCAGGGTGACGGTATTCATCGACGGGACGGTGATGGTAGCGCTGTTTGTCCCGCCTCCGCCCTCGACGGTGCACGTTCCGCCGTTGTCGATGGTATCGGTAATTTGGACACCGTCGGCCTCGGCAGTGCCGGGGTTATTGATGGAGATCTGGCCGGCCACGACCCAGCCGGTGCCGGCATCGTGAGTGACGACCACGTTGTAGGTAAACGTGGCGTTACCGGTGTTGTCGATCTCGGTGTGCGTTGCACTCTTCTGAATCGTCCAGTTGAAGTTGTTGCCTCCCGCGGCCGTCTTGCTGAGTAGCAACGGCGGCGGCGTGTTACCGCCCGGGGGCTGGTTTCCGAAGAACGGAGCAATCACGGCATCGGCGTTGTCTACCATGACGGTGATCACCCATGGAGGCGAGGCCCCTCCCGTGACCATGCAACTGGCATCACCATCGGGGTCGTCTGACCCGGTGACAAATTGGCAGGCGCCAGTCGGAGGAGCAGTCTGCGTGAAGCCGGTCATACTTCCTTCGGTTAACGTGACCGTTGCCTGGCTCATACCATGCAAGCCAGAGACCGTGAACGTCGTGCAGCCGTCCTGATCGGTGTTCTGTGTGACTCCACTACCGGTATCACCATCCACGCCCGTTGCAGTGATCGGCCAACCGGCAGTCAGGTAGTCCTGGTTGTCGAAGGTTCCATCGCCATCGACGTCAATGAACTTGCACGCCGTTACGTACGCAACCCCGGGAACTCGGACCTTGAAGTTGTCGGTCTTGCTCTCGTCGTTGCAAAACCCGTAATTGGATGCGCAATTAACCGGATCATAGTTTGTTGCCGGTGTGATCCAGACTTTGTATTCGCCGCCGTGATTGGGCGTGTCGCAATAAGACTCGGAGCCCGGCGTACACGATGGGGGTACGCCCGTCGGGCAGCCGGTTGCGCCGCAAAGCTGAATCGGCGTCGATCCGTTAGCCGGATTGTTAGCCCCGTTCAGGTGATAGCAACCGGGGTTCCCAAAGCTGTCTATGGGATGACCAATCACCACGCCACCTGAGACCTGCAAGACTCGACACGAGATGTCGTCCTGCGACAGCAAGACCGCACCACTGGGATCGGTGACTTGGAAATAGTAATCGCCGTCAGGGAGTCCCTGGCCATGCATGTTCTGCGGACCGCCGTCCAGATACACGTCGGTTTTCAGATGATAGATGTTCCCGTTGACGGTCTGACCGTTAGGCAAGGTGGTGTAAATTGCACCGTTAATGTTGGCCGCTGCCGGCAATGGCAACAACATGCCGATAATGCAGCAGGTGAAAAGACACTGCAGCACAAGCTTTCGAGCTTTCATGGTTGATCTCCTGATTGCGGGCTTCTTTAACCAGAAGATGCGCTCGTAGCATTCTGACGAAGTGGCTGGACGACTCGAGGATTTGGGGGCCGACCGATTCGTCTTTAGCTACGAGATAAGAAGCGGTTCCACGAACCTATCTGGGATCAGGGCGCAACGTTTACGAAGAGCCGCAAATTGCATCGTAGTGGCGCACTGATTTTCAACAGCGTCTGTGGAAAAAACAATCCCGCAGATGTGTCGAATTCGGCCACCATCAAGTGGACGCGTGAACTGCAAACTACATTGTCCCGATGTGGGACTTATTACATTCACCCATCGTGGCGAATTTGGATGGCATTATTGCCGCAGAGGTGGCGAATTTTATGCAGCATAAACAGGACGGCTGGCCCGACAACTATATTGTCAGAACGTGTATTACCACTCCTCCCCTAACGTGCGACTAGTGGTGCTACTTAGTACCGCATTTTGTGCCAGCTAACTTCAGAACTAAGTTTGGGTGCTATCACGACAGTGCGTAACTTGTGAGTCAAACCGGCCATACCTATCTCGGCAGATGCCCACGAAGGTTCTATAAATTCCGGTAATCACGTTCCTGTATATCTACTTGAGGTTGTTATTTAAGAAAATAGTAGTTCCCGGTTATCGTTGTAGCATCGCATGGAGACTAGATGAAATACCAATGCTGATGTGAATTACATGAATAGCCGGAAAATAAACTGTTTTTCTTTTGACATGTGTTTTGCTGCGAGCAGATAATTCGTGCCCTATGGAAGGTTCGACTTCCGACAAGATTAGGCAGTATGTTTACGTCCACTACATTCTGCCAAGTCGATTGCGGCAAGAGCAGTCGGTGAGTGTACGAGCAGGCGATGTAGCAAAAGCCTTACACCTGCGAGGCCGGGTGATCCTTGTCTGTCAAGCTATGCGTACCTTAAAACTAGAGAAGCAGTTCGGGGTCAAATTATCAGGACGTTCTGGCTCCGCAACTGCAGCGAACGCAACTTTTACCTTTGACGTTGCTAGTAAACAGTAGTGATCGTTCACCCTCAACTTCTATCTACCTGGGTCCTAGATTTGCGGACCGGCGTAGGAATTTTCCAATCTCTCCGCGGAATTACAGCAAAGGTTCGCAGCGCGGCCTAGCGCTCAACTTCTCCAGCGGGAACATTCTCCTCCAGATATCGCAAGATCAGGCTGTGTACGTGGAACGAAGTACCCGGTCCCTCTGAGATGGAGTGCGTCCGATTCGGATAATCCATCATGTCGAAAGGTTTCTCCAGCTCGACCAGGCGATTGATAAGCAGTTCGGTTCCCTGGAAGTGAACGTTGTCATCGCCCGACCCGTGCACGATAAGCAGTTTGGCGTTCAGGCCCTGGGCGAAATTGATTGGTGATCCATCGTGATAACCCTTGGCGTTTTGCGCGGGTAAACCCATGTACCGTTCCTGATAGATGGTGTCGTAATGACGCTGATCGGCAACGGGCGCTACTGCGATTCCTGCACGAAAGAGCCCAGGGTAGCGAAACATCATGTTGAGCGTGTTCGATCCCCCACCGCTCCAACCCCAGATTGCCAGGCGCGAGGAATCGACGTATGGGCGCTCTTTGGCCAGCTGCCGAATCGCCTCGGCTTGCTGCTCCGACGACAGCACCCCAACGTCACCGTACACGATCTTGCGCCACTCACGACCCTTGGGAGCAGGAGTCCCTTGATTGTCGAAACTGACTACCAGGTATCCCTGGCGTGCGATGAGCGCGTGGAACAGTCTGCGCGATCCACCCCAGGAATCCGTCACTGTCGCCCCTGCCGGCTCGCCATAAACATAGACCAGCACGGGATATTTCTTGCCGGGATCGAAGTTCGCCGGCTTGATTATCCATCCGTCCAGCTTTACTCCAGGGCTGACGGGCAGTTGGAAGAATTCGGTGGGGGCGGAGATCACCTTCTGCACCTTGCGCGTCAAGTCGTCGTTTGCCTCGAGCGTGCGAACTACTTTGTGGTCCGGCAGGCTGACCAGCTGTGTGACTGGCGGATGATCGAAAGTTGAAAACGTGTGCAGCGCCCATTTGCCGTTCGGGGCAATGTCATAGGAATGCGTGCCCGGCTCGTTGGCCGGAGTGACGCGCTCCGGCGTTCCACTTCCGTCAATACGCGAGCGGTAAAGATATTTGCGGGTAGCGTCGTCGGGAGAGGCGATGAAATAGAACCACTCGCCCTCTTCGTCTGCTTTGATCTCCGCGATTACATCGGCAGCAAAATTTGTGATGAGGGTCGGCTTGCCATCAGCCAAAGAGATGACATAAGCATGGCGCCAGCCATCGCGCTCGCTCAACCACAGCAGGCCCTTCCCCTCCTGGACCCAATCGAGCGACCGCACATACTCAACCCAAGCTGGATCTTTGTCTTCGAATAAGGTCCGAATTTCCCCGGTCTGAACATCGGCCAGCTGTACCTGGTTGAGGTTTTGCAGCCGATTCAGATATTCGATGACCAACTGCCGGCTGGAGCTCTTCACCCATTCCATGCGGGGAACATAATGTTCGCGCGGATCACCGGGCAGAGCCATCCACTTGGTCGGCCCACCTTTCGCCAGCACTACGCCGATCTTGACCGCGGAGTTCGTGGTACCCGGCTGGGGATACGAGTACGTTGTCACCAGCGGGTATTCTTCTTTGGTGTCGTTGATGAGCGAGAACTGGCCGACTCCCGTCGTGTCGAACTGCCAGTAGGCTATCGACTGGCTGTCAGGACTCCAGCGGAATGCATCCCGCAGGCTCAACTCTTCCTCCGTCACCCAATCGGTCGTCCCATTGATGAGGGCCGCAGAACCATCCTGCGTCAGCGCCCGGATCTGGTCCGTTACCAGGTCCTGCACATAGATATTGTTGGAACGGACGAACGCCACGCTCTTGCCATCGGGAGAAAACTTGGCAAACATCAGCGACGACTCGGGAGCGTCACCGCCTACCTTTCTTAATCGGCCGCTAGCCGTGTCCAGGACCCAGTAATCGCCGCGCGTGTTCAGCCGCCACACCTTTTTCGTGTTCGTAAAAATCAACAGCTGCTTGCTGTCTTCCGACCAGGTGTAGTCATCGATCTTCATCGCCGAAGCACCGGGTGTCGCAAGCAGCTTTTCGGCGGAAACAAGTACGGTGCGCTTTCCTGTCGCGGTCTCGTATTCGACGATGTCCTCGCCCTTCGCGACCGTCGCAGACGGCTCAACCGTCGTATATGTCGAGCCCTGATTAAGCCAGCGCGCCGGACCGAAGCGTTTCGCATCGAACTCGTGCTTATTAAAGATAGCGGCGAGCGTGTCGGAAACCTGCTGTGCTTGAACTGCACCTGGCACCAACAGAACGATCAGCCCAGCCCAGGCAAGACAAACGGGCAATGATTTTCTTGAACTCATCGGAAGGCGAACACGATCGATATTGAACAGCAACGAAGCAGAGAAGAGTCTAGCGGGACGGCGACACTGTCTGCAAACGACAGTTCACAAACAATTTATCCTAAGCTCTAGCACGTAGGTGATTGCGATCCGAAGGGATGGCCGGCCATCGACTGCTTCGCCGGATCAGCACCCTGTTGCGAGCGCGTCCCGGGCCATCGCCTCGTCCCTGAAAATCGTCGCGCCGATATCCCCCAGTCCCTGGCGCGCTGAAGTTGAGTCAAGACGCATGGCCTTAACGAGATTCCCATCTCAGCCAGCCAGGCAGCTTTTTTGCTTGCCTTTCGAATGGGCGCAGGCCGACAATATTGCTAATGATGGGGGGACCCTTCCCAGCTTTCGGGAATGGTTCTTGTAACAGCGCCCAACAGCTCTCAATTTGCACGGGCAACGGTAGCTGGGGCTACCAATTACACTTCCTCAAACTCATATAGCCTGCCACTCGACTCTTGGGGCGCGAAGTCAGAAATCAAACGCGATAAAGCGCTGGGAGGAATAAATGCAAAACCTGATCAAGAAAGTGCTGCCTACGCTGTTGATGTTTGCTGTCCTGATCTCGCTGGCTCTGCCCATGATGGCCGCCAACGACGAACAAACTCTTCGCAATGCCGCCAACGTATTGCAGGCGATGCTTGACAGCAAGGACGTTCCGGCGAGCATCGTTGCCAAGGCGGATTGCATTATCGTTCTGCCAAGCGTCAAGAAGTTCGCCATCGGCATTGGTGGAACCGGAGGCCGCGGCCCGATGAGTTGTCGCGAAGGCAAGAGTTTCAATGGCAAATGGTCGGCGCCCGCCATGTACTCCATAGGCGGAGCCAGCGCTGGCTTGCAACTGGGCGGTACGGCTACTGATTTCATTCTTCTCATCATGGCGCCCGCAGCAGTAGACAAGGTGCTGGACAGCAAGGTTAAGGTTGGCAGCGACGCAACGGCGGCGATGGGCCCCGGAGCTAGCGCAGGAAGCTCGGTCGGCGGAGCAGACATTCTGACCTATTCCCGGACTTCGGGAGCATTCGCCGGCGTATCCCTTAATGGCGCCTCGCTCGATCCTGACGGTGACGCCAACAAACGCCTCTATGGAAAGACAGTAAGCGCTCGCGAAATCGTTACTGGCAATTCCATCAAACCTACCTCTGGAGGCGAATCGTTTGTTACGCTGCTCAACAGCAAAGCCGCGAAGCATATGTAATACGCTTGTAATTGCATGGGTCGCAGTTGAGGCGATTATCCTAGCCTCGGATATCGCCAGTGACGGTTACGCATCGCAGTCCGGATAACGGCTGAGAGGGAGGATTGTCTCACCGGCCCCTAAGAGTGTGGCACGCACTTACTGCTTCCTCTGGGAAGTGCGTTGCCCCACTTTGCAACCTGATCGATCGGCTCCCTCCGGCAATGATCCGTGCTGGGGGGCCGATTTTTGCCTTCCTTTACGAATATCCATTTTCATGGTCTGAATCGCTTCGCATCCGAGCCAAGAAGATGCATTATTCTTGTCGTTCCCAACTTCTTGCTTGAATGAGGCCTGGATCTTGCATCTTTGGTTTTCCCCCGCGAGTGAGGTTCCGATCTATCGTCAGCTAGTGACCCAGGTGTCGCTGGCAATTCTGAGCGGCGATCTGAAGCCCGGCGATCGATTACCCAGCACCCGTGAGCTGGCACGACGGTTCTGTATTCATCCGAATACTGTGAGCGCAGGCTACCGGCAGCTGGCGCGAGAAGGGTTGGTGGAATGCCGGCACGGAAGCGGAGTGTACATCAAAAACGACGCAACTCCGCCGTCGACACCGGAACAGGTTCTTGACCAGCACATTGCCGCGTTCTTCCGGGCAGTGCGCGAGTTGCGGCTACCGGCAGCGGCGATCAGGCAGCGCGTGGCCGAATGGATTGCGTCGCCGCCGCCCGATCATTTTCTATTGATCGATCCCGATCCCGATGCGCGGGAGATTCTGCTCTGCGAGATTCGGCAACTAACCGACTGGCCGGCATTGGGAGTCTCGGTCGAGGACGTGGTCAAGCCAGAGGCCCTGCTGGGGGCAGTTCCGCTCTGCTGGCCAAGTCAAGGCGAGATGGTTCGCGCAGCCTTGCCGGCCGGTATTGAGCTCGTCACCCTGCAGATCCGATCGGCAAATAAGTGGCTCGATCCGGAGCTTCCGTCGTTCACGGGAAGACTGACCGGGGTGGTTTCAGCGTGGAGTGATTTTCGCGAGATTGCCAAGACCATGCTCGCAGCCGCGGGTATCGATCCCGATCTGCTGGTAGTGCGTAATCCACGGTGGCCGCGCTGGTACCGGGGTCTTGAACAGACAGGCGCGATTATCTGTGACGTACATACCGCAGCTACGCGCGAATTGCCTAAGGGGCCGCGGGTCTTTGTCTTTTCTGTCCTCGCCGACGCTGTCCGGGTAGAATTGAGCCGTTTCTCGCAAAGCTCATAATTTGTGACACTCGCGAAAGTGTCTGGAACGCCCTTTTTCCAGCGCTTCCCACGGCTAATCTCTAGCCATCTCGTTGCCGGGCGGAGGTCAAAACCCATGCACTCCCTTTCCAGCGATTCTGCAGTAATTGGCCAGGTTCCCGTGGCCGCCGATGAACTGCGGAGCCGGCGAGGTTTTTGGGCGCTAATCGCTACGCAATTCCAGGGCGCCTTCAGCGACAACATCCTGCGCAACCTGCTGTTGTCGATGATCGTCGGGATGAATCTGGCGAAGAGCGACCGCGAGACGTTCGTTTCGGTGGTGACGTTTCTCTTTTCGGTCCCCTTCCTGGTTCTCAGCATGCCGGGCGGCTGGCTCGCGGATCGCTTCAGCAAACGCCAGATCACGATCTGGACAAAGGCACTGGAGTTCGGATCAATGCTGCTGGCGACGGTGGGGCTGGCCACGCATACGTTCGGACTTTCGCTGGCGGCACTCACGTTGGTTGCGAGCCAGGCAGCGCTTTTCGGCCCCTCGAAATACGGGTTGCTGCCGGAACTTCTGCCGGAAAAGACCTTGTCCTGGGGCAACGGTGTAATCGAACTCGGAACATTTATTGCAATCATCCTCGGCACGGTCGCCGGGGCCTGGATGGGGGAGCACTTCGGCACACACGAGGTGTATGCCGGTTACGTCCTGATGGGTCTCTCGGTGATCGGACTTGGGACGAGTCTGGCGATTGATAAGGTCCCGGCCGCGGCGCCAGAAAAGCCCTTCCGGCTGAATGTTGTTGGCGATCTTTGGGTACAGATCGGAAAGATGCGCCGCGACCGCGCTCTGTTTCTCGCGGTGCTGGGCAATACCTACTTCTGGTTCCTGGGTTCTCTGCTGTTCTCGACGATCGTGGTCTACGGTCCCGACGTACTGCACATCGGGCAAAGCAAGACAGGCTATCTGAATGCGACGCTGGCGTTAGGCATCGGAGTTGGCAGTCTGGCGGCGGGATGGGTCAGCGATAACAAAATTGAGTACGGCCTCATTCCGCTGGGCTCGATCGGCATGACCTGTACGGGCCTGGCGCTCGGCATTACTCCACATGGATTGGTTGGATCGGCGGCGCTTCTCGGTTTGCTGGGCTTCTGGGCGGGGTTCTTCGCCGTGCCCGTAAACGCGCTCATCCAACATAAGCCTGCAGAGCACGACAAGGGCGGCATCATTGCCGCAGCGAACCTGTTGTCATTCGTCGGTATCGCGATTTCGTCTGCCGTCTATTTCATTTTCACCAATTACGTTCATCTCGATCCGCGGGGCGTGATCGTGGCGGCGTCTTGTATCACTGCCCTTGGCACAGCTTATGTTCTGTATTTGTTGCCTGAATGGTTCGGAAGGCTGATCCTGTTCTTCGCGACGCGAACGGTGTATCGCGTTCACGTGATCGGACGCGACAACTTCCCTGAGAAGACCGGGGCGCTGCTGGTTTGCAACCATATGTCGTTTGTCGATGTGGCGCTGCTGGTGGCTGCGACGGATCGGCCGATCCGCTTCCTGATGTACAAAGGCATTTATGACCATCCGGTCGTCAAGCCGTTCGCCAAAATCGTGAAGGCCATTCCGATCTCCAGTGAACAGCACCCGCGCGAGATGCTGCACTCCCTGAAAGTAGCGAGTGACGCGCTGCGGAACGACGAAATCGTATGCATCTTCGCCGAAGGCCAGATCACGCGTACGGGACAACTGCTGCCCTTCCGCCATGGACTGGAACGCATCATGAAGGGCGTTGACGTCCCCATCATTCCTGTGAATCTGGACGGTGTCTGCAAATCCTGTACCTGGGACCGCACTTCGGCTGCCGTCGAAGACGGCGGCATCGGCAGCATCTTCAGTTTTGAACGTGGACGCTTTCTGTGGAAACTGCCCAAGCCACCGCGTTCCAGACGCGCAGGTCTTACATGAAACCGTTAGACAGGGCATTCGTGCACACGGCACGGCAGCGGCCCTGGCAATTTTTCATGGCAGATGGGAAGACGCCGAAGGTTTCG
>Ga0126381_100001008_pt1 | contig 30676 bp, 31 predicted proteins | sample PanSoiMetPlot_28_FD_96465 | JGI IMG/M metagenome (GOLD analysis project Ga0126381, IMG submission 96465) | Tropical forest soil microbial communities from Panama - MetaG Plot_28 | ecosystem: Environmental > Terrestrial > Soil > Tropical forest > Bulk soil | place: Panama | collected 2016-02-17 | reverse complement strand
CGAACGCATAGCAAAAGCGATCGCGCGCTCTGGGCTTTGCTCGCGCCGCGACGCCGAACGGCTGATCGCCGAGGGACGGGTCAGGTTGGACGGCGAGACCGTGACCAGCCCTGCCCTCAATGTCACGGGTCACAATGTAATTCAGGTCGACGGCAAGCCTTTGGACGAGCGTCCACCGGCACGGCTCTGGCGCTACCACAAGCCCTCAGGGCTGGTGACTACCCACAAGGACGAGAAAAGCCGGCCCACAGTGTTCGCCAGCCTGCCCCCTTCCTTAGGCCGGGTCGTGTCGGTGGGTCGCCTGGACTTCAATTCTGAGGGCCTTCTGCTCCTCACCAATGACGGCGAAATCGCGCGGCGGCTGGAGCTTCCCGCCGCGGGCTGGGTACGCAAATACCGGGTAAGGCTGTTCGGCAAAGTCACCCAGGCCGATCTCGACAGGCTTGCCACCGGCATCACCATTGCCGGCGTGCCTTATGGGCCCATCGTCGCAGATCTGGAGCGCAGCAAGGGCGTCTATTCCTGGGCCACAGTCTCGCTCAAGGAAGGCAAGAACCGCGAAGTCAAGCGGGTGATGGAAAGCCTGGGGCTGAAAGTGGCGCGCTTGATTCGCATCGCCTATGGCCCGTTTCAGCTCGGGCAATTGGCAGAAGGCCAAGTCGAGGAAATTCCCGCCCGGTTGTGGCGCGAGCAGTTGGGAATTGGCCGCAAGAAACGGGAGCGTCATGACGCACCCTGGACGCGGGAAAAGAAGGGCGAGAAGGCGTCTACGGGTTTGATAAAAACCAAGAGAAGCTGATAGAAGCGCCAGCGCAAAAAAACGGCGAGAGCCCAGTGAAAAACAAAAAACCCAAGCTGCCGCCGCCCTTTGCCGCCGAGACCAAGGACATGCGTTTCGCGGGAACCTTTGAGGTGCTCGTGCCCGTACCTGACCGTAACAAGCCCCACAAAGTGCCCCTGCAGTTCCAGAGCCTGAATGAAGCGGAAGCCTGGCTGCACAGCGCTGAAGGCAGGGAAACCGTCAGCGGGATCCTGGAATCCTATCAGGGGAAATAAGCCACACTCCTGCGTGGCTTTCGTGGCCGGACGAGGTTTCAATTTGCCCCAACCCCCGGCAGGTTATATTCCCCGAGCTAGGCTTCCGGTTACGGAATGAATCGACCAGTGTAACCGCTTCGGCCGCGCTCCGAATTGAGGGGAAAGTGGCCCAATTGATAGCCGCCGAAGCCCAATATCGTGACTGGATGCTGGCGGGTCTTGGTGGCGACCGCGCCGCTTATTCCCGTCTCTTGGCTCAATTGAGCGGCAATCTGCGCGCATATTTCGCCAAGCGGATCGGGGCTGACGCCGAAGATTTGGTTCAAGACACGTTGATAGCAATACATACAAAGCGCGCCACCTACGATCCGGACCTGCCTTTCACGGCATGGGTGCATGGCATCGCGCGCTACAAGCTGATCGACGCTTGGCGCCGCGACCGGCGTCGTGCGCTGGTGGCATTGGAGGACGTGCCGGACATTTTCGCCCATGACGCCGCCGAAGCGGCGGGCGCCAAGCGCGATGTCGAAAAGCTGCTGGCCAAGCTACCCGCGCAAAAGCGCGATCTGGTGCGGGCGGTGAAGCTGGAAGGTCGTTCCATTGCCGAACAGGCCGAGGCGACCGGCCTTTCCGAGACCGTGGTCAAAGTGACCGTGCATCGCGCGGTAAAATCGCTGGGGCGGGAATTGGGGGACCGTGGTGAGAACTGAAGAATTAATTGCTTATCTTAGCGCCGATCTCGAAGCGGCGCCGGTCCGCTCGGTGAGCCGGGTGCTCGGGATGGGACTGGGCCTGGGCTTTCTCCTATCCGGCCTTCTGATGCTGGTGGCGATGGGACCGCGGCCGGACCTGGTGGCCGCGATGGCAGGCGGCAATTTTTGGATGAAGCTCGCCTACACGCTCAGCCTTGCCGGCCTGGGGTTATGGATGGTGGAGCGTCTGGGCCGTTCCGGCGCCAGCGCCGAAAGACCAGCAATCATGCTGGCTGTGCCGGTGATCCTGCTTCTTGCGGCGGCTCTTGTGCAGCTGAGCCAGCCGGGCGCCGACCGCTATCATCTGTTGCTTGGCGATTCCTGGAAGGTCTGTGCCATCGATATTCTCGCGCTCTCGGCCCCCATGTTCGTCGCCATGTTCTGGGCGTTGCGCAAATTGACGCCCACGCGACTGGGTTTGGCCGGCGCGGGCGCGGGACTTCTGGCCGGTGCCGCTGGAGCCAGCGTTTATGCTTTCCACTGTGTGGAGTATACCGCGCCCTTCATTCTGATCTGGTACACGGCAGGCATCGCGCTCGCAGCAGCGATCGGCGCGAGCCTCGGCCGCTGGGCGTTGAGGTGGTAATCATACGTGCTGCCCACCATTGATGTGGAGCTCGGCGCCGGTTACATAGGATGACTGGTCAGTACACAGATAATAAATCGCCTTGGCCACTTCGGCCGGTTCTCCCAGTCGGCGAAGCGGAATGGCTTCCACCAGCCTCTCGGTTCCTGGCGACAAGATTGCGGTGTTGATTTCGCCTGGTGCAATCGCGTTCACGCGCACGCCTAGGGGCCCGAAATCCGCCGCCATCTCGCGCGTTAGCGCGGCCAGCGCCGCCTTGGAGGTGGCATAAGCCGCACCCGCGAAGGGGTGAACGCGCGAGCCGGCAATAGAGGTGATGTTGACGATGGTGCCGTGCGCCCTGGCCAAGGCCTCTCTCAGCCCCTGAGCCAGCCAGATGGTGGAAAAGAGATTGACCTCGAAAATGTGCCGCCAGGTTTCCATATCGGTCTGGAGCACGCCCAATCTCTGACCGTCATCGTCCTTGGGCGAAATTGCAGCATTGTTGACCAGGGCATGCAACTTGCTGTCCTTGAGCCGGGCCTTCATCTCGGCGCTCGCGCGTGCTGTGTCCACGGGATCGGCGAGGTCCACCTGGATGTGATCTTCCGGTCCGGCCGCCCAGGGGCAATTCTCCGGAAAAGCGTGGCGCGAACAGGTAATTACCCGCCAGCCCGCGCTGGAGAAACGCTTCACCGTGGCGTGGCCGATCCCTCGCGAGGCGCCGGTAAGGATGAGTGTGCGCTGTTCATCATTTTGGGATTTGGGATCGGCCATGGCTTGAGCTTAACATCGCAACTCTTCCTTGTCCGGCCGAAATGCATATCGAGAATATCACCGCGATCGCCCTGGTCCTTGCCGCCGCCGTGGCACTGGGCTTCGCCATGAGCCGGGTGCGTGCGCCGGCGGCGGCCGGCTTTATCCTGGTGGGCGTGGCGCTGGGCCCTTCGGGGCTGGGGCTGATCGAAACCTCGGACTCGATCGAAACCCTGGCCGATCTGGGCGTGCTGATGCTGCTGTTCATTATCGGCATGGAAATGCGGCTGCAAGCCTTCCGCAAGTCCCTGCCCCTGGCGCTCACCGTCACCGCACTCACCATCGTCATCATCGTCTCTTCGGTGCTGATGTTCACCATGCTCGTGCGCGGCGAAGTGCTGAGTGGCGCGGTGATCGGCGCAATGTTGTGCATTTCTTCGACCGCGGTCGCGATGAAGATGATGGAGGACGCCGGCGAAAAAGACAGCGCGGCCGGACGTCTCGCCCTGGCCATCCTGGTGGCGCAAGACCTGGCCGTGGTGCCGCTTCTCCTGATCACAAATGGGTTAGGCACGCCACCAACATATTTGAGCGAGGGTTTGATCGTTCTGAAATTGCTGCTGGCGCTGGTGCTACTGGGCGGCTTCGTCGCTATCCTGGGCAAGATTAAGAGCTTCCGCTTTCCTGGATCGGAATATCTGCTGAAGGATTTCGACGTCGGCACGTTGGGCGTGTTGGGTATCTGTTTTGCCTCCGCCACCGTTTCCGGCCTCTTGGGGCTGTCGCCGGCGCTGGGCGCTTTCCTGGGCGGGTTGGTCGTGGGCCATTCCACGCTTCGCCGCGGCGCTCTTACAATGGCCCAGCCGGTGCAAAGCATTCTTCTGTTCGTATTTTTCTTATCGGTGGGGCTTCTCATCGATCTTCGCTACCTCATCGCCCACGCCTGGGTGATCCTGGCCGCCCTTGCGGTAGTGACGGGCGGCAAGACCTTCCTCAATTGGCTGTTGCTCATGCTGGCAGGGGAAAGTTTCGGGACCGCGCTGGAAGCCTCGCTATTCCTGTCGCCGGTGGGGGAGTTCTCCTTCGTGATTGCCAGTGCCGGCGTCACAGCGGGCGTACTCTCCGAATCCGGTCACAAGCTCGCCATCGCAGTGATCGCCATGTCGCTGCTGGTAAGCCCGCTCTGGTTCCTCGCCGCCCGTGTCGTCCACGGCATTGTCCAGAGTCAGGCGGCGCGGGTGACGGGACTGGACCTCAGGAATTTCCGGCTGTGGCGGACTGTCCTGGTGCCGCTTCCAGCCCCGCCGGGTCCTGGTGAATAATCACTTCCGCCTTGTCGAACGCGGTGCAGAGAGCATGCTCCACTTCGTCACTCACCGCATGTGCCTCCGCCAGCGGCATGTCGGGATCAAGCTCGATATGGACTTGGATAAATGTGTAAAGGCCAGCTGCGCGGGTGCGCAGGTCATGCATGCTTTTCACCTGGGGATGGGCGCACACGATGGCCATAATCTTCTCGCGGTCGGCATCCGGCAATTCATGGTCCATCAGCTGGTCCAGGCATTTGCGGAAAACCAACCAGGCGCTTCCGACCAGCACGGCCGCCACGACCAGAGCGATGATGGGATCGGCCCGTTCCCAGCCCAGGACCACGGACAGGAAGATGGCAATCACCACACCGATATTGGTGGCGAGATCGCCCAGATAATGGGTTTGGTCCGCCGACACAACGAGCGATCCCGTCCGCCTGATCACGCTGCGCTCGTAAAGAATCAGTCCGATCGCCATTGCGATTGAAGTTAGCATCACCAGGAGCGCTTCCAACCCGTGATCAATTGGCTGGGGGTTGATCAGCCGCTGCACCGCCTGAATCACCAGGAACATAGCTGAAGCCGTGATGAAGGCGCCCTGCGCCAGGCCGGCAAGCGGTTCTGCCTTGCCGTGGCCGAAGCGATGCCCCTCATCGGCAGGCGCGAGCGCCTCGTGGATTGCGAAGAGATTGAGTCCCGCAGTGAACAGATCGAGCGCGGAATCCGCCAAGCTCGCCAGCATCGCCACCGAATGAGAGGTGAAATAGGCAAAGGTTTTGATCGCCACCAGAAATAGCGAAACACTCACCGATGCTTTTGCCGCCCGGCGCATATGCTTGCCATGTTCGGCGAGATCGCTCACGGAAAAAGCCGCTCGGAGCGCCAGGGGCGCGTGCCCTCGCGGCGATAGACCAGTCGGTCATGCAGGCGGAAGGGCCGGTCGCGCCAAAATTCGATTTCGAATGGCACCAACCGGTATCCTATCCAATAATCCGGCCTTGGCACCTTCGAGAGCGCATATTTGGCCGTGTATTTGGCGATCTCCTTCTCGAACGCCCAACGCCCTTCCATCGGTCGCGACTGCGCCGACGCCCAAGCGCCGATTTGGCTGTCTTTCGGGCGGCTCGCGAAATAGGCGTCAGCCTCGGCGCCGCTCACTTCGCTCACACTGCCTCTGATCCGCACAACCCGGCGTAGGCCTTTCCAATGGAAATTGAGCGCAGCATGCGCGTTGGCCTTGAGCTCGTTTCCCTTTGCGCTTTCCCTGTTGGTGTAGAAAACGAAGCCGTCTTTATTTACGTCTTTGAGCAGGACCATACGGACGTTGGGCCGGCCGTGGCCATCCACCGTGGCCAGCGCCATGGCGTTGGGGTCGTTCGGTTCAACCGCTTCCGCCTCTTTCAACCATGCGGCGAACACGTCGATGGGATCGCGCTCAGGCGCGATGCCGCCGTCGTCCAAAGATCCGCCAAATTCGCCCATGATTCTTGGCCTCTGGCGTAGCATCCCCGGCTGCGGCAGACTAGCCTTGGGATGGAAAAGGTACCATGCGCAAATTCTATCCAAGGATGTCGCTCGTTATCGGGCTTGTGGCCGGAGGTTGCGCCACCGAAACCGGCGAAAGCCTTAAAACGACATTCGACTCCGGGGTCACCGCCTATGATGCGGGTGATTATGCGAAAGCGTATCAGATATGGTCGTCCATCGATGACGACGATCTGGCCGCCATGCGCAATGTGGCGTTGATGCGCCGGAAAGGTCTGGGCACGCCCAAGGATCCCAAAGGCGCGGAAGAAATGTATTTGCGCGCCGCCGAGGGCGGCCTTCCCACGGCCCAGGCCGACTTGGCCGACATGCTAATCAAAGGCGAAGCAGGTCCTCCCGATCCGGCGCACGCCTTACCACTGCTGGAGGCCGCAGCCGCCGCCAATCATCCCAACGCTCAGTATGAATTGGCGCAGCTCTACGAGGCGGGCGAGTTGGTGCCCAAGGATATGGCAAGGGCCCGCACTCTTTATGCGGCCGCGGCAGGCCACGGCATGAAGGAAGCCCAGGATCGGCTGGCTCAACTGGGACCCGCGCCACCCCCTTCACCCTAGAACCCGCCATGAAGCACCTTATATTGGCAATGGGCGAATCTTGAACCGCCCGGAGAATTGATGCGCGATCCCTATCAAGTCCTGGGTGTTTCCAAGAACGCCAGCGAAACCGAGATCAAAAAGGCTTTCCGGGTCCTCGCCAAAAAACATCACCCCGACACCCATGCCGGCGACGAAGCGGCGAAGAAACGCTTCCAGGAAATCTCGGCCGCTTACGACATTATTGGTGACAAGGACAAGCGTGCAAAATTCGATGCCGGTGAAATCGACGCCGGCGGCAATCCGCGGGGCTTTGATCCTCGCGCTGGAGGTTTCCAGGGAAATCCATTCGGCTTTCGCGGCGGAACGGGTTCAGGAAGCGCCGACCGGGATTTTCATTTCAGCTGGAACGACCAGGGGGGAGATCAGAATTTCTCCGCGGAAGATATTTTTGCCGAATTCCTGGGTGGACGCGGGCGCGGACGCACAAACAGGCCCGCCCGCGGCGAGGATTTTGCCGTCGCAATCACCGCCAGCTTTGCAGAAAGCGTGCTAGGCGGCACGCGCCGCATCGTGCTCACGAATGGCGAACAGATCGATGTCAAGATTCCGCCGGGTCTCAAGGAAGGCCAGCAAATTCGCATCAAGGGCCGGGGTGGCGCAGGCCGCAATGGCGGGCCAAACGGCGACGTGCTGATCCAGGCTACGATCGCGCCCCATCCCTATCTCAGCCGTGACGGCAACGATTTGCGAATGGATCTGCCGGTAACGCTGAAGGAAGCAGTCCTGGGCGCCAAAGTGCCTGTCCCCACCTTGAGCGGCACCGTCAACCTTTCGATTCCCGGCAACTCCAATTCGGGCGCGGTTTTGCGGCTGAAGGGCAAGGGCGTGCCCGCCCATGGCCACGAGGCTACAGGCGACCTGTATGTGCGGCTGGTGGTGGCGCTCCCCGATCGGCCCGACCCCCAGCTCAAAGGCTTTGTCGAGGGGTGGCAATCGAATTTTGATCCGCGCGCTCGAATGAAGTAACTCCGTCGGCGGGCTGGTGAATCCGGCTCAAAAGACTAGAATCGGCTTGGCAAATCGGGGAGTTTTCATGACATTCGACGGCCTGATGAAGGGCAAAAAAGGCCTTGTCATGGGGGTCGCCAACGACCGCTCGATCGCCTGGGGGGTCGCCAAGGCGCTACATGCGGCCGGCGCCGAGCTGGCCTTCTCCTATCAGGGCGACGTCTTCAAGAAGCGGGTCGCTCCCCTGGTCGAGACCTTGAAGCCTACAGCGCTGATCGATTGCGACGTTTCGGATCAGACCTCGATTGATGCCGCCTTCACCGAATTGCGCAAACATTGGGACAGTCTGGATTTCCTCGTTCACGCCATCGGATTTTCCGACAAGGAGCAGCTAAAAGGCCGCTACCTGGACACCACGCCCGAGAATTTCCGCTTGACCATGGATATCTCATGTTACTCGTTCACCGCGGTCGCACAGCGCGCGGAAAAAATGATGAATGACGGCGGAAGCCTCGTCACCCTCACCTATTACGGCAGTGAAAAAGTGATGCCGCATTACAACGTGATGGGCGTGGCCAAGGCGGCGCTGGAAGCCAGCGTCCGCTACATGGCTGAGGATCTGGGCAAGCGCGCCATTCGCGTCAATGCGATCTCGGCGGGTCCGATTAAGACGCTTGCCGCCAGCGGCATTGGTGATTTTCGCTACATCTTGAAGTGGAGCGAATATAATTCCCCGCTGCGCCGCAATATTCGCCAAGACGAAGTGGGCAATGCCGCTCTCTTCCTCTTATCCGACTTAGGAAGCGCGGTGACTGGTGAAAACCTCCATGTGGATGGCGGTTATCACATAGTGGGCATGAAGGCTGAAGACGCGCCTGACATTGCGGTGGGCAAGCAAGAATAGGGTCTTGCAAGGAACAATGCGGGAGAGATTAAGCCTCAAGCCGGGCCTCACGCTTTATCTCGCCCGTCATGGCGAAACCGAAGCTAATCGCGCAAGGCTTTTCTCCGGGCGGAAGAATACGCCCTTGACCGAGCGGGGCCGCGAACAGGCAAAAGCGATCGGACTCACGCTCGAACGCGAATTGGGCAGGGCGCCATCCCTGGCCTTCGTCTCAAGTCCGTTGGAACGCGCCTGCATGACCATGGAAATCGCCCGCCAGACGCTAGGCCTGCCGCGCCAAGGCTACACCACCGATGCACGTATCGAAGAGATCAATCTGGGCGAATGGGATCAATTGACCGATGCCGAGGCCCGTGCCCGCGATCCCGGCTTGTTCGACGCGCGGGCTGCCGACAAATGGCATGTGCATGTGCCTGGTGGAGAAAATTATGCGGAAGTGGCAATGCGGGCCCAAGATTGGATCGCCAGCTTGGCCGAGGACACATTCGCGGTCAGCCACGGTGCCTTTACCCGCATCTTGAGGGGATTATTTCTGGGCTTGAACGCGGCCGAAATGTCGGCCTTGAACGAGCCGCAAGGCGTGGTTTTTCGCATCCGGAACAGCGACGTCGCCCAACTTCCCGGCGTGGGCGATGCCTTGTCGAGTCCGAAGCCGATAGGTTAGAGCATGATCCGCCCGGATCGTCTGGGCGGAATATGCTCTAGGACTGGCCCCATTATGTCCCACAACACGTTCGGCCACCTCTTCCGTGTCACAACCTTCGGCGAGAGTCACGGGCTGGCGATCGGCTGCGTCGTGGATGGCTGCCCGCCCGGCATCCCGCTGGTCGAGGCTGACATTCAGCGCGAACTGGAGCGTAGGCGCCCAGGCCAATCGAAATTCGTGAGCCAGCGCCAGGAGCCGGATGCGGTGAAGATACTTTCCGGCGTCTTCCAGGATGAGCGGATGGCGGAGCAGCGCACAACCGGCACGCCCATTGGGCTTGTGATCGAGAATGTGGATCAGCGCTCCAAGGATTATTCCGACATCCGCGACAAGTACCGACCCGGCCATGCCGACTATACCTATGACGCAAAGTACGGCTTTCGCGACTATCGCGGCGGCGGCCGCCAATCGGCGCGCGAAACTGCCATGCGGGTAGCAGCGGGCGCCATCGCCCGAAAGGTGCTGGACAAACTGTATGGCAAGGTGACCATCCGCGGCGCTTTGGTGGCGATAGGCGCGCAAACCATCAATCGGGCCAATTGGAATTGGGACGAGACCGCTAACAATGCCTTCTTCTGTCCGGATCCGGGCGCGGTCGCGCCCTGGACAGAGTATCTGGAAGGCGTGCGCAAGCGGGGCTCATCGATCGGCGCCCTGGTCGAAGTGGTGGCAGAAGGCATCCCCGCCGGCTTGGGTGCGCCGATTTACGGCAAGCTAGATAATGAATTGGCGAGTGCCCTGATGAGCATCAACGCGGTCAAGGGTGTGGAGATTGGAGACGGCTTCGCTACCGCCGCCATGAGCGGAGAGGAGAATGCCGATGAGATGCGCATGGGCAATGACGGAAAGCCCATGTTCCTCTCCAATCACGCGGGTGGCATATTGGGTGGCATTTCAACGGGCCAGCCCATCGTCACGCGTTTTGCCGTGAAACCAACCTCGTCTATTCTTTCGCCGCGGCGCACGATCGACAGGTCGGGTGCCGAAACCGAAATCGCCACCAAAGGCCGCCACGATCCCTGTGTTGGAATTCGTGCCGTGCCCGTTGGTGAAGCCATGGTGGCCTTGGTGCTGGCTGATCAAGCCTTGCGGCATCGCGCGCAGATTGGCTGACCTTTTCAGGCTTCGCATCGCAAGGACTGCTGCGTTCGCACGCCGCGGCCAGTCTCCCTCCCCTACCGGCGCTTCGCGCGCAAAGGAGGCGGGCCTCGGTTTGGGTCGGCTCCTTAGCGAGTGAAGCCGGCAACCATCTCGATCTGATCGGAATAGAGAAATTGATCCACTGGGGTCACGTCACCTAGCTGAAAACCTGCTTGCACAAGGATCGCCACATCGCGGGCGAAACTGGACGCATCACAGGACACATAGGCGACTCGCGGGATATTTGAGGCCGCCAGCAGCTTCACTTGCGTTTCCGCGCCTGCGCGGGGCGGGTCCAAGACCACCGCGTCAAAGCGCTTGAGCTCCGGAATCGTAAGGGGTGTCTTGAACAGATCGCGTTTCTCCGTAGTGACGGGTTTGAGGCCGGGCGTTTTGCGCGCCGCTTCAGCCAGGGCGGCAAGCGCATCGCCATCCTGTTCGACTGAATGAACTTTGGCGCGGCGTGCCAGCGGCAGGCTAAAGGTGCCCAACCCTGCAAACAGATCCACGATGGCTTTCGCACCATCCGTCAGTTCGATCACCCGTGCGCGAAGCGTCTCCTCACCTTCGCGCGTGGCCTGCAGGAAAGCATGCGGGGGTGGGATAACCGAAATGCTATCGAAGGTGACCTCCGGTTTGGACCGCTCCAGCAGAATCTCCCCATTGAAAACGATCCGGGCGATGTCGCTGCCAGCAAAAGCTTTTGCCATGCCGGTCGTGAGCGATGGCGTGAGCTTGCGCGGCCAGCGGAAGGCCAAATTGAGTCCGTTTGCAGTGTTGGTGACATGGACTTCGGCCTTTTCGCCTTCGGCCAGGATGGGCGCCATCGCCAGACGCAAGGTCGTGGTGAAATCCAGCAAAGCTTTGCTGAGCACCAGGCATTCCCGCATGTCCACGACCTGGTGACTGCGCGCAGCGTGAAAGCCAGCCACGACGTGGCCCTTTTCCTTACCGAACTTGAACACGGCCCGACGGCGACTTTTCTCGGGCGACAGGATGGGATCGTTCACGACCACCCGGTCCAAACCCGCACACGCCAGCGCCTTTTCCACCAGCGCCCGCTTGTGACGGCGATAGGCGTCCGGAGTCAGGTCCTGCAGGCTGCAGCCACCGCAGACACCAAAGTGGCGGCAAATTGAATTCATTCAGCCGACCTGGCCAAGTGGTCGAAATAGTCCGTCATTGCGAGCCGCAACAAGAAACTCAAGATTTCCGTCAGCGCCCAAAATGGGGCTTTCGATAAAGGGTGGGCTAAGAAACCGCCAGTCGCCTTGGCCATTAAGCCATTGAAGAAAGCCAATTAATTCGCGCGTGCGAGAAAAACTGTCTTTGACGATTCCGCCTTTGCCGATTTTGTCCCGGCCCACTTCAAACTGCGGTTTGAAGAGTGCAATCAGCCACGCATTTGGTGCAGCCATACGCAAAGCGGGTGGCAACCCAAGCCTCAAACTTATGAAGCTCAAGTCTGCAACAATTGCCTCAGGAGAGCCAACTAAGCTTTTAGTCGAGAGATCGCGAGCGTTTTGATGTTCGATGGAAACTACGCGAGGATCACTAGCAATTTGCGCGTGCAGCTGGTCATGCCCGACATCAACAGCAAATACCATTCTGGCACCGCGTTCGAGCAGAACCTCGCTAAAGCCACCTGTTGAGGCACCCAAATCAAGGCAGGTAAGGCCTTCTGGGGAAAGGCCAAATCTATCCAAAGCGGCTATGAGCTTCAGTGCGCCTCGCGAAACGTAAGGATGGGCAGGCGCGTACTCGATCTGCATCGATTTCGACAGATTCTGCGATGGCTTGGAAACAGGCTTTCCATCTGCAAAGACATTCCCGGTCTTTATGGCGGCCTGGGCTTCGGCACGGCTCTTGGCGTAGCCGTTGTCTACTAGAAATAGATCTGCCCGCATGGAAGTCCTTCGCGGCGCGAGCAATTTTGCGGCGTGAGCAGGAGCGTCGCGCGGAGTGTGCGTATAGCACGTGAGCACGCGCGACGCACTCACGACGCAAAAGGGCCGCGCCCCTGTTACGCGATTTTGCCGACGACGCTGGGTACTTCGTTGGAGCGACCCAAAGCAGCCAGCGCCACCTTGACGATACCGTCAGCGTCCAGCCCCGCCTGGGCATACATGCGCTCGGGTGTGTCGTGATCCTGGAAGACATCCGGCAAGGTCATGGGCCTGACCTTTAGGCCTTTGTCCAACAGCCCTTCCCAGGCCAGGAACTGCATCACATGGCTGGCGAATCCGCCGGTGGCCCCTTCCTCGATCGTGATCAGAACCTCATGCTCGCGCGCCAGCTTGGCGATCAGATCAGTATCGATGGGCTTGGCGAACCGCGCATCGGCAATGGTGGGCGAAAGTCCGTAGCCGGACAATTTCTCGGCCGCCAGCAAGACTTCGCCCAGGCGTGCGCCGAGAGACAGGATGGCGATGGAGGAGCCTTCGCGGATCATGCGGCCCTTGCCGATGGGCAGTTTCATTCCTGCTACGGGACGGGCAACGCCGGTACCTTCGCCGCGCGGATAGCGGATGGCGCTGGGCCGGTCGTCAATGGCGACAGCGGTGGCGACCATATGGGTCAGCTCCGCCTCGTCCGCCGGCGCCATCAGCACGAAATTGGGCAGCGTGGCGAGATAAGCGAGATCGAAACTGCCGGCATGAGTGGGACCGTCGGCGCCGACCAAACCGGCCCGGTCCATGGCGAAGCGCACGGGCAACGACTGGATTGCCACGTCATGCACCACCTGGTCATAGGCGCGTTGCAGGAAGGTGGAATATATGGCGCAGAAAGGCTTCATTCCTTCCGCAGCCAAGCCGGCTGCGAATGTCACCGCATGCTGCTCGGCGATGCCCACATCGAAGCTGCGCTCCGGAAATTCCGTCTGGAACAGATCAACACTGGTGCCGGACGGCATTGCCGCAGTGATCGCTACGATGCGCTCGTCTTTCTTTGCTTCCGCGATCAAGCTTTCCGCGAACACTTTCTGGTAGGTGGGCGCCTTGGCCACCGTCTTCTTCTGCTCGCCGGTAAGCACCGTGAATTTCGATACGGCGTGATATTTGTCGGCGCTGGCCTCGGCAGGGCCGTAACCCTTGCCTTTTTTGGTCACGACATGAACCAGGACCGGACCTTTCATCCGGTCGCGCACATTTTCGAGCACCGGGATCAGGTGGTCGAGATTGTGGCCATCGATCGGGCCCACATAGAAGAAGCCCAGTTCCTCGAACAGCGTGCCGCCCATCGCCAACCCGCGGGCGTATTCCTCGGTACGGCGCGCCACATTGAACAGCGTGCGCGGCAGGAAGCGTTTGGCCAGCCATTTCCCCATGTCGCGGAAGCCCGTATAAGGCCGGCTGGATACCAGCCGCGCCAGATAGGCGCTCATCGCTCCGACCGGCGGGGCGATGGACATGTCATTGTCATTGAGGATGACAATCAGCCGGTTCTTGTTGGCCCCCGCGTTGTTCATTGCCTCATAGGCCATGCCGGCGCTCATCGCGCCGTCACCGATTACGGCGATCACATTATTGTTGCCGCCTTTGATGTCTCGCGCCGCCGCCATGCCGAGACCGGCGGAAATGGAGGTCGATGAATGCGCCGCGCCGAACGGGTCATATTCGCTCTCGCTGCGCTTGGTAAAGCCGGACAACCCACCGCCCTGGCGAAGGGTGCGCATGCGCGGGCGCCGCCCGGTGACGATCTTATGGGGATAAGCTTGATGGCCGACATCCCAGATCAGCCTGTCCTCGGGCGTGTTGAACACATAATGCAGCGCCACAGTGAGTTCGACCACGCCAAGGCCTGCGCCGAAATGGCCGCCTGTGACCGAGACGATGTCAATGAGGTCAGTGCGCAATTCGGAGGCGAACTGGCGGAGCGCCCGTCTGGGCAGCTTGCGCAAATCGGCAGGCACGTGAACTTGATCGAGAAGCGGAGTCTTGCTGGGTGATGTCATATGGTGACCAGAATGGGGCAAATAAGGTTCCACGCCGCTTCCCCGAAAATGGCGCGACCGTCAGAATTGTAAACGCAGAGGAAAGGGGCTGCGCTCATGCCACATCCAGCCTTTCGCCGATAGTAGGTCCGCCGGTTCCCTGCACGATTTTTTCCAATCGGCCTTCTGCCGACTTGAGTTTGGCCTCGCAATGGACTTTGAGCGCCTGTCCGCGTTCGTAAAGGACGATGGAGTCTTCCAGGTCGACGTCGCCCTGCTCGAGGCGGGCGACAATGGTCTCTAGTTCCTTGAGCGCCGTCTCAAAATTCATTTCGCTGACCGGCTTAGCCGTGTCCTGCGCTTTCGCTGCGGTTGAAATGACACTTTCTCCAACAAGCTCTCGGCCAACGTTCCATGCCCCCATGGAGCGTCCGGCCGGGTAATTTCGCAATTTTGGCGAGCACACGCCAACGAGAATCGCCAGCGGGAAGTTACATTTCCCAAACCTGTGGGGACAAGTCTTTACCTTTCCGTAAGGGAAACTTTCAGGGGGAAAGATCCGGCGCCTTCAACTCCACCTCGCCCCGCGGCACGCCCGCCAGCGCGCCTATCATATTTTTAATCTCCGGCAGAGCGACCAGCATCCCGAGCCCCTCTAGTGCCTTCAGGCTAGCTTCGCTTTCGTTCATCAGGCTGCTCAAACTGCCAAACAGGCCGCGCCGTCTGGGATAAATCCGGATCACGATCTGATTCTCGCGGATGCCCCCAAGCCGTGCAGCAACGTCAGTGGCCGCCCAAAACCCACCCAAATCATCTACCAGCCCACGGACCTTGGCGTCGGCGCCAGTCCAGACGCGCCCTCCAGCCACGCTTTTCACTTGATCAAGTGGTAGGTGACGGCCCGCAGCCACTTTGCGCAGGAAATCCTCGTAGATCACGTCGGCCTCTTTATTGAGCGCGACCCACTGCTCTTGGGTGTAGGGCGTGATCGTCGAATCCATCAACGTGTTCCTGCCGGATGCGACCTCGTCCAATTCGGCGCCCACCAATCCCAAAGATTTGCCCACGGCCACCTTGCCGGTAAGCACGCCGATTGAGCCGGTCAAGGTAGCGGGTTCGGCGATGATCTTATTGGCGCTTGCCGAGATGAAATATCCGCCCGAAGCACCCAACGCACCCATACTCACGACCACCGGCTTGCCCTTGGCTTGGGCCTTCCTTATGGCATCCAGGATTTGGTCCGACGCCGTGACCGAACCGCCGGGCGAATCCACCCGAAGCAAGATGGCCTTGATACCAGGGGTACGTGCCGCCTGGCGAATGGCTTCCGATAAATCGTCGCTGGCAATGCCGGCATTGCTGTTGAAGACATCGCCGCGCGCGGTGCCGTCCACGATGTCGCCCGCTGCTTCGATGACCGCTAAATTGGCCCCAAATGTCGTGCTGAAATTCTTGGTCCTGATGTAGTCGGTAATCTTTGTGAGCTTGGCGCCAGTCCCCGCGCGGCCCAGACCCGCTCCCATTGCATCATCGTCGTAGCCTATGCGGTCCAGAAGGCCTTTGCTCTTGGCGTCCTCGGCGAATTGTGGGCTCGAATCGAAATCGGCGCTGACCTTCGACGCATCGAGATGGCGTTCGCGCGCAACCTCCAGCACCGCCTCATTACGCCAGGACTTCGTTACCTCGGTAAGTTGCTGCTTGTCCGCATCCGTCATGGTTTTTTCCATGTACATGTCGGCGGCGCTCTTGAATTCGGTGCGCTTGGCGATCTGCGGCACAGCCTGGATCTTGTCGAACAGTCCTCTCAGGAAAATCTCACCCACTCCGCCGCCCGACACTTTAAAGTCGCTTCTAGGTTGTACCCAGATCTCGTTGGCCGCGCTGGCAGCCACATAATCGCCCATGCCGGAGGTGAGAAAGCCGGTGGCCTGGGCGATCACGAATTTTCCGTGGGCCCGGAAGCGATGAAGACTGTCGGACAGTTCCTGAGCCTGAGACAGCGACACAGCCCCATTGCCGAGTCGCATCACCACACCTTTGACCCGCGGATCGCGTGAGGCGGCATCTAGTCCAAACACGTAGTTCATCATGGTCTGCTGGGGCCCGCTCAGAGAAAACCCAGTCATTGCTGAGTCGGGGACTGATTGGCGCAGGTCCAAGGTCAGCACCATATTTCCAGGCAGCCCGTCACCCCGCGCCAACCCGACCACCAGCAGGGCGGCGAAGATAAGGACAATCAGGAACACGAACTTGGCAACGCTATTTAGCACCGCCGCCATGATCGAGCGGAGCCAACTCAAGAAGCGGGTCATGCGAAATCCTTGGGAGCGCGACTTAGAAGCTCCTGTTATACCGCGCCTGAGGAATGCAAGACAGTCCGCCCAATAGCAAAAGCCCGGCCCTTCGAAATGAGCCGGACCTCCGCGGAATGCCTAAAAATCCTAGCGGCGCGAATCGTCTCGCAACGGCGCACCGCCGATAGCGTTCTGCACCTTGCCCCTGGCCTTGTCGGCTGCTCCTTCGGCTTTCAACTTGCTATCACCCGTGACTTGCCGGCAGCTTCCATTGCCGCGCCTTTCGCCTGATTGACCGAGCCGTTGATCCTGTCTTTGTCCATAATTATTCTCCATTGGTCACGGACCCTTCTGCCGTCGGTTCCGTAACTTTTGCCGCGCTTGGACGAAGTGCATTCACGAGGTTCAGGAGATGCTGCCATGCAAAGACGGAACTTCCTGGGATTGTTGCTGATGGGAAGCGCCGGCGCCATTTCCGGCAATCTGCCCGCTTTCGCCGATTACCGCGTGATGAAAAGCGACAGGGAATGGAAGACAATTCTTGCGCCCGCTGCTTATGATGTGCTGCGCAATCAAGGCACCGAGATGCCTTACTCCAGCCCGCTCGACATGAATTACAAGAAGGGCATCTATCTCTGCGCCGGCTGCAGTCAGCCGCTTTTTTCCTCGGGCACCAAATATGACAGCCACACCGGCTGGCCCAGCTTCTGGAGACCGCTGCCTGACGCCGTGCTCACCGCGGAGGACCATTCACTGGAGATGGAGCGTATCGAGGTCCATTGCAGCGGGTGCGGCGGTCACCTTGGACATGTCTTTGATGACGGCCCCCGCCCCACCGGCTTGCGCTACTGCATGAACGGTGTGGCGCTGCGTTTCCAGGCCGCCTAGCCGAATGCCGGTAATAAGGAACAAAGCCGCCGGTTTTTGCCGGCGGCCTTGGGGTCGTTTGAGTCTGTGGTTATTTTTTTGCGGGGGCACTGGAAGCGGCCGCAGCCTCAGGCGGCGCTTTGGCCTTGGCTTTGGCCTGTTCTGCCATGGAATCATGCGCGGCGGTAAACCCGTTCAATGACAGTTTGAGCTGGTAATTCTTGCCGTCGTCGGCGGTGACCTTGATCAATGCGTCGCTGCCGCCATGGTTCAGCTGATCGATGGTGGTGTTGTCGATCAGCATCTCGACATAGCAGCCGGTCCGGTCGCAGCGGCGATAGGGAAGGACCGCTGAGTTGTAGGTCCCGGCTTGAAGCACCAGACCGCGGGGAATCGAAACGCCCAGCGGTACGGAAATCTGGATGGCATGCTTGTCCAGATGGGGAATATAGGCGATCGACACCGCCAGCACGCGTTGCTGACTCTTCGCGTCATTCTGCTGCTGGTACATGTCGCAGGGAGATTGGCTCTGCGCGGGATAGCAGCGCACCAGCCAGTCGCCGATATTCTTGACCTCGGGTTGAGCTGGAGGTGCCGCGGGCGCCGCCGGAGCCGCTGGAGGCTGTGCAGCAAATGCCGGGCCAGAGGCAAGGATGCCCAGCACCAAGCCGGACAAGAGGGACAAAATCTTCATTACACCATTCTCCAGAACCAGGATGTGCGCTTGGCTTCGTCGCGCTTATAGGCGCGCTGCGCGTCGCCCAACCCCCCGAGCGTAACCGGTATCGCGATCGGCTTGGTGTCAGTAGGACTGGCGACCAAGAGGCGGCCATCCTTGCCGGCGTCCAACTCCTTCTGCAGTTTCTGATCGATGGGAATATCCACGATACAGCCCTGTTGGGTGCAAGTCCGATACTTGGCGGTGTGCATAGGCTCGGTGCCCAGCACCAGCCCTACGCCCGGCTCCAGTGCAACGCCCAAAGGCAGGACCATATCAAGCACCGGATTGCCGTCGGGCATTTTGCCGATGGCGATGCGCACGATCTCCGAATGAGTCTGGCTGTCCATTACGTCCTGCACAATCTCGCAATTCACATTGGTTTGCCGTGCGGCCGGACAGGCCACGCGCCAGGAGCCATAAGCAGTCACAGCTTGGGTGGACACATTGTAGGTCGCCACGCCGCGCACCGCCCAGCCGACCACAAGCCCGATCAACAAAGCGACCGCGCCAATGACCAGCTTCAGGGTCATGTTTGTCATGAATACACTCGTCTCAGTTGGAAAAACCGGGAAAATCCCGCTTAAAACCTCAAAACCGGCGGAGGAGTTAGCAGATCACATCTGCAAAAGAAACCACCGACGACGGGGTTTTGGGTCAACCCCAACGGAATTGATGGCGGTCCGGCTCTTCGTGAAGGGGCTGTAATCTGATTTCAGGGGTACTCACGGCATTGCGAAGGGTCCTAGCGGCTGGCCAGGCGCACGGGCTCGGAACGGTAATCGTTCGGCCAAACCCGCTTCAAGGCCTCCAGCTTGGGCAGGTCATTGACGACAATATAAGGCTGGGTCGGATGATGGATCAGGTAATCCTGGTGATAGCCCTCGGCCGCATAAAAGCCCTTGAGCGGCTCAATTTTGGTGATGATGGGATTTGCGAAAATATGGGCCGCCTCCAATTGCGTCATATAAGCGCGCGCGGTCTTCTCCTGCTCCGGAGTTGTGAAGAAGATTTCAGAGCGATAGCTGGTCCCCTCATCCGGACCCTGAAAATTCAGTTCGGTGGGGTCATGCGCCACTGAGAAATAGATTTGGAGCAACCGGCCGAACGAGACGATTTGGGGATTGAACGTGATCTCGACCGATTCGGCGTGGCCGGTAGTCTCGGTGATCACCAACGGATAGACCGCTGTGTTTGCGGCGCCTCCCGAATAACCGGCCACCACCTTGGTCACACCTTTGACATGTTCGAACACGGCTTGCTGACCCCAGAAGCACCCGCCGGCCAGCACGACGGTGTCGCTTGACCCGCCTTTGGCGGGATCGAGCCCGGGCGCGGGGACCTGTTTGTCCAGATCGTCAGCCCTCGCGGACCCTGACAATGCAACGAAAACGGCCGCGGCAACCAACAGTTTCATGGCGTCACCTCAGGCAAGCAAACCAGCGTAACTCTACACCCTTATTCGCCATCCAGCTTGATCCGGTTACCAGAGGCCCACCAGGAAGTAGTGCCCGCCGGCCGGCGCTATGGCAGCTGGCCACTCCGCGAGATTCGCGAAAGTGAGAAAGCCCTGACACTTTTATTTCGCGGGATTGATGTGTGCTTGTTCCCAACCAGAAGGAGGGCTTCCGATGTCGCACAAGCATCCTGCCAGCACCCATCACCACGCCGCCGCCGAACATCATGAGAAAGCGGCTCATCATCATCGCATGGCTGCCAAACATTACGAGGACGAAGAGGCCGAGGCGGCCGCGCATCATGCCCATAGCGCGTCAGGCCATGGCGCACATGCCGCCCATCACAGCGCCGAAGCGTCCAAGCTGCACGCTCATCATCATGGATCAGAAGACGCGGAAGACTGAGCGGATCCGCCACCGCGCGAGGGCTTTGGCCGCCGAGCTGAGGCAATAGGCCCGCGTTGCTAAAGGGCGTTTTCACCGGTTTCTCCGGTGCGCACGCGCAGCGCAGAGTCTAGGTCGAGTGTAAAGATTTTGCCGTCACCGATCTTGCCGGTGCGAGCGGCCTTGGTGATGGCCGCCACTGCGTCGTCAACACGCGCCGACGGAAGCGCCACTTCCAGCCTCAGCTTGGGCAGGAACGAAATGGAATATTCGGCGCCGCGATAAATCTCGGTATGGCCTTTCTGACGGCCGTAACCGCGCACTTCCGAAACCGTCATTCCTTCCACCCCGACGGCAGTCAAAGCCTCGCGCACCGCATCCAGGCGATGCGGCTGAATGATGGCGATGATAAGCTTCATGGCCGCTCCTATCGATTGGTGTGATATGCGCTTTCCCCGTGCGCGGCAAAATCCAAGCCTTGAATCTCGTGCTCACGATCCACACGCAGGCCCACGACCATGCCGGCAAATTTGGTGATCACGAAAGTGGCGACCGAGGACCAGATAATTGCCGCCGCCACGCCTTCCGCTTGGACCAGGAATTGTCCGCCCACCGTATGATGCAAAGCCGAGCCTCCAAGCCCGATGCCCGCCAGGAAGGGCAAAGTCAACGTCCCAAGCGCCCCGCCCACACCATGAACGCCCAAAACGTCCAGCGCGTCGTCGACAATAAGAACCCGTTTGACGAAATGCACCGCCATATAACAGATGATGCTGGCAGCCGCTCCCAGGAGAACCGCGCCGATGGGGCCTACGCTTCCAGCCGCAGGCGTGATCGTCGCCAGCCCCGCAATTGTTCCAGTCACCGCGCCCACCGAACTGGGCTTGCCGAACGACATCCATTCGATCGCCATCCATACGAGGGTGGCCGTCGCCGCGGACAAATGCGTGGTGAGCATCGCCATGCCGGCATCAGCATTGGAGGCCAGCGCGCTTCCGGCGTTGAAACCGAACCAGCCGACCCACAAAAGCGAGGCGCCCACAATCACCATCCAGGGTGCGTGCGGCGGACGGATGGATTTGGGAAAATCCGCACGCGGCTTAATCATCCAAGCCACAACAAGGGCGGAGACGCCGGCGGTGACATGAACCACAATGCCGCCCGCGAAATCGATCACACCCCGCTTGGCCAACCAGCCGCCGCCCCACACCCAATGGGCCACCGGCACATAGACGACCAGTAACCAAAGTCCGGAAATCAGCAGCACTGCGTCAAAGCGGATTCGCTCCACATAGGCACCGATGATCAGCGCCGGCGTGATGATCGCGAAGGTCATCTGGAACATCACGAACACGCTTTCGGGTAAATTGGTCCCCGTGTGAAGCATGGCGCGATCGCCATTCTGCAGGAACGCCGCCTTGAGATTTCCCAGAAGATCGCCGCCGCCCGAATAAGCGAGGCTGTAGCCACACGCGAACCAAAGGACCGACACCAGACAGGCCACGGCGCAGCACTGCACCAGGACGGAAAGAATATTCTTGGCCTGAACCAGGCCGCCATAGAACAACGCGAGTGCCGGCAATGTCATCAGCAGCACCAGCACGGTGGCCATCATGAGCCACGCGGTATCGGACCCGTTTATCATTTCGTCGCCCCTTGATCGCCACGGCCGGTCGGTCGCGTTTCGTCGAGACACTGGCGCGGTGTTGATGTTGTGACAAGCGAGCAGAGCGCTGCCTTGGTGACGCGGTTGTGAACAAATGTCGCGCGTGCTTTGTCTTCGTGGAACTTACGGGAAGCCTCCGTTCTGCGGGCTTATCCTGTTGATCACATTGATAGTTGCGATCCTGGTTTCGCGCCCGTCCGGCCTTATCGCTAGAGGACGAAGGTTTGGCCTGTAAGGAGATTGGATTTGGTTCCGATCATCCCCGCCGACACTTGTTTTGGCAGGCCGCCTAGAAAGAAGGCGGCTTGGCGCGAAAATACTCAGAGCCGCGTTATAGAAACTCCGAATCGGAGTCCGCGGGTGACGACACGCAAAAGCAGGAAAACTTCCAAGAAATGGTCCGCGCAGGTGACGCGGAACTCGGACGCGCTTGACCTCGGCAAAGGTGTGTTTGCCAAGAACGATCCCAGGATAATCGCCGCCTCGCTCAAGCGCTCGGCCGAACACAGCAAACGGCGAAAGACCAGCCCTTATCAGTCGGCCATGTCCATGCTGAATTTCTATATCAACCGCGCGGGCAAGAATTTGCCGGATCGGCGTAAGCGCGTGTTGGAGCGTGCCAAGGAAGCCTTGCGTGAGTCGTTTAAGGGAACGGCAAAAAGGAAAAAAGCGCGAGGCTGACGCTCATTTGCCCTTCGTGAATCGCAAGATGGCGTCTTTCAGGGACGCTTCACTGTCGTCCCACTCGGCCCAAGGTTTGTGCCGCTTGAGCAGCGCGGGCGCATTGCGAATCGAGAAGCCCTTCGGATCCAATCCTTTCTTCACCTGGCTCCAATTGAGCGGCATCGAGACAGTTGCGCCCTTCCGCGCCCGGGGCGATAGCGGCGCAACGGCGGTGGACATGCGGTCATTGCGCAGATAATCGAGGAAAATCTTTCCGGCGCGTTTGGCCTTGGACATGTTGACCAAATAATCGCGGGGACTGTCGGTGGCCATCGCCACGCAAATGGCTCGGGCGAACATCTTGGCTTCCGGCCAGCCAAGGTGATCGCGACTTTTCACGTTGAATGGCGTCACCACATGCAGGCCCTTGCCACCCGTGGTTTTGCAGAAAGCGGAAAGCCCCACGGCCTCAAGCCGCTCCTTCATCTCCCTAGCGGCGGCGATCACGCGATCGAATTCCGTGTCAGGCGCGGGATCGAGATCGAACACGAAGCGGCCCGGCACATCCGGCGCGTCCGGCGCACAATTCCAGGGGTGGAATTCCAACCCGGCAATTTGGGCGGCCGCGATCAAAGCCTCGACTTGGTCGATTTCCAGATAAGGTTGACGATCGCCCGAGACTTTCACCTGACGAAAAAGCTGAGAGCCGCCACGCATGGCATGGCGCTGGAAGAAATGTTCTCCGTCAATGCCGTCCGGCGCCCGTACGATGGAACATGGTCGCCCTTTGATATGGGGCAGCATCAATGGCCCCACCTCTTCCAGATAGCGGGCGAGGTCCAACTTGGTCACGGGCTTTCCATCGCCGGCATCGGGCCAGAGCGCCTTGTCCGGCTTCGAGATGGGAATACCTAATACCGCGACGGCGTGACCCTTGGGGGTTTGGCGCGGCTCCGCCAATTTGGTTTTCCCGGCGTTCGCAGGCATTTCCGCTTTTACCTCGTCAGCGGGCTTGTCTTGTCTCAAACCCTTGAAAGACGCCTGCCGCACCATGCCGTCGGCGCTGAAGCCAGCAAACTCTATCTCCGCCACCAGCTTCGGTTCGACCCAATGAACGCTCGCTTCCTGAGGCGGCGCAGCCGGGCCCCCGAAAGGATTGGCTTTGCTTTCGTGCTGTTTCAGCAGCGGCAAGAGCTGTGACACAGTTCCGCCGTCATAACCGGTGCCAACCCGCCCCACATAAACCAAATGCTTGCCTTTGCGGACGCCCACCAACAAAGAACGGAATTTTCCTTCGGTAGTGCTCCAGCCACCGATCACCACTTCTTGCCCAGCCCGGCATTTGGATTTGACCCAGTTGTCACCCCGTCCGGAAGCATAAGGCGCGGCGGCTCTTTTGGAGACAATGCCTTCAAGATTCATCCGGCGCGCTGACTCCCAGACCGCACTGCCACTGGTACTGAGATGCTCCACATAGCGGATCAGTGGGCTCTGTGTGCGGCTCAGAAATTTCTCCAGGTGCGCCTTGCGGGCAGTGAGCGGAAGGTCGCGCAGATCCTTGCTTCCCTCGAACAAAAGATCGAACACAAAGAACACCAAATTTTTGGTCTTCTTTTCTGACAATGCCGCCTGCAGAGCGGAAAAATCCGGTGTGCCGTCATGGTCCAACGCCACGATCTCACCGTCGACAATCCCGCCACGGAGAGTTTTCAGCGCGCCGGCAATTTCCGGAAAGCGCTCGCTCCAGTCTAGACCCTTGCGCGTGAGGAGCGATACCTTGCCATTTTCGATGCGCGCCTGAATGCGGTAGCCGTCGAACTTTATCTCATGCACCCAGCCATTGCCCGGCGGCGGTCGATCTTCCGACCGGCATAATTGCGGCGGGATGAAGCGCGGCAAGAATTTTACCGTTTTGATTTTCTGCTCCGGTTTAAGTTCTTCGCCGTCGCCGGTGACTTGGCTCTTCTTGCGGCTATTCCAGACCGCGTCGGCGGCCAGGCTTTTCCGGCGCATGAAGGCCGTGGGCTTTTTGCCTTTTCCCGCGGCAATCTCATCGAGACTGCGGCCGGAGGCGATCGAGCAGTCCAGGTTCAGGATCCCTTCGCCATCGTCCGGCTTGGCATATTGGTCGCGATGCTTGATCAAGAGCCAATTGGTGTGCTTGCTCTTGCCATATTTCGCGTTGCGGTCATTGCGCATGCGCACCAACACCCAGCTTCCGTGAAGCTTCCCGCCTTCCAACACGAATTTGAGATCGCCCTTTTTCAGCATCGTGTCGGCGTCACCATCAGGCGCCCAATAGCCCCGATCCCACAGCATCACGGTGCCGCCGCCATACTGGTCCTTGGGAATAGTGCCTTCGAAGTCGCCATAATCGAGTGGGTGATCCTCGACCTCCACCGCGAGCCGCTTCTCAGCCGGGTCCAGAGATGGGCCCCGCGTGACCGCCCAAGACAAAAACACACCATTCCATTCGAGGCGGAAATCGTAATGCAGCCGAGTGGCCGCATGTTTCTGGATGACAAAGCGCAGATGCGGCCCCTCTAACACTTTGCCCGTACCACTGGGTTCGCGGGTCCGAGTAAAGTCACGCTTGGCGCGATATGCGGCGAGTTTTCGGGGCGGCATTGGCTTCCTTAAACCGAAAAGACGCTTGCAGATGGGCGGTTCCCGGCCAAAAATCGGCAACCCTTTGGGAGCAGAGCAGTTTACCGAACTTGAGACCATTCGAAATGGTTGGGGGGATTTGGCATGCTGGACTTTCTCTTGCGCAAATATATTGGCTGCGGCTCGCTGGCGGTGCGTTTTCCCAGCGGGAAAACAACAACTTATGGGGATGGCGCACCGAAAGTGGCGATCGCGATCAAGGGTAAGGCGGCCCTGCTCTCTTTGGGTATGGATCCCGATCTCAAGCTAGGTGAGCTTTATATGGACGGCCGGCTCACCGTCGAAGAGGGCGGGATTGTGGGGCTGCTCGACCTGCTGATGGGCAATATGGCGGTTCATGGGGGGGCCCTCGGCACCCACCATGCCCTGCGCCTCATCCGCCGCGGCCTGCGTGCCTTCGCACAATGGAATCCGGCCCGCGCTTCGCGCGCCCATGCGGCGCATCATTATGATCTCTCGGGCCGACTCTATGATTTGTTCCTCGATGTTAGCCGGCAATATTCATGCGCGTATTTCGCGCACGAGGGCGATACGCTCGAGATCGCTCAGACGGAAAAGAAACGTCATATCGCCGCCAAACTTAATTTGAACCGGCCGGACCTGAAGGTGTTGGACATTGGCTGCGGCTGGGGCGGGCTGGCGATGGACCTGGCGCGAGAGTGCGAGGCCAATGTGCTCGGCATCACGCTTTCCACCGAGCAGTTGGCGGCGGCGCAGGAACTGTCCCGGCAGAATGGCTTGGCGGAGCGTGCCAAATTCGAACTCTGCGATTATCGCGCGCTGGGCGGGCAATTCGACCGGATCGTCTCGGTCGGCATGTTCGAGCATGTGGGCGCGCGCTATTATCCCCAATTCTTCGCCAAGGTGCGCGAGATCCTGGCCGATGACGGCGTGATGCTGCTGCACACGATCGGCCGGGCCGACGGACCGGGCGCCACCAATGCCTGGATTCGCAAATATATTTTCCCGGGCGGCTACGCTCCCGCCCTTTCGGAAGTGGTGCCAGAAATCGAACGAGCCGGGCTAATCGTCACTGATGTCGAAGTGCTCCGGCTTCACTACGCCAAGACTTTGTCGGAATGGCAGAAGAAATTTCAGGCGAACCGGGCTGAGATTGCGGCCCTCTACGACGAGCGTTTCTGCCGCATGTGGGAATTCTATCTCGCAGGCGCGGAGATGGCGTTCCGCCACGAACATCAGGTGGTGTTTCAGATCCAGATCGCCAAGCGGGTGGACAGCCTGCCCCTCACCCGTGACTATATGAGCCACATGCGCGGCGACACCGAAGCGGCGGCCAAGCCCGCGCGCGTCAAGGCGGTCGCGTAATCCGCTCAGAAACTTTCGCGGTCGAAGCCGTGGATGCGGCAGACACGAGCGGCAATGCGCTCAAACTCCGCATTGTGCGCGTTCCTCGTCGCACTCCCATTCTCATGCTGGTAGAGATGGATCATCTCATGTGCCATGGTTGCCATCAGCAGATCGGTTGAATTGACCGAACGAACCGAAACTCCGATCTCATTCAAATCAGGGATCGATTTGACCCGGCCGCGAAAATGGCCAAATCGGTCACGCGCGCCCATCACCCGGAATACGAGATTGTCCGCGTGCGGAAGATTCATCCGACGAAAGGGTGGCGTCGTCCGCAGATATTCGTAGGCATTTTCGAGGCAATCGGGCGTCAAATGCAGCCGTCCCTCGGCGCCGCCTTTGGCGTTTGCAATTGTTCTGCGCTTTCGCATGGCCGATTTTAGGCACACCAAATCCGGCCACGCCAAGCGCTCAATAACCCCAAAATATATAAGTTTTTAAGTCGCAACCCTTTGGCCGCAGTTCCGTTTGGGCTAGGATTTCCAGGCAAAATCCGGGATTTTTATGGCTACACGCACAATTCTTGGTCTTCTTCTAGCGCTGTCGCTGGCAGGCTGCTATTCGGATCAGAGAGCCAGGCTGGCGGCCTGCGAAAAAGCCGCGGACCAGAGCCCTGCCCGCTCCGTTCCCGGCGAGCCGTTCAAACAAATCCAGGGCTGCATGGACCGGGCTGGCTACCGCTTTATCGGCTGGAATGACGGCGTAGTCTGCGATTTGGGCGCGGTGGTTCAGGGCAGGATGTCTCCGGAAGGCACGGGGGCGGAATGCTTCGAGCCCAAAGGTTGGCTGGCGCTGAAGATCTATCGCATTGAGGTGCCGGCGAGACGGCCGAGCGCGACAGGGTGATCGGCGGCCCCGCTTGCCGGCGCGGACCATTCTCGAATGCGGGTACAGGCAGTCTGGGAAAGATTGCCAGTTCGTGACGCGTAGCTAAAGTCGGGCCGTATGTGGTTGCTTTTCGCGTTCTGCGGGCCTGTCTGTTGGGCGGTCTCTACTCATATCGATAAATATCTGGTGGACCGGTATTTCCGCGATAGCGACCCCGCCATCTTGATGCTGTTCACCGCCCTTCTGGGCGTGGTGCTTCTGCCGTTTATCTGGTGGGTCGAGCCTTCCATCCTGAAGCCGCCGCTTAGAGCGATAGCGGTGATGACGGCCTCGGGCGTGCTTTATATGGGCGCGATCTTGTTTTACCTCCGCGCCATCCAGAGTGAAGAAGCCTCGGTGGTGGCGCCTCTGTTTCAAGCCTCCACGCTGTTCACCTTTCTGCTGGCGTTCTTCTTTCTGCACGAGAGGCTTGGTGTGATGCAGCTATTGGGCGGCGGAATGGTGGTGGGCGGAGCGTTGAGCCTTTCACTGGGCGGCGAACTCCGGGCGAAGCGTTTCAAGTGGCGGCTGATGACCCTGATGCTAGCCGCAACCTTTGTGCTGGCGCTTGCCAGCGTACTGTTCAAATATTTTGCCATCCAGGATGATTTCTGGACCACCACATTCTGGACCTTTGCCGGTGAAGGGGTGTTCGGCGCGCTGCTGCTGCTCAACACGAATTACCGCCGCCAATTCGGCGAATTGTTCCGTCAGAATCCGGGCGCCGTGGTGGGCGTGAACGCCGCCAATGAATTGATCAATCTGGGCGGCGGGTTGAGCGTGCGCTATGCCTCTTTGCTGGCGCCGGTGGCTCTCGTATCCGCAATCTCGTCCACCACGACTATTTTTGTCTTCGCTTTCGGCATTCTGCTCACTCTCTTTCTTCCCAAATTTGGCCGCGAGAATTTGTCGGCAGGAAATTTCACGCGCAAGGCGCTAGGGGCGTTTCTGATTGCGGGCGGCGTGATCCTGATAGAGGTGCGCTGACGGCTTCTGGAAAATCGGGCCGCATGCCCAGGCAATGAAGGCGGCCGATCGCGTCGCGGGATGAAAGAAGAAAGGCGGAACACTCTTACTGCGGCGTCGGGCCCTGGCTCACCCGCACGAGATCACCCGGGCGCATCCATTTCCGGAAAGCTTTTTGGACATCGCCCGCGTCGAGGTCCACATAACGGCTGGCGGCCAGCGATGGCTCGTCCAGGGGCAGGCCCTGGTCGCGCAGAGCGGCAAAGCTATGCGCGATCTCTCCAAAATTAGCTTCCCCGAGCGGTATCTGCCGCAGAAGATAGGCCTTGGCGCGGTTGAGCTCATCGCTGGATACCGGATTGGTTTGCAGGTCCTTGAGTTCATCGCTCACAATAGCAGCCGCTTTGGCGACATTGCCGGGGTCGCAGGCATAGCTGACCAGATAGAGACTGCGGGTGTTACCCGCTTCCAGATCAGCGTCCACCGAATAGACCAGGCCCGTCTTCTTTCGAAGATCGTTGCTCAGCCGCGACGAATAGAAACCACCCGCCAGCACTGCATTGCCCAGCGAGAGCGCGTAATAGTCCGGGTCTTTTCGGGCCAGTGGCACATTCTCGGCCAGGGTGACCGTATCCTGAACTTTGCTTTCGTCCGGAACCGAGAGAATGGCGGCACGGTTGGCCGACACTGCGGGAAGATCGATCTCAGGCTTTGGACCTATCGCACGCCAGGCACCGAAATATTTCTCGATCACGGTGCGGGCCTTCTCGGGTGTGATCTTTCCGATCACCACGATAGTTGTCAGGTCGGGTCTGAAGGTGGTGCGATAGTAATTGACCACATCATCCAAACTCAGGCGGCCGATATTCTCTGGCAGCGGCTCGCGCAGAGACGGGTCGCCCTTGGTGAACAGTGACTCGCGCAGTGATCTGCCGGCAAGAAAGGATGGGGTCTGCATCCGTGCAGCCAGCATGTGGCTATATTGATCGCGCGCCAGCTTCATCGCCGCCGGCGAAAAGGACGGATGCAGTTCATTGTCTGCTAAAAGCGCGACGCCCTGGTCGAAGTCGCCTGCCATCGTCTGCAGCTGGAAATCCGGCCCGCCACGTTCGCCGGCGCCGATAGCGTCCAACGATTCCTGGAAGGCGACGCGGTCGAGATGCTGCGAACCATATTTGAACATGGCGTTGACGAGTTCGGCCACGCCCTCCTTCCCGGTGGCCGTTTCAGTCTCCGGACGGTTCTGGATATGACCGTAAACGCTGACCGTATCGCTCACAGTTTCGGGCTGGACTATCAGGGTAATGCCATTGGCGAGCGTAGTGACGATAGGATGGAGCGTGGATTGCGGCACATCCAGCCGGTCTAGCGCACTTGTCGCCCAGCCCGGCAGGGCCACCGGCTTTATGTCGCCCAGGGCGATGGATTCTTGGTGTCCAAATTCGTACTCGGACGCTACCATGTGCGCGCCTTGGCGCGGCGTCATGGTCACAGTGACAGCGTGATCGAGATCGAGATACTGGCGCGCCACACGATTGACGTCTTCCGGCGTAACCCCTTCGATCCGCGCCAAATCATCATCGGGGGTATCAAGACCTTCCTCCGCAACCGCATCCGACCAGGCCGAAGCCAGATTGGCGACGGAATTCTTCCGGGTCTGAGCGGAGCGATATTCCTGTGCCTTGGCCGCCGCGACCAGCTCGGCAGGAACCCCATTCCGGGCGACGTCGGTGAGAATGCCGCGGAGGGTCGTTTCCGCCGCGCCCAGATCGGCGCCGGGCGCCACGGAAATCGACGCCAGGGCGATGCTTGCCTCGCGCAGGGGGTCCAGCGAGAAGCGGGCGCTGATGGCCTTGCCCTGCGGCACCAGGGCATACAGCTGGAAACGGCGGCTGGAGAGGACGTCCGCCAGCACCTCGAGGGCCGGGAAGTCCGCGCTATCGGATCCCGGGAGCCGCATGGTGATCATTTTGGTCGCTACAGAACTGTTCGTTTCGACCTGGATAGGCGCGGTATTCACCGCACGGAATTCGAAGGCCGCTCGCGCCGGCAGCGCCTTGGATGCAATGGAACCGAACAGGGTCTTGATCTTGTCCAACGCGGATTGCGGATCCACGTCGCCGGCCACCACAAGGACGGCGTTGTTGGGCGCATACCAGGTATCGTGAAATTTCTTGAGCATCTCGGCCGTCGTCTTGTCGAAGGACGGCCGCGAGCCCAATGCGTCATGCTCATAGGGTGTGCCTGCAAACAGGGCGGCGCGCAGGCGCTGATACATAACATAACGGGGGTTGGAGATATCCTCGGCTACTTCCTGTTCGATAGCCCCGCGCTCTTGGTCCCACGCCTCTCCGTTGTCAGTGACGTCGGCCATGCGTAGCGCTTCGATGTGAAGGACGACATCGAGATCGGTCGAAGGCACCGTAAAGAGATACTGCGTTACGCTTTCGCTGGTATTAGCGTTGAAATCGCCGCCCATGATGCTGCCGATATTGGCGAGCTGGTCGGCACTCAGGCCTGCGTTGCCGCGGAACATCATGTGTTCCTGCGCGTGCGCCATACCGG
>Ga0126381_100001005_pt1 | contig 30715 bp, 24 predicted proteins | sample PanSoiMetPlot_28_FD_96465 | JGI IMG/M metagenome (GOLD analysis project Ga0126381, IMG submission 96465) | Tropical forest soil microbial communities from Panama - MetaG Plot_28 | ecosystem: Environmental > Terrestrial > Soil > Tropical forest > Bulk soil | place: Panama | collected 2016-02-17 | reverse complement strand
TGCCAGCTTCGCAAACTCGGGATTGGTTTCCCACGGGCGGTTTGCCCGCCATGCTGCCAGCGAGTTAACTTCTGGTTTGAGTTTGATCCCCTCGGCAAGGGCGGCTCTTGCCTGTCTCAAATCCCCTTTGAGCCCGAGCGCTGCAGCGACGCCAAAATGGATAAAGTAGAGCCTAGGGTTCAGAGCTTGGGCCTTTCTAAGATATTCAAGCGCATCACCCACCTGGCCAATCAAGAGGTGGCAGAAACCTAGGCCAGAATAGGCGATGGGGATGAGGTGGTCGATCGGGCTAAGCCGTATGCCTCTTTCGATTTGGGATATCGCTGCCTCGGGTTGACCCAAATACATCAGAGTGAGCCCGAGGTTGCGAAACGCGCTTGCATCATTGCGATCAAGCGAGACTGCGGTCTTGAGCTCGATGCGAGATTCCGCCAATCGATTTTGGAACCGACGGAGGAGCCCCATCATCTCGTGCGCGTCCGATGTACTCGCATCACGATCGAGCGCTTCGAGAAGCAACTGCTCAGCTCGTAATTCGTCCCGTTCGACAGAATTGCTCCATCCTCCGGCCACTAGGTTGATCAAAGTCCTTGCGATACCGATCCTCGCATCGACGGAGCGTGAGTCGATCTCCAGTGCTCGTTCGAAGGCCCGCTGAGCCTCTTGCATGGTGGTTGAGGAAAAGGGGCGATTAAAAAAGGCCCATCCGCGCATGACGAGATCGCGCGCATCGGGATCGATCGCTCGTTCACGTTCGAGCCGGCTGTTTGCCGCCTCAATGAGCTGAACGTTTAGCGTCTTCGCGAGCCGGCTTGTGATTTCACTTTGCTCTTCGGGAAGGTTTCGGCGGTCGGTCTCAAAGCGATCGGCCCACATATGTCCGCCAGTTTCGGTGTCGATCAGCTGCGCGTTCACTTGGATCAGATTAGCGGACCGTCGCACACTTCCCTCAATAACGTAGCGCACCCCCAGCTCGCGGCCGATTTGCTTCACTTCGACCGATTTGCCCTTATAGGTAAAGGCGGTATTGCGGGCGATTACGAAGCTGCCGGAGATCCGCGACAGGTCCGTCGTCAGGTCGTCAGTGACCCCGTCAGCGAAATAATCCTGGTCTGGGTCGTTCGATAAGTTCGCAAACGGCAATACAACGAACGACAGACGTGGCGCGGGCATATTTGGAATGGTGTTCGCGGCTTGCCCGCTTATTGGTGAAGACGGCGGCACCGAGGCCGTTGGTGGGGGCGGGGTTCCCTTGGGCCAGGCCCACCAGGTCGCGACTGCAATGCAGAATAACGCGATGGCGCTCGCGACGAAAATGACCCGCCGTAAGTTCTTGGGAGCCGGCAGCGGCGCTGATACGGCGACGAAGGGTATCGACGCAATTGTGTCAGCGCTCATCGCGTAGGACCGCACAGGCCGTGCAATGTTTTTGACGCTCTGCTCGCCAATGTCCGCGAACGGGTAGGGGAGCTTATCGCGGATCTGGTCGCGTACGACGCGCGAGATGCAAATTCCGCCGGGTTCTGCCAATGCCTCCAGCCGCGCGGCAATGTTGACGCCGTCCCCATAGATGTCGTCGCCATCAATGATCACGTCGCCGAGATTGATCCCGATGCGGAAGGTGATGCGCTTGTCCTCGGGGACCTCGACATTGCGATCGACCATTCCGCGCTGGATTTCGACCGCACAGCGCATCGCGTCGACGACGCTCGGGAATTCCGCGAGCATGCCGTCGCCGGTGGTCTTGACGATGCGGCCACGGTGCTCGCGGATCTTCGGATCGATCAGCTCTCGGCGATGCGTTTTCAGGCGTTCGAGCGTGCCTTCCTCGTCCGATCCCATCAGCCGCGAGTAACCCGCGACATCGGCGGCGAGGATCGCGGCGAGACGCCGTTGGACGGGCTGTTTCATAGCCTCCCTCAGCCGCGCTGATCATAGCACGGTCAAAATCGCTCGTGGAAATCGCGCGATCCGCACTTTGGTGTCCTAGGTTGATTGGACACGGATCTCGCTATTCCAGCCGCGCGCCGTAGCGGTGGATGTGGTAGGGGGTGCGGGCGAGGGCGGGGCAATAGCTGCCGACAACCGGTTCGAGGGCGTCGTAGAGGCGGCGGTTGTCGGCATTGGCGGCGGCGAGGCGCTCGCGCGCTGCCGCGACGCGGTCGCGCAGACGGTCGAGATCGACCGTTACCAGACGCCGGTTGTCGACGATTAGACGGCCGCCGATCATGACGCTGGCGACCGCCGTGCCGTCCTCGGTATGGACCAGCTGGTTGACCGGGTCGTTGAACGGCAGCCAGTTCGGGTGGTCGAGGTCGAGCATGACGATGTCGGCCTTCCAGCCCGGCGCCAAGCGGCCGATCTTGTCGCCAAGCCCCAACGCTCGGGCGCTGCCTTCGGTCGCTGCCAACGCCGCCTCGCGCGTCGTCAGCCAGCGCCGCCAGTCCGGCCCCTGCACCTTCGAGACAAAGGAGGCCAGCCGCATCGCCTCGTACATGTTCTGATTGTCGGCGCAATTCGCGCCGTCGGTGCCGATCCCGAGATTGACCCGCCGCTCGAGCATCGCTCTCGTATCGGCGAGCCCGCTGCCGAGCCGCATGTTGCTGCCCGGATTGTGCGCGACCGAGGCGCCATGGTCGCCGAGTCGGGTCATGTCGTCCTCGTCGAGCCAGACACCATGCGCGACCGTGAAGTGCGGGCCGAGCACGCCGAGGCGTTCGAGATGGGCGGTCTGCGTCCGGCCGTACAGCCGAATGCCGGTCACTGCCTGCACCTTCGATTCGGCAACGTGGCTGTGAACCCCCAGGCCGAACTCGCGCGCCAGACCGGCGCAGCCGAGGATGAAGGCATCGGAACAATGGTGCGGTATCGTCGGCGCGACGGCGGGACGCACCCGGTCGCGGTCGAAGGACCAGCCGCGCAGCGCCTCGCGGATCGCCGTGAGGGTTGCCTCGGCCGGCGGCAGCCGCAATTCAGCGACGCGGTCCTGCAGGGCACGCGGCAGCGCATCCATGAGGCCGGGGATCGCCTCGTAAAAGCTGCGGTCGGCAACCATCGGCGCGATCACGGCGCGCATGCCGACATCGGCATAGGCCGTGCGCGCCAGCGCTAAGCCTTCGGCAGTGGGCAACGGCCATTCGAAGGAGAGGTCGTAGCAGGCGGTGCAGCCTTTCATGACCATCTCGACCGCGCCGAGCTGGGTCGAGAGGTATTTGTCCTCGGCGGTGCGGTTGCCGGTGATCCATGGCGCCGCGCTCAGCAGCAGTTCGAGCGGCCAGCGGTCGCCCATCCCTTTGGCGAGGTTGCCGTGGCCGTGAGTATGCGCATTGACGAGACCGGGGTGCAGCAGCCGGCGCGCCGCCGCGATCTCGATCGCATCGGCCGGGGTCGGACAGCCGGGCGGGCCGATCTCGCGGATCGTGTCGTCCTCGATCAGGATATCGGCGGGTTCGGCGGTTCCGGCGGCGATGTCGAGCACGCGGCCGCCACGCAGGATCGTATGGGCCATGGTATCCTCTCCTCAGGGGGTCATCCGAAGCCTCCGTCGGCCGCCCGCATCAGAAACCGATACGCGATGGAAGCGTGCATAGCGATGCCGACTGCCATGCAGTCTTCGTTCAAGATCATGCGGTTGGAATGGCACGGCGCGACGTGACCATGGTCGTCATGATCCTGCGGCATGACCCCGAGGAACATCATGCAGCCGGGAATGCGCTGCAGAACATAGGAGAAATCTTCGGCGCCCATGATCGGCGCCGGACGGTCGATGTAATTGTCGGCGCCGAGAAGTTCGGTCGCGACGGTCTGCGCAAAATCGACAAACGCGGCATCGTTCACGGTTACCGGGTAGCCCCGCCTGATCATGACCTCGGCGTCGCACAAATGCGCCGCGGCGATATTCGTCGCGACGCGGCGCAACCCTTCATGCGCCCGCTCTCGCGCCCGCTCCGAGATGGTGCGCAAGGTCCCGACCATCTCGGCCGTTTCGGGGATGACATTGTTGGTTGTGCCGCCGGTCACCTTGGCGCAGGTCAACACGACCGGATCGAAAATGTCGATGCGCCGGGTAACAAAGCTTTGCAGCGCCAGCCCGATCTCGAAAGCCACCGGGATCGGATCGACCGCGTCGTGCGGTATCGAAGCATGGCCGCCCCGGCCCCGTATCTTGATTGTCCAATAATCGGCCGAGGCCATCATCGCGCCCGGCCTTCCGAGAATGGCGCCGGCCCTGATGCCGGGCCAGATATGCAAGGCGAAGGCGGCGTCCGGTTTCGGATCGGCGTCGAGGAGACCGTCCTCGATCATCCGGCGGGCGCCGCCATGGCCCTCCTCGCCCGGCTGAAACATGAACTTGACGGTGCCGGCGAGTTCGTCACGGTGCCGGTGCAGCAGATGCACCGCCTGCACCAGCATTGCGGTATGCGCATCGTGCCCGCAGGCATGCATGCGGCCGGGAAACTTGCTCGCAAAGTCGAGCCCGCTTTCCTCCGGCATCGGCAATGCGTCCATATCGCCGCGCAACAGGATCGTGCGGCCGGTCTGCGTTCCGGGCTTCGTGCCGACGAGCGAGACGATCAGGCCCGAAGTCGACGATCCGCGCGCGACCTCCACGTCGAGCCCTTGCAGCCCGTCGAGCACTGCGGCGGTCGTCAGCGGCAGGTCGAGCCCGAGTTCGGGCTCGGCGTGAATTCGTCGGCGCAGCGCCACGGCCGCGGGCAGCAACCCGCGCGCCTCATCGAGAAACTGGTGCAATTCGGACATGATCGCGTTTCTCCACCTCGGTATTTTCCGGCTCGAACGGGCCAGCTTATGGCAGAACTGCGGATTTTGCGACCACCTTGGCTTGTGGAAGCGAGCCTGATCGAGTTGCCGGAGTTGCCGGGTACCGGCCAGAAAATAGATGCGCCTTGGTAGTCTGGTGCATGATCTTCTGGGCTGAGCAAGTGGGGTGAGCCGATGTCCGACAAGGAGCTGTTCCGTCTCGAAGAGGCGACGATCGACGACTTACACGAGGCGATCAGAGCGGGGCGCACGACCTGTCTCGCGGTCGTGCGGCATTATCTCGATCGGGTGCGGGCCTATAACGGGGTGGCGAGCCTGCTCGTCACCGCAGACGGCGCTCCGGTCTCCGAAGCGCGTGGCGCGGTTCGCGCCGCGGCGCCGCTGCGTTTCCCGACCGAGACCGTCAACGCCTCGACGATCTTTCCCGATCTCGACAAGTACGAGGGGCCGCCGCTCGAATTCGGCCGCATGGAGCCGACGGCGTCCGATCCTTCGGTCCAGCAGCAATACGGGATGATCGCGGGCAAGCCCGATGCCGGGCAGCTCAATGCGCTCGCCACCCTCAACATCAGAGGCGAGCGGTCGGTCACCTGCCGCGGCGAGTTTGACCGGCATCCCTCCGAGGGCCTGCTGCCGCCCGGTGCGCCGCCGGTCTGCGAACACTTCCGTCAATTGCCCGATGCGCTCGAGCGCGCGGCGGAGCTCGATGCGACCTATGGGAGCAACCCCGACCTCGACAGGATGCCGATGTACGGCGTCGTCTTCTCTTTCAAGGACCCGTTCGACACGAAGGACATGCGCACGACCGCCGGGGGCGATGCGGCCTACGACATCGACTTCCCCTCGCGCGACCATGTCCTTGTCGAGCAATTGCGCAACAAGGGCGCGATCATTTTTGCGAAGGCGGTCTGCACCGAATACAATGGCCGGGCCGGCGATCCCGGCGGCCCTCACAAGGCGGAAAAGGTGCTGCCGTCGGTATTGGGGTACCAGCGCAGCAGCTGGGCCGGCAATCCCGCCAACCCTTACGACACGACGCGCGCCGCCTCACTGGGATCAAGCTCGGGCTCGGGTGTTTCGGTCAGCGCCAATCTCGTCATGGTGAGTCTCGGCGAGGAGACCCGCGCGTCGACCCGGGGCCCGGCCAACCACAATGCCGTCGCCTTGATCCTGCCGCACAAGGCGATGCTGAGCTTCAATGGCGGGGCGATCGGCGCCGACATCTATTGCGACCGCACCGGCATCCTCGCTCGCAGGATCGGCGACGCCGCCAAGGTGCTCGACGCGCTGAAGGACCCGGAGCGCGGCTATTACGACCCGCGCGACCCTTACACGACCGTGCCGCGCTCCTCGGTGTTGGCGACGCCATACGCGAGCCATACGAAGATGTCGGGCGCCCGGGGCTCGCTCAAAGGCATGCGCGTCGGCATCGTACGCGAGTCGATGCTAATGTGTCCCGGCGACAAGGCCGCGGAACCGATCAGCACTGCAGCGGCGAGGGAGATCAAGACGGTCCTCGGTGAGAAGCTCGGCGCGACGCTCGTCGAATCCTCCGATCCCCTGTGGGAACCCGACCGCGACCTGGAACAGATGAACCCAGACTTTCGGCACGCGCTGGCGCGGCTGGTGCCGGTCTTTATGCCCGATTTGCTGTTCCGGCTCGATGCCGATGGCTTGCCGCTTTTCCAGGAATTCGCCGCGGCCATCCGGCCGACCGAGTTCGCCCCTGGCAAGGTCTTCGGCACGGGCACGATGGCGCCGATCGATTATTGCGTGGCGCTGGCCGAAGGGCGGATCGCGCCCCCTCAGAACCTCGACATCGCCACGAGCCAGGAGCAGCAGCTGGCGATGATGTTCCGCTTCCATGTGAACCAATACTTGTCGCGGCGCGCCGCCGACTGGCGGGAACGCGGGTTCGGTGAGACGCTTGCCGATTTCGCCGCGCTCAACGCGCGCTCGAAATTCTGGGGCGACGACGGCCGCGCCGGCTTTAAAAATTGGGAAGAGGTGACCGACCCACGCAATCCACTGGGTGGACGCCAGGGCATCGACGAACGCATCATGCTGCGCGAACTCTTGCGCCGGGTAGACATGATGGTGATCCTCGAAAACCGCCTCGACGCGCTCGTCCGCCTGCATACGCCGTTGCCGCCGGCCAAGATCGGCGGCGCCAACGACCCATCGGGCGGCCGCAACAATCTGCGCCCGGAATCCTATTACGGCCCGAACGCTGGCCTCACCGAAGTGCTGATCCCCGCGGGCTATGTGACGACCGTCTACGACCCGGCCTTCGCGCTCAGCCCCGACCGCACGCGCTACATCCCGACCCCCTGCGACACGCCGACCACGCTGCCGCCGCAGGGCCTGCCCTTCTCCCTCGTCTTCCGCGCCGAGCCCGGCAAAGAAGACATCCTGCTGCAGATCGCCTCCGCTTACGAAGCCACATCCAAGCGCCGCATCCCCCCGCCCGCCTTCGGCCCATTGCCGGCAAAATTGGGCTGACGGTCAGCAGGCCATGTCCTCAACCGGTCTGAGGGCGTTCATTGCGTCTTCGGTGTAGCCGATCGTTCCATTCCAATAGTCGATCAATACTTGCTGATTGAGATCGATCCATCGCCGAAGAAGATCCAGGTCGCACGGGGCGAGCCTGCCTCTCACAACCCCGACGGAGGGAGGGAGGGCGACAGTAACCATCTCGGAAAGTCGGACCCTCGTTGAGGGAGCGATTTTGACCCGGACATCGTCCCTGGCCCCGGCCCTTTGAGAAATGAACACGACGTAGGGAAGCCCGGTGCGCTCGGGCCGCAAATTCGCCATTTCGAATTCGGCCTGGCCTTCGACGTCGAGTTCGGCACTCCCGGCTCTCGCCGAAACCGGTTTGCGGTCCCTCCCCGTGGTTTGTTTGGCACCCATCTTCCAAAGCTCCTGCGCGACAGGACATCACTTGTCAGTCAGTGCGGCTTCGGCTGTCGCCGCAGACGCCGTCTTCCACGCCGCGACCGAGCCGTAACAAGAGCGCAGCAAGAGCGCCACCAATGCGGTCCAGCCGGTCTGATGCGAGGCGCCGAGTCCGCGACCGCTCTCGCCGTGAAAGAATTCGTAGAACAGCACATTGTCACGGAAGTGCGGGCTTTCCTGCTCGAGCGGCGAGTCGCCGAAAACCGGCCGTCCTCCGTCCGGGCCGCGCAGAAAAATGTTGCACAGCCGGCGCGACAGCTGGACTGCCACTTCACCCAGATGCAGCATCGTGCCGGACCCCACCGGACACTCTATTTTGAAATCGTCGCCGTAATAGCTGTGGAACCGGTACAGCGCTTCGATGATCAGAAAATTCACCGGCATCCAGATCGGGCCGCGCCAATTTGAATTGCCGCCGAACATGCCCGAGGCCGAGTCCCCCGGGACATAGCTGACGCTCAAGCGGGTACCCACATGCTCGAAGAGATAAGGGTGCTCACCGTGGAGTTTTGAGAGCGAACGGACACCAAAGTCGGACAGGAACAGTGTTTCGTCCAGCATCCGGTTGAGCAGGCGCTTCATGCGGTGGCCGCGCAGCAGCGAAAGGAGGTGGCGGTCGCCGTTCGCGTCGTGCCACCGTGAGACGAGGCGCGCAAGATTGGGACGATGCTCGAGAAACCAACGAGTGCGGGCGTTGAACCTCGGCAGCTTCTGCAATGCCGAGCTGTCGAGCACCTCGACCGCCAAGAGCGGGATCAACCCGACCATCGATTGCACTCGCAGCGGTATCCGTTCACCGCCGGGCAGATGCAGGACATCGTAATAGAATTCGTCTTGCTCGTCCCACAAGCCGATGCCGTCGCCGCCGATATTGGTCATCGCCTCGGCTATATAGAGAAAGTGCTCGAAAAACTTGGATGCGATGTCTTCATAGACATGGTCTTTGAGGGCGAGTTCGAGCGCGATGCGCATCAGATTGAGCGTGTACATCGACATCCACGCAGTGCCGTCGGACTGGTTGATGTAACCGCCGGTCGGCAACGCCGCGCTTCTGTCGAACAGGCCGATATTGTCCATGCCGAGAAACCCGCCTTGGAAGATATTGCGGCCCTCGACATCCTTGCGGTTCACCCACCAGGTGAAATTCAGCATCAGCTTGTGAAAGACGCGCTCCAGAAAGTCCCTGTCGCCGTCGCCGCCGCGGTGCTCGCGGTCGATTTCGTAGACCCGCCATGCCGCCCAGGCGTGCACCGGTGGATTGACGTCGCCGAATGCCCATTCATAAGCAGGTAGCTGACCATTGGGATGCATGTACCAATCGCGGGTCAATAGCAGCAACTGGCTTTTGGCAAAGCCCGGATCGACGAGGGCAGCGGCAACGGCTTGAAACGCGAGATCCCAGGCGGCGTACCACGGATATTCCCATTTGTCCGGCACCAGCACGATGTCGGCATTGTTCAAATGCGGCCAGTCCGCATTGCGGCCATGCTGCCGCGATGCCGGCGGCGGCGGTTGCAGCGGATCGCCGTCCAGCCACTCGGGAACGTCGATGTAATAGAACTGCTTGGTCCACATCATGCCGGCAAGCGCTTGGCGTTGCACGAGCCCCGCATCCGGGTCGGCGATGTCCTGCTGCAGCGCAGCGTAGAATTCGTCTGCTTCGACGCGGCGCTGCTCGATCGTGTCGTCAAAACAATCGAGACCGCCCAAATCTCCGTCGGAGGTAAGCCGAATGCGGGTTCGCGCGCTGCCCGCCGGCGCCAAGCTCAGCCGGTAATGCGCCGCAACCTTGGTGCCACGGCGCTCCGGGTTCACCGCGTCCGCTTTGCCGTCGACGAGATAATCGTTGATACCGTCCTTGAAATAGCGACCGGGGGTGTCAACCCCCCAGAGCCGCCGTACATTCGTTTCGTTTTCACAGAACAGGAATTCCGGCCGGTCCTCGCAATAGAGCTGCAAATGCGGGAAATTGGGGTGATCCACCGAGATCGCATTATCCCCTCGCGCCACCAGCTGGGGTCTCATCGAATCGGCTTTCCACGACCAGGTATTGCGGGCCCAGAGCTGCGGCAACACGTGCAATTCAGCCGCTTCGGCCGCGCGGTTATGGACCGTCAGCTGGATCAGAATGTCGTCGACATCGGCCTTCGCGTATTCGATCTCGACATCGAAATAGCGGCCGTCGGCAAAGACGCCGGTATCGATCAGCTCGAATTCCGGCTCTGCCCGGCCGCGCCGCCGGTTCTCCTCGACCAGCCGATCGTAAGGAAAGGCGGTTTGGGGATACTTGTAGAGCATCCGCATATACGAGTGGGTCGGCGTGCTGTCGAGATAGTAGTACAGCTCTTTGACGTCTTCGCCGTGATTGCCCTGCGAATTGGTAAGGCCGAACAGCCGCTCTTTCAGGATCGGGTCGCGGCCGTTCCACAGCGCGACGCCGAGACAGATCAGCAGGTGGTCGTCGCCAAACCCGCCGATACCGTCCTCGCCCCAGCGATATGCGCGGCTACGGGCTTGGTCGTGCGGGAAATAATCCCATGCGTCGCCGTTTTCGCTGTAATCCTCGCGCACCGTGCCCCATTGGCGCTCGCTGAGATACGGCCCCCAGCGTCGCCAATGCTTGCCGTGGCGTATTTCGTCGAGGCGCAATCCCTCGGCGGTGTGAATTGTGCTGTGCAAAGGTATCGACATCTGCTCGCCTCCCTTCCGAGCGGCGCGTCAAGCTAGTATCTCCGCTGGCCGATGACCAAAGGCTTTAGGAGGGATCCATGGCGAAAGCGGACACTCCCCTCGCGACCTACGACGCGATTGTTATCGGGACCGGGCAAGCCGGACCCCCTCTTGCGCGCCGCCTTGCGGCCGGCCGCATGAGGGTCGCGAGGAGCGACGACAACGTCGTGGTGGGCGTCGATTGCACGGAGGGACCGCCCGAAATTCGCGGGTCGCATCTGCTGCTCGCGGTCGGGCGGCGCCCGAACACCGACGATCTCGGGCTCGACGAGGCCGGCATCGCCCGTGACGAGCGCGGCTACATCATCGTCGATGACCAGCTGCACACCAATGTGCCGGGGGTGTGGGCGCTCGGCGACTGCAACGGCAAAGGCGCCTTCACGCATACCGCCTACGATGATTTCGAGATCGTCGCCGCAAACCTCTTCGACGGCGAAGCGCGACGGTCAGCGGCCGCATTACTGCGTACGCCCTCTACACCGATCCGCCGCTCGGGAGGGCCGGAATGACCGAAGCCGAGGTAAAAGCAGAAGCAAGCGAGCCTTGATCGCCACGCGCCCGATGACCCGGGTCGGTCGCGCCGTCGAAAAAGGCGAAACGGCCGGATTCATAAAGGTTCTGGTCGACGCCGGGGGCAAGTGGATCCTCGGCGCCTCGCTGCTCGGGACCGGGTGCGATGAGGTCGTTCACGGCATTCTCGACTTGATGTATGCCAGAGCGCCCTACACGATTTTACAGCGGACGATGCCGATCCACCCGACGGTGTCCGAGCTGCTTCCAACACTGCTCGGCGGTCTGCAACCTTTGGCCTAGGAGGTTGCCACCGAGCCGGGAACCTCAAGTGGCCTCTGCCGCCAGGATTCCGAGCAAGCTCCGGCGGCCTTTCCACCGCTCGACAATCACTGCGTCGAGGCCGAGGCTGCGGCCATAGTGATGGACGGCAAAAATCAGCTGGACCACCATGAGGAAGAAATAGGTCCACGGCCACTCGCCTTCGGCATTGTAGAGCCCGAGCCAGAGGTTGAGGATCTGGAGTGCGCCGATCAATCCCCAGAAGCGTACGAAGATCCCCAATATCAGCGACACCGCGGTCAGCACTTCGAGAGAGTAAACGATAGGCGCAAACACGTAGAAATGCGGCAATACGATATTGTTGACGAAGTCGGCCTGGGGCGAGATGGCGGCGGACTTTCCCATCAATCCCATCCAATAGGCGAGGCCGGTCGCGCCGAACGGCTGTTCCGGTTGGTCGGTGTAAAACGGCGGTAATTTCCACAGGCTCTGCTGCCACCACATGCAGCCTATCAGCAAGCGAAATGCCCAGTTGCATAGGTGCTCCATCGTGCGCTGCGCCGGCATTGTGCGATAGACATGGACTGCGATGGCGATGCTGCCGAGTAGGAGGAGCCAAAATATCGCCGTTGTCCATCCCGGCTGCAGCAGAAACTGGACCGCATCTGTAAACGGGTTGTGCTTCATCGGACAGACCTCTCAGTCGCCTCTTTCATAAACTTAGTCACGCTCGCCGCCCGATCAAAATGCCGATCGGTAATCGTTTTGATGCGGCGAGCACGCGCGGTAGCGCCGCCGCGCCTGGATTAGACTCGGCCCACCGGGATCAGCGCACAGCGCTGAGCCGTAGCGCGCCGCATTCGGCGTCATGACCTCCCTCTCACTCGACTGGTGCCGGATCCGCCACCCGCTTGGTCACGGACCACTCCGGCGAAAAGCGCAACAGCTACAGCGTTGCAGAGGATCGCGGTCAGGGCGAGGCGTAGGCCAACGAGTTCGGCGGTCATCCCGATCAGCGGCGGGCCGGCGAGCAATCCGGCGTAACCGGTAGTAGCAACCGCCGCTATGCCGAGACCCGGCGTCGTGCCCCGGGTTCGGCCAGCGGCGCCAAACAGCACCGGGATCATGTTCGCAATGCCGAGGCCAAAAAGGGTAAACCCGGCCACCGGCAGGATCAGACCCGACGCAATCAGCGCGATGGTCATGCCGGCAGCGGCGGTGAGCCCACCGGCGCGCAGCAGGATCGGCGCACCCCAGCGCCGCCGCACCCAGTCGCCACCGAACCGGCCGGCCGCCATCGCGAGAGAAAAACCGGCGAAGCCGGTCGCAGCCCCATCCATCCCGGCGTCGCGGTACTCGCGCAGAAAAACCGCGGCCCAGTCACCCATCGCGCCCTCGGCCATCAGCGCCAGGAATGCCAGAGCGCCGAGGCCCAGCAGCGCGCGGTCGGGCCGCGCGAACACAGTGCTCCGGTCTCTAGCGCAAGACTCGCCATGCAACAGAAGTCGGGATATCGCGAGCAGCAACGGCACCAGAACAACCGTCAGGCCGAGCGCCTGGGCCGAGCCGGGAATGTCAATCGAGGCGGCGAGCGCGGCAAGGCTCGCGCCCGCGAGACCACCCGTGCTGTACAGAGCGTGCAAGGAAGAAAGGATCGGGCGAGCGTAGCGGTCCTCGAGCAGCACAGCCTGGGCATTCATCGATACGTCGAGGATGCCGTTGGCGGCGCCGAAGAGCAGCAACGCCACGATCAGCATCAAGAGGTTTGGCGCCACTATCGGCACCGGCAACAATAGGCATAGCGCCAGTCCCGCCGCCCGGGTCGTCGCATCGCTGCCGAACCGCCCGACGGACCAGCCCGCGAACGGCAGCACCAGCACCGAGCCGACCGCCATTGAAAAGAGCGCGACGCCGAGCAGAAAATCACCTAGCGCGAGCCGCTCCTTGACCTCCGGAATATGCGGCAGCCAGCTCGCCACGACAAAGCCGTTAGCGAAGAAAACCAGCGACACGGCCGTTCTGGCATGCCGAAGCCGGGATCGCCGTGTAAGCCGGGTGCATTCGGCTTGAAGAGACCGGGCCGGGGAAAGCGACCGCATCGTTCCCTCCGCGCTGCCCTATCGGCGCGACTCTACCACCAAGGCGTGGCCTTCGGGGTCGCGCAGCATCAGGCCGGCTGCACCCTCGATCGCCGCATGCAACACGACCACCTCGCTCCATAGATCTTCGGGAGTCGTGTCCGCGGGCGCTGGGCGTCCATCCATCGGCTCGATATAATCGAGAAACTCGACGCCCGGTCCAGCCGGCGCCCGCATGCTCGTTATCCGGACACGAGCGCCGGGTACACCGGAGAGCCGCTCCTGTTCGATACCCCAATTCTCGCTCGTCCCGCCGACACGCATACCCAGCCCGCCGCGGTAGAAGGCGAGGCTGGTCTCGGTCTCCCGCACGGCGATGGCGGTATGGTCGATGCCGAGGAACAAGCGGTCCTTGTCGTGCCAGCGCGGGTCTCCTTTGCCGGGGGGAAACTGGATCAGCTCGAGCGGGTGGCCGTCGGGATCGCGGAAGTAGACGGCGCGAATTCCTCCGGCATTCGGGTTCCAGGCCGGCAATTTCTGCGGAGCTGCCGAAATCGGCGCCGCGCCGTCGCGCAACACCATCGCGTAAGCCCGCTCGATGTCTGAGACGACGATCGCCAAATGCTGAAACCACCGGTCGTTGCTGCGGGAATCGCGAGGCAGCGGACGCCCGTTATGCGGGACCAACTCGATCGTCTCGCTGCCGAGGCGGAGCGCCACGGCCGGGGCTCGGCGGTATCAGCGAGAGTAAAGGAGAGCGCTTCCGCATAATATTTCGTTGCTCGATCGAGGTCCGAGACCGGAATGACGATGCGAAGCACGGCATCGACCGGCGGTTGCGCACAAGCCTGCGCCGTCGCAAGCGCCACCCCGAGGAGAAACGCCAGAGCGCGGATCATTGGGGCCTGCTCCTTGAACAGAGGCGCTCGAGCAGACGATCGCCGACCCGCAAGGCATTGGCGATGATCGTCAGGGTCGGGTTCACAGCCGCGCTCGACACGAAGAAGCTGGCGTCGACGACATAGAGGTTGTCGATCTCGTGCGCGCGGCAATTCACGTCGAGCGCCGAGCTTTTCGCGTCGCTTCCGAAACGGACTGTTCCGTTCTGATGACCGGTCCCGGCAATCGGCAGACGCTTTCCGAAATAGGCGTTCTGCGGCAACAGATGCGCCTCGCAGCCGATATGGTCCAACAGGTGCTGCAGCTTCTTTGTCAGCTTTTCATGGGGCGTGAGGTTGTTCGGCGTGTAATAAAGCCGAATGCCGCCGTCGCGGCCGAGCAAGACCCGGTTCTCGGGATCCGGCAGGTCTTCGGAAGTCAGCCAGAAATCGAGCGCGTGGCTGGCGAGCCTGCCGGCGGCAAAGGCGGGGAGCAAACCGTGGCTTTCGCCGCGGAACATCGCCGCGTCGGTCTTGCCCAGCATCTGAATGTGACCGAGCGGGAAGTCGTCCTCCCTCGTCCGGAAATAGAAATCGTTGAGCCCCAACGTCTTCTGAAACCGGGTCGGGTTCGGCTCCCGCGAGATCGCGATCAGGGCCGAGTTGTTGTGGCACATGTAGTGGCGCCCGACGACGCCGGAGCCGTTAGCCAATCCGTGCGCGTGCATTGTATTGGCCGAGCGCAAAAGCAGCGCCGCCGAATTGATCGCGCCACAAGCGACGACAATAATGTCTGCACGATAGCGTTCCATCTCGCCCTCTCGCCAGACCACAACTTCTTTGGCCTCGCGGCCGGTCGCGCTGGTCTCGATGCGTTCGACATAGGCATCGGTAAGCAGTGTCACGTTCGAGTATTTGAGTGCGGGTTTGACGGCGACGACGTGCGCGTCGGCCTTAGCCTGTACGAGGCACGGGAAGCCGTCGCATGTGCTGCAGCGGATGCAATGGCTGTCGTAGGCATGCTGTTCGTCGAGCATGATGCCGACAGGCAGCGGAAACGGGCGGTGGCCGGCACGCTCGAGATCCTCGGCGAGCGCCTGGATGCGCGGTTCGTGCGTGACCGCCGGAAATGGGTACGGCTCGTCGCAAGGGGGCTCGGTCGGGTCGCTGCCGCGGCTCCCATGCACGTGGTAGAGCCTCTCCGCCTCGGTGTAGTACGGCGCAAGATCGGCGTAGGAAAGCGGCCAGGCCGGAGACATCCCGTCGGCATGGCGGACCGTCGTGAAATCCTGCTCGCGCAGCCGCAGCAATACCGCGCCGTACATCTTGGTGTTGCCGCCCACCCAATAATGAATGCCGGGATGGAAGGGACGGCCGTCCTTGTCGTGCCAGGTCTCCTGGGCCTTGTAGCGCTCCTCGCCGAATACCGCCTCGGCATTCCAGTTCTCCCGCTCGCGCGGAAGATAGCCGCCGCGCTCGAGGATCAGGATGCGCTTGCCGGACGGGGCGAGGCGATAGGCGAGCGTGCCGCCGCCGGCGCCGCTGCCGATGATGATCACGTCATAGCGGTCGTTGCTCATTGGGAACCTCCTCGGCGGGCGAAATCGCAGCGGAAGATGCAGCGGCGGTTGGTGAAGTGGTCGAGCTTGGCGCAAGGGGTCCGGCGGCCAAGCCTCAGATGCAGCTCGGCCGCGAGCAGCATCCCGATCGGCGGCGCCGTCAAATAGATCCAGATGCCGTGCCATACTCCGCTCGGCACTGCGGAAGCGACGCTGCGCGCCGGGTTTAGGCTCATGCCCGACAGCGGCGCTTCGAGTGTGATGTAGATCGCCACGAGGAGGCCGGCGCAGAGCCCGGTCCAACGCATCAGCCGCACGGAGGCGTTGGTCGCGAGCACGGTGGACATCAGCACGAAGGCGATCGTGATCTCGGCGGCAAACGCGACGACCTCTCCCGGCTGACCCGGCAATGTCGCGACGGCCGAAATCGGCGGCAGTGTGAAGCGGTCCCCGAGGGCCCCTGCCAGGAGCAGCGTGCCGGCCGCCCCTCCGGCAAACTGGGCCAGCGCATAAAACAGCGCATCGGCCGAGGCGACCTTACCGAGCCGCCAGAAGGTAAGCGTCACGGCCGGGTTGAAATGCGCGCCGGACTGCCGACCCCAGGGCGAATAAATGATGGCCACCGCCGTCAGGCCCATCACAAGCCCGATCAGGGCCCGGCGGATGTCAGGGTTGGGGATCGCTCGGCCGAATGGCGAGGTGGGGTGGTCCAGCAGCAAGGCGCAAACACCGGCGACCACCATGAACAGCCCGAGACCCAGCGCCTCGATCAGATATTCCGGCCAGTGCCGCCGCAGTGCATTTATGAGAGCCGCCGCTTCTGATCCGTCATTCCCGCGAAAGCGGGAATCCAGAGGCGACGGCATCTCGCTCGGGATCCCTGGACCCCCGCTTGCGCGGGGGTGACGGTGATACATGGTTATTCTCAGCCCCCGGAGGCGAATTCCGGGTAGAGCGTCATGCCGCCGTCGACGAACAGGGTGATGCCGTTGACATAATCGCTGGCGTCGGAGGCGAGCCAGACAACGGCGCGGGCGATGTCCTCGGGCTCACCGATGCGCTTGTACGGCACTAGCCGCATCAGTGCTTCGTAAGCCTCTGGTGTCGACCACGCGGCCGTATTGATCGGCGTCCGGGTCGCGCCCGGGGCGATGCCGTTCACCCGGATGCCGCGAGGTGCCAGCTCCTGCGCGATCGTCTTCATCAGCATCATGACGCCGCCCTTCGAGGCGGCGTAATTGGCGTGCCCGGCCCAAGGGATCACTTCGTGCACCGAGCTCATGCAAATGATCTTGCCGAGCGCGCGCGAGACCTGCGGCCGGGGGCCGCGGCGCAGGAATTCCCGGACTGCCGCGCGCGCACATAGAAACTGGCCGGTCAGATTGACGCTGATGACCGAGTTCCACTGCGCCAACGTCATCTCCGCAAACGGGGCGTCGCGCTGCAGCCCGGCATTGGCGACGACGATGTCGAGGGTGCCGAAGGCGGCGCACGCTTTCTCGAACATTTCGGTCACCTGAGCCTCGTCCGAGACGTCGGCGCGCACGGCAATAGCAGTGCCGCCGGAACGGGCGATCGTTTCGGTAACGGCCCGCGCCTCCTCCTCGCCCGCCACATAATTGACGGCAACGGCAGCACCCGCTTCGGCCATCGCGATAGCGACCGCCTTGCCGATCCCGGAATTGGCGCCGGTGACGAGCGCCTTCTGGCCGGCGAGAGGCCTGCCGGCGGTTTCCCGCGGGGCGATCACCGCGGTTTCTCTGATATCCATCTTCCACTCCATTCCTGTAGCCAAAGACATAGCGATCCGGACCCGCGGACCGAAATGCCGCTGCGCGATGGTTTTGATGCGCGCCGCCTATCATCGCGCCGTTGTGACTTGTCTCGGGCGGCGCCGCACGGCAATTTCCGGTTATGGAAATGCACCAGGTCCGCTATTTCCTAGCGGTGGCGGAGACCCTGAACTTCACGCGTGCGGCGGAACTGTGCAACGTCTCACAGCCGGCGCTGACCCGCGCGATTCAGCAGCTCGAAGACGAACTCGGCGGGCTGCTGCTGCGGCGCGAGCGCAAGCTGACCCATCTGACCGATTTCGGCCGCCTCATCCAGCCGCATCTGGGCCAGCTTCTCGCCGACGCCGAGGCGGCAAAGACGACAGCGAAGCGCTTTTTGAGCCTGCAGCAGGCGCAAATCCGTCTCGGCATCATGTGCACCGTCGGGCCGGCGCGTTTCATGAGCTTTCTGGCGAGCTTTCATGCCGCCAATCCGGGTTGCGAGATCACGCTTGTCGAGGGTGTCCCGGCTCGTCTCTCAGAGATGTTGCTGCAGGGCGAGCTCGACTTGGCGGTAATGGCGCAGCCCGAGCCGTTCAATGAGCGGCTCGACGTGCTCCCTCTTTATGACGAGCGATTTTGCATCGCGTTTCCGACTGGGCACCGGCTCGACCAGCAAAATCGCGTCGAGATCTCGGACATTGCCGGCGAAACCTATCTGCGGCGGATCAACTGCGAATATCGCGATTACCTGACCGACCAGCTGCGTGCGCTCGGCCTCGCCGTACGGGTCGGGTTTCAGAGCGAGCGCGAGGACTGGATCCAGATGATGGTGGCAGCCGGCTTCGGGGTCTGTTTTCTGCCCGAATTCTCACCCACCATTCCGGGCGTGCGCACTCAGCCGGTCAGCGGTCCCGAGGTCGTCCGCGAGATCTCCTTGGTCTCGATGTCGGGGCGGCGCTTCTCTCCGGCGGTAATGACCTTCAGTCGCGCGATCCGTTCTCACGACTGGTTGAGGAGCGGTGTGGCAGAGGCTGGGTGAATAATCAGGGCCTATTTCGCGCTCAGGGTGCCGCCGTTGATTTTTAGACATGTGCCGGCGGGAACGTAAATCCACGAATCCGTGGCGGCGGCGGTCTTGGACTCGCCGGCGCAGGAATGGGTCGCGGTCTGGCAATCGTTCTGGCCGGCAGCGGCTACGCCGAAGCACTTCTCCGTCTTGTAGGGCGGAACCGGCGCAGGTCCGGCACTCGCTGACATTTGCATATGCATAGATGTCGCGGCGGCAACAGCGGCGGCAATAAGCGCGGAAGGCTTCATACGGATCTCCGTTGCAAACCGAGCCTGTTGTGCAGCCCGGCGGGTCGGGTCGGCAACTCACTTTTCGGCGAGGATCGACACCGCGGTCCAGTCCTTCGGGGGTGGAGACGCAAGATACTTCCTACAGCGTTCGATGAGTACGCGCGAAGGAAGGTCATCGCCGCGAGCTGCCATCGCGGTCTCGAAGAGCGCGATCGCGCGCGCCCAGTCGCGGCATGAATAGGCCTCGAGGCCGGCCTCGTAAGCCTGGACCCATTCCGGGCTCTGTGAGCTATTGTGATCGGCCATGCCGAGCAGCTCATAAACGGCGAGCCCCTGGGTGCTGCTATAAACGGCGACCCGATCGAGCCGTCGCACAAGAATGGCGTCGCCGGCGGCTGCACGGGTATCCTCGCCGATCAGGATTTCGGTTCCGTAGCGCTTGTTGACGGCTTCGAGGCGGCTCGCGACATTGACCGCATCACCGATCACCGTATAGCTCAGCCGCTCGTTCGAGCCTATATTGCCGACCAACATCCGGCCAGTGTTGATGCCGATTCGAATGCGCAGTCGCACCCGGTCTTTGTCGTTGCGCTCGCCGCAGCATTGATCAACGCGGCGCCAGAGCTCGAGTGCGGCGGCACAAGCGTCGACGGCATGCCGGTCGTTCGGCGCCGGCGCGCCCCAGAACGCCATGACCGCGTCGCCGATGAATTTGTCGATGGTGCCATTGCGCTCTGAAATCGCTGTCGAGGCGATCTCGAGGTATTCGCTGAGCACCGGGACGATGGCGTCACCGAGCCGCTCCGAAAGCCCGGTAAAGCCGACAATGTCGGTAAACAGCACGGTCAACACCTGTTGACGGCCGCCGGGGCGAGCCTCCACGCCGCGCGCGACCAGGGTGCGAACAAGCGCCGTCGGAATATATTTCTGGAACGACGAGAGGCCCCGGCTCATTTGCTTCAGCGCAGCCGAAAGATTATCGAGCTCGCGCAGCGGCGAACTCGTCCGGGTGATCGCGTCGAGCTCAAAACTCTCGATGTGCTTCAATTGGCCGACAATACGAAGCAGCGGCGCGCCGATCAGACGGCTGGCCGATAAGATCGCCAGCGCCGCGATGGCGAGCGTCAGCAGCGCCAGAGCGGCGAGCAGCAGCTTTGCGTTGCGCTCGATTGTCGCCAGAAAATCGGCAGCCGGAATGACCGTGGCGACCACCCAGTCGTCGAAGCCCAAAGGCGCGAAAGTCAGGAAGTAGTCACGGCCGTCCCCGGAGGAAGTGAATTCGACCGGCCGCGGGTCTGTAAGGGTCGCGAGATCGACTTTGCGGCGACCGATGTCTTCGCCGACCACCCTCAGCAAATTGTTGTGCCGGCTCAGGCTTCGGAGGTTCGGCATTTCGCCGTTCTGCTGTCGATCGATTGCGGCGGGATCCGGCGAAGCCATCACGTTGCCGCTTCGATCGAGCACGACGACCGTACCGGACTTCCCGACCTCGAGGCTCGTCAGAAATTGCGACAGCCGCGCCAGATCGATTACGACATTGATGACCGCGACAAACTCGTTATTGACCGTCAGCGGCGTCGATATGCTGATCGCCTGTCGGTTGCTGCCGGGAAACTCGGATACCCGGTTCCAGCCCGGCGCGTTCTCTTCGACGGCGCGCCGGTACCAAGACTGCGCCGTCGCATCGTAGTTGCTCGGCTCGAACTCGCGGTTGTTGAACATAATGTCGCCGATTTCCGGCGTGTAATAATCGGTCCGCTGCCCGGCGGTATCGGTGGCCGCGTTCCGCTTGACCTCGATCATGTCGATCTCGGTGTCGCTGGCTTTGCGGGAACCGAAAAATCCGCCGTCGGGAAAGCCCAGCGAAATCCACGAGAGGCTCGGTTGCGAGCGCAGCAAGGCGAGAAAGACAAATTCACGCTTGCCTTCGTCTGTTACCTTGATGGTGCCCTGAAAGAAAATCGAACGGACCGCCTCCTGCATGGAGGAGGCGGCGTCGAGCACGCCGTGCAATTCGTGATGGATCGACTCGACGATCTGCCGATTGAGCTGCCCGACGACATCGCCGACATTGCGATGCGCGGCGAAGGACCAGAACAGATGGATCAGCAACGCGGTCAGGGTCACAGTCCCCAGCACCAGTGCGGTCAGCACGCCGCGCAGACCCAGCTTAGGTGATTCTCTTCCTCGAAGCGGCGGCGAAGCATTCGCGGGTGGCAAAGCGAGCCGGATCGAACGTGCTTGTCGCAAAAGACGATAGATTGATGCGGGCACCGGGTCGGCTCGACTAACGCTGTGCACTTTCATCACCAGTATAGCAGGACTGGAGCCCGATTGCGCGGCACAAGCCTGCCCTAAGATGCCCGAGCCCCGTTTCCGGTCAGCAAGTCGATCTTGCGATGCAATGTGGCAATGAGGCCCTCGAACCCCTCCCGGCGCAGGATCGCACCAAACTGAGACCGCTGGGTCGCCAACTGGCTGATCGTACCGTCGAGATAGACGTCGGAGATCTGCCAGACGCCGTCATTCTGGCGCATCACATAGTCGATCTCGACCGGCTCGCCGCCTGCTTTGATGAGGCGCGCCCTGACAATGACGCCCGAGCCGGAGGGCTGCTGCCCGACGACTTCCATTTGCTGACCCGAGTAGCTATCGAAGCGATCGGCGTAGGTCGCGGAGATGTAACCGCCAAACGCAGCCGCTGTCGCCTCCTGCTGTGCCTGGGACAGGCTGGCCCAGGTAGCGCCGACGGCGAGTCGGGCCATCGACGGGATGTCGAACAATCGGCGAATGACCGGCTCGATCCGGGCATAGCGGCCGCTCTCGCCCAGCATGCGGCCTTGCTTCATCAGCCCGAGCAAGGTCTCGTGGAAACTGTTCACGCTGTCCTCGGGCCCCGCCGCCAGTGCCGGCGCGCCACCAGCAACTGCGGCCAGAATGACTGTTGCCACAATCGCGGCTATCATCTTCAATATCCTCATCATTTCCTCCAATGTCCGGCGCGCTTCGCCAATAGCCGCCCAAATCTGGCCCTCTCGCCCTGCGCGGCGAAATGCCGTTCCGCTATTGTTGCGATAGCTCAGGATTATCGAAGCAGTCCTCGATAACCCGCGATCATCGAAACGTTAGCCATTCGGCATTTTCGTTTGGCGAGCTGCGATGCGATCTCGTGGCGGCAATTGCGTCACAGGGAGAAACTTCATGTCACTGCATTTCGCGATCATCTATGGCTCGGTGCGCGAGGCACGAGCCGGGATTCGCATCGTCCGATTTCTCAGTGCTGCATTGCGACGGCGCGGCCACACAGTTGACGTAGTGGACGCCGCCGAGCAGCGCCTCCCGCTCCTTGATCGTATGTACAAGGAATACGAGCGCGGCAGCGCTCCGCCGGTAATGGAGAAGCTGGCACGGCTCTACCGCGAGGTGGACGGGTTCGTGATCGTCAGCGGTGAATACAATCATGGAATCCCGCCCGGCTTGAAGAACCTGCTCGACCATTTTCTCGAGGAGTATTTCTTTCGGCCGTCGGCGATCGTTTGCTATTCGGCCGGTCAGTTCGGCGGAGTACGGGCCGCAATGCAGTTGCGCATGACCCTCGCCGAGCTCGGCATGCCAAGCATCCCTTCGCTGCTGCCCGTGCCGCGTGTGCAAGACGCGTTGACGCCAGCCGGAGATCCGACCGACCCCGCTTTCGAGAAGCGTTGCGAGCGATTCTTCCGTGAATTCGAGTGGTACGCCGCGGCGTTGCGGCGGGCCCGCGCCGAAGGAGTGCCCTACTGATGAGAACCAACCCCGAGCAAAAGCGCCTTGAGGCGCAACGGACCGGAGAAGAAGACTGGCGGCTCTGGGGCCCATACCTTTCGGAGCGCGCCTGGGGCACCGTTCGCGAGGATTACAGCGCCCAAGGCGAAGCCTGGAACAGTTTCAGTCACGACCAAGCGCGCTCGCGCGCCTACCGCTGGAACGAGGACGGGGTGGGCGGGATCTGTGACGAGCAGCAGCGCTTGTGCTTTGCGTTGGCGTTGTGGAACGGGCGCGACCCGATCCTCAAAGAGCGGCCCTTCGGCCTGACCGGTAATGAGGGCAACCGCGGCGAGGACGTCAAGGATTACTACTTTTACGTAGACGCCACCCCGAGCCACAGCTGGCTGAGGTATCTCTACAAGTATCCACAGGCTGCCTATCCCTATGAACGGCTCGTCGCCGAGAATCGGCGGCGCGGCCGCGGTGACGCGCCCTTCAACTTGCTCGACACCGGGGTGTTCGAGGAGGACCGGTACTGGGACGTCGAAAGCGTCGCCGACAAAGATCCATATCCGGATCGAAGCGCACAACCGCGGGCCCGAGCCTGCGACGCTGCATCTGCTTCCGAGCTTATGGTTCCGCAATACCTGGTCGTGGGATGACGGCACGCAGAAACCCTCGCTCCAGGCAATTCACGCGCCGTCCGGCGCGGCTTGGGCCGTCCGCGTTGAACACCCGCGTTTCGGCGCCTACCATCTCTACGGCCGCGATCCGTCCGAGCTGCTTTTCACCGAGAATGAGACCAACTCCGAACGCTTGTGGGGAGTCTCCAACATTTGCCCCTATGTAAAGGACGCGTTTCATCGCCGCGTCGTCGCGGGGGATTTGGAAGCGGTCAACCCCGATCGTCACGGCACAAAATTCGCCGCATGGCATTTGTGCGAGGTCACCCCCGGCCAGTCGGCGCGGATCGAGCTCGTACTCGCCGGAGAACCCCTCTGCGCCCCGTTCGCTCGCAATGAGCTCGTCTTTTCCAAGCGGCAGTCGGAGGCCGATCTTTTCTTCGACGAGCTGCTTCCTAACCCGAGCGCGGATGACCGTCGGGTACTGCGGCAGGCGCTAGCGGGCATGATCTGGTGCAAGCAGTTTTTCAACTATGACGTCGAGGGCTGGCTGAAAGGCGACAAGGTTCCGCCGCCCGAAGAGCGCCTGCGCGGGCGCAACCGTTACTGGAAGCACCTCAAGGCGAGCGACGTCATCTCGATGCCCGACAGCTGGGAGTACCCGTGGTTTGCCGCATGGGATCTCGCTTTTCATTGCGGCGCGCTGGCTCTCGTCGACATCGATTTCGCCAAGGACCAGGTCGAAATCCTGCTGCGCGAGGGGTACCTGCATCCGAATGGTCAAATTCCGGCCTATGAATGGTCTTTTGGCGATGTGAACCCCCCGGTCCACGCGGCGGCCGCGCTCAAAGTTTTTCGTGCCGAGCGGGTACAGCGCGGCGCCGGCGATCTGCATTTTCTGCACCGCGTATTCCACAAACTCCTCTTGAATTATGCCTGGTGGATCAACCGCAAGGACAGCGACGGTCACAATGTCTTCGAAGGCGGCTTTCTCGGGCTCGACAACATCTCCGTCTTCGACCGCTCACAGCCATTGCCGCCCGGTTTCAGCCTAAAGCAGGCTGACGCCACCGGCTGGATGGCTATGTTCACCCTCAATATGACGGTGATGGCGCTTGAACTGGCAACCGAAGACCCGGATTACGAGAACATTGCGATCCAGACCTTCACCCAGTTCCTGGCAATCGCCATTACGATAGCCGGCCAGGTGAATGGCGGCGTCTCATTGTGGGACCCGGAAGCTGGTTTCTTCAAGGATCTGATCATCGATCCCCAAGGCCGTCCTCACCGGATAGACGTTTACTCGCTCGTCGGCCTGATCCCGCTTTTCGCGACCGAAGTGATCGACAGGCGGCTGCTTGTCACAGTGCCGCGCTTCCGAGACCTATTGCGCAACCACCGCGGCGGAAAGTTCCAAGGCAGCTATGTCTGCGCTTGCCCGGACTGGGAGAACGAGCGCGGCGAGCATCTCCTTGCGTTGGTGGACCACTCGATGCTGCCGCGTATTCTGAAGCGCCTCCTCAGCGAGCAGGAATTTCTGTCGCCCTATGGTGTGCGCAGCGTCAGCCGGATCCACGCCGAACAGCGCGATCTCGGCGTTCTGCCGGGGATCGGGCGAGCCCTGACCGAGTACGTACCGGGAGAGGCCACCTCCGGGCTGTTTGGCGGCAATTCCAACTGGCGCGGGCCGATTTGGATGCCAATCAATTATTCGCTGGTGCAGGCAATCGAGAAATTCCATCGTTTTCTGGGCGACGAGTTCAGGGTCGCCGTTCCGTCGCTCGGCGGGCGGGAGTTGACCCTAAAAGAGGTCGCCAATTTGCTAGCCGACCGTCTGGTGGACCTTTACCGCCCATGCGAGGGCCATCGGCCGGCCTTGGCGGCCCAACCTCCCTTCGCCTACTCCCAGCATTGGCAGGACCTGTTGCTGTTCTATGAATATTTCCACGCCGACACTGGCCAGCTGGGAGCGGCGCATCAGACGGGCTGGACCGGGCTTCTGGCGAACCTCGTGATGCGCCGCTACCGCAAGGACATCCCGGAGTTCTGGACGCGCCAGTCGTCGAAAGCACGCGGCACCGCGCAGGAGAGGGCGGAGCTGCGCGTCGCGTAATCGGCGACCCAAAATGGCGCGCAAACTGGCACTGTGGTACAAAACGCCGTCGTGACCGATGATCCCAGTTTCCCGTGCTGCCGTGCGGGTATTGGTCTGCGCTTGCCGCATTTGGCGGAGATCGCAGCCACTCGGCCGCCTCTCGGGTTCATCGAGGTGCACGCCGAAAACTACATGGCCGAGACATCGGCGTTGGATTTGCTGCTCGAATTGCGCCGTGATTACCCGCTGAGCGTCCACGCGGTTGCACTCTCTTTGGGCAGCGCCGAGGAACTCGACCAACATCACCTCTGCCGCCTAAAGAAGCTGGTCGACCGGCTGGAGCCAACGCTGGTCTCCGAGCATCTCGCCTGGTGCGCAATCGGCGGGACTTACCTGAACGACTTGTTGCCGCTCCCCTACACCGAGGAGAGCCTCGACTTGTTCTGTCGGCACGTCGACGAGGTGCAGGCGCTGCTAAAGCGCCAGCTGCTGATAGAGAACCCGGCCTCCTACCTGCGCTTTACCCATTCAACACTCCCCGAAGCGGAATTCCTGGCGGAAACCGCCAACCGAACCGGCTGCGGCATACTTTGCGATGTCAATAACATCTACGTCAGCGCGAGGAATCTCAGGTTCGACCCGATTGCTTATCTCGACGCTCTGCCGGCGCAGGCGATTGGCGAGATCCATCTCGCCGGCCATCACGCCGCCGAGGATGTCGATCTTCTGATCGACGACCACGGCTCCCGCGTCGCGCAACCGGTCTGGGAGCTCTATGCCGCAGCGCTCCGGCCCCGTAATCTCCTGCCGACTTTGATCGAATGGGACACCAATCTTCCGGCGCTGGATGTCCTGTTGGACGAAGCAAGGCATGCGCAGGCGCTGGCCGATACCCGCGGATACACCGATGCTGCTTGAGCTGCAGATGCAATTCCGCCGCGCTATGCTCGGCGGCGACACCACGGAGATCGTCTCGAAGATCAGAGAGGACGAGCTGGCCCCAGAGGCCCGACTGCAAATCTACCGCAACCACGTCTTCGCGACACTCGGCGCCGCCCTCGAAGGCACTTTCCCGACCGTCTGCCGTCTCGTCGACGCGCGGTTTTTTGGCTACGCCGCGCACGAATATCTGCGCGAACGCCCGCCGCATTCACGCTGCCTCATCGAATATGGCGCCGAGTTTGCGGATTTCCTCGCCGGGTTTGAGCCATGCAAGGATTTGCCCTATCTGGCGGACGTAGCGCGCTTCGAATGGGCCCTCAAGACGGCCGCGACGGTGAGGGAGAGAGCTCCGCTGGCGATTGAGGCGCTCGCCGAGATTTCGTCCGAACGGGCTCCCCACCTCTCACTCTGCTTGCAACCCTCGGCGAGCTATCTCGCTTCGCCCTGGCCGATCGACGCAATCTGGCAGGCAAACCAGCTGGCCGACGTGCCGACGGTCGATCTCGCGACAGCAGGAACCTGCATTGAGGTCCGCCGGTCCGGCGAAGGCTCCGGTTGGCAGCGGCTCGCTCTCGATGCCTTTGCCTTCCGAAGAGCGTTGGCCGAAGGCGTCAATCTAGCCACTGCGGCCGCGACGGCGACTGCAGTAGATCCTGCATTCGACTTGGCGGCGGCGCTCGACGGCATCTTCTCCGACCGCCTTGCCATCGGCTTAGGTTAGATGCTTGTTGACGAAAGGTGCGTTAACCTCGCCTCGAGCAAAATGGGCGAGGGAGGAGACGATGTTGCAGATGGCGGAACGCATGGGCGTCCTCGGGACCGAGACTGCGTTCGAAGTGCTGGCCCGTGCCAATGCGCTGGCCGCCGCGGGCCGCTCGATCATCAATCTCGGCATCGGCCAGCCGGACTTCCCAACGCCCGAACATATCGTCGAAGCCGGACGCAAGGCCCTTGCCGACGGTCATCACGGATACACGCCGGCGAATGGGATCCCGGCGCTGCGCGCGGCGGTCGCGGCCGATCTCTTGCGCCGCCATGGGGTCGAGGTGTCGCCGGACCTGGTCCTGGTCGTGCCCGGCGCCAAGGTCACGATGTTCTTCAGTATTTTGATGTTCGGCGAGCCGGGTGTCGAGATCCTCTACCCCAACCCGGGATTTCCGATTTACGAAAGTGTGATCCGGTTTTCGGGCGCGACGCCGGTGCCGATCCCGCTGCACGAGGCGGCGGGCTTCTCGTTCAATGCCGAGGAGGTGCTCGAGAAGATCACTCCTCGCACCCGCCTGATGATCATCAACAGTCCGGCCAATCCGACGGGCGGCATCGTGCCGCGGCACGAGCTCGATCGGCTCGTTGCCGGGCTCGAGCAGTACCCGCAAGTCGCCGTGCTCAGCGACGAAATTTACGGTGAGATCCTTTATGACGGCGCCGAGCATGTCAGCCTGCTCCGCTTCCCCTCGCTTCGCGACCGGCTGATCCTGCTCGACGGGTGGAGCAAGACCTATGCGATGACCGGTTGGCGGCTAGGTTATGCGGTATGGCCCAAGGCATTGTTCGGCCATGCCGAGCGGCTTGCGATCAACTGCCATTCCTGCGTCAATGCCGCCGCCCAGCATGCCGGGATCGCCGCGCTTACCGGGCCGCGCGAGCCGGTCCACCGCATGGTTGCAGCCTTTGCCGAGCGGCGGGAAATGATCGTGGCGGCGTTGAACGGTCTGCCCGGCTTCCGCTGTGCCCAGCCGGGCGGTGCCTTCTACACCTTCCCCAACATCAGCGGTACCGGTTGCGATACCCGTGGGTTGCAGGGACAGCTGCTCGAAAAAGCCGGCGTGGCAACGATCGCCGGCACCAGCTTTGGCGAATATGGCGAGGGCTATTTGCGGTTCTCCTACGCGAATAGCCGGGAGGCGATCGGCGAAGCGATCGACCGAATTCGGAAATTTCTCGGGAATCGCCCGGAAACCCGAAGCCATCGATGAGATCCGAAACGTTTGATCAAAAATTCAGCAGATTTCCGCCGCAAAATAAGGCAAGGTAAAGACGGCGGCCGCGGTTTTCGGATCTCCGCTGTCGCCGACGGGCACTGGCATGGGTTATGCTCGGGACGCGCCGAGGTCGGTGCCTTGGCTGGAGAAATCGAAGTTGATGAAGAAGATCGAGGCGATCATCAAGCCCTTCAAACTCGACGAGGTGAAGGAGGCTCTTCACGAAGTCGGGATCAAGGGAATTACCGTTACAGAGGCCAAGGGTTTCGGCCGTCAGAAAGGCCACACGGAACTTTATCGCGGGGCCGAATACGTGGTCGACTTCCTGCCGAAGGTGAAGATCGAGGTGGTCATGGAGGACACCCTCGTCGAGCGCGCGGTGGAGGCGATTCAGCAGGCAGCCCATACCGGCCGGATCGGCGACGGCAAGATCTTCGTCACGACGATCGAGGAAGCGATCCGCATCCGGACCGGCGAGCGTGGTCCGGATGCAATTTGAGCCAGGGCAATAGTGCGACCTGCCGAGATCTCGTGCTCCTGAGCACTGTTAAACATCCAACGGAAAGTGGCAATGTCTGATACCCAAAAAGTCATGGAGATGATCAAGGAGCACGACGTCAAGTACGTCGACTTCCGGTTCACCGATCCACGCGGCAAGTGGCAGCATCTGGCCCACCACGTCCGGACGATCAGCGAGGACTTTCTGAACGAGGGCGTGATGTTCGACGGATCGTCTATCGCCGGATGGAAGGCGATCAACGAGTCGGACATGATGCTGGTGCCGGACTGCGCGACCGCGGTTCTCGACCCGTTTGCAGCGCAAATCTCGCTAATTATCTTTTGCGACGTGCACGAGCCGCTGACCGGCCAGCCCTACGCCCGGGACCCGCGCTCCACCGCCAAGAAGGCCGAACAGTACCTGATCTCGACCGGTATTGGCGACACGGCCTATTTCGGGCCGGAGGCCGAATTCTTCATCTTCGATGACGTGCGTTACAAAGCCACGATGAGCGGGGCGATGTACGAGATCGACAGTGAAGAAGGCCCCTACGTCAGCGACAAGAAATTCCCCGACGGCAATACCGGCCACCGTCCGCCGATCAAGGGCGGCTATTTCCCGGTGCCGCCGGTCGACAGCCAAAGCGATATCCGCGCCGAAATGCTGTCGGTCATGCACGATATGGGGCTCGGGGTCGAAAAGCATCACCACGAGGTGGCGCCGGCGCAGGCGGAATTGGGCTTTCTCTTTTCGACCCTGGTCAGCACCGCGGACCACATGCAGATCTACAAATACGTCGTGCAGAACGTTGCCAACCAGTACGGCAAGACGGCGACGTTCATGCCGAAGCCGGTGATGGGCGACAACGGCTCCGGCATGCACACCCACCAGTCGTTGTGGAAGGGCGAGCGCCCGCTCTTTGCCGGCAACCTCTACGCCGATTTGTCCGAGACCGCGCTCTACTACATCGGCGGCATCATCCGGCACGCCAAGGCGATCAACGTCTTCACCAACCCGACGACCAACAGCTACAAGCGGCTGATCCCGGGCTTCGAGGCGCCGGTGCTGCTCGCCTATTCCTCACGCAACCGCTCGGCGGCGTGCCGCATCCCCTATGTGTCGAGCCCCAAGGGCAAGCGCGTCGAGGTGCGCTATCCCGATCCCGCCGCCAATCCCTATCTCGCCTTTGCCGCAATGCTGATGGCCGGGATCGACGGCGTCCAGAACAAAATCCACCCCGGCGACCCTATCGACAAGAACCTCTACGACCTACCGCCGGAAGAATTGACCGACGTGCCGGTGGTGTGCGGGTCGTTGCGCGAGGCGCTGGGTGAATTGCGCGCCGACCACGCCTTCCTGTTGAAGGGCGACGTCTTCAACATGGACCAGATCGAGGCCTACATGGAATTGAAGTGGGAGGAGGGCTACGCCTTCGAGCACACCCCTCACCCGATCGAATTCCAGATGTATTACTCGGTTTGACCGGAAGTTATTGATATTTATCGAAGGGCGTTAGACTCGCTTCTCCCCGGGATTTGCGGCTGAAGCCCGCAAAAGCTCTCGGGCAAAAGTTGCGAGTCTAACGCGTTTTTTTCTGGACTAAGTGTTGCGGCATTGCGGCAATACAGTCCGGTCTCGACCCGAAAGACGAGGAAGAGGCGGCTCTCGTCTACCACTGAGAAAGCGTAATCGAGAACATCCCGCCTCCGCTCTCACCCCGGTACCTGGCACGCGGTTGGAGTTGTGCCGATGCGGATCAGCGCCCCGTGGCGAGACCGTCGCCGGGACGGTCAACATGCTATGCTCCGAGCGCTTCACCGGTCTCGGCGACGGCGTGACTCACCTAGGCGCTTAAGGGCGAAGCCGTGCAAAAAATTTGTCGATATTCAAGCGGCAAGGCCGAGCTCGTGAAAGAGGCCGTGCATGGCAACCTGTATGACACGGTAGTGGGTGTCGATGGGTCTCGGGTTGTGCGCGCC
>Ga0126381_100001004_pt1 | contig 30722 bp, 27 predicted proteins | sample PanSoiMetPlot_28_FD_96465 | JGI IMG/M metagenome (GOLD analysis project Ga0126381, IMG submission 96465) | Tropical forest soil microbial communities from Panama - MetaG Plot_28 | ecosystem: Environmental > Terrestrial > Soil > Tropical forest > Bulk soil | place: Panama | collected 2016-02-17 | reverse complement strand
GCCAGCACCGCGTGGCCGTCGCGGAAGATGTCGGCCCAGACCTCGACCGCCTCGCCGGCGATGCGCTTGACCGCAAAGCGCCCGCCATCCACCGAGGGATAGATATCCTCGATGAAGATGCGGCGACCGGATCCGACTCCGATCGAGGCGATGTTGACGTTTGCGGTCACGGATCAAACCGGCCGCTGCCCTCGCGGACGGCCTCTGATGGATATCGACGCTGTTGGAACCGATGCCCGTGGGCTTTGGTTCCTGCGCGTCCCTCACATCTGTGGGATTTGGTCCAATTTGAAGGGAACCCCGCCGGGCCGATCCATGTTGTTACAGTTAGGGCTTTTCCGTCCGGGGAGCATGCTTGGCGGCGCGCAGCAGCTTGACGGATCGACTATCGGAGCGCGCGCGCCATGCCGGGATCGAGCCGGAATATCGCGATGCGCAAGGCCGGTTGCGCCGTGTCGAGCGGGAGACGTTCGACCGGGTACTGGCTGCCGTCGCGGGCATCTCGCAACCGCGGCACCTGCTGCGCGCGAGCGTCGTGGTGCGGCCCGGCGGTGACCAAACGCTTACGCTCGAAGTGCCGCCGCGGGCTTCCGTCCGATGGGATCTCTCTGCGGAGCAGCGGATCGCGACCGGGGAGGGGCCTCAGATCCTGCTTCCAGCCAAGCTGCCAGTCGGCGCCTATTCGCTGACGGTCAGCGCAAGGGTTGCCGGAAAGGAACGCAGCGAGACCGCGACCTTGCTGGTCGCGCCCGCCGCCGCCTATCAGGGCGCCGACGCCAACCGGCGGCTCTGGGCGCTCGCCGTTCCGCTCTATGGCGTGCGCTCTGCGCGAAACTGGGGCCACGGCGACTTCACCGATCTCTCCGGGCTCATCCGTCTGGCGGCGGAGCTCGGAGCTTGCGGCATCGCGCTCAACCCGTTGCACGCCTTGTTCGACGATCGCCCCGAGGAAGCAAGCCCCTATTCGCCCAGCAGCCGCCTCTTTCTCAATCCGCTCTACATCGATCCCGACGCGGTGCCGGAATTTCGCGGCGCTCGCTCGGCCCCGCCGGAGAGCGAGCTCGCCGAGCTGCGGGCGCGCGAGCTCGTCGATTATGCCGGCGTGGCCGCCGCCAAGATGCGGGCGCTGCGGCTCGCCTACACGACGTTCCGTCAGGCCCCCGATCCGGAGCGGGTGCGGGCGTTCGAAGCCTTCCAGCTGGCGCGCAACCCGATGCTGGCGCGTTTTGCGGCTTTCGAGCTGCTGCGGCGGCGGTACCACGGGCCCTGGTGGGAATGGCCTGCCGCCTGGCGCAATCCGGGCGACCGCAAGCTTTCCGAACTGCGCACGCGCGAAGGCGAGGAGATCGCCTTCTTCGAGTTCGTGCAGTGGATCGCCGATGAGCAGCTTTGCCGCTGCTGCGAGCAGGCACGCGCGCTCGGGCTTGCGATCGGGCTTTACCTCGATATCGCGGTCGGCGTGCGGGCCGACGGGTTCGATGCCTGGAGCAACCAGAGCTCGATCCTGCCGAAGCTCTGTGTCGGCGCTCCGCCCGATCCGATCAACACCGCCGGGCAGAGCTGGGGCTTGGCGGCATTCAATCCGGTCGCGCTCGAGGCGCAACGATTGGCGCCGTTCCGCAGCCTTCTCGCGGCCGCGATGCGCTACGCCGGGGCGGTGCGGCTCGACCATGTCATGGCGCTGAGGCGCCTTTATGTGATTCCTGACGGCATGCGCCCCGATCAGGGCGCCTACATCCGCTTTCCCTGCGAGGCGCTTTTGGCGGTGTGCGCGCAGGAGAGCGTGCGCCACGAATGCATCCTGATCGGCGAGGACCTTGGAACCGTCCCGGAGGATTTTCGGGCAACATTGTCGGACTGGGGAATCTGGTCCTACCAGGTGGCGTTGTTCGAGCGCGTCGCTGACGGAAGCTTTCTGCCGCCGGAGAGCTATCGCCGAAATGCGGTCGTCACGTTCGGCACCCATGATCTGCCGACATTCGCCGGATGGGAGGAGGGGGCCGATCTGGCCGTAAAGCGGGCGCTGGGAATGGATCCCGGCGAGAGCGACGCGGAGCGCGGCCACGCCCGACAGGCGTTGCGCGCGGCCTTGTCAGGGCGTGGCTTGCACGCTCTCGGCTTTCCGGAGATCGTCCAGTACCTCGCCGCGGCACCCTCACGCCTGATGGTCGTCGCGATCGAGGACGTCCTGGGGGCGCGCGAGCAAGCCAATCTTCCGGGCACGGTCGACCAGCATCCGAACTGGCGGCGCCGGCCCGCGGTGCTGATCGAGGACCTGAGCCGTTATGGCGGCATGCGCGCGATCGCCGAGATCATGCGAAAGGCCGGGCGCGGCCGCTGAGGAACGCGCATAGACGAACGGCCCCCGAATCGGGGGCCGTTCGCGGAGCGCAACGCGATCCGTTAGTCGCAGTTGCGGTGGGTCTCGTACACCACCCGTCCGCTCGGTGTCACGATGCGCTCTCGCACCACTCGGCAATCATAAGCATAGTCGCGACGCCAGTGATCTCGGTGCGGCTCGCCGAACCTCAGCGGGCCGATGTCGACGCCGTGGCGATCGAAATAGACTTGCGCGGTCGCCGGAGCGGCGGCGGCGATCGCGAGGGTCGCCGCTGTGGCGAAAAGAAGCGTCCTCATGCGGTCCTCCTTTCTCACATCATTGACCACTCGAATCAACGCATGGGCTGCCAGTGTGTTTCGCCGCGGAGAAATCTTTTTGTCGCAGACATTCTTTGGAACCAATCTTGTAAAGCATTTTCTGGAAAAGCGGTCGCCGGTTTTCCGTGAGAAAATGCGGCAAACCAAGAATCTAGAGCGGTTTCCGATTCACTTGAATCGGAAACCGCTCTAGTCCGGCAGCCTGAGATCTTCAGGCGGAAAGAGATGGCTGACGACGACCAGCCCAATGATTGAAAATGGAACAGCCAGAAAGGCGCCCATCGGCCCCCACAGCCAGGCCCAGAACGACAGCGCCAGAAAGATCGCGAGCGGGCTCAACGTGAGTCGATGTCCCAGGATCGTCGGGGTGATGAACTGGCCTTCGAGGGTTGCGAGGCCCACGAATGCCGCCGGGGGAATGAGCGCCTGGCCGAGACCCGGAAAGGTGACCAGACCCACGCTCAGCAGGGTCAGCGCCATGCAGGCCGGCCCGATATAGGGGACATAGTTGAGCAGCATGGCGAGAATGCCGAGGATGTATGGCGTGGGAAGACCGAACAGCCAGGCGCCGACCGCCACCACCAGCCCCAGCACGCCGTTGATGGCCGTCATCGTCGCCACATATGCCGCGAGATTGTGCTCGACGTCGTTCGTGATCCGGATGAAACGAAGCTTGGCGTCGCGGCTCTCGAAGAACGAGGCCATGTGGCGCCGGAACTCCATCTGTCCGGCCAGAAAAAGAATGAGCGTCACCAGGAACACCATGGTCTCGGTCAAAGCCGGGGTGAGAAAGGTCAGCACCGGCGTGAACACGCTGAGCTGGGGCGCTTCAACCGTAACCGCGGGTCCGGAAGAGGGCAGGAGGTCATCCTGGAGCTGTCGCAGCGCCGACAGCGGCGGTTCGAGCACATGGAATTTCTGCTTGATGCTCGCGCCGATCTCGGGCGCGCGTCCGATCCACTCGCTGACCGGCGCCGCCAGGAGCATGGCGGCGATGGCCGCCGCGCCCAGCAGCACGATCACGATGGCGATGGCGGTCACGGCGGGCGGCACGCCCCGTCGCCGCGCCGCCTTGACGATCGGCGCCAGCGTGGTGCCGACCACGAAGGCAGCGGAGACCGGCAGCAGAATCGGACGGCAGACGTAAAGGCAGGCGCCGAGCAACAGTATGAAGATCCCGAGCGGCGCCATCTGGGCAAGCGCGCGCCAGATCTTGTCGACGCTCTGGATGGGCTGCGCATCCCGACTCGTCAGGGCGTCGTTGCGATTCGGCTGGAGGGCGTGAGGCGACGCCAAGGTTCATGCTCCGCAACGGGGCCGACGGTCCTATTTGCGCCGCAGCTCCACGACCCCCGGGGCGCGGTGAGTCAGCAACTGGAGGGCTGCGAGCAGGTCATCCCCCCGGAATGGCTTCTTGAGGATGACGGCATCCTGAAAGCCGCGCGGCAGAGCGTCGCGTCCATAACCGGTCACGAACGCAAACGGAATGTTCCGCGCCGTCAACGTCCGGGCAATCTCGTCCACCGGCCGCCCTCTGATATTGGCATCGAGCAGCGCAGCGTCGCAGGCAACCTGCGCGCACAGCCTCTTGGCGTCCTCCAGGTTTCCGACCGAGCCTGCCAGCTCGCAGCCGGCATCGCAGAGGAGCGCCTCGAGCTCCATGGCGACCAAGGGCTCATCCTCGATGACGATGATCCGCTTGCCCTTGAGGCTTGAGCCGCCCTCCGCCCGCCGCGACGTCGCTGCGCTCTCGCCGAGCGGCGCTCCCATGGCGGTGAAATTCGGCCGGGCCTGCTCGGGAAGTGGCAGGGTCAGTACCCCGGTCAGGCCGTCCTTGCCGTAGCGGATCGAAGCCTTGCCACCGTGCGCCTTAAGAGTTTGTGAGATGAGGGTCGTGCCGAAGCCATGCTCGGCCGGGGCCATCACCTCCGGACCGTCGCGTTCCTTCCATTTGATGACAAGGGACCTCCCGCTGCCGCTGTGAATCTCCCATTCGATGCACAGGCGGCCTGTGGGAACCGACAGCGCGCCGTGCTTGCGCGCATTCGTCGCAAGCTCGTACAGGACGAGCGCCAGCTGAAATGCGGTTTGCGAATCGAGCATCAGCGAGGGGCCCGAGCAGCTGGTGCGATTGCTGGCCTCATCGCTCAGCAGCACTTGCTCGCGGATCAGCTGCGAGATCTCCGCACCCTGGAAGTTGGTGCGGGTGAGCAGGTCATGCGCCCGCGCCACGGCGTGCAGCCGGTCGTTGAACCCGGCCGTGAAGTCGTGCGGGCTGCGGGAGCGCTGCAACGACTGGCTGGCGATCGCCTGGATGATTGCCAGCGTGTTCTTGACCCGGTGCTTGAGCTCCTCGATCAGCAGGCGCTGCATGTTCTCGGACCGCTTGCGATCGCTGATGTCGCGCGCGACCTTGGAGGCGCCGACTACATTGCCGAACCGGTCGCGCAGCGGGGAAACCGTCAGCGAGACATCGACCCGGCGCCTATCCTTGGCAATGCGGACGGTCTCGTAATGGGCGATGCGCTCGCCCCGCCGCAGGCGGGCGATGATTTCCTTCTCCTCGCCCAGCAGCTCGGTCGGGATGATGCGGGTGATCGGCTGGCCGATCATCTCGCTTTCCTGGTAGCCGAAGATACGCTCGGCCCCGACATTCCAGGAGGTGATCCGGCCGTCGAGGGTCTTGCTGACGATCGCGTCATCGGACGAGGCGACGATGGCGGCGAGCCGCACCAACGCGGATTCTGCCCGATCACGCTCGGCAAGGTCCATCAGCAGATTGATCGCCCCGATGATATTGCCGGCAGCGTCGCGCAGCGGGGTCGGGAAGGGAAGAAAGCGGATCCGCGTGCCGTCGGGCCGCTCCGCGATGGCTTCGATCCCGCGGATCGCCTCGCCGTTCTTCACGGCCGCGGCCATCGGGCATTCGTCATGCGGGAACGGCCGGCCGTCAGGCCGGAACATCCGCCATGATCCGCACCAGCGGTCGCTTCCGATTTCCGGGCGGCATCCCCAAAGGTCGGCCGCAGCCTCGTTGTAGTAGGTGATGCGGCCCTCTGCATCCGTGGTGTAGACGGCCACCGGCAGTGCGTCGAGCAAACCCGGGTCGGTCATGAACGCGCCACTACCCTTGCCTGGACTGTTTCGGATCGCTCGAACCTATATTTGGCCCATCAGCGCCAGCACGAGCACGATGATCAGGATGAGCCCGAGGGTTCCGCCCGGATAGTAACCCCAGCCGCGACTGTACGGCCACGACGGCAAGGCGCCGATCAGGAGCAGAATGAGCAAGATGATCAGAATCGTCGACAGCATTGGCAAGACTCCTGCGACAAAGTGTTCGCAAAAAGGGTTCACAAAAGAACGGCTTGACACCACGAAAAGTTCCCGCGCGTCAGCGCGTTGTCAAACATGGACTCCAAGGAACCATTGAAGCGTTACCGACTTGTCAGGTGCCGCACCACGCGAGTCGAGACAGGAGGTTTGCGCGTTTCAGATTTTGCAATCCCGACAAGCTCCCGATGACTGAGTCCCGATCTGTCCAGCTCAAGCAGAAAAGTCGAAGCCCGGCCGTACGGACGAGCAAGCCGCGCTGGCTTGGTGTGCTGGGGCCGGGCCTCATCACCGGCGCTTCCGACGACGACCCGAGCGGGATCGCCACCTATTCGCAAGCCGGGGCGCAATTTGGCTACGTCATCGGCTGGACGATGATCTTCAGCTATCCGCTGATGTGCGTCATCCAGGAGATCAGCGGCCGCATCGGGCGCACAACCGGGCACGGGATCGCCGGCAATCTTTGCAGGTCGTACCCGGCCTGGCTGCTGCAATCCATTGTCGCGCTGCTGTTCGTCGCCAACACGATCAATATCGGGGCGGATCTCGGCGCCATGGGCGATGCGGTCGGGCTTCTGATCGGCGGCCCCACGCTTCTCTATGTGGCCCTGTTCGGCCTCGTCTGCGCGATCCTGGAAATATTCATGCGTTACCAGCGCTATGTGAAGGTCCTGAAATGGCTGACGCTGGCGCTGTTTGCCTATTTCGGCACCGTCATGGTGGTGAAGGTGCCGTGGGGCGAGGTCGCCTTCGGGCTCTTCGTGCCGAGGCTCTCCTCCGAGAGCTCATTCTGGACGACGGTGGTGGCGATCCTCGGTACCACCATCAGCCCCTACCTGTTCTTCTGGCAGGCCTCACAGGAGGTGGAAGACATTCACGCGGTGCCGCAGCGCCAGCCGCTGGTGAAGCGCCCAGGGCAGGGCCCCGCCGCCTTGGAGCGCATTCGTCTCGATACCTATGTGGGAATGGCGTTCTCCAATCTGGTGGCGATTGCCATCATGGTCACCGCCGCGGCGACGCTCCATGCCGCCGGGATCACCGACATTGCGAGCTCAAGCGAGGCAGCCTCCGCGTTGCGCCCGGTCGCGGGCCCGTTTGCATTCGCGGTCTTCGCGCTCGGGATCGTGGGAACCGGCCTTCTGGCCGTCCCGGTCCTTGCCGGGTCAGCTGCCTATGCGGTCGGGGAGGCGTGCAGGTGGCCGGTCGGGCTTGCCCGCAGGCCGCCTGCCGCCAAGGCGTTCTACGGCACCATCGCGCTCGCAACCCTGGTCGGGGCCGCGATCAGCTTCTCGCCCGTCAACCCGATCAAGGCGCTGTTCTGGAGCGCCGTCATCAATGGCGTGGTCGCCGTGCCGGTCATGGCCGCCATGATGCTGATCACCACCAACCCGAAGATCATGGGCAAGTTCACGATCACGGGCCCGCTGCGAGTGATAGGCTGGCTTGCGACCGTGACGATGGCCGCGGCCGCGATCGGAATGGGCGTGACGGCATTCGCCTAGTATTCGACGCGCGGAGGTTCAGCCCTTTGGGTGATCCTGATCGTCCCCCTCCCCGCCATACCCGCCCTCCGGGCCGATCTCGTCGGGCTCCGCCGCAGCCAAGTCGTCCGGCCGCCGGCCCGGTATCGGGCGCGCGGTCTTCTCGGCGGCTTCATCCTGTCCCTGCACCCATTCGATCTGCACGTAGCCATCCTCGTGCCGCACCAGGACCTCCGCGCCCGCATCGTTCTCCGCGAGCTCGATGGCGGCGCAGACCGCCTGGGTCTTGGTCGAATAGACGCCCCCCCGCGGGCCGCCGTGGACGATCTTCCACTGCGTGCCAACACTCGTCACGATATATCTCGGACTGTGCATGCTCGCCTCCGCATCACAACATTGGTGATCGGCCGCGGGCGAGGCCGACGACCGCCGAGATCAGGAACAGGATGATGGCGACGACGAAGATGATCTTCGCGATTTCCACGGCGAACCCGGCGATTCCGCCGAACCCCAGCACCGCCGCAATCAGTGCGATGATCAGAAAGGTCAGGGCCCACCCGAACATGGCAACCTCCTGGTGTCGCTGCGGCGCTCGGCCGCTAGTCCGATAAATAACGCAGAGCCGCATTTTCGAGTTCCGTGGCGCGGAACCCATCGTTTGCCGGCGGCGTTGCGTCGGTGATTCTTTCTCGGCAGTGGTCCCCGCATGGGCCTGCAGGTTTACCGCAAGAAGCGCGATTTTACCGTCACCCCCGAGCCGCGCGGCCGGGCCGCGCCGGCCAGGGGCGACCGGTATGTGATCCAGAAACACGCCGCGCGCCGCCTGCACTATGATCTCCGGCTCGAGCTCGACGGTGTCATGAAAAGCTGGGCGGTCACCCGCGGACCGAGCCTCGATCCGGCCGAGAAGCGCCTGGCGGTCCGGGTGGAGGACCATCCGATCGAGTACAACAAGTTCGAAGGCACGATTCCGGAAGGCTATGGGGCCGGAACGGTCATGATCTGGGATCGCGGCCACTGGCATCCGGAGGGCGATCCGCACAAAGGCCTGAAGGAGGGCCGTCTGACCTTCACGCTCGACGGCGAGAAGCTCAAAGGCCGCTGGCACCTGGTTCGCATCAACCGGCGTGCCAACGAGCGCCAGGAGCCTTGGCTCCTGATCAAGGCGAATGACGAGGCGGCCCGCGACGCCGGCGAAGCGGACGTGCTCGAGGAAAGACCGCTCTCGGTCAAGAGCGGCCGCTCGCTGTCGGACATTGCGGCTGGACGCAGGCCCGCCAGGCGCGCGCGGGCGGCGGCCGTGAAGGCGGCGCCGCGGCGCGCCACGAAAGCGCAGCCGAAGACCGCAGCTCCCGGACGAGCTCCGGCCCGCGCGAGCGTCGCGCTCACCCATCCCGAGCGGGTCTATTGGGTCGACGTCGGAGTGACCAAGCAGGACCTGGCCGACTATTACGAGGGCGTATGGTCTCTTATGGCGCCGCATCTGGTCGGCCGGCCGCTCGCGCTGGTGCGCTGCCCGGAAGGGACCAAAGGCGAGTGCTTTTTCCAGAAGCATGTTTCGGCCGGCCTCACCGCCAAGAACCTGCGCATCGTGACCGACAGCAACGGCCGGCAGGTCGTGGCGGTCGATGATCTCGCGGGCGTGCTGTCGCTGGTGCAGGCAGGCGTGCTCGAAATCCACGCGCGCGGCTCCATGATCGATCGTCTCGATGCCTGCAATCGCATCGTGTTCGATCTCGATCCGGGCGAGGGGGTCTCCTGGCGTGAGATCGTCGCGGCCGCGCGCGAGGTTCGCGAACGGCTCGATGCGCTTGAGCTGGCAAGCTTCGTGAAGCTCACCGGCGGCAAGGGCCTGCATGTCGTGCTGCCGATCGAGGGCGCGGATTGGGAAAGCGCAAAAACGTTCGCCCGCACGATTGCGGAGGCAATGGTGGCGGATGCGCCCGACCGCTACGTCGCCAAGATCACGAAGTCGCTCCGCAAGGGAAAGATCCTGGTGGACTATCTGCGCAACTCGCTGGAGCAGACATCGGTTGCCGCCTACTCGACCCGCGCCCGCTCGGGCGCGCCGGTCTCGATGCCCGTCAGCTGGCAGGAGCTTTCTCGCACCACCGCGGGCGATCAGTACACGGTCCGCAACGTCATGAAACGCTTGGCCGGCCTCAAGCACGACCCGTGGCGCGACATCGGGGAGCGCCGCCAGCGCCTGCCGGACCCGGGCAAGCTTGGGTCCTAACGCTTCAATCATCCGGCTGACTGACGCCCGCCGATCCGATATGCTCTCCGGCGCGAAGTGGCCGTGCGGGATTGGGCGGTTTCCATGTGGGGCGCGCTCGCCATAACTCTTAGCGACCCGGTTTCCGGTCCGCCTGCGGCACGGAGGGCGAAGGCATGACGCTTTCGGTCCTCTGCATCCGCCGCCCGGTGATGACCACATCGTTGACCCTGGCAATCGTGCTGGTGGGCCTTATCGGCTACGTCTTCCTGCCGGTGGCGGCGCTGCCGAAGGTCGATTTCCCGATCATCTCGGTCTCCACCAGCCTGCCGGGAGCAAGCCCCGCCACCATGGCGTCCGCGATCGCCACGCCGCTCGAGCGGGAGTTTGCGGCGATCGCCGGGGTCGACTCAATCACCTCGGTGAGCGGGCTCGGCAGCGGCCGGATCACCGTGCAGTTCAACCTCAACCGTAACATCGACGCGGCGGCGCAGGACGTCCAGGCGGCGATCGCGAATGCCTTGCGCAAGCTGCCCCCCGAGATGACGACGCCGCCGTCCTACCGAAAGGTGAACCCGAGCGATACGCCGGTGCTGCTCCTGACGCTGAAATCGTCGACGCTGCCGCTCTCACAGCTCAACGAATACGTCGAGATCAACCTCGTGCAGCGGATTTCGTCCCTGCCGGGCGTGGCGCAGGTCATGACCTACGGCTCGCAGAAATACGCGATCCGGGTGCAGGTCGATCCCGACCTGCTTGCCGTCCGCGGCATCGGGCTCGACGAGATCCAGAAGGCGCTGGCCGCCGCGACTTCGAACACGCCGATCGGATCGCTCAGCGGGCCGCAACGAGCCGCAACCTTGCAGGCGGACACCGAGCTGACCAAGGCGGCTGCCTACAGCCAGCTGATCGTCGCCTATCGCAACGGCGCGCCCGTGCGCCTGGGCGAGATCGCCAACATCGTCGACAGCGTGCAGAACGACAAGGCGGCGAACTGGTTCAACGGCACGCGCGCGATGTCGGTGCCGGTTCTGCGGCAGCCCGACGCCAACACGGTGGAGGTCGCCAATCGCATCAAGGCGGTGCTGCCGGCATTGCGCGCCGAGCTTCCGGAGTCCGTCGACGTAGCGATCCGCAACGACCTCTCCCTGCCGATCCAGGCCGCGGTTTCTGACATGCAGCGCACGCTGGTGCTCACCGTGATCCTGGTGGTGCTCGTCATCTTCCTCTTCGTGCGCCGGCTGTCGGCGACGATCATTCCGGCGCTTGCGCTGCCCGTCTCCATCATCGGCACCTTCGCGGCGATGTATCTCGGCGGCTACAGCCTCGACAATGTTTCGCTGATGGCGCTCACGCTTGCGGTCGGGTTCGTGGTCGACGATGCCGTCGTCATGGTCGAGAACATCGTGCGCCACAGCGAGGCCGGGTTGGCCCCGATGCAGGCGGCGCTGAAGGGCTCCCGCGAGATCACCTTCACGGTCATATCGATGACCATCTCGCTCGTCGCGGTGTTCATCCCGGTGTTCTTCATGGGAGGGGTGATCGGCCGCGTCTTCAACGAGTTTGCCGTCGTCATCGGCCTCGCCATCCTGGTGTCGGGGTTCGTCTCCTTGACCCTGACGCCGATGCTGTGCAGCCGGTTCCTGCATCCGCCTGCGCCTGATGCCGAAACCGGAGCGGCGGTGCGGCTTCTCGAGCGCGGCTATCAGGCCATGCTGCGGGCCTACGAATGGTCGCTGGAGCCGATCCTTCGTCATCCGCGCTTCACGCTGAGCTTCACGGTGCTGACGATCGCGCTGACCGGATATCTGTTCTACGTCATTCCCAAGGGGCTCTTCCCGATCGAGGATACCGGCTACGTCAACGCGGCGACTGAAGCCTCCGAAGACACGTCATTCCCCGGGATGGTGGAGAAGCAGCTCAAGATCGACGCCATTGTCAGGGACAGTCCCTATGTCGCCGCCTACAACGACGAGGTGGGGCTGTCGGGAGCGCGATTTGGCGTGAACGGCGGCACCTTCTATCTGCAGCTCAAGCCGCGCGGCGAGCGGCTGCCGGTCGGCGAGGTGATCGCGGACCTGCGCCGCCGGGTCGCCGCGGTGACCGGGATCAACGTGTTCTTCCAGCCGGTCCAGAACCTCAACATCGGGGTGCGCTCGGCGCGCAGCCTTTACCAATACACGCTGCAGTCCGGGGACCTCGACGAGCTGTTCCGTGTCGCGCCGCTGGTGGAGGCGCAGATGCGCCGGCTTCCCGTCGTCGAGGACGTGGGCTCGGATCTGCAGATCAAAAGCCCGCAGGCTGTCCTCAACATCGATCGGCAGAAGGCGGCGGCGCTCGGCCTGACGGCGGAGCAGATCCGCAACACGCTCTACAGTTCCTTCGGCTCACGCCAGGTCGCGACGATCTACACCGCGAGCAACGACTATGCGGTAATCCTGGAGGTCGATCCCTCGTTCCAGCAGAATGCGGATGACCTGTCGAGGGTGTTTCTGCGCGCGGGGAGCGGCCAGCTCGTGCCGCTCGCCACTGTCGCCACGGTGAGCCAGCTGCCGGGGCCCCAGACGGTCAATCATCAGGGGCAGCTGCCGGCGGTGACGATCTCGTTCAATCTCGCGCCCGGGGTCGCGCTGGGCGAGGCGATCGAGCAGATCCAGGAGATGGAGCAACGGCTGGCGCTGCCCGCCACGATCACGACCGGCTTCTCGGGGACCGCGCAGGTGTTCCAGCAGTCGCTGCGCGGGCAAGGATGGCTGCTGCTGGCAACGGTCGTCGTCATCTATCTCGTGCTGAGCATCCTCTACGAGAGCTTCATTCACCCCATCACCATTCTTTCCGGCCTGCCGGCGGCCGGCGTCGGCGCGCTTCTGACGCTCATGCTCTTTCGGACCAACCTGAGCGTGATTGCGATGATCGGCGTCATCATGCTGATCGGGATCGTCAAGAAGAATGCGATCATGATGGTCGATTTTGCGATCGATGCGCAGCGCAACCAGGGGGAGCCGCCGGAGCGGGCGATCCGTCAGGCCTGCCTCCTGCGCTTCCGGCCGATCATGATGACCACCATGGCGGCGATCATGGGCGGCCTGCCGATCGCGCTTGGGCTGGGCGCCGGCGCCGAGCTGCGCCAGCCGCTCGGGCTTGCGGTGGTCGGCGGGCTTCTCACCTCGCAGCTTCTCACGCTCTACATTACGCCGGTGATCTACCTGTCACTTGAGAGGCTGCGAGCCAGATCGGTGAATGTGGAGCACGTCCCTCAGCCGGCGGAATGAGTCAAATCGCTGCTCCGCCGCCTTCAACACCAAGCCGAAGAGGAATACGATGCACATTCGGCCGCTCGTCTGCACGCTCGCTGTTGTGCTGATCCTGTCTGCAGGCGTCGCAAGAGCAAACGTCCTCAATCAGGCAGATATCGAAGCTTTCCGCGGCCTCATCGCAAAGAACCTCGACTTGAAAAAGGACATCTTGAGCGCCGGTCTCGTCATGGCGGGAGAGGACGCACGACAATGCATGATGGGCTTTGCTACCGAAGTTGGGGGAGTTGCAGATAGGTTGGTGCTCTTGATAACTCTCGTATTCCTGGCCAAGGACATGGTGAACAGCGCCGATGAAAGCCTCACGCTTGATCATTTTAGATTTCATGCTCAATCGTTTCTGAATGAGCTGTCAACCGACGGGACGAGCCTTAATCGCACTGCTGGTCGCTGCTCCGGTGGAGACATCTCTACAAAGGCACAAGAAATTGTGAGCCTTAATCGTGCGACGACCTCCGTTATTCAGTCGATCATGGTTCGACTTGGATCATAGTTCTCGGGCCGCCACTCAGCATTTCGGTACATTGGCTTGCAGCGCTCGCGGAACGATGCGCGAACGAAGCGCGTAGGTGGGGGAGCGACGGTAGGGGCCTCGGCTCATGATCATTCTCCCAGCCGTGTCCTGAGCTCGGAATTTTCGGCCTCGAGCATGGCGAGGCGCGTCTCGAGCCGGGCGATGGCGTCGGCGACATCCGCAGCGTCGAGCTTGCGTGGGATGTGCTGGGGGCAATTCGCGTCCCAGGCCTCGATCTCGAACAGGATCGCTTGCTCACCGCGCGCGGGATACCCGTCGGGCATCAATCGAGCGACGAGATCGGGATCATCATCCACCACGCGGGCGCGGCCCCACAGCTTGACCCGCCGGCGACGGGCGTAGTCCATCAGGAATAGGAAGGCTTTCGCGTTCTCGGCCAGATTGCCGACCGTAATGTATTGCCGGTTGCCGGCGAAATCGGCGAAGCCGATTGTGCGATCGTCGATCACGCGGATGAACCCCTTGGGTCCGCCGCGATGCTGCACATAAGGCTGGCCGCTGGCATTGGCGGTGGCGAGATAGGCTGTATCCACACCGGCGAGGAAGGCAGCAAGGTCATCGGTCACCCGGTCATGAAAGCCCCCACGCGCTTCCATCTTCGCATATGCGTGGCGCGACCCGCGCGCGGCCTGGATTGCCTTGACCGCCGGCGTGAAAGCGACATCGCTCCTCGGCGCAGTCACGACGCATTTCCTGTACGAGGCCCGACCCCCTCCTGATCGAAGGCGAGATATTCGGCAACCGCATTGTCTAAGCGGGTCATCAGCATTTCCTTCTTATACGGCCTTGATTTCTCCGCCATCGACGCGCAGTCCGACACCGGTGATCCAGCGCGCGGGCGGCGACACCAGGAAGGCGATCGCGGCGGCGACATCTTCGGGCGTGCCATAACGTGCGATCCCCGATTCTGCGGCAATGCGATCGATCGCGGCAGCAAGCGCCAAGCCTTTGGCGTCGGCGAAACGCTGCAGCATCGTGCGGCGGCGCGCTGGTGACGGGGCGGGGCCGACTCGCGGCCATGGTGCGGCGGTGGACGCCCGCGTTGGATCAGTTAGGAGATGAAGGCGGCGGATACGGCGCAACGGCCTCTTATAGAGTTGGGACGGGCGTACATTCGGCGACGCTGCCCGTTTTTCTGGCCATGTGTTACTCACCGAACCGCCTCGAGCACTTTTGCAGTATCCGTGTGTTGGACGAACCGGACAAGCTTGGCGTTACGAACCGTCCAATGGTGAGCGAACGCAGCCGTCATAGAGCGTCCGGTTGCTTTATGCGTGCCGGCATATTGGCCGAAGCTGACGACTTGGTCGCCCTCGGTGACAAACTGCTCTGCATTGACGGCAAAGCTCGCCCAGTCGCGGCCGAGCGGTTCGAACAGCCCCTGGACGATCGCGGCGGGACCCCTCCAGATGCCGCCGTAATAGGGAAAGCGCTCGGCTTCGGTCCATTCGATCTGCGGATCGAACAGGCTCAAGACTGCCGGCACATCCCCGCGGGCAAGCGATTTATAAAAATTACGAACGGTGTCGAGTGCAGTGGGCATTGTCCGTTTCCTTCTTGGATTGGTGCACCGGAGGGCGCCTCGCAGCGGCCGCGCTTAATTGGCTCGGTTGCGGTAGTGGGGACCGATCAGGCGATTTTCGCGAGATGGCCGAGGCCAAGCGCATCGACCACGTGGGCCTGAATCGGAGCAGTTTGCTCATTAACCGTGTCCGAACCGAACGCCGCGCCCACTACGGTCCGAGCCGGACGGCTGCCCTTGGGCTGGGCAACCAGCCTGGCGATGACCTCGGCCACGTCGTGCGGGTTTGGGGCGTCCGCGGACTGAAACAAAGTCATGAAATGCTTAAACATCGCGCCGGGGATTTCGGCCACCGCGCCGTAACCCACTGCCCGGCCACCGTCGGCCGGCTGCTGGACATTCGTGTACATCGGGGTCGGATAGGCACTTGGCTGGATCAGCGTCACGTCGATACCGAGTTGGGAAACTTCGTAGCGCAGGCCGTCGGTCAAGGCTTCAACCGCAAATTTGCTGGCGCCGTAAATGCTGAAGAACGGAAAGGTGACGCGGCCAAGGATCGAGCCGATGTTGATAATCAGCCCATCACGTTGCTTGCGCATCGCCGGCAGCACGGCACGGATCGTTCGGAAGGATCCAACGACGTTCGTGTTGAAGATGACGTTGGCCTGGTCAGCCGTGAAGGCCTCACTAACGCCGGCCGATGCCATCCCCGCATTATTGACAAGAATGTCAATCCGGTTCGCTTGGTCCAGCACCTTCGCGACACCGCGTTCGACCGAGCCGTCATCGGTCACGTCAAGTTCGAGGACAGCGATATTCTGCTGCCGAAGCGCCTCGGCGTTCTTGCGGTTCTTCCCTTGCGGGTCTCGCATCGAGGCGAACACGTCATGACCGGCGCGGGCGAGCGTCTCGGCAGTGTCGCGGCCAAAGCCAGTGCTGGCGCCGGTGACCAAAATTGTCTTGTGCACGGTGAGATTCCTTTCTGAAAGAGTTGCGGATCAGGCCGCCTTGGCCTGTTCGGTCAGCCTCCGGGCGAGGAAGTCGCGAATGATCACCGCGATCTCCGGTCCCTGGCTTTCCAGCGCGAAGTGGCCAGCATCGAGCAGGTGAATTTCGGCATCTGGGATGTCGCGCTTGAACGCTTCGGCGCCGGGGGGCAGGAAGAACGGATCGTTCTTGCCCCAGACCGCGAGCAGCGGGGGACGCTGCGTCCGCAGGTATTCCTGAAATTTCGGATAGAGCGCGATATTGCTCTGATAATCGCCGAACAGATCGAGTTGGATTTCGTCATTGCCGGGCCGGGCCAGCAGCGCGCCGTCCAGGGTCCAGGCGTCGGGCGAGAGCCGCTCCGGGTTCGGAACGCCGTGGGTGTATTGCCATCGGGTGGCTTCCGGCTTCAGGAAGCTGCGTAAGGCCGCCCGGTTCTCAGCCGAAGGGTCCTTCCAATAGGCCTGGATTGGATTCCAGCCCTCGCTCAGCCCTTCGACATAGGCGTTACCGTTCTGCGAGATGATCCCGGTAATTCGCTCGGGATGCTTGACCGCGATGCGCAAGCCGACCGGCGCGCCATAGTCGAAGATGTAGATCGCGAACTTCTTCAGCCCGACCACTTCAGTGAACCGGTCGATAATGTGCGCGATATTGTCGAAGGTGTAGGCGAACCGGCCGCGCGGCTTGATCTCGGTGTTGCCGAAGCCGGGCAGGTCGGGAGCGACCACATGATATTCGTCAGCGAGCACGGGGATCAGGTCGCGAAACATGTGGCTCGACGTCGGGAAGCCGTGGAGCAACAGAATGGCCGGGTGATTGCGGTCGCCCGCCTCGCGGTAGAACACCGCAGTGCCGTCGACATTGACGGTCGTGAAGGTCGTGGTCATGGCATGGATCCGTTTGATGATTGAGGATTGGGAGTGCGCTGGCTCGGACGCCGCGGTGACCGGCGTCTGTTCATGGGGATACGTGACATTTTCGAAAGCTCCGTGAGTCGCCAGGGGATTGGCTGGTGACCCGGAGATACGAGCTTCCGGATTGCGGCGGTATCCGTTAGTTTCGAGAGCCACGCTTCCACATTGCGGAAGGTTTGATGGACCGATTCGAAGCGATGCGGACCCTGATCGCGGCGGTTGACGGCGGCAGCCTGTCGGCGGCGTCACGAAGCCTTGGGGTGCCATTGCCGACGGTCAGCCGCCGGGTCTCCGATCTGGAGGCGCATCTCGGCACGCAATTGCTGGTGCGCACCAGCCGCAAGCTTGTTCTGACCGAAGCCGGGACCGCTTTTGTCGCCTCCTCGCGCCGCGTGCTCGAGGAGCTCGGAGAGGCAGAGCGTGCGGCATCCGGCGAATACCGCGCGCCGCGCGGCGAATTGCTCGTCACCGCCCCGATCATGTTCGGCAAGCTCTATGTCGCGCCGGTGGTCCATGATTTCCTGGCCACTTATCCCGATGTCACCGTTCGACTTGTGCTCGCAGACGGCGTCGTCGATCTGGTGGAGAACCACATCGACGTTGCGGTTCGCATCGGCCAACTGCCTGACAGCAGCCTGGTGGCGCGGCGGGTCGGCACATTGCGCTGGGTGGTCTGCGCCAGCCCTGATTATCTGGCGCAGTGGGGAACGCCGCAGGAGCCTGACGAGCTCACCGCTCATGAATGCGTCGCGCTCGAAGGGCTGCAGCAATACCGAACATGGCTGTTCGGATCTGAACCGAGAGCGGAATCAATCGCGATCCGACCGCGCTTCTCGGTGAACACGGCCGATGCCGTGATCGAGGGCGCGGCTGCAGGGTTGGGTGTGGCACGAGTCATGTCATATCAGGCCGCAAGCGCGGTGGGCGCGGGCCGGCTTGTGCCGATCCTGGAAGCTAGCACGCCTGCCCCGATCCCGGTTCACCTGGTCCATGCCCGCCAGGAACTGCAACCGCTCAAGCAGCGTGCCTTTCTCGATTTCGCGGCGACGCGGCTCAAGCTGGCGCTCGAAGGGATCGAGAAGTCCCTCAATCGGTCGAAGTCCGCGTAAGCGCGCTCACCAATCATTGGCGGGTGGTTTCGCGGCGGGGAACGGCGCGCGGTGTCGCGCATGGCGTCGCATGATCTTCAGACTAGCTCGCCACAAACACCACGGACGCCGGAGAATTCGCCAGGATGCCGGCGGCGGTCTCGCCGAAGAACAATGTGTCGCCCGGCCGCCGGCTCACCCCCATGATGATGAGGTTGTGGCGCGCCGCCTCAGCCAGGACGGCCTGGTCCGGAGCCACCTCCGATCGCACCTTGGTGCGGATGTCCATGTCGTGGCGGTCCGCCAGATCCACCATGTCCTTGAGGATCGCCTGTTCGGGAGCGCGCGTGCGCAGGACTCCCGAGCGCTTGCGCGGGCCTCCTCCCTTTCCAGTCGTGACATACAGCGCCGTGATCGGAGCCTCGGCAGCGCGGCCGATCGAGACCGCGACCTCGGCGGCGCGCCGTGACACGTCGGTGCCGTTCAACGGCACCAGGATTCGCAGAGGCGATCGCCTGGGCTCCTTGAGATGTGTGCCGTTGGCCACCACGATCGCGAGCGGCCGGTCGAACGCCGTCGCAATGCGGTTCACGTCCTGATGAAAGGCCCCGTTCTTGGCGCGGCTGTTTTTCAGGCCCACGAACAGGAGGTCGTAGCCCTTGCGGGCCTCCTTCGCGACCGCCTCGTCGGTCGGCACGTCCGGGTTGCCGGCGCTGCGTACCGTGATATCGACGGCGGAAGGCTCGCTCTCTTTCGGCTGCGCCTTGGTATCCTGCGCCGCGCCCTTGACGGTCGTCTCGACCGCATCGGGCCGCGCCGGCTCCTTGCCGTCGCGCTTGCCTGCGTTTCCTCCGCTCGTCGACAGCGGCAGCACGGTGATCGGCAAGCCGCGTGAGCCCGCCAACAAGCCCGCAAGCCGCGACGCAAATTTGCCGTTCGTGCCGTCGTCGACGGCGAGCAGGAGCCGCTCGAGGTTGGGGACGAAGCCCTTGGCCTCGACCTCCTCGCGCATGAGGCGCTCCTTCTCGTCCTTGCCGAGCGGCACCCGTCGCAGGGCCCAGCGCAGCATCGGCGGCATGGCGGTGGTCGTGGCCACCGCCATGGTGACGATCATCGTGAACAGGGTCTCGGTGAGGGCCCCCATCGAGAGCCCGATCGAGGCGACGATGACCTCGGTCGAGCCGCGCGCATTCATGGCGCAGGCTAGCGCCAGCGATTCCGAGCGCTTGAGCCCGCCGAGCTTTCCGCCCGCGAAGGCGCCCGCGAACTTGCCGAAGCTTGCGATCGCGATCAGGCCCAGCGTCATCAGCAGGATCGAGGGATCCTTCAGCACGGTCAGATCAGCGCTGAGCCCCGCCAGGCCGAAAAAGACCGGCATGAAGAAGGCGAAGATCAGCCCGCGCAGCTGCTGATCGATATGCCGGCTCAGGATCGGAGATTCTCCGATCAGCACGCCGGCAACGAAGGCGCCCAGCACTGTGTGCACCCCGATCGCGTTGGTCGTCAGCGCCATGACGCCCATGATGACCAGGATCATCGTGATCACCGGAAAATCGCTCTCGAAGTGATCGTTGGCCCATCGGATCAGCCAATAGACGAGGCGACGCCCCACCGTGAGGCTTGCGGCGAGAAACGCCGCGGTCCCGAGCACGCTCTTGGCCACATGCGCCAGGTCGATCGTGCCGGCCTGCGCCAGGCCGAAGGTGATGGCGATGATGATCCATCCGATCGTATCCTCCATGATTGCGGAGGCCACGATCACCTGGCCGAGGTTGCGCCGGGTGAAGCTCATCTCGCGCACGATCGCGGCGACGATCTTGATCGACGAGATCGAGAGCGCGGTGCCGAGAAACAGCGAGGTGACGAGTCGTTTGTCCGCATCTCCCAGCAGCGCGTCGGGCAGGAATGCGCCAAGCGCGGCCCCGCAGGCGAACGGCACCGCCACCCCGAGGAGCGAGACCGTGATGGCGGCGCGCCCCACCTTGCGGATGAGTGCGAGGTCGGTCTCCATCCCGGTCAGCAGCAGCAGCAGCAGGATGCCGAACTGCGAGATGGCGTCGACCATGCTCTTCTGCTCCTTTGCGGCGGGAAAGAGCAGATGCGCGAGGTCCGGCCACAGCCAGCCCAGCACCGACGGGCCAAGCAGCATTCCGGCGAGCAGCTGGCCCATGATCGAAGGCTGGCCGATGCGCAGCATGGCCTCGCCCAGAAGCCTGCCGGCCGCCATCAGCACCACCAGGTCAGCCAGGAAAATGGCTTCGGAAGGCGCCCCTTCCCCGGTCGCAGCCGCGCTGCCGCCCGGCAACAAGATCAGAAGAAATCCAAGGGCGAGCGCCCACGCTGGCAAGCGCCCGCCCCCTCGCAATGTCATGGAGGTCCCCCCTGCGCCCCGACAGGTTGGCGCCTCAGCGCGCGATGACGAAGTCGCCGTTCTGTTGCTCGACCATGTCGATCGTGGTGGTGGTGCGCGCCGCCGCCGGCAGTTGCAGCACCGTTGCCCGCTGGCCTTCGCTCAGCTGGGTCAACAGCACGATCTTTCCGTTGGGAAATTCCAGCGCATCGTGATGCACGTGCTCCCTGTCCGGGTCGATCTTGCGGAACTGGGCGACCGTTGCGCCAACCTTCCGGTTACGGAACAGGGCCAGGAAGTGATCGTATTCGACGTCGTTCTCGAATGCGATCTCGGTGCCGGGAAGCAGGCAGACCGCCATGCCCGGCTCGCCGACCGCGCTGAACCCGCGCGTGATCGAGTCATTGAACTTGGTCGTCACCAGCACGTCCCCGACCTTGGCGGGCCGCGACGCGACGTGTTGCAGGCTGTAGTCGCACATCGAGGTAACTCCTTGATTCCCACCCGTTCTGCAACCGTCTATCCCGGCCAAAGGTTCCCGTTCGCGGGCTGGATGAACGCGCCGGCGCGCCCCGCGCGGGCCTTGCCCCCGGAACCTTCGCCAACGCCAAAGTGTTCAAGAATCAGGCGATCTTGCAGCACGATGCGAGCACATGGGCGCCGGAATGATGAAGCAGGTCGACGACCCCCGGTCGGAAGCAATCACCGGATCGCAGGCCGACAAAGCGCGCGCCGGCGTGGTGGGCCACAAGGTCAGGTACGTTCTCGGGTTCAGCCTCGCCGGGATCATCCTGGCGTTTGCGGTCGTCGGATTTCTGTTCAACCAGGGCTGGCTCGGCACGCAATAGCAGAAAGAAAAAGGGGGAGCCCGAAGGCTCCCCACTCCGCGACGGCACCGTTGCCGTCACGAAGCCATCATGTCTCAAGGGCACGGATGGCGGATGCCGTCGTAACCGAGATAGGTGCCCGAAGCGGGATCGTAGGACCGGTAGCGCTGCATGCAATACGCCGTGTCCTGCCCAGGAGCCGAACCGGGAGCCGAGTAGGCGTAGCCCGGCTCATACGCGTAGCCCGGCGCATAGGTGGGATAGCCCGGCGCGTAATCGTAGCTGTAATCGTAGGCAGGGGCGTAATCGTAGCCGTAATCGTAGGCATAGGGCGCCGCCAAGGCAAAGCCCGCGCCACCTCCCGACCAAGCGCCGCGGTCCGGGATCCATTCGCCGCGCGGCCCGCCGCGCCAATCCACCTTCTGCAGGGTCGGCATGGCGGCAGCGCCTGTCGCTGTCTCCCCCGCTGGGGCGGCGGCGGCCAGGCACGGCGCGGCGGTCAGCAGGGCAGCTGTCAGAATCTTCGAACCCAGGTTCATCGCGGGTCTCCTTTTTGTGGCGGGCGCGGTCGTGGGGCGCCGCCTTGGTTCGGCGGCGCCCTCGCGGGCGCCGCGTTGGTGATGCGCAGGGGCAACCCGGGCTGGCGGCAGTGTGTTCCCGGGTCTCGCGAGGGCATTTCCCCGACAGGCTCACAATGGCGTGTGGGTCGTTTCGATAGTCCCGAGCTGATCGAATTAACGCCTTAGGCCGGAAGTCCGACCAAATGACGTGCGGGTTGTTCGACCGAGCTGAACGAATCAGCGCCTTCGGTCGGAAATCAGACCGAATGGCGTATGGGTCGTTTCAGTGCTGAACGAATTCGAGCTTTCGGTCGGAAGTCCGACCGACGCTCTCCCATCGTCGGCCTAGAATAACAACTCGATTTAGCAGGATCGATCGAAGGCCCGCCTTTGCCCTACGCTGTTCGCTACCGGTCGCCACATGCCAGCGCCGCCGCCCCGCAATGCGTGAAATGTGGGACGGTGATGGAATTTGCTGGCCGGCTTCCGGTTGAGGCCTGCGGCTATCACTACGAGCGCTGGAAATTTCAGTGCCCGAATTGCAGGAACATGCAGACCTACACCATGGGTAGGCCGAGCACGGGACGGGCGAATAGGACCACGAAGAGCTGACGGGCTTTGTGGTGAAGCGGGGCCACGCCCCCCGAGCCCGCCTCGCTTCAACACCAACTTGCCCCGCTTCGGCGGGGCTTTTCCTTTCTGGGTTTGCGTAAAGTCTTCGCTCTGCGTCAGCGCGCGCTTGCCGCTTGGCGTTCGCTTTCGCGCGGGCGCGCGTCCTCGCGCACCCAAGCGTCCTTGGCGAACCACTCGTGATTGGTGCGGCATAGGGGACAGTAGGTGCGGCTGAAAAAAACCGGCACGCTGCCGAATGCGCGCCAGTCCGCCTGCAAGCCGGTCGAAATCTCGCGCGCAGTCTTTGGACACCTGATTACGATTGTACCCATGGAAGAACCTCCCCGGTCGCGGCCTGCGCCGCTGTTGTTTCCAATCACCCGTTGTCTCGCCCCGTGGGCGCCCATGCGGGAGCGTTGAGTCGTTTCGTCGTCTGAGCTGTGTACGCTCCCGGCCCCGCCGCCCATGCACTAACCATTCTTGGGTCATCCGGTTCCGTTCCAGCGCATGGCCGCTGTAGACAAATTCGACTGCGAGCATGCCGCTGTAGACAAATATTTCCCCTGCGGGCGCGTGAAGATGGGTTCGGAAGGCACGGCCGCGCCCTATTTGCGGTTGGTAGTGGAACCTTTGCGCTGTCGGGTGCTTGAGGCCGCAGGGTTCCCCCGCGTGCGCGGGTGGGGCTGTCGCGTGATTTCGGGGACAACCATGCTCGTCAGCTTTCAGCCTGCCATCTCTGCCATCTCTGAGCCCGCTGCACTCAAGCCCAGGTCGTCAAATCGCCTGCTTGCGTCGCTGCCGGCTGCCGACCTTGCTTTGCTCGCTCCGTTCCGGGAGACCCTGCTGCCGCGGGGGATGGTGCTGCATGAGCCCGGCATCACGATCGAGCATGTCTACTTTCCGCTTGGCGGAATGATCTCGCTCATCATGCGCATGCACGGCGGAGAGACGGTCGAGATCGCTCCCATCGGCCGGGAGGGCGCGCTCGGAACGGGCGTGGCCCTGGGCGTCCCGCGGGCACTCACAACCGCCATCGTGCAACTGCCCGGGATGGTCGTTCGAATTCCCGCCGCCCAGTTCCAGGAGGCGGCAAGCCGAAGCAGCACAGTGCGCCAGATCGCCAGCTGCTGGAATGAATTGCTGATTGCAAACATTCAGCAGTCGGTCGCCTGCAGCACGCTGCATGACGCGGAGGCGCGCCTGAGCCGGTGTCTGCTCCAGACTGCCGACCGCATCGGCGGGGACTTGGTCCCGTTGACGCAGGATGTGCTGGCCCAGATGCTGGGAGTGCGCCGTACGACGGTCACCATCGTTGCGCGCCTGCTGCAGACCGCAGGCCTCATTCGCTACCGGCGCGGGCAGATTCAGATCGTCGATCGCGCAGCGCTCGAGCAGCGGGCGTGCGAGTGCTATCGATCCATCCGGGAGCTCACGGACCGCCTGTTGCCCGAAACGGCGGAGCGAACGGAGGGGAATCGGGCGGAGGCGATGTAGCCTGCACGGCTCTGCATTCAACGGGACGCGCTATGACTTGCCGGGCACGAACGTGAGCAGCAGCGCGCCTTCCTCGACCACATCGCCGGCGGCGTAGTTGAGCGCCGCGACCAGTCCGTCCGCGGGCGCAACGACCCGGTATTCGAGCTTCATGCATTCGAGCAGGAGCATCGGCTGCCCGCGCCTGACTTGACTGCCCGGGGATACCAGCACGTCGAGCACCCGGCCATGGACTGGCGCCACCAGCCGGGCCGGATCAACCTCCGCTCCCGCTGCACGCGCGAGCGGATCGATGAGGCGCAGCTTCCAGCTCTGGGCGCCGATCGTGATGTGCATCTCATTGCGGTGTCGCTCGACCGCCGCCTCGATCCGCTCCGAGCCGCATTCGACGAGCAACCGCTTGCCGTCCCGGCTCAGAAGCCGCGCCGCCGCGGTGGTTTCATCGATCGTCAACGTCAGCCCGGCGCGGGCGAAACGAGCCTCGACCTTCCGGTCGATCCCGCCATCCGACCAGATGAGGAGATATTCGGTCTCGCCGGCAAGCCGCCAGCCATCGTGCAGGCGCCAGGGCGAGTAGGCGTCAGTGGTTTCCTCGGGAGGGCCGGGCGCCGGCTCGGCGTCTATCCAGGCGAGGCTTGCGGCCGCCAGCGCGGCGAACGGCGCCGCCGACAATGGCAGCGTCAGGGCTGGGCGATGGCGCTCGATCGCCCCGGTGTCGATCGCGCCCGCGATGAAGTCCGGATGCCGGACGAGCCGCAGCAGAAAATCGCGATTGTTGGCGACGCCGCCGATCTCGACCTCGGACAGCGCGGTTTCGAGACGGTGGCGCGCCTCCTCCCGCGTGCCGCCGGAAGCCACGAGCTTGGCGAGCAGCGCATCGTAGTAGATCGGGATTTCGTCGCCTTCGCGCAGCCCGGTTTCGATGCGCAGGTCGGCGGCTGCGGCAGGCAGGCGAAATGTCCGCACGGTCCCGCTCGCCGGGGCGAAGTCGCGCGCGGGATCTTCGGCGTAAAGACGGGCCTCCATCGCATGGCCGCGGCGGGAAATCTGCGCCTGCGTCGCCGGCAGTGCCTCGCCGGAGGCGATCCGGATCTGCCATTCCACGAGATCATGGCCGGTGATCATCTCGGTGACCGGATGCTCCACCTGCAGGCGGGTATTCATCTCGATGAAATAGAAGCTCTTCCCTTGCAGAACGAACTCGACCGTGCCGGCGCCCACGTAATCGGCCGCGCGGGCAGCCCCGATTGCGGCCGCGCCGAGTGACGCGCGCAGTGCCTCATTGAGGCGCGGCGCAGGAGCCTCTTCCAGGACTTTCTGATGGCGCCGCTGTGCCGAACAATCGCGCTCGAACAGATGCACGATCTGTCCGCGGCGGTCGCCGAAGACCTGCACCTCGATATGACGCGGCCGCAGGAGATATTTTTCCAGGATCAGCCTGCCATTGCCGAAGGCGGATTGCGCTTCGCGGCGCGCCGAATCGAGCGCCGATGCAAGCCCCGCAGCCTCGTCGACGATCCGCATGCCGCGGCCGCCGCCCCCTCCCGCCGCCTTGATCAGCACCGGATAGCCGATGCGGCGAGCCTCCGCGGCAAAGCGCGCCTCGTCCTGCGCCTCGCCATGAAAGCCGGGAACGGTCGGGACGCCGGCGCGCTGCATGATCGTCTTGGCGGCGGCCTTGTCGCCGATCGCGCGGATCGAGGCGGCGCTCGGTCCGATGAAGACGATCCCGGCCCCCGCGCAGGCCTCCGCGAAGTCCCCATTCTCCGACAGGAAGCCGTAGCCGGGATGGATCGCCTGCGCGCCGCTCGCGCGCGCCGCCTCGATCACGCGCTCGATCGAGAGATAGCTGTCGCGCGGCGGGCCTGCTCCGATCCGCAACGCCTCGTCCGCCATCGCCACATGCATCGCCTTGGCGTCGGCATCGGAATAGACCGCGACCGTGCGGATGCCGAGCCGCTGTGCCGTGCGCATGATCCGGCACGCGATCTCCCCCCGGTTGGCAATCAGGATTTTGGTGAACATAGAGCCGGCTATCCCAGCTCTCCGTCGTCCCGGCCAAGGCCGCGCAGCGGCCGCAGAGCCGGGACCCATACGCCGTGCCTTATCGAAGCGGCACAGCGTATGGGTCCCTGCTTTCGCAGGGACGACGAGGGGAGATTCTCTACCAAAATCATCACATCCGGAAAATCCCGAACTCGGTCTTCCCGATCGGCGCGTTGAGGCTGGCCGAGATGGCGAGCGCCAGGACGCGGCGGGTATCGGCCGGATCGATGATGCCATCGTCCCACAGCCGGGCGCTCGCATAATAGGGATGCCCCTGCGCCTCGTATTGCGCACGGATCGGCGCCTTGAAGGCCTCCTCCTCCTCGCGGCTCCAGCTTTGCCCGCGCGCCTCGATATTGTCGCGCCGCACCGTTGCCAGCACGGCGGCCGCCTGCTCGCCGCCCATCACCGAGATGCGCGCATTTGGCCACATGAACAGAAAGCGCGGGCCAAAGGCGCGGCCGCACATGGCATAATTGCCGGCCCCGAAGCTGCCGCCGATCACCACGGTGAATTTCGGCACCGCCGCGCAGGCGACCGCCGTCACCATCTTGGCGCCGTCCTTGGCGATGCCGCCCGCCTCGTACTTCCTGCCCACCATGAACCCGGTGATGTTCTGCAGGAACACGAGCGGAATGCCGCGCCGGCTGCACAGCTCGACGAAATGCGTGCCCTTGAGTGCGCTCTCCGAGAACAGGATGCCGTTGTTGGCCACGATCCCGACCGGATAGCCCCAGATGCGGGCGAAGCCGGTCACCAGCGTCTCGCCATAGAGCCGCTTGAACTCGTCGAGCTCGCTGCCATCGACGATTCGGGCGATTACCTCGCGCACGTCATAGGTCTGGCGCGGGTCGGCTGGAACGATCCCATAGATGTCCTCGGCCGGATAACGCGGCTCTATGGGCGCCGTGACATCGAGCGAGATGCGTTTGCGGCGGTTGAGCCGCGAGACGATCTGCCGCGCGATCCCCAGCGCATGGGCATCGTCGAGCGCCGCGTGATCGACCACCCCCGAGATGCGCGCATGCACGTCGGCGCCGCCCAGCTCCTCGGCGCTGACGACCTCGCCGGTCGCGGCTTTGACCAGCGGCGGCCCGCCCAGAAAGATCGTGCCCTCGTGGCGCACGATCACGCATTCGTCCGCCATCGCCGGCACATAGGCGCCGCCCGCCGTGCACGATCCCATCACCACCGCGATCTGCGGCACGCCGGCGGCCGAAAGTGTCGCCTGGTTATAGAAGATCCGGCCGAAATGCTCCCGGTCCGGAAAGACCTCATCCTGGTTCGGCAGGTTGGCGCCGCCGGAATCCACCAGATAGATGCAGGGCAGCCGATTGTCGCGGGCGATCTCCTGGGCGCGCAGATGCTTCTTCACGGTGATCGGAAAATAGGTCCCGCCTTTGACGGTCGCATCGTTGGCAACCACCACGCATTCCTGCCCCATCACCTGCCCGACGCCGGTGATGAGGCCGCCCGCCGGCACCTCCTCGCCATAGAGCTTGTGTCCGGCGAGCGGCGAGAGCTCGAGAAAGGGCGCGCCCGGATCGAGCAGGAGACGCACGCGCTCGCGCGGCAGGAGCTTGCCGCGTCCCGTATGCCGTTCGCGTGCGTCCTTGCCGCCGCCCTCGGCGATGCGCGCCAGCAAGGTCCTGAGGTCGCCGACCTGGCCGGTGAGCGCCTTGGCGTTCGCCGCGAATGCCCCGCTTTTTGCATCGACCGACGTTTCGATGACCGGCATGTTTGATGCCTCAGGCCGAAAATGCACTCACCTGCGTCGTCCCGGCCAAGGCGGCCGTAAGGCCGCCGCAGAGCCGGGACCCATACGCCGTGTCCTCTCGATAGTGCACGGCGTATGGGTCCCTGCTTTCGCAGGGACGACGGCGGAAAGGCTTCATATCATTCACTCCTCAGCCGGTTGCGCGGAACAGCTCGCGGCCGATCAGCATGCGGCGGATTTCCGAGGTGCCGGCGCCGATCTCGTAAAGCTTGGCATCCCGCAGCAGGCGGCCGGCCGGATAATCGTTGGTGTAGCCGTTGCCGCCGAGCGCCTGGATCGCCTGCAGGGCAAGCTGAGTGGCATGCTCGGCCGCATAGAGGATGGCACCCGCCGAATCGATCCGCTCGGCACGGCCGGCATCGCAGGCGCGCGCCACCGCATAGACATAGGCGCGGCAGGCGCTGAGGCTCGTATACATGTCCGCGAGCTTGCCCTGCATGAGCTGGAACTCGCCGATCGGCTGGCCGAACTGCCGGCGCTCGTGCACATACGGGATGACAAGGTCGAGGCAGGCCTGCATCAGGCCGAGAGGGCCGCCGGCCAGCACCAGCCGCTCGTAATCGAGCCCGCTCATCAGCACGCTCACGCCCTCGTCCGGCGCTCCGAGCACGCTCTCGGCGGAAACCTCGCAGTTCTCGAACACGAGCTCCGCGGTCGGCGAGCCGCGCATGCCGAGCTTGTCGAGCTTGCGGCCTGGGCGGAAGCCGGCCATGCCCTTCTCGATCAGGAACGCGGTGATGCCGCGCGGCCCGGCCGACGGGGTCGTCTTCGCGTAGACCACCAGCACGTCCGCCTCCGACCCGTTGGTGATCCAGCTCTTGCTGCCATTGATCAGGTAGCGATCGCCGGACCGATCTTGAATCCGTTCCGCTCGCGTGGTCATCGCCACCACGTCGGAGCCTGCGCCCGCCTCGCTCATGGCAAGCGCGCCCACATGCTCGCCGCTGATGAGCCCGGGCAGGAGGCGGCGCTTCTGCGCCTCGGTGCCGTAGCGGTTGATCTGGTTGACACAGAGGTTCGAGTGGGCCCCGTAGGAGAGGCCGACGGAACCCGAAGCGCGGCTCACCTCCTCGATCGCCACCACATGGGCGAGATAGCCCATGCCGGCGCCCCCGAACGCCTCCTCGACCGTGATCCCGTGCAGCCCGAGCGCGCCCATCCGGGGCCAGAGGTCGCGCGGGAAGGCGTCCTCGCGATCGATCGCCTCCGCCCGCGGCGCGATCTCGGCCGCCGCAAAGGCGCGCACGTTCTCGCGCAGCATGTCGATCTCGGCGCCCAGATCGAAGTCGAAAAGCCTGCCCGAATTGCTCATGGCATGCATGGTCCGTGTTGGCCTGCCGACTTTGCCCCTGAATGGGACCTATTCGCAATGGCAGGCTTGGCACAGTGCATTAAGTGCCGTATCCCGGGCGCAGCGCAGCACTGGCGCGAGGCGAAGCCGAGCGAAGTGATGCGCTGCAGACCCGGGATCGTTCCGAGCTTGTCCCGGCCTTGAGCCGGGACCGTCTCAAAGCGCGGTGTCTGTTGCGATCCCTGCTTTCGCAGGGACAGGCGGTCCCGGTTCTCCAGTGCATCGCCGAGAGGTGTTGCACTGCGCCCGGGACATGTCGCGCTGAATCTCCGTGTCACGTTTGATGTCCCGATGTTCCGTTCCGTTGTCCTCATTCCGCTGATCGTCGGCGCTGCCCAGTTCATGCATCAGTTCGACGGCGCGGTCATTGCGACCGCGCTTCCCTCCATGGCGGCCTCCCTCGGTGAGGATCCGATCCGCCTCAATCTGGCGATCACCAGCTATCTCTTGGCGCTTGCGGTATTCGTGCCGGTCAGCGGCTGGATGGCGGACAAGTTCGGCGCCCGGCGCGTGTTCATGTCCGCGATCCTGGTCTTTACCGCAAGCTCGGTCCTGTGCGGGCTGTCGCATTCGCTCCCCGAGCTTGTCCTCTACCGCACCCTCCAGGGCATCGGCGGCGCCATGATGACGCCGGTCGGGCGCGTGATCGTGGTCAAGAGCGTCCCCAAGCTGCAGCTCGTGCAGGCCATGAACTACATCACGGTTCCGGCGGTGCTCGGACCGCTGCTCGGGCCTTCGGTCGGCGGCTTCATCGTGACGTATTTCTCCTGGCCGTGGATCTTCTTCATCAATCTGCCGATCGGCCTGCTCGGCATCCTGCTGGTGCGCGCCTACATTCCCGATATCCGCGAGGAAGGCGTGCTGCCGCTCGACCTGCGCGGCTCCGCGCTGATCGGCATCGCGGTGGCGGGCCTCGTGTTCGGGTTCGAGGCGCTGGGGCGGCAGGTGCTGCCCTCCTGGGTGGTGCTCGCCTCGATCGGCTCGGGCCTCCTCTTTGGCGCGCTCTATTTGATCCATGCCCGACGTACCGCCGATCCGATCGTCGATCTCAATCTCATGCGGGTCCGCACCTTCGCGGCCTCGATCTCGGGCGGTGCGCTGTTCTATCTCGGCACCACCTCCTCGGTCTTCCTGCTGGCGCTCTTGCTGCAGCTCGGCTTCGGCTTCACCGCCTTCCAGGCCGGGTTGATGACGTTGGCAAGCGCCACAGGATCGCTGCTCCAGCGGCTTGCCTTTCGCTCGCTGCTGCGCCCGTTGGGGTTCCGGCGTCTCCTGATCTGGAACGCGCTCATCACCGGCGCCTATCTCACCGGCTGTGGCTTCTTTCGGGTCAGCACGCCTTATGTGGTGATCGTGCTTGTGCTCCTGATCGGCGGCTTCTCGCGCTCGGTCCAGTTCACCGCGGTCCAGTCCCTGGGCTACGCCGAGTTGCCCTCGGCGCTGGTCAGCCGCACCACGGCCTTTTCCGCAATGGCCCAGCAGCTTGCCCAGTGCATCGGTGTCGGCATGGTGGCGCTGGTCGTGCACCTGAGCCTGATCTGGCACGGCGGCGCTGCCATCATGGCTGAGGACGTCGCTCTCGGCTATTACGTCATCGGGGCGGCGGCGCTCGTCTCGACCGTCATCTTTTACCTGCTGCCCGCGCATGCAGGGGT
>Ga0126381_100001002_pt1 | contig 30788 bp, 26 predicted proteins | sample PanSoiMetPlot_28_FD_96465 | JGI IMG/M metagenome (GOLD analysis project Ga0126381, IMG submission 96465) | Tropical forest soil microbial communities from Panama - MetaG Plot_28 | ecosystem: Environmental > Terrestrial > Soil > Tropical forest > Bulk soil | place: Panama | collected 2016-02-17 | reverse complement strand
TTCACCTTGAGGCGCGCGCTGGCCGGCTCGACTATCGTCTCAACCTCGGGCGCGGCAGCTCTGGCATGATGGCGGCGGCGCTTGTGGGTTTTCTTCTTGTGATGGGCCGGCACCGCGGCGGGTGCGGGCGCCGCTTCTGAGGGCGGGACAGCTTCAGGCGGCGGCGCGGTTTCCGCCGGGGCGCTCTCGGAGGGTGGCGGGGGCAGCGGTGCTTCGGTGGTTTGACCGAACGCGATGAGCGGCGCGGCCAGCAACAAGCCTAGTAGCATCAGGATAGCACAACGGCGCATAAGAAACTTTTTCTTTCCGGCCCGGTTATACCAGGCGCATCGACTCCTCTTCTTTATAGACGTACCAAACTTGCAAAATGTATCAGGTTGGTCATCGATGGAACGAAACAAAACGGTGTGGAGGTGAAAGAAAACGGAAGCGGTTGCCTTAGTCGGCAAGTGCGGTGGTGTCTTCTTCGGCGAACCGGTGCCGGCCGCGCCGTCCCGCCAATTCGGCGCCCGCGTTGTGCGGCAGCGGCAAGAAAACTATCGACCCCAGCAGCCCAAGACCCCCGGTCAGCAGGAAGGCCGGAACTATGTCACGCGCGGTGAGCACCCTGGAGTGATGAAGCGTCATCCCAACGCGCAGCGCCAGCGCCGCGATAGCGACTCCCAGGCTGATACTCAACTGCTGTCCCATGCTGGCCAGGCTGCTGGCGTTGCTCATCAGCGGGGACGGCACATCCGCATAGCCGAGCGCGTTGATGCAGGTGAATTGGAGAGAGCGGAAGAATCCGCCCGAGAACAGCACCAGGGCAATCAGCAGGTGCGGAGTGGTCGGCCGGAACAGCGCACAGCACAGCATGAAAAAGGCGCTGATGACTCCGTTGAAAATCAGCAGCGAGCGGAACCCAAACAGACGAATGATGGGGTTGATGGCAAGCTTCATGGTCAGCGCGCCGAGCGCACTGGCGAAGATGATCAGCCCTGACTTGAACGGATTTATACCGAAGGCCAGTTGCAGCAACAGTGCAAGCAAAAACGGCATCGCGCCGATTCCCATCCGGAACAGTCCGCCGCCCACGGTCGAGATCCTGAAGGTCATGATCCTGAGCAAACCGAGATTGATGATAGGATGGCGCGCGCGATTGTAGTGGAGCACATAAAGCCCCATGCAAGAGGCGCCGCCCGCCATCAGGGCGAAAACCACCACCGGGGGCAGTTCGCCCCGTCCCACAGACTCGAACCCGAACACCAGAGCCGCCAAGCCAACTCCGGTCAGGACGAAGCCCAGCAGGTCCAGCGGCGGGACGTTATCCTCGCGGATGTCCTTGATGAACAGCGTGACCATCACGATGCCGATCAGGCAGATCGGCACGTTGATGAAAAAGATCCATCGCCAGGTGCTGTAGGTGACGATGAAGCCACCTACCGGCGGGCCGACCACCGGCCCAATCAGAGCGGGAATGCTCAGGTAGGACATCGCGGTCACCAGGTGACGTTTGGGAACGGTCTTCAGGATGACCAGGCGGCCCACCGGCACCATCATCGCGCCGCCGCATCCCTGCAGGATGCGCGCCGCGACCAGTTCGGGGAGCGAATGCGAGATGCCGCAGAACACCGACCCGATGGTGAAGATCACTATAGCGGTGCGAAAGACTATCCGGGCGCCAAAGCGGTCGGCCACCCAGGCGCTCACCGGGATGAACACGGCCAGGCTCAGCAGATAGGAGGTAATCGCGAGGTTGAGTTTGATTGGGTCTTCGTGCAACGAGCGCGCCATCGCGGGCAGCGCCGTGGTGATCACAGTCGAGTCCAGCAGCTCCATGAACAGGGCGCACCCGACGATAAGCGGGACCAGGACTTCGGTAAATGATTCCTCCGATCCGCTATCGAATAGGGAGTCATCGATCGAAGGTGGTTCCACGGCGAGCAGCGAGGTCGCGGCTTTATTCGGAACTGAGGACAAACGCTGACCAACCTCCTCCGGCGGTCAAGGCCTGCCGGGGTTTCGGCAAACACAACCGGCGGTCGCCGATAAACGAACAACCGCCACAACGTGCCAGTATTTCTTAGGCTATCGGTTGAGTCGAGTCTTTGTGCGCGAGGCAGGATTCACAGTGGGGCGGGCGGTTGGGCCATTCGCGAATCCCCAACGGGCTCACCATGCAAGGAAGGCGCGGCACCTGGAGGCGCCGCGCCGCTCCCACACGATCAATGAATGCAAGGCTGATTCCCGTTGCCGGTGTTGTTATACCAGATGTTGCTGTCGCATTTGTTGTTCTCGTCCACCATGTCCATGTTCTTGCCGCCGTTGCCGTCATTGTGGTTGACGGTGACGGTGTTGCCCTCGCTGTGCTTGCGGATCACGAGCCCGGCGTCCTTGTTGCCCACCGCGGCGCCATCGATGACCCGATTGTGATTGCTCCTCTCGTTGCCCGGGCAGTTCTTCCGATCCAGGCCGCAGCCCACCAAAAGGCCGGTGCCGCTGTTGCCGCCGTTTGCGTCGTCGTGAATCACGTTATCTGAAGACGAAAACAGCCAGGTCCCCAGCTTCTGTGTCTTACCGCCGGCGGCCGAAGTGGCCGGGCCGATGCGATTATTATTGGACGCTTCGAGCAAGACACCGTTTTCCTGATTGGCCGTGGTGGCAACATTGCTGATCTCGACGTCCGAGCAGTGATCGAGCCTCACACCGAACTTGCCGTTAAAGTTGGCCCGCAGGTCGCCGACCGAGCTGTTCTTGACGCGGTTGAGGAATACTCCGCCGGTGATATTGCCCTGGTTCTGCTGAAAGAAGCTGCCGCCGACGTTGGCGAACAGCAGGATGGTCGCGTCATCGCCATCGTCACGAATACCGATATCCCACAAGGCGACGGTGGACTGGGGAGGAGCCAAGGTAGGTGCTGGACCTTCCTCCTGGGTCGGATTCAATGGAGGATCGTTGTCGGCCTCATCGCCGCCTTCAACTATCACGTGATCCGCACCCGGGCGGATGAAAATGCCGATGCCTTTCTTGTTGCCGATCAGGGCCCAACCTTTGGTGTTGAGAATCGCATGATCTTTCGCGATTTCGATGCAATTGGGCTCGCTGGTCTGACTCGCCTGGAGATCATTGGCGACTGTATAGATCTTGGATTGTGTAATCGTGCATCCGCACTTGGTAATGGTGGTGGAGCACGCTGGTGCCGCGTGCGCCGGCGCGATCGCTGTCAGCGCCAGCAGCGCGATGCCTGACGCCGTGGCCAAAGTTATCCGTACCAGCCGGCTGAGCCCGGCTTTATTTGTCGATTGCATATGGTTTTCCGCCTTTGACTGGACCTGCGCGCCGGCCCTGGGCAGGCGCGCGCCGTTATCGCCAAGCTGCGACCGTAAAGTTGATGACGCCCGACCGCGCCGCATCATTGAATGCAATCCTGCGCCGGGTCGTGCGTTCCGACATTGTTGTACCAGGTGTTGTGGTCGCAGTCGGGATTGAGATCGATCATGTCGCTGTTTGGGTTTCCGTTGTCCTCGTTATGCGTGACCGTGACCACGTTTTGCGAACTTCCAGCCGTGATCACAATCCCCCGCTTCTTGTTTCGAGGTGCGCCACCATTGAACACGCGATTACGGTCGCTGCCGCCGCCGATCAGGATACCGGTGTCGCCGTTGAACATGTTTCCGTTGCTGTCATGAACCGAATTGCGCGATGACGACATCATCCAGATGCCAAACTTGCCGTTGGAGGCGGCTGCGCCCGGACCGAACGAAGTGCCGTTTGAGCCGTCAAGCTTGAAACCAGTCTCCCCGTTACTGTCGGCGCTGAAATTCGCCACTGTGACGTCGGTGCAATTGTGTAGCAGCAACCCGAATTGCCCGTTGAAGTTTGCGTTCAGATCGCCCACGAAACTGTCCTTGACATTGTTCAGGACTATGCCGCCCGTGGTGTTGCCCGCGCTGGGTTTGGGCAGCAGAAAGATCCCGCCCACGGAGCTGAACAACGCGATGACCGCGTCGTTGGCGTCATCTTCGATACCAATGTTCCACTGCGATACTTGTGATACGCCGGACCCGGCGGTGGCGGCCGGCTTGTCGCTGGACGGAGGAACGATGTCCTTTTCGTTTCCGCCTTCGACAATGGCGCGGGTGGCGCCCTTGCGAATCAGGATGCCGGTGCCGGTCCCGTCATTTTTGCCGAAGACGTTAAAGCCGCTGAGGTTGAGGATGACATCGGCGGCCGCGATCTCGATGCAATTCTGATTGCTCTGCGTCGCGTCAAGCTCGTTGACGGCCAGATAGGTACCCGCCCGGGTGATTACGCATCCGCACGTGGTGATCATCAGCGGGCACGAGGTTGGTTTGGGCGGCGGCACCGCGCCGGCGGGACCCGTCGCAAGCAGCAGCACTGCCGCCACTATCGGCGCCAACCTGCCGACGTATCCAAACCACTTCGGCTTTGAGCTTTTTGGTGCAATTTGTATCATAGTCTTTTTTCTAGTTTGACCTCTTTTTTTGGCCAGCTTTGATGGGTTTCATCCTTAAACGAGTCTCTCAACCGGGGAACGTTAGCAGCTAATAAGAACAAAAGCAAATTGCAGAGAAGATTTCACCGTAAAAAAGTAAGACATTTATCTTTTGTGAAATAATTATGGTTTTGTGGCAAACTTAACAAAATCTGGAGACGCACGACGCCCAGGTTAGACCTGTGGATAACTGAATCGGCAGTGAAAGTTGCCGGGAGCGGGCAACCACTCTTACGCTTTTCTTTCGAAAACCGCCGATACAGGCCTGCGCATCTCGCAACGTTTTCAACCAGAAACACGGCACCTGTTGCGTTGGGCAAGAATCATCCTTATGACTTTATGTCGGGCAATTTAACCGCTGGTCAAAGTGAGATGCTTAAAGCTGATTTCTTCACCGTGAACATGTGGATTCGTCGGGTCCGGCTTGCGATTTTTGTAGCACTGCTTGCGGCTGGAATGGGGACATCCCCTGCATTGGCGCAGGGAATTAAAACCGGTGTCCTCACCTGCCAGGTGGCCAGCGGATTCGGATGGGTTCTGGGCTCGACGCGAACCATGGAATGCAAGTACGCGCCCGGACAAGGCCACCGGGAGGACTACACGGGCACCATCTCCAAAATCGGAATCGACGTCGGCTATCTTGGAGCAACGGTCATGGTATGGGCCGTGATTGCCCCAAATTCAGCGCCCGGGCCGGGCGCCCTGGCCGGCACCTATGTTGGCGCGACGGCGCAAGCCGCCGCAGTCTTGGGAGGCGGAGTCAACGTGATGACCGGCGGGTTTCGCAAGTCGTTCGCGCTGCAGCCAATCAGCGTGATGGGCAACACGGGAGTTTATGTGGGCGCCGGAATCGCGTCGATGAGTCTGGAACTTAGCGATTATTAGCTGATGGCCTGCTATGCGTGTTCACGCCGATGACACACGGATAGCGGAGCCCGTGCCAGCGTGCCTGAATTTGATGCTCAGCAACCCGGCGGCCTCGTTCCAGCACCATCCCGCAGGCATCCGGTCCAGCGATGCGTTGTCGGTGCAAGCTGAGAGCGCGGCGCCGTTTAAATCCACCTCGCGCACGGCGGTTTGCTGATGCGAATTCAGTACGATTGAGCGTTCGGCGCGGTGGCCCGCGAAGGTGCCCCGCGCTTCCCCGATAACACACATCACCAAACCGGTTCTGGCGCGCACTTCAAGCAGGGTCTCCGCGTATGCGCCGGCTTGATAGGCGTTAGTCTGACCATCATCTTCGTATAAAACAAAGGAGTGGTCACCCGCGGCGCGATAAATCTCAAGCGTCAGCGGATCCAGCGGGCGCTCTCCGGTGTGCTGCATCCTTGGACTCGTGGGTATAATCGCGCCTCGCCGGACGAATAGCGGCATCAGGTCAAGCGGTGCCGCGGCGTTTACGCTGCACGGGCCGTCGATTGTCCGATCGGTCCAGAAATCAATCCATGTGCCCGCGGGCAGATATACGGCACGCTCCGCCGCGCTTTCCTCCACGACCGGCGCCACCAGGATCTCGGGTCCGAACAGGTACTGGTCGCTCAGGTTGACCGCCTGCGGGTCATCGGGAAATTCCAGCGCCAGCGGGCGCATCAAGGGAAGCCCCAAAGTGCACGCCGCATGCGCACAGCTATAGATGTAGGGCAACAAACGGTAGCGCAGCTCCAGGTAGCGGCGGCAAATCGCTTCGCATTCCGACCCGAACTGCCACGGTTCGCGCAATTCGTTCTGGTCCCCGTGCGGCCGGCACAGCGGACAGAATGCGCCGAACTGGAACCATCTAATGTACAGTTCTGCGCTGCATTTGCCGGCGAAGCCGAAGCCCCCGATGTCGGATCCCCAAAACGGGATTCCCGCCATCGCGGCACTCAACCCAACCGCGATCTGTTTGCGCAAGGACGCGAATGTCATATCGACATCGCCCGACCATAGTGCCACGCCGTAGCGCTGCGAGCCGGAATATGCGGAGCGGCTGAGGATGAAGGTTCGCCGATCCGGCGCGTAGCGCTGATGCGCCTGAGCGATCGCCTGATGCATCCACAACGCGTTTAGATTGTGCACCGCGGCGGCGGAGCCGCCATGATGCATCATGTCCTGGAAATGCCGGGTCGGCTCGTTAAGATCGGTCCACCATCCGTCGATCCCGGTTTCCAAAAGCGCGCGATGTTTGCCGGCCCACCATTCGCGCGCCGCCGGGTTGGAGAAATCGATCAGAGCGCATCGCCCCGGCCAGAAATCAAACGTGTAGGGTGAACCATCGTAATGCGTGGCGAGCAGAGCTTTGTCCCGCGCTTCCGGATAATTGGCGCTTTGCTCCGTGATATACGGCTCTTCGATCACCATCGTGCGGAAACCCTGCTCGCGCAGGTGCGAGATCATCTCCTGCGCGTTGGGCCAGTGGGCGGGACTGAACGAAAGGTCGCCCATCTGCGCGAACCAGAATAAGTCGAGGATAAGCGCGTCGCAGGGCAGGCCCTTGGCGCGAAACGTTTCGGCAATCGCCTCAAGTTCCGCGCGGTTGCGATAACCGTAGCGCGATTGCAGCAGGCCGAAGACCCATCGCGGCGGATGCGGCGGAAAACCCGTCAGCTCCAGGTAGATACGCAACAAGTCCGGCAGTCGGCCGCCGTGAAAGAAGTAGTATTCCAGTCCGCCGCCGCTTGCGAGGTATGAGAAAGTGGCCGGGTCGGTTCGACCGAAGTCCCATGCCGCCCGGTAGGGATTATCGACCAGCAGACCATATCCGCCGGAATTCAAAAACGCCGGAAAGATCGTGACCGCGGGCGGGGTATGCTGATTCCAGATTTCGCGCCGATGACCCCGATGATCGATACCCAGGTTTTGCTCTGATTGGTCGGGTTGTCCCAGGCCATAGAAATGGTCGTCAGCCCGGAGTTGATAGCGCAGCGCATACTCCCAGTAGGACCACGAGAGCCCCCCTCCGGCAGCTTCCTCGAGCAGGATCCGGCCGTCGGCCGACGCATACCGCAGGTGAAAAGGATCGCGGGTGGCCTCGATCGTCAAATCGGCGCAGCGGACGCGTACGCCGTCGCGGCTTTCAACGACGTCGGTGAACTTGGCTGCCGGCCACTGCGCGCGGATCACCGCGTATCCTGGCGCGGGCCTTTGCTTGTGAAGCCGCCAATGAGTAGGCACCCAGGTATGGCGGATCACGTTGGGCCCCAGTGCAGTCAGCACCAGGTTTGAACTCGCGAAGCTGAAGATTAGGTCTGCACCGCGCCGGCTGACGGAATCCAGCCGTCCCAACGTCCCCGATGTGATTGGCACCGCCGCCTCACGGATCGCCGGTTGCCGCCCGCGCCACGTCCCCGCCTCCATCGCGCGCGATCTCGGCGAGTGTACGTTTGGACAGGACGGACCGCGGTTCCTCGACCGTAATGTCCTCGGCGCCGGCGTAGGCGTCGCGATGCTTGATCAGTAGATACGATGGCCGCGGGCTCCTGCCATAGCCGCGGGTGCGCACCAGCACCCAGGAGCCCTTGAGCTTCCTGCCGTGCAGCGTGAACTTGAGTTCACCTTTGCGCAGCGCCTCGTCCACGTCCGGCACTTCGGCCTCCCAGGTCCCCTTGTCCCAGACCATTACGGTGCCGCCGCCGTATTCGCCCGCCGGGATGACGCCTTCAAAATCGGCGTAATCCAGCGGATGGTCCTCCACCGGTGTGGCGAGCCGTTTCACGGAAGGGTCGATCGACGGTCCCTTGGGAACGGCCCACGACAGCAGCACTCCGTTCCACTCCAGGCGGAAGTCGTAATGCAATTGTGACGCGCGATGCTTCTGTATCACGTAACGGTTTGCCTTCGCCGTGCGTTTGCGCACAGGCGCGTCGCCTGAAGGCTCGGACGTGACGTCGAAGCGCCGTTTCTTGCGGTAATCGTCCAGCGCCATTTATGCACCTGGGCAGCGAGGATCGATGGCAATCGGACCACCATCGCCAGGCTGAAGAAAATCAGTTGCGCTGCATTTATTGTCGCACAAGCTTGCGCGTGCGATCGACTATCTTATTGCGCTGGAAATCCATATAACCGCGCGGCGTTGTCCGATACCATCTTGCGCACCTGCACTGGCGCGACACCTTTGAAATCGCGGCCGATCTGCTCGCGCGAATTGGGAAATGTGCCCTCGGTGTGCGGGTAATCCGAGCCCCACATCAAATGGTCGATGTTGAGCAGCTCGCGCGTCAGGATACCGGGACGGTCGTCTTCGAACGTAGCCCAGAAATTGCGCGCGAAGTAAAAGCTGGGCGGCTCATCGACGCGCGGCTCCATCCAGCGCCGATGGTCCTTCCACCAATGATCCATGAAGCGCAGCAGGCTGGCGATCCAGCCGATACCGCCCTCTACGATCACGAAACGCAGACCCGGGAAGCGCTGCGGTATGGCGCCAAAGATCAGCTCACCTACCAGCCGTATGCCCTTTCCAATCTTGTTGTCGACCACGTGCTTGCCATAGATGCCAAACGACTTCAGGCGGTCGGCTACCTGCGCGCCGCTGCTGGTGCCCATGTGAATCGCCACCGGTACGCCAAGATCCTGGAGCGTTTCCCACAGCGGATCCCATTGCGGTGACGAATACGGACGTTCGGGTACTTCTGCCGCCATCATCACCGACCTGAGTCCCTTGGCGGCGCTGCGCCTGGCTTCTTGCGCAATCGCCTCGACGGGGCCCTTGACCGCCAGCACGCCGGCGCCGGCCAGCCGATCCGGATTGACCGCGCAAAATTCAGCGAGCCAGTCGTTGTAGGCCCGAAAGCAAGCGAGTTGATATTCGGAATCGGGCGTACCGAAAAGACCCAGACCCATGCCCGGATAAAGGATTTCCGCCCGGATGTGGTCCAAATCCTGATCCGCGAGCCGGGCTTGCGGGTCCCATCCTCCAGGCCGGCCTTCTTCATGACGCTTGCCGCCCTTGTCCTTGATGCGGTCCGCGATCTTGTCATTGATCATGGTGCCTTCAAGTCCGAGCGGCCACGGCGGCAGGCCGTCGATAACGATGTAGTCGGAATCGGCGCGCGACTCGACGTGTGGAGCCCGCTCGCGCCATCGCCGGTCCAGGCGCGTAAGCCACAGGTCCCTGGGCTCGATCACGTGACTGTCGGCCGAAACGTAAACCTGCGGAACCTGCTTTTTCACGGCCCCCTCCGGATTTCATCCATCCGTTAATCGCGATCGGGCCCGCAAGGCCGTCGATCGCGGCGAGTTTACACCCGGCGCACTACTTTGCAATCGGCGCGCAAGCGGATTTGCCACGCCGCCGCGAAGCTTGCGATAATCGCTCCGCTTGCGTGACAAGGCGCGCGGTGGAACCAGACCCATGGCGACAGAGACACTTTCAAATCCCATTACCGCCGAAGACGTTTTAGCGGCGGTGCAATCGATGGAGCCGCTTATCCGCAACACGCGGGACCAGATGGAAACGGAGCGCAGGATGCCGATGCCGTTGGTGCGCGCGATGATGGAGGCCGGTGTTTTTCGCATGGCCGTACCGCGCGCTTATGGCGGCGGTGAACTCGATCCGATAACGCAGGTGCGGGTGGTCGAGGAATTGTCGCGGATGGAGGGCTCGGTGGGATGGCTGGCGATGATCGGTGCGGCGGGCGGTCCGATGGCCGCTTTCCTCGACCCGTCCGTGGCCGAGCGCCTGTTCGGACCAGTCGATAGCGTGTTCGCCGGGCAGCTCCGTCCGCCGCAGCATGCCGAAGTGGTCGAAGGGGGCTTTCGCGTCAGCGGCCGATACCGGTTCGCCAGCGGATGCCAGCATGCTTCGATGATGACCTGCGGCTGCGTCCTTTATGAAGACAGCAAGCCGCTGCTGCGTCCCGATGGGCAGCAAAAAGCGCGCGTGATGCTAATCCCGGCCTCCAAAGTGACCATCGTCGATACCTGGGACACGACCGGAATGCGCGGAACGGGCAGTAACGATTTTGTCGTCGACAACGTATTCGTGCCGGTCGAGGAAAGCGTGAGCGTGCTCGAGCCGCCCCGCGTCTCCGGTCCGCTGTACAGATTCGCGCCGATCTACCTGGTCTGTCACGCGGGCGTGCCGCTCGGAATCGCGCGCGGCGCGCTGGACTGCGTGCTGGAACTGTGCGGGCGCAAGGAGATGATGCCCAGCCATCAATTACTGCGCGACGACACCCAGACGCAGGAGACGATTGCCTGGGCGGAAGCGTCGGTGGCCGCGGCGCGTAATTATGCTTACGGCACTTTGGAAGACCTGTGGGAGACGCTGTGCAAGGGCGACAGAGCGTCAGTGAAGCAGCGCGCTCATTACCGGATGATGATGGTCCACTGCCATCAGCTGGCCAAGCAGGTGATTTCGGTGCTCTACGATCTGGCGGCAACCAGCGCGATCTTCCGCACGCATCCGCTGGAGCGCTACACTCGTGACATCTTCACCGCCTGCCAGCATCGCGTGGTCCACCTCAGGATGTACCGTCCGGCGGGGCGGATGCTGTTGGGGCTCGACCCCGAAGAACCGTTTTTCTGACCGCCGCTGCTCGTCAGATAATCCCCTGCGCCTTGAGATCCTCGAGCTGCTGTTGGTTAAGCCCCAGCATCTGCTGGTAAACCTCGGCGTTGTGCTGCCCCAACAGCGGCGCGCTTTTCACCTCGGCCGGCGAGTCCTCCAGCTTCACCGGGCAACCCGGAATCGAGATCTTGCCGCGCACCGGATGCTCGATATCGACGATCATCTTGCGCTCGCGCAGATGCGGATTGTCGAGCAGCTCCATCGTGTTGAGCACCGCGCCGCAGGGAACTCCGGCGCTGCCAAGGATCTTCATCACCTCATGCTTGGTGTGGCGCGCGGTCCATTCATTCAAAATACCGGAGAGTTCTTCGTTGTTCTTGGCGCGCGCCCTGGGACTGGCAAATCGCTCGTCGCCGGCCAGCTCGGATCGGCCCATCGCGCGGCATAAAGACTGCCACATTTCCTCGTTGGTGGTGAGCATGAATACGTAGTCGTCGTCGCCGCCCGGCGCGCACTTATAGATGTCGCTGATGCCTGGTCCGAGCTTGTTTCCCATGCGCCTGACCGGCTTTTGCGACACATAGGTTCCCATCATCGGAACCCGGCAGTAGTTGACCACCGCATCCTGCATCGCGACTTCCACTTTTTGCCCTTTGCCGCTCTCGCCGCGCTGGATGTACGCCGCCAGCACGCCCAGCGCCGCGTGGATACCGGTGCCGGTGTCGCCGATCGTGGGTCCGGGTTTGAGCGGCGGCGACCCCGGAAAACCGGTGATCGACATCGCGCCGCCTGTGGCCTGCGCGATCATGTCGAAGCTCTTATACTCGCTGTAGGGTCCGTAGGTGCCAAAGCCCTTGATGGTCAGGTAGATCAGGCGTGGATTGACTTCGCGCAAGACGTCGTAGCCGAGGCCGAAGCTCTCCAGCGTGCCGGGCGAGAAGTTTTCGCTCAGCACGTCAACCTGTTTGACCATATCCAGGAACATCGCTTTGCCGCGCTCATGCTTGAGGTTGAGCGTGATGCTGCGCTTGTTGGCGTTGAGCAGGATGAAGTAGTAGGAATCGACGCCCTTGTTTTCGGTTGCCATCCAGCGGCCCTGGTCGCCCGCGCCGGGGCTTTCCAGCTTGATCACGTCGGCTCCCAGCCAGGCCAGTATCTCGGTGCATGAAGTACCGGCCTCGAACTGTGTCATGTCGAGAATCTTTACACCCGCCAGAGCCTTTTTCATGACAAACCTCCGGATGGATTGTGAGATCGCCGCGAGTGTACACCCGGCGCGAAGCTTTGCAACCCGGTCGGCAACCGGCTAATTGATTGCGGCAGGCATCTTCGACGTGGGGTGAAAATGAAGGCACTGGTAGTAGGAGGAACAGGTCCGACCGGGCCTTTCCTGGTAAACGGCTTGTTGCAACGCGGTTACGCGGTTTCGATTTTGCATCGCGGCACCCATGAGATTCCGGAGATCGGACCCGAGGTCGAGCATATCCATGCTGACCCGCACTTTCGCGAGACGCTGGACGAGGCGCTGGCACATCGCAAGTTCGATCTGGTCCTGGCCACCTACGGGCGCATTCGCTTTGTGGCCGAAGCAACGGTGGGAAAGACGCCACGGTTCATCTCGATCGGCGGCGTCCCCTGCTACCGCGGCTACTACCACACTTCCGCGAACTTTCCGGCCGGGATGCCGGTGCCGATTCCCGAGGATGCGCCGCTGGTCGAAAACGAAGCGGAGGAGCGGTTCGGCTACCTGATTGCAAGCACCGAGCATGAGGTAATGCGGTGCCATCCTAACGCCGCGATCTACCGCTACCCCTACGTTTACGGGCCCTACCAACTGGTGCCGCGCGAATGGTCAATCATCCGGCGCATCCTGGACAAGCGCAAATTCATCCTTTTGCCAGACAACGGAATGGCCCTGATGACGCACGGCTACGCAGAGAACCTTGCGCATGCCGTGCTCCTCGCGGTCGATCAGCCGCAGGCCTCGGCCGGGCAGGCTTACAATTGCGGCGACGAGATTCAATTCACGATGCGCCAGTTGGTGGAAGTGATCGCGCGCACCATGAACCATGACCTGGAGATAGTCAACGTGCCGGGTGGACTGCCGATTCGCGCGGGCGCGCAAACGCCGACCCATCATGGGATGGTCGATATCTTCAAGCTCAAACATCAACTGGGCTATCACGACGTGGTCAGCACGGTGGAAGCCGTGAGAAGAACCATTCGATGGTACCTGGATCACCCGCTGGAGCGCGGCGGTGACATGGAGCGGCGGCTGCTCGATCCGTTCGACTACGACGCCGAGGATCGATGGATAAACATCGCCAAGGAGTACCAGAACAAGATGACGGAAGTGATTGTGCGCAAACCGGGTCCCAGCGCCCATCCATATCCGCACCCGAAGGTGCCAGGCCTCAAGCGAGACCATCGCAACCGCTGACTTCATGGGCGTTTTACAAGATTGACCAAGGTTTTGGATCAGTGTGACTTGAAGCACCTCCTTGAATCACGGCAGGGCGTCCGTCCGCCACGGTGGTGGAGGCTGGCGGGGCGAAGAATCACGGACTGAGGCGGATTGCTGCCAAATTGATGTAGAGGAGTTCGATTCCGACTACTTCTTCTTCAGACCCGGATCGTCATCAGCGACACACTTTGCCCACACGCTTCCCGGCGGTGCCTTGGAACCTACCCCGGTCGCAATCGCGACGATCTGCTTTCGGGTGGCTTCGCATTCGTTGGAGCTGTCGTATGGACCCGACCGTTTCCACTGGCTCATCGGGGCGTCCACATTCGTCTTGCCGTTCGTGGTCGGCGCAACCATCAGATACCAGGCGGCCAAAAGCAGTCCCGCAGCGTGAGGCAATTTCATGGCGTTCTTGTATCGCAGTGCGCCAAAAAGAGGAAGAGTGCTCGCCGGTTTGCTCCGATTCTCAAACCTGAGTCACGGGGCTGATGAACTCCGGCATGACCTGCTCGGCAAAAAGCCGCATCGCCGACCGATTCAGGAAAACGCAGCAAAAGAAAGTGGTGCCCAATTCCTCGATCCAGTTGCGAATCAGGCGGCGCAGTTCCGCCGGCGTTCCCGCCAGAACCATCGGCGAGCGCAACACCTGCTCGCTGCTCAGCCCGACGCTGTCGCCCACGGAGTTAAGCATCGCCCGGGCCTCGCTCTTGTCGGCGGCGATCAACACAAAAGAAAAACTCGACAGCTCGATCGCCTCCGCATCGCGCCCGGCCGCCAGGACGTCTTGTTCCAACTGTACGAGCTTGTCCTTGAAGCGGCCAGCGCCGTAGTTGAGCTGCCCCATATCGGAGCGGCCCGGCGGCACCAGGTTGACTATATCGGCCTGCCGCGCTGCCAACCCGATGATTGGTTTGCGGAACCCACCCAGCATTATCGGCGGATGCGGCCTTTGCACGGGCTTGGGAAAGTTCACTCCGCCAGTTACCGAGTAATACTTACCGCGGAAGTTAGTCTCCTCTTCGGTCCACATCGACTTGAGTATCGCGATACCTTCCGCGAGCCGTTCCGTCCGCTCCCGGTTATCCGGAAAGGGGATGCCGCAGGCGTCGAATTCCTGGCGCAGCCATCCGGTGCCGAGGCCGGCGATCAGTCGCCCGCCCGAAATGACGTCCAGGGTAGAGGTCATCTTGGCCAGCAAGGCGGGGTTGCGAAATCCGATCGGCGTTACATTAGTCATCAGCCGGACGCGCTTGGTCACCGCCGCGAGCGCGGCGAGCGTCGTGTAGCATTCCAGCTTGGGAGTCTTCGGGTCCGGTGCTACGCTGCGCGAGAGCGTCATGTTCATGAAGATATGATCGCCGAAGGAGACGCAATAAAAGCCCAGGCTTTCGGCCAGTTCAGCAAACGCCAGGGCGTGGTTGAAACCTATCGCGGGCAGGTGCACGTCAAACTTTATCGGCCGCATCCAGTGACCCCATCATCGATGGCGATGTCTGCTTGCCGCCAGCGTGCAAAGCCGCCGCACGGCACACATTGACCGGGATCGCGCTCTGGCGGCATTGCCCAACCAACGGCTCGAAGTCCGAGTCGTCCGCGATCAGCCGGTTAGTGCATCCGCCGGTCTCCGGCGGCGCGACGGCGTCGTCGCCGCCGGGCAGGTCGCCCCACGAATGCGCCATCGAAATCACGCCTCGGCGCAGGCCGGCTTCGGCGCGCGCGACGCCGATGATCGCGCCGTTGGCGGATTCGATCCGCACCAGGTCTCCGTTCCTGATCCCGCCTTCGTGCATATCGTCGGGATTCATGTAGGCGGGATTGCCCGGGCCTTTGCTGTTGAGCGCTGCGAGATGGACGCCGGTGGAATTGAAGACCTCGCGCATGCGGCGCGAAATCAGCCGATGGGTGAAAGACTCACGCTCGGAGTAGCCACCGCCCGCAACGATCGGTTCGTTCAGCACCCTGCGCAAATCCTCCAAAAAGTGCGGCGGCGCCAGATCGAAATGACCGGCCATGGCGGGGTCACGGGCCGCAACCTGCACGCGGGCATCTTCAAAAACATGTCCGCTGGGATATTGACGCACGCGCTCAAGCGCAATCCGCGCGTCGGCCGCCTCGATTTCCATCAGCTCCTCGATGGCCGGCTTGCGATCGATATCCACCGAGCGCCCACGCACCGGCGGCCCCAACGGCGAGCGGCCCAGCGTCAACGGTACTCGCATCCGATGCGCCATTCCCCAGAAGAACTCCCACTCCTCGATCACGTCAAAGCCGGGTTGGATAAAGGCCGGCGTGTATTGGGCGAAGGTGTCCGTGAAATACCATTCCAGGTGCCGCGAATAGTCGGGCTTCTCCAACGAGAGTTTGCAGCCGAAAACGTAGTCGGCCAGCTTTGCAGTGGGCGACATGATCACATCGAGCACCACCAGCAAATCCAGCGATTTGAGCGCTCTAACCACCTTGGCTTGATTGGGGAACGCAACGGCGGGGTTGCCGCCATTGCAAATGAAGGCGCGAATCTGCCCCTCGCCCGGCGTCAGGATCTCGTCGGCGAGCGCCGCGGTCGGCTGCTGGAAGTTAAGCGACCGCAGGCCGCGGACGCGGGGCTGATCGATACCCTCCCAGAAGTTGAAAGGATCGCCGGCTTCGGCGCGAGGAGTATGAGGAGCGCCGAGCACTCCGGCGTTATTTACGTACTCGCCTTCGCGCGCGTAGCGGCCGCACAAAGTGTTGAGTAAATTCACCAGCATCTCGGTGGACAGAGGATGCGGCGCCATGTTGGGACCCGTGCCGGCCACCACCGAGCCGCGCGGCCCCGCGGCAAACAGCCGCGCCGTAGCCGCGACGTCCTTGGCCGCCACACCGGCGCGGCGCTCCACGTAATCCAACGTGAACGGGTCCACCGCCTCACGCAGGGCGTCGAGCCCGCGCGCGTTCAGTGCGACGAACTCCTTGTCGTACAGCTCCTCGGCGAGGATCACACGTACCAGGCCCGCCAGCAGTGTCGGGTCTTCGCCGGGCCGGACCTGTAGATGCATCGCGGCGTATTGCGCGGTCTCGGTCCGCCGCGGATCGATCACAATCACCTTCAGCCCGCGCCGCACGCAATCTCGAAGATACGCCGAGGCGTTGGTGCACGGCACTTTGACCGCCTCAACCAGGTAGGATTGCAGCGGATTGGTGCCGACAAACATGACGACGTCGGAATCGATTACACGATGCCAACCCGCCTTCCAGTAGCCGTGCAGGGCCATCGCCATGGCTTTCGCCGGCTGGTCGATAGTCACGGTGGTGTAAAATGAGGGCGAGCCGATTCCGACCAGCCAACTGCGCGCCATCTCGAAGGTGACGCTGGCCCAGGACTTGGTTCCGTTGTAGAGAGCGACGGAGCGCGGTCCGTGCTGCTCGATGATCCGCTTAAGGGCGGCGGCGACCTCGTCCATCGCTTGCTCGCTCGGGATTGCCTCCAAACGCCCCTCTGGATTTCTGCGCAGAGTATTGCGCAGGCGGCCGGGGTCATTGTGCTGTTCGACGAGTTGACGCCCCTTGATACAGGTAAAGCCCTGGGACAACGGATGGTCGCGATCGCCGCGCACGGCGACGACTCGATTATCTTCGATGTCAACTTCGATTCCGCAAAAAGCGTGACAGAAGCGGCAAAAGGTTTTGTGCGTTGCCATGGGCCTCGAACCGTCCGCGGACGGCGGATTTTCGTTTTGGGCTACCGCATCATCTGAAAGAACTCAACCGGAACGCCGTCTGGATCCTCGACATAAAAGCTGCGGAACTTCGGCACGACTTCTACGATGTCGGAAATGATCTTTGCCCATCCCATCACCTGCACTTCGGCGTACTTCGCTTCCACGTCCGCGACGCCGAATGACATGTGCGGGCTGCCGACGTTGTTATGGTGGATGTTCTGAACGGAGCCGCCGCCGGAGGTGTATTCGAGCAATTGAAGCCGGAACGGACCGGCAACGACCTGGGCGCCCTTAATGGCGGCGGCGGGATTCCGGGTCAGTAAGGCGAATCCGCCGTTTTCAATGGCGAAGGTAGTTTCCACCGTCATTCCCACCACTTCACGATAAAACCTGAGCGACGCCTCCAGACTTCTGACCGTCAACCCGATGTGGTTGAGTTCCGCCATTGGTTATCTCCTTATTATAAGGAACCGCTGCTCAGGCCCGCGAAGAAATCACCCTACCCTTCTCGCCGGGAAAGGGAAGACGCCCGCCAAAGTGGACTGTGTGCGCGCTATCCCATAACTTGCTCATCCGTGGACGCTATCGAAAAAGCCGCGTTGCGCGCGGCGCGCGCCGCCGGAGCCGTTCATATCGCGCGCTTCGGCAAGACCAGCTTCAAAGGCAAAACCAGCTTCCTCGACCTGGTGACGGAAGCCGACGGCGAAGCGGAGGCGGCAGCGGTCTCTACCCTGCATCGCGCGTTCCCTGAGCATGCGATCCTTTCCGAGGAGGGCGGCGGCATCGATCAACCCAGTCAGCATCGATGGATCATCGATCCGCTCGACGGCACCACCAATTTTGCTCACGCCTACCCGCACTGTTGCGTTTCGATTGGCTACGAGCGGCGCGGAAGAGTCGAATTGGGAGTAATCTTTGACGCGCTGCGCGACGAGCTTTTCCTGGCGCGCCGCGGCGGTGGTGCCACGCTTAACCGGCGGCCGATAGCCGTAAGCCGCGCGGCAACGCTAGACACCGCCCTGCTGGCGACCGGCTTCCCCTACGATCGGTCCGCGCGACGGCGCTTCTATCTCACCTTTTGGGAAGCGATGATGGGGCGTGTGCACGGAGTGCGCCGCACCGGTAGCGCCGCGTTGGATCTGGCGTGGGTGGCATGCGGCAGGATGGACGGATTCTGGGAGTTTGGATTAAAGCCGTGGGACGTCGCGGCCGGGTCGCTGCTGGTGCAGGAGGCGGGCGGGAAAGTCACCAACATGGACGGCAGCAAACTAAGTCTGACCGCAGGACGGATAGTGGGAACCAACGGCCGCCTCCATAAGGAGCTGACCGGCGTGATCGCGCAGGAAATGGAGGAAGCCGAACGGCGCGAGGCAGAGCTATTGGAGAGGTAATATTCACCAGCCATGGGCTGCTGGCTTCTGGCTATTGTTGTAGCGCGCCTCCGTGCCGGCAATGTCTTCGGACCCGTTATGGCATTCGCAAGACGATCGAGGCTTGGCTGATCCGACCGGTTTCGGAGCCCGACGTTTCCGATCATCGCCGTATCGAGCGCCGCAACGAACATAGCGATCCGATTGACAACATACGCATTGGCAACGGGGTACTTGGAATGAATTTACGCATGCCGCGGATAGCCATGCTCTGGCTGATTGTTCTGCTGTGTAGCGCTGATGCACTGCCCCCCAATGCCTTCGCGCATCCTGTGGACCCGAAGCCTCCGCAGGTCAGCGTCGATTTTTTCTTTCCGCCCAGTCCAATCATCCAGTACGGCACTCCGCGGCTGGTGTACGAAATGCGAATATCGAACTATGTTCCGCTCACTTACGTGCTTGACTCCATCGACGTGCGTGCCGGCGCGAAAACGTTTGGATTTTCCGGAGAGTTGTTACGTGTGATGATGCGCTTTTTTGGCCAAAAGGAACCGGTCGCGAATACGCAAAGTTTTGAACCGGGCCGCAGCGCGGTGATCTACTTCATGCTCGGATTCGATAAACCTTCGGACGTGCCGCGAACGCTTGAACACGTCCTTCACATCACGTCTCCCGACGGCGTTCATCATGCGCTCGCGGCACAGCCGCTGAACGTGACGCAGCGGGCGCCCGTGGTGGTCGCTCCGCCGCTGCGCGGGAAATGGATTGCGAGTGACTCGGTCCACAACCGGCCCACCGCAGCCCATCGGCGGACCATCCTCCTGGAGGGCGGACAGCCGTGGCTCGCGCAACGCTATGCGATCGATTGGGTGCAATACCGGATAGATAAAGGCACCGCGACCACGTGGTCGGGGCCCGAGGACAAGAACAGCAGCTACTTCTGCTACGACGCTGCGATCCACAGCGTGGCGGACGGCACGGTCGTCGAGGCGATGGACGGGATTGCGGAAAACACGCCGCATTCGGGCAGGTACGCGGTGGACATCAACTTTATTAACGCCGGCGGCAATCACGTTGTTGTGGATATCGGTGGCAGCCGCTATGCGTTTTACGCGCACATGCGTCCGGGATCCGTGAAGGTCAAAGTGGGAGAGCGGGTCAAGGCCGGGCAGATTCTGGGCCACGTGGGGAACACCGGCAGCTCGACCGAGCCGCATCTGCACATGCACATCATCGACCGCCCGTCATTTCTGGCCGGCAACGGAGTACCCTATGAATTCACGAGCTTCAGCGCCAGCGCGGCACCCGAGGCAATCACGAAGCCGCACGACCAGATGTTCTTTCGCAACTTCGGACCGCAAAAACCTTTTCACAACGATTACCCGGCCAATAACGCTGCCGTAAACTTCCCGGAGTAACAGGCCGTGCTCAAGTCTGATAGGTAGCCAAGACCCTCAGAAGACGGCGGCCTGCAAGGCCAGGCAAGTGCTTCAGGGTTTGCTGTCCTGCGATGCTCCGGGATAAATCCCGCCGTAGCCCCCCACAGCAGTGATGATAGTCGGACCGTCATGCCTGGGGATCCGCGGCGGTTTCCTACGTTTCATCGCGCGTTCAATAAACGGCGCCACCCGCGCCTCTTTCTCCCGCAAACGTTTTTCCTCTTCTTCCCTGAACTCGGGCATTACTTCGCGGCCCAACAAGTCGATCGACCTGCAGGTCGCTTCGTGGGGCATGTTGCCGCACTGGGTCAGGACTATGATCTGGTCGATGCCGGTATCTCTCCAGATGCGCAGGGCCTCGCGGGCGTCTTGAGGAGTACCGGTAATCACCGCGCTGGTTCCTTCCACCGCGGTTCCGGCTCCAGGCGTATTCTTGTACATCTCCCAGAGCTTCGTTTTGCCGGGCTCATGCTTTCCGTGAAAGTAAAAATGGTCGGTGCAGTATTTCAGAAACAGGAGATTTTCCGCGCCCAACCGCTGCGCCCGCTCGCGGTTCGTATCGCAAAGCAGCAGCGCTGTAAAAGCGATATTGGGGTTGATCACGGCGCCGATTGGCTCACATTCCTCGGCCAGGATTCGATAGTATTCGTTTGACCATTTGCGCGCTTCCTCGGGCGAGACAAAGCCAAAGGTCAACGCTCCGAGCCCATGGCGCGCCGCGATTTTTATCTGTTCGAGCCTGGAGCATGCGAGCCATAGAGGAGGATGCGGCTTTTGACGCGGTTTCGGTACGACGTTCCGTACCGGAATCTGAAGATACTTGCCCTCATATCCGAGGAACGGTTCCTCGACCAGCATCCTTGTTATGACTTCAAGCGATTCTCGCCACATCGCGTTCTTTTCGTCACGAGAGATGTTGAAGCCGCCGAGTTCAACGTCGGATGAGGTCTCGCCAGTGCCGAACTCGACGCGCCCGTTGCTAACCAGGTCCAGAGTGGAAATTCGTTCGGCAACACGCACGGGATGATTGTAGGGAATTGGCAGCGCCACAATGCCGTGTCCCATTCGTATCCGCTTGGTGCGCTGACTGCACGCACCGAGGAAAACCTCTGGCGCCGAAGAGTGTGCGTGCTCCTCGAGAAAATGATGCTCGACTATCCACACGTAATCGATGCCCACCTTGTCGGCAAGTTCCACTTGATCCAGCGCTTCCTGATAGCGTTGGTATTCGGTGTCCGGACCCCAGGGGCGTGTAACCGTGTGTTCGTAGAGCATCCCGAATCTCATTTCCAGTCTCCATTTGCCGGCCTGGTTGGCAAGGCTGCCACTCGATTCGCAATCAAGCGCCGCCGTCCAGCTCGAACTCGGCGGGCACTTTTCTTCCGCTTCGCCTTTGGATTGTAACTCTACAGCCCTGATCAGAGCTTGGTCGCGGGCTTGAAACGGAACTCTGTTTCGTCGACACTGTGTGGGTGAACCATCATGGTGTCGATGAATAATTCGCACAGCCGATTGTCATTGTCAACGTACGTGAGGAGCATCGGGTGGCGTGACGCGTGCAACGAGCGGTGTAATAATCCGTGAGAGCCGGAAGCATGCCGTAGCAACAATGCGAACTATGACTTCAAAGAACCTCGATGTGGCGGCGAAGGAACAGTCGCGGCGGCAGCTATGGGTCGAGCTCGCCCGTACGGAGATTCTCGACGCCACCGAGCAGCTCCTCAGAAAAATGCCTTTTTCAGAGCTGAATGTGACCATCGTGATGGCGCAGACGCGTCTGTCGCGGTCCTCATTTTACGAGTATTTCAAAGACTTGCATGAAGTCCTTGTGACGCTCACCGGACGTGTCGTCCAGGAAATGGCGGAGCTGACCAGGGAAGTGGACGGACGGGCGCCTTCCGCGCAGGATCGGGTCGGATATCTCGCCGCACTGCGGGAAAAATATCTGATCTCTTGCAGGCTTCACCGCAGGCATCGCCATCTCTACCGTGCTTTGGTCGAGGCCGCCAATTCCGATACGACTGTTGCAAGGCTCCTCGAGGATTATCTGGAGACCATGACCCAGGGCGCGATGGACAATCTGAAGAATGTTCAGAAGGCTGGCGGCGGTAAGGGTCTGAACGTAAGAGAGACAGCGCGAGCGATGATCCTGATGACGGAAGGCTACATTCTCGAAAAACTTTGCCGTGGCCATACGGCGGATCTGGAAGAGGTCACGGATATCATGTTGACGATTCTCGACCGGGTTTGTTTCGGCCAGGTTCCGCCGCTTCCTTAGGGGAATACTGCTTTAAGCTGCGCTGGCCTTCGATTTTCGTACCCGTATACTCATATGGACTTTACGCTTTCAGAAGAAGATCAGGAACTGGTAAATCTGATTGATCGTATCGGGGCCGAGCGCTTCCAACCAAAGGCTTTCGAGCGCCGCAACGAAGACGGACATCCGATCGATAACATGCGCCTGCTCGGACAACTGGGCATCCTGGGTATCTGTCTGCCGGTGGAGTTTGGCGGCCAGGGCCGCGACGCGCTGTCCGGTATCTTGGCCATCGAACACATCGCTCGATGGTGTCCGAAGACCAGCATCAGCGCGACGATGGCGATCGCGGGGCCGGGGATGTTCATCGCCAAATGGGGCACTGAGCGGCAAAAGGCGAAGTATCTCCCGCTGATCCATACGGGAGAGGGCAACATGTCGATCGCGCTTACCGAGCCGCAGGCCGGCAGCGCCCTGACCGATTTAGCTACGCAAGGCGAGATCAAGAACGGGGTCTGCCGCCTCAACGGCCGCAAGACCTTTTGCAGCCATGCGGGTTGGGACAGGCACATCCTGGTCTTCTGCCGCTTCGTGCCGGGCACGTCCGGCATCGGCGCCGTGATTGTCGAGCGCGATTCGCCGGGATTCACGATCAGCCAGCCGCATTATCACATCAGCGGAACTCCCTGGTGGGAGCTGTTTTTCGATAACGCGGAAGTTCCGGAGGAGAACGTTCTTTTCGCCGGCGACGGCTTTAGCAAACTGATGTCGAGCTACAGCCTGGAGCGATGCGCCGCGGGAGCATCATCGATTGGTACAGCGCAGGCGGCGTTCGAAATGGCGCGGCAATATTCGCTCGAACGAAAACAGTTCGGCCGCCCAATCTGCGATTTTCAATTCATCCAGGAAAAGCTCGCTAACATGTATCTGGCTCTGGAACAGGCCCGGCTGCTCCTTTACAAGGCGGTCAAGGGCGGCCAGGGAAGCCTTGGACGTCTCCAATCTTCAGCAGCCAAGGTGGCGGCGACCGAAGCGGCGGTTTTTGTCTGCGACCAGGCGATGCAGATTTTCGGCGGATCGGGGATGTCGCAGGAGATGCCCCTGGAATGGATGTATCGCATCGTCAGGACCGCCACGGTCGCCGGCGGCACCTCGGAAATTCATCGCGGCATGATCGCCAGCGAGCTGGTTGGCCGCCGCTTCAATCATCGCTTGAGTTAAATCGCGCCAACGCGCTCAGACCAGGTATCCGGCGTCAACGCCGATGACCTGGCCGGTAATCGCAGCACCATGATCCGAAGCCAGCAGCACGGCGACCGGACCAAATTCGTCGGGGTCCAGAACCCTCTTCAAGGCGGTCTTGTCCACTGCCTTATTTCGCGCCTCTTCGGCAGTTGCAACTTTGTACGCTTGCGCCAACTGCTGCCAGTCCAAAACCCGCGTCTCGGTAAGGCCGGGGGAAATCACGTTGATGTTGATTCCATGCGGCGCAAGCGCGTAAGCCATCGAGCGCGTAAATCCCACCAGTCCATGCTTGGCCGTAGCGTACGATACCGGGCCCATCCCATGATGATCGCCGCCGGAGGAGCCGATGTTTATGATGCGACCCCACTTCTGTTTTAACATGTAGGGCAGCGCGGACCTCGTCGTATAAAACGCCTGGATCAGGTTGAGGAAGATATTATCTTCGAACGCTTGCGGATCATGATCGAGCGGATTGAGCAGGTTGGCACCGGCGTGGATGGTCCCGCCCGCGTTGTTCACCAGGATCTCGAGGCCGCCGAGTTCCTCGGCTGCTCGCTTGACACCAGCGCCAATCGCGTCCCTGCTCATCAAATCGAGCACCAGGGGTAAAGCGCGCCGGTGCGCCGCCTCGATTTCGCTAGCAACTGTTTCCAGCTCGGCTTTTGAACGGGCGGCCACCGCTACATCGGCGCCAGCTTTCGCCAGCGCCAATGCGATCGATCGGCCGATACCGCGGCCTCCACCCGTAACCAACGCCCGGCGGCCGTCCAGCTTAATCAGATGCGCCATGCCGATTGCTTAGCACAAGGTTCCCGCCATGCATAAAGCGCCTGCGCGCCGCGGGCACGGTCTGGTTTCTTCGCCCGTCACGAAAGCGCCGGTGAAAGCGGAGTTATCTCTACCGGCAGGCCATCGCCCCATCCATACTTGCGATCGGCGATCGCCTGCACTTCGTCCCACAGTCGGCGGTCGCTCCGATAATCGAGCACTCGGGCGAGTGCCTTAATCCGCCTGCGTCCGATGCGAACGCCGACGTTAGGATCGCGCCTGATGTTCTTGACCCATCCGGCTTTCTCCCGATGTTCGGAGAAAAGGTAGAAGCACCCGCGGCAAACAACAAACCAGATCTCGATTTCGCGGGGCAGGCCAGTCACTCGCCCAACGGTAGTAAGATGGAGGACCGGTTGGGCCGCCAACCCGTGGATGCCTGCCTTACCCATAAAGCTTCGCGTGCGAGCATACCGGCCTCGTCCCCCATCGGCCAGCTTGTCCAAGCATCCCACATGAGATAAAAACTCAAGTTCCGCAACGCCCCGGTAGTGAAAAGGACATCACGGAGGTCTCCGGAACCTCAAGTCCGGGTTCGACTCCCGGCCGGGGCACTCAAATTCTCTAGCAAATACATGGTTAATCAGCGGGGTAACACAATCAGATCGCCCTCACTATGCCGTGACTTTGCCCGTACTTTGTCCGTCTATTCGCGGATGGCGACGATCTTGGCCGGACGGCGCTTCTGGTCATCGATGTAGGCAGCGAGTTTGGCAGCGCCGCGCTCCAGCATACCGGCGTCGATGATGCCGTAGCGCTTCAGCATACCGATATCCTCCCAACCAACCAGCTTCATCGTTACCAGCGGATCGACGCCGGCGTTCATCAAGTTGCGCGCCGCGGTCCGGCGGAAATCGTGCGGGATGCGGCCAGAAACGCCGGCAGCAGTACAGGCTCTGCGCCACGCGGGCAGGTAATCGACAATCGGTTTGCCGGCATTGTGGAACAGCCAAGGAATGACACGTCCGATCTGGACCTCCAGGGCTCGGGTCGCTTGGAGCTGGCGCTCTATGGTCTCGCGCAGCTCCGGAACGACATCGAGCGGAAACTCCCGCGGTCGTTCGTTCTTGGCCTCGTAAGCCTCGATAACCAGCCTACCCTTGATGACGTGCTTCGATTGGCGGGTTAGCAGTTCTGACGGCACGCGCCAACCGGTAAAAAATGCCACTGTCATGACCGGTTTAAGATAATCCGGCAGATGCTGGCGAACCGCGTCGAACTGATCCCATTCAAAAAATCCGGTTCGGCGGTTGCGTTCTTTCAGCAGCTCGATATGCGGCGCATGGGCAACGAGCGGCGGTTCATGCTGGGCGGCGAGCCGAAAGGCCCGACGCAGCGCCGCCAGCTCGCGATTTATTGTGGCATTCGCGGCGCCGATCTTCCGGCTGTGTCGGGCGTAGCGGCCGGTCTGCGGACCTTTGGGCTGCTCGCGGCGCCAGGCGATATAGTCGGCTAGGCGCGTCGTGGTGATTTCGTCCGCCAGACAATCAGCATCGAAGAACGCGACCAGATGGGCGAATGCTTCTTCTTGGCGCCGGCGTGTGTCGTACTCGTTGTGATCGTAGTCTTGCAAGACAAGATTGCGGAGGTTCGCAAGAGTCGTCCGGCGGACCGCGGGCGTTATCGCCTTGCCGAGTCCGGCCTGCCCGAGCCGTTGCTTAAGCAACGCGATGGCGACGCCCGCGCTTTCGCTACCGGAGGACTCGCGGTATTTCGTGCCGTGATGCGAGTAGCGAATCCACCAAACCGCTGACTCCTTCAGCTCGCCGGTCTGCTTGTCGCGATACTTCGGACGAAAAATTCCTTCACGCTTTTTCATCGTCGACTCGCTGCCGTTTCCGCGGCGCTTTGAGATACGCCGCCAGGGCCGCGGCGACGATCTGTTGAAATTCGATCCCTTCGTCCAGCGCACGAATATGAGCCTCGCGCCAGAGTGTCTTCGGAATCTTCAGCGAAGTTTTTACCCACTCTGATGATTTGTTTTCCACAAATCTGGAATCTAGCCCTCCAGATATCTAGATGTCAAGCTTTCCGGGTAGCGATCCAGCGTCTGATACCAGCTTCTGAGCACAGCAAGGAGCGGGCGGAGATCTTTTTGACGAAGGGCAGGTGGCGCTTGTTGCGATATATCCAACGGCGGTCCCGCCGCAGGATCGGAGCGGCTTCTTCGGGTGTTAGCCACCGATCCTCCTCGGGCTCGCCCGTGCGGCACTCGTTCAAGGTTCCGCGCGACGCCAGCTCAGCGGATATGACGGCCGCGCACGATGCGGCACCAGCCATCAACGCCAGCAATGTGCCTATGGGCAGCGTCTTCACGCGGCCGGGTTCTCGCAGGAGTTCCGCCAGCGTCGGGACCGCCGTGATTGCCACTGGCTCGGTCACTTCAGGCTTGCCTCAATCGTGATCAAGTGTCGCCACCTAGACTCAGTGGAAATTTACAATGCGTCTCCGCCACGCGGGCCGCACACAGGTATGCGCATCTCCTTCGGTTGCCAGTCGAACCCAAGCAAACACCGAATCGTAAGAAGGCGGTGGGGAACAGCTACGGCACCTGATCACGCCATCTGTCCCAAGCCAGAAATCGCCTCCATACCGCTGCACACCTCAAGCGGCGTTTTCAGCCACTGCGCAAGAGCCTTCGACTTGCGGTCTCTATCTAGGCGGGCTTGCTGCGCCACTCGCTGATCGCAAACCCACAGGTCTTCTCCCCAGTGTCGGCGCCGACAAGCCGGCGAACAAAACTTCTGCCATGGCCGTGTTTTCCGGATCACTGTCCGACAGCATAGACAGTGGTCGGGATGGTCGCAGGGCTGCTTAGCCTCAGAGAATCCTTCCAAAGATGGCCCGGAAATGCGTGGCAATGCGTTGCGCGCTACACTCTCTACCGAATTTGAAAGATGATTCATGATCGCCTCGATGAAACCAAGTCTAGGGGTACATCCACTTTTTTCTCTCTGAGGATCAGTCCTTCCAGCCAATCGGGTAGTGGAGTGATTTTCTCAAGGAGCTGGGTCCATTCGTATCGCGAGCCGGACAAGTGAATGCTCGGACTAGCAACTACATAACCGCCAGCTCCTTTCAAATCGATTCCTGATCCCATGCTTCCGCAAGGAATCTCCTTTGAAGATTTAAAAAACAAGTGGTGTCCGCCGCCCCCAGTTTTCGCCATGGCGGTTTTTGGAAGGACTCGGTCGGCGATCAAATCCATAAACGTCTGGTACCCGTTATTTCTGGGGTCTATATCCAGTACCACCAGGTGATGACCGTTCACCATTTTGCCCGTTGCGATTCCTACATTGGCGTCGGGCACGCGCGTGAACCATTTACGAATCGTGGCCGGCTCGGTTGTGGCATCTTTAACACCATTGGAAACCAGAGCGCCTATAGGGTGTTTCCCAGCGCGACCACAAGTCTTGCGACATGTGCAGCCGCCATCACGAATCGATTGCAAAGGTAAAACGGGGAACCCGAGGGCGGCGTATCTAAGGGCGGCTTCGAGGTTGGTTTCGGAAAGAGGGAGCGGCCGATCAAGCTTGGGCGACCCTGTTCGATTGCCGGTCGATTCGCAGATCGAAACCAGCTTTGAGCCCGGCTTTTCGCGTTCCAGACCTTGTCGGCGCCCCTCGAATCGGTCCTGTTCAGCTTTATATGCAAGTTTGCGAGCGGTCAGTTTGCCCCAGGTCCCGAGCTCGGCCGCGACTTCATCAAGGTCGCGTTCGACACCGTACCACTCAGATCCGGCTTGTCTCGCTAATCCATAGCGCTCGAGGCGGCGTAATCGCTCACGAGTGGCTGATGGTGTGCCGCCTGTTCTGCGAGCCAGTTCTGAGACCGTTTTGCCCTGACTCACGGGTAAGTCGATCCACACCTGCCAACAGCCCTTCCCCAGAGCGAAGTAATGCCAAGCATCATGAGAGGGACACTTACTAGGACAGTACTTCTCACAGGGACTGTGCTGAGATCTTACTGTCCTACTTTGCGACATCCCTAAGCTCCCATCGGGACGTCGCACGCGGGTCAGGACGTCGCACAGGAAAGAGGAATCCAGCGCGCCGTAGTCGCTCATGAGACTTGCTCACTGTTTCTCGCGTGACGCCGGCGGCCACTGCAATACGTCTTATGGACGCGGCGTAGGTTAACGACCTCACCTTTTCGGCGATGTCTAGGTGAGCGCTGACGACGGCAAAATCGGTTGGGCCTGCGCGACCAGGCCAAGACATGCTTTGCACGCGGGACCTTAGCAATCGCACAAGTTCCAGAGCCGATTCACAGTCGGATATAGGCGGATTCCGTTGAACAAATTCGATCGCCTTCCTCCACGACAGATCAAGGTAAGCCTTCGCACCGTTGAGGCCCCTTTGCTCTTTAATCTCGAATATCTTGGCTGCACCTTTATTGGACCGATTCAGCATGACCTCCATAAAATGTTCACGCGTCCATCCGCGATTCACGGCGGAAGCGGCGATACTCTGAATCATCTCGGAGCGCGTTTTGCCGACCGGCACGGTCCCTTGACGGAGGCACTGTCGTTCCTTCTCCCCAAGATCCTCGTACAGCCTTTCTGTCTTCATCTTCAGCCTCCAAAGGGCCGCAACCGCAATACGACTTGTCGCTTTTCAGATCAGGCCCATGTGTACACTCAATCACCTGCCTAGCTGGCTGATCGGAACTCATTCTTAATAAATGGTGCGAGAGCTTTTCCACGTTTTTCAGCCCGAGGACGCGGCTCAGGCGAACGAGCGAGGCTAGGGACAAACTCGCCGCATCCTTCTCGATTCGGCAAAGCTGGGTCGCGTCGATTTCGCTGAGCCTGGCCGTCTCTCGGAGCGACAGGCCGCGAACCTCACGTAACAGTCTCAAGCGAGATATTTTCTCTGTCTTCATTCTGGGATCACGATCTTCAGTATAGAGGAGGTGTGTTCGCTAAGTTAGGGTGTTAGTCAAAAGTCAACATTCCTGTTGACTCCGTCACCACTCCCTTGGACAATGCGCCGATATGGCAGGTCTGGATCGGAAGGCGACGAAATTCACCGTGCTCACACCTAACCAGGTGGTGGCGTACAATCTCCGAGAACTGCGTCAGCAAAAGAAGTGGACGCACGAAGAGGCAGCTCTGAGATTGTTACCTTGTCTTGGTGTTAAGTGGTCTAAAGCGAGTTTCTCGGCGGCCGAACTGTCTGTGGAGGGGAAGCGAATAAAGCAATTCAGCCTCGACGAAATTGTTGCACTCTCGGTAGCTTTCGACGTTCCGATCTGGAGATTTTTTGCACCTCCAACAAACGCCGTGCATGGAAGGCCGGTCCGGATCCGGGTGTCAGTAGCTCTGCCATCGCTTTCGGAAATGGATCCCGGCGACTACATCGCTCTGACCATGCGCCAGATGGTGCCGCAAGGGGACAGCCTCTACCTCAGGTATCGAAGCGTGATTTTTGAAGCAATCCTACACTTTCTGATCCGGGAATATGGCTCGAAAACGGGTTTCGGTTTGGATGCAGTCAGGTTGCGGGAACAAATTGCCGAAGACTTCAACGAAATTATAGCTAAACTCGGGGCCGTTCAGGCGGCGAATGTACGCCGAGTCACCCAGGATATACTACTAAGTTTAGAAAAACTGAGGGTTCGAAATTACAAATCGCGAACAAGGCGCCAAAGGCTAAAAGCGACGTAGCCGGCCGAAGGGCTAGTGTCTTCGTCGGACCGCTAAATGACAGTTACTACGGTGAGCACCGCCCGACCGAGGGTCTTGGAAGAAAATGCGCCCGGCAAAGCGCCTGCAAACGATCCTGACGCCAATTCATATCCCGCCGGCGAAGCCAGACTATTGTGATAGATACTCCCTTTGATCGCTATTCGGGACTCCAGAAGCCCCAACAGGTTATACCCCCTATGCTCTGCCAGATGGGCCCGTCAGGACCCGGTGGCGGACATCCATGCCGTCGTATTTGATTTCCTTGTGAAGCAGACTGGTCGGCGGCGCCTTTTCAGATGCAGGTCGTCAGGCGCCGGATCATGCTTTCTTAACCCGCGATTCTCGAGTATTTGTCTCGGATTGCAAACATGCAGCCCGCCAAGCATTTTCATTCGAGCCGATGCTGTGCGTGGCCGCCGAGTCGCCACCCGAAGGCCCGGAATGGCGCTACGAGCTAAAGCTCGATGGCTTCCGCGCGATCGCCGGAAAGTCGGGCCGCAGCGCGCACCTTTGGTCGCGCAATCAGAAGGACCTCGTTCGCCGTTTTCCAGGCGTGGTCAAAGCAATCCGGGAGCTTCCGGATGACACCGTGATTGACGGTGAGATCGTGGGGCTCGACGGGGAAGGCCGCCTTCGTTCAATCTGCTTCAGGGCTTCGGGACGCCGGCGGAAACCGTCATGTACGCCTTCGATCTGCTAATGCTGCGGGGCAAGGACGTCCGGCTCTGGCGACTGGACGAACGCCGGGCGGCACTCCACGCAATTACCAGGCATGTTCCGGACACCGTCAGGTTTTCGGAAACCTTCAGCGTTCCC